>ENA-OROP01000012-OROP01000012.1-human-gut-metagenome-genome-assembly--contig:-NODE-12-length-207027-cov-5.338534_pt1 | contig 207027 bp, 163 predicted proteins | sample MGYA00242132_ERZ509056 | MGnify/ENA primary metagenome ERZ509056 (study PRJEB26280, sample SAMEA2338768) | human gut metagenome | biome: human gut; feature: human-associated habitat; material: faeces...
TATTATATAGAAGGTCTTTGACTATTAGATTTTAAATAAGAACGGAGATAAATATGGTTAAAATTATAGCGGACAGCACATGTGATTTGTCAGATGCTACATTAAAAAAATATGATATTGATATGTTGCCTTTATATATTCATATGGGTGAAAACGAATACAAGGACAGGTTAGAAGTTACAGTTGAGGATATTTTTAAATGGTCTGATCAATACAACACTACACCAAAAACTTCAGCACCTTCAATTGAAGATGCGCAGAATGCCATTATTCCATATATGGAAAAGAATGCAGATATTATTATGTTTGCCATTTCAGAAGATATGTCAACAACTGCCAATGTTATGCGACTTGCTGCAGACAATCTTGAATATGAAGATCATGTATTTGTAATTAATTCAGAAAGTCTTTCTACAGGAATAGGACTTTTAGTTGTGGAAGCAGCAGTTATGGCAAAGAAGGGGATGGAAGCAAAAGAGATTGTTGACAGAATTGAATCACTTAAGCCATATGTAAGAGCAAGCTTTGTTGTGGATACACTTAAATATCTTCATAGAGGTGGAAGATGCTCAGCAACATCAGCCCTTGTTGGTAGTGTGTTTAAAATTAAACCACGTATTTATGTTGAAAACGGCAAGATGGATGCCGGAAAGAAGTATCGTGGCAAAATCGAAAAGGTAATTCTCCAGTACGTACATGAAATGGAGCAGGATTTGAAAACGGCTAAGAGAGACAGGGTTTTTATTACTCAAACAGGATGCTCCACAGAAGTTGTAAAGTCAGTTAAAGATTATCTTAAAAATCTTAATTACTTTAAAGAAATAATAATTACAAATGCCGGAGGAGTTATTTCAAGCCATTGCGGTCCGGGAACTTTAGGCGTTCTTTTCATTGCAGGTGGGACTAAGTTTGGACCTTACGATAAACAGTTTGACACAAACAAAAACGGTATAATGGAAGATGACGAGAGAGCTGAGGAGGCTGCATACATTCGTCATATGGTTGAGCAGGAGAATATTGAAAACAGTCAGGAAGATGATAGTGACGATGAATATGAAAGACAATATGACAATTAAAAATATTTTTTTGATTCAATCATTAACAGTTTGCCTAATATTCTTTTGAAAAAGATTGTATAATATGCCTATGACATTTTTTCACTAAGAAGAGTATAATACTACTTGGAGGAACGCAGAGACTACGTTTACGTCTTTGCGTTTTCTTTGCTCTTTAGGATGTTTTTAGAAGTAGAGGTGACATAATGTTTAACAAAGGAGAATATATTGTACATGGGAGAAAAGGAGTATGTAAGGTAGAGGACATTACCCATTTGGACATTGACGGTGCAGACAAGAAGAGTCTTTATTATGTTTTGATTCCAATGAAGAATCAGGATAGTAAGGTATTTTATCCAACGGACAATGATAAAATACCAATGAGAACTATTCACACCAAAGACCAGGTTGAAGAGATTGTTGAGCATATTAATGAGATTGAGCCTATTTGGATAGAAAACGAAAGACAGAGAGAATATAAGTATAAAGAAGTAATAGGATCTTGTGATTGCAAGCAGTTAATAGGAATTATTAAAACATTACATAAAAGAGGACGTAGTAGACTTGCTCACGGCAAAAAGATTACTTATGTAGATGAGAAGTATTTAAGGGAAGCCAAGGAAGTGTTATATGATGAGTTCTCACTGGCACTTGATATTGATAAGCCACAGGTTGAAAATTATATTATAAATAATATTAATGAAAGCGATAAAGCTGCAGAATAAAGAGATAATCTGATAATTGAATTGCAAATGCTAATTGTTATGATAAAGTTACAAATAAGGAAATATTAAGTCGGTTAACATATTAGCCAATATAAATAATCATGCAAATGACAATGGTCGAAAGGGCTGTTGTCATTTTTTACTTGCCAAATATAGTAACTGTGAATTATAATTAACTAGATTTGTATGCGCTTTTTTGTTAAAAAAATCACAACGTTAGGTGTATGCAATAAAATATTAGGGTTTAGCGTTATACTAATAAGAGCAAAAAGAATAGCAGAAGGTGTTAGACATGAAAAAAAAAGAAAAGACTAATGTTATGAGGGTTCTTGACAGTAAAAAAATAAAATACAATGAGTATTATTACGGCGACACGGAGGCAGTAAGTGGTGTTGATGTGGCTAAGGCTTTGGGACAGAATCCTGAAAATGTATTTAAAACATTGGTAACAACAGGAAAGTCCGGGGAGCATTACGTTTTTATGGTTCCGGTTGCAGAGGAACTTGACCTTAAAAAAGCCGCAAAGGCAGTAGGTGAGAAGTCTATTGCAATGCTTAAGTCGAAAGAGTTGCTTGGACTTACAGGCTACATTCACGGTGGCTGTTCACCAATTGGAATGAAAAAATTGTTTAAGACAACAATTCATAAGACAGCACCGGATTTTGACACTATATTATTTAGCGGTGGAAAAATAGGATTTCAGGTGGAGATACCATTTGAAGATTTTAAGAAAGTAATAAATGTTAACACAGCAGATATAATTGTAGAAGCTGTTTAAAATCTAATAATATATTAATGACAAATGTTATTGAGGTATTAAAGGTTTTATAATTGGAAATACATAAATATTAACAGAGCAGATATAATTTTAAATTCTGTATGAAACACAAGGAGGTAAAAGATGTTTTGTAAAAAATGCGGAAAGTACATACAGCCGGGCCAGAATTTCTGCCCAACGTGTGGAACACCGGTGGAGAACAATAACACCGAAAGTATGGGGGACACAAAAGTTATACCAGGGCTTAATAATATGGGAGATACAAAGGTTATCCCTAATCTTAATGAATTAGAAAATCAGAAATCTTTTGGAAATAACACAAACTCATTTGACGATATTGATGACAGCGATTTTCCTGAAGAAATCGAATATGTTGAAGATAAAATCGAAGGGGTTGATTTTCCGGAGGAACCTGAAGAAGAATTTGAATTTGATTCAGACGAAAATGAAGAATATGTAGTTGATGATGAAGATGAAATCGATAAGTCAATGATTACAAATGAGAATAAGAAGTTAAACATTATTGCTATTGTAGTTTCAGTTGTAATTGTTATCGGAATAGTAATTGCAGCAATTATTCTTACAAAATCATTTGGAAATGATAACAATAACAACACAGTTGAAACAACAGTAGAAGTAACTACAACAGATGATAGCAGTAATGATGAAAAAACAGATGCTGTAACAGATGACAGCGATGGCGACAACAATGATGATGCCAATTACACAACAACTTACGAAAAGAGTAGTGATGAAACAACAAAGAAAAAGGTGAAAGAAACAACAAAGAAGGATAAAGCGACAAAAAAGCCTAAGACAACAAAAGCACCAAAGGCTACGCCAAAGCCTACGGAAGCACCAAAGGCAACAGAACCACCTGCAACAGAGCCACCTGCAACGGAGCCACAAGTAACAGACGCTTCGGCAGATGAGAAGGTAGAGTAAATAAAATATCCGCCAGGATGATAAAACACGCAAAAGTGTTAATAAATCCGGCGGATTTTTTGCGTGAAGATTACTACTTTTGTTTATTTTATTAAAAAATCACTTTACTTTTTAGTAAAAAGTCCCAGTTGTTCCAGTAAAATAGGGACTTCCCTTTTTTTAATAATTTAGTATAATAGAGTGGTACAGTGAAATACATATTGAGACAGGAGATAAAAAATGGAGAAAAAAAATGACTTTAAGCCATTTATCCCCGCAGACAAGGTATTACCTGAGTTTACAGTAACTTCAGTAATTCTTGGTATGATTTTAGCGGTTATATTTGGTGGCGCCAACGCTTATCTCGGATTAAGAGTTGGTATGACTGTATCAGCCTCAATACCGGCGGCAGTTATTTCAATGGGTGTTATTAGAGTTATTATGAAGAAAGACTCAATCCTTGAAAATAACATGGTACAGACAATTGGTTCAGCAGGTGAATCATTGGCAGCAGGAGCAATTTTCACAATTCCTGCTATTTTTATTTGGGCTTCAGAAAAAGGAAGCGGAATTAGCACACCTTCATTCGTTTCAATTGCATTAATTGCACTTTGTGGTGGTATTTTAGGTGTACTTTTCATGGTACCTCTTCGTACAGCTCTTATTGTAGAAGAACACGGAACACTTCCATATCCTGAAGGAACAGCTTGTGCAGAAGTTCTTTTAGCAGGAGAAGAAGGTGGAAGTAAGTCAAAAGTTGTATTTGCAGGACTTGGAATTGCAGCAGTTTATAAATTTATTGCAGATGGTTTAAAACTTTTCCCTAGTGAAGTTGATTTCTCAATGCAGGGCGAATACACAACAGCAGTAGGTATGGATGTTCTTCCAGCCTTAGCAGGTGTAGGTTACATTTGTGGTGTTAAGATTTCAAGTTACCTTTTTGCAGGTGGTGTGTTATCATACCTTGTTTTAATTCCTGCAATTGCTTACTTCGGTGGCGAATCAGCATCAAAAGTTGTTGATGATGCCGGAAAAGCTATTGCATTTAATCAGTTGTCAGCAAGCCAGATTTGGAGCAACTATACAAGATACATTGGTGCAGGTGCCGTTGCAGCAGGTGGATTAATTAGCTTAATTAAAACATTCCCAACAATGATTAGAACATTTAAACATGCAATCAAGGGATTTGGTAAGAAGGGTGACAGCCAGTTAAGAACAGAACAGGATATTTCAATGAAGTTAGTTCTTGGTGGTTCACTTGTAATTGCAGTTTTAATCTGGTTACTTCCAGAGATTCCTGTTAGCTTCCTAGGAGCACTTATAGTTGTTGTATTTGGTTTCTTCTTTGCAACAGTATCATCAAGAATGGTAGGTATTGTAGGAAGTAGTAACAACCCTGTATCAGGTATGGCTATTGCAACATTAATCGTAACAACATTTATCTTAAAGGCTACAGGCAGCACAGGTGCAACAGGTATGGTATCAGCTATTTCAATCGGTACAGTTATTTGTATCGTAGCAGCTATGGCTGGTGATACTTCACAGGATTTAAAGACAGGTTACATCGTAGGTGCAACACCTAGATTACAGCAGATTGGTGAATTAATTGGTGCTATTGTATCAGCTTTTGCAATCGGTGGAGTTATGTACCTTCTTAACTCAGCATGGGGATTTGGTTCAGAACAGATTCCTGCACCACAGGCTACACTTATGAAGATGGTAGTTGAAGGTGTTATGGGTGGTACATTACCATGGGTATTAATTTTCATGGGTGTATTTATCGCCATCGTTGTTGAAGTTCTTGGAATCCCTGTATTAGCATTCTCAATTGGTCTTTACTTACCAATTTACTTAAGCACACCTATTATGGTTGGTGGTGTTATTAAGTGGTTTATCGATAACAAGAGAAAATATGCTAATGACGAAGAAAGAAAAGACGCATCAGACCGTGGTGTACTTTATGCAGCAGGTATGATTGCAGGTGAAGGTATCGTAGGTATCGTTCTTGCAATATTAGCAGTTGTTAACGTTGCTGATAAGTTAAATCTTTCATCATTATATGGTGAAAGTGGAGCTTTCCAGACAGTTGGTAACTGGGTAGGATTAATTGCATTTGCATTATTACTTTCAACATTGTTCCACTTTACAAAAGGAAAAAAGACTATAGAAGTGGACGCAAAAGAAAAATAAAAAAATAAAAAAAATATGTATTTCAGTGAGAAAAAGGCACTGCTGCAATTATGCAGTAGTGCTTTCTAAATAAAAATGGAGAGTTCATGAAAGAGAAGAAGAATTATATTGATAACATTCCCAGAATTAATGATATGAAATGGGAAGTTTTGGAGGATGGAATAGTAGAAATCACAGTAGAAAATACCGGATTTTATAATAAAGTAGCACAGAGATTATTTAAGAAGCCACGTTACAGTTTTATTAAATTAGATGAATATGGAAGTTTTGTGTGGCAGCAGATTGACGGCAAAAAAAGTATATATGAAATTGGAAAAGAACTTGGAAATAAGCATAAGGGTGCTTCAGATCAGTTATATGAAAGACTTTCAAAATATTTTGGAATATTAGAACGCAATAAATATATTGTTTTTGAAAAATAAAGCCTTAAGGCAGTGAAAAGGATAAAAAATGAAACCATCAACAGTAATTATAGGTATAATTTTATTTGCCATAGTAACAATGATTATATATGGCTGGGGAATTGTAAAACAAAAAAATCAAACAAAGGATTTAATGAATTTGCTTTTTAGCAAAGGACAGGATAAAATAAAAAAGTATTTAAAACAGAATGAATACATTACAATATCGCAAGTTGAGCAGATTTGTGATGGGCTTGAAGCGAAACAGCCTTTTTCGCAAAACAGGGCTGTTGTAAAGAATAAGCAGGACTACGCAAAGAAGCTTATAGAATATATGCTAAAGACTAACCAGATTGAAAAAGAAGGTAGCCGTTATAAATGGCACAAGAAATAAGGAGGACATTATGGCAGTATTATCAGAGTTAGAACCAAACAAAGTGTTTAAGTATTTTGAGGAGATTTGTTCAATTCCTCATGGTTCAAATAATGTAAAACAGATAAGTGATTATCTTGTAGATTTTGCAAAAGCACATAATTTAAAATATAGACAGGATGATGATTTAAATGTAATTATTTGGAAAGACGGATCTAAGGGATACGAAGATTCAGAACCTGTAATTCTTCAGGGACATATGGATATGGTTGCAGTTCAGGAAGCTGATTGCAAGAAAGATATGGAAAAAGAAGGATTAGACTTAGAAATTAACGGAGATTTCATTTCAGCTAAGGGAACATCTCTTGGTGGAGATGACGGAATTGCAGTAGCTTATACATTGGCAGTTTTGGATGATGAAGAAATGGCTCATCCACCAATCGAAGCTATTTTTACAGTAAATGAAGAAATTGGTATGCTTGGTGCAGCATCAATTGATGTTTCAGACCTTAAAGGACGTCTTTTTATGAATATGGATTCAGAAGATGAAGGCGTGTTTACAGTAAGTTGTGCCGGCGGTGCATCAGTAATATGTAAGTTCCCATACAAGAGAGATCTTGTTAACGCTCCTGTAATCGAGATTAAATTACACGGTTTCACAGGTGGACATTCAGGTGTTGAAATTATTAAGGAACGCGCAAATTCAAACTGTGCAATGGCAAGAGTTCTTCTTAACGTATTCCAGAATGTTGGTATGAGATTAGTTTCTGTTAACGGTGGTGAAAAAGACAATGCTATAGCAAAATTAAGTGAAGCAGCAATTGTTGTACTTCCTGACTCAGTAGATAAGGCTAAAAAGATTATCGAAGATACTTTTGCAGAAATTAAGGAAGAGTACAGGGTTACAGATCCTGATGCTAACTTAACTTTGAATGTAAGAAAACCAGATATGGTTGATGCCTTTACAGACGCAGCTACACTTGCAACAATTATTGCAATGGTCAATATGCCTAATGGAGTTCAGAGAATGAATCCTGAAATTGACGGTTTAGTACAGACATCACTTAATATGGGAATTTTAAGAACTGAAATGTTAGAAGTTAAAATGACATTTGCAGTTAGAAGTTCAAGCGAAACAGAAAAGCAGTACTTAATTGAAAAATTAAAATCTCTTACAGAAATCTTTGGAGGAAGCGTAGAAATAGTAGGACCTTACCCTGGATGGGAATATAAGGCAGATTCAAGATTACGTGAGGTAATGGTTGATGCTTACAAGGATTTATATAATGGTGAAGAACCTGTTGTAGAAGGAATTCACGCAGGACTTGAGTGTGGAATTTTTGCATCTAAGTTACCTGGACTTGATGCTGTATCATTTGGACCACAGATGAATAATATCCATACAACAAATGAAGAATTAAGTATTTCATCAACACAGCGTACATGGGAGTTAGTTGTTAAGGCACTTGCAGCGTTGAAGTAGGCAGGAAACGTTAATGTCAAAGCTGGGTGTTTACAGATAAATAGGAATTTTTTAAAGAGCGGATGTTTCAGTTGAGCATCCGTTTTTTTTGAAAAAATCATCTGTAATGACAGAACTTTACAGATTTTCTTCATATGTATTTACAACTGTCTTGTCAGTTCTATATGTTTGTGCTATACTAAGTGGCAATGTAGAAAAAATATGGCAATTTAAGTCCATATAGCACATTAGGAGGAAAAAATGCAAACAGATATTTTGATAGTAGGTAGTGGTTGTGCAGGTTTATATTGCGCACTTAATTTGCCGAAGGACAAAAATATATTAATGATAACAAAGGATATAGTAGAACATAGTGACTCCTATTTAGCACAGGGTGGAATGTGTATGCTTAAAGATCCTGATGATTTTGACAGTTATTTTTATGATACAATGAAAGCAGGCCATTTTGAAAATGATACTGCAGCAGTAGAAACTATGATAAAGGAATCACCTGATTTGGTGAAAGACCTTTTAAGTTATGGGGTTGATTTTCAGAGAGATGAAGATGGAAATCTTGCCTATACAAGAGAGGGCGCCCATGCCAGAAACAGAATCGTTTATCACGAGGACATTACAGGCAAAGAGATTACAAGCCATTTATACGAGCAGTGCAAGAAACTTGATAATCTTACAATTAAGGAACACTGGACAATGGTCGATTTGTTAACTAAGGACAATTGCTGCTATGGTGTTGTTGTAAGAAAGGATGACGGTTCACTTGATACAATAACTGCTAATTATACAGTTTTGGCTTGTGGTGGAATCGGAGGTATTTACAGATATTCAACTAATTACAGACATTTAACAGGTGATGGTATTGCAGTTGCAATTAAACATGGTGTAGAATTAAAGAATGTAAACTATGTGCAGATTCACCCAACAACTTTTTATTCAGAAAAAGAAGAGGACAGAAGTTTCTTAATTTCTGAGTCTGTAAGAGGTGAAGGTGCCAAGTTATATAATAATAGTAAGGAAAGATTTACAGAGGAACTTCTTCCAAGAGATATTCTTACGGGAAATATCAGAAAGGAAATGAAGAGAGAAGGCAGCGAACATGTATGGCTTTCAATGAAGACTATTGATCCTGAACAGTTGAAGGAACACTTCCCTAATATTGTTGAACATTGTAAAGAACACGGCTATAATGTGCCTGATGAAATGATACCTGTTGTTCCTGCTCAGCATTATTTTATGGGTGGAATAAAAGTAAATCTTCAGAGTAAGACTTCAATGGATCAGCTTTATGCAATTGGCGAAACAGCCTGCAACGGAGTTCACGGAAGAAACAGACTTGCCAGCAACTCATTATTGGAAAGCATGGTTTTTGCTAAGAGAGCTGCAAAAGAAATGACAGCAGAGTTTGATAAGACCAAAACAAAAAGTTTTGACAATGTTGATTTCACACCATATGAAGACAAGAAGAAGCTTGAAGAAGAATACAAGCAGTTAATTAGAGATGAAATCGATAAAGAAAATGCAAAAATGAATGATGAAGAAAAACAGGAAAATTAATCTTCACAATGCTTAAAAAATTGAAAGATTATTTGAAAAGTTGATAAATTATTTGAAAAACATAAAAAAATATTTAGAAAACTAATCGAAATTTAACATAAAAACTAGGAGGAAAAATATAAAATGTTTGATCCAATTACATTAAAATTATCAGTAGATCCACTTATTTTAAGTGCATTAAAGGAAGACGTAACAAGCGAGGACGTAACAACTAATTCAGTTATGAGAGAGGCTTGCATGGGACAGGTGGACCTTATTTGTAAAGAAGACGGAGTTATCTGCGGACTTCAGGTTTTTGCAAGAGCTTTTCAGTTATTAGATGAAAATGTAGAAGTTGATTTGTTAGTTAAAGATGGCGACCAGGTTAAAAAAGGTCAGCTTATGGGAACTGTAAAAGGTGACATCAGAATTCTTTTAGTTGGTGAAAGAACAGGACTTAATTATCTTCAGAGAATGAGTGGTATTGCAACATATACTAATTCAATTGCGAAATTATTAGAAGGCAGCAAGACTAAGCTTCTTGATACAAGAAAGACTTCACCTAATAATCGTATTTTCGAAAAATATGCTGTTAGAGTTGGCGGCGGAAATAACCACAGATACAACCTTACAGACGGTATTTTGCTGAAAGACAATCATATCGGTGCAGCAGGTAGCGTTGAAAAAGCTATCCAGATGGCTAAGGAATATGCTCCTTTCGTAAGAAAGATTGAAGTGGAAGTTGAAAGCTTAGATATGGTTCGTCAGGCAGTTGAAGCCGGTGCCGACATTATTATGTTAGACAATATGGACCATGATGTAATGAAGGAAGCTATTGAAATAATTGATGGAAGAGCTGAAATTGAAGTATCAGGAAATGTAACTAAGGAAAATATTTCTAAATTAGTAGATTTGGGAGTTGATTATATTTCAAGTGGTGCTTTAACACATTCTGCACCTATTATGGATATCTCATTAAAGAATCTTCATCGTATTTAATAGAGGTGAGAAATGGGCGGAGAAAAGAGAAGAGAGAATCTATTAAAAATTTTACAGGAAAGTGAAAGTGCAGTATCAGGAACAAAACTTGCCACAAAGTTTCAGGTAAGCCGCCAGGTTATCGTTCAGGATATAGCATTACTTCGCGCAAAAAATCACGATATAATATCAACACACAAAGGCTATGTACTTCTGGACAAAGGAAACATTCAGAGAGTTTTTAAGGTAAAACACAGTGCCGAAAAGATGCTTGATGAATTAAATCTTATAGTAGATTGCGGTGGTAAAGTGGAAGATGTATTCGTATACCACAAGCTTTATGGAGTTATACGTGTTGAGATGAATATAAAATCCAGAATGGATGCAAAGAGATATGTTGATGGCATAAAAGGAGGTGTTTCTGTTCCCCTTGAACAAATCACCTCAGAATACCATTACCATACAGTAACAGCTGACAGTGTGGAAACATTGAACATAATACAGGACCAGTTAGACAAGCAGGGTTACCTTGTGGCACTAAGAGACTACGAGCCTGTAGACTTCTGGAGTAATACAGAGGCAGAGAGTTAGAAAAATTTTCGGTTGGCAAGAATATAATAATATATAAGTGAACAACAACAAATCAAGCCGGAAATAGCATTTGTAATTGTTAGTAAATAAAATATTGATTAATATGGTTGCTCCGTTGGAATATTGGAGAATGTTCCGGCGGGGCAGCTTTTTTAAATGATTGTAGTGTGAGTGGTGTAATGGTAGGATAGGTATAGTGGTAGCCATAGAAAAGCCGGATTCATTATGAATCCGGCGTATAAATTCATATATTTAATTAGTACAATTCTAATCCAGGGATTTATTTCTGCTTTCCTTTTTCGATTGCTGCATTTACAAATCCTAAGAATAAAGGATGAGGTCTATTAGGACGGCTCTTTAATTCAGGATGTGCCTGTGTTGCAATGAAGAATGGATGTGAAGGAATTTCAATCATTTCTACAATACGTCCGTCAGGAGAGATACCTGATAACTTCATTCCCTTTGAGGTAAGGGCTTCTCTGTAATCGTTGTTTACTTCATAACGATGACGATGACGTTCATGAATTAATTCTTCCCCATATAATTTATAAGCAAGACTTTCTGTATCCAAGTGACATGGATAAGAACCAAGTCTTAAAGTTCCACCGATATCTGTAATACCCTCTTGGTCAGGCATAAGACTGATAACAGGATGTGTAGTTGCAGGATTAAGTTCAATACTGTGAGCATCACGGAAACCAACTACATCTCTTGCAAATTCAACAATTGAAAGCTGCATGCCAAGGCAAAGACCAAGGAATGGAATATTGTTCTCTCTTGCATATTTGATAGAAGCAATCTTACCGTCGATACCACGGCTGCCAAAACCACCTGGGACAAGAATACCTGAAACATTACTGAAGATTTCAGCAGCATTCTCATTAGTAACTTCTTCTGAGTCAACCCATTTAATATTAACAGTGCAACGGCTTGGATAACCGGCATGTTTCAAAGATTCAACAACACTAATGTAAGCATCATGTAATGCAATATATTTTCCAACTAATGCAACTGTAACTTCCTGAACAGGATGCTTAGCTGCGTCAACCATAGCCTTCCATTCGTCAAGGTCAGGTTCAGGACAATCAAGCTTTAAGCTCTGGCAAACAATTTCTGCAAGATGTTCTTTTTCCATTGCAAGAGGAGCTTCGTAAAGCATATCAACTGTAAGGTTTTGAACAACGTGGCTTGCGGGAACATTACAGAAAAGACTGATTTTGTCTTTAAGATTGTCGTCAATTTCGTATTCAGTACGACAAACAACTACGTCAGGCTGAATACCAAGTCTCTGTAATTCCTTAACACTCATCTGGATAGGTTTAGTTTTCATTTCTTCAGATGCAGGAAGATAAACCATAAGAGCTACGTGAATAAGAATACAATTCTCACGTCCAACATCATGCTGGAACTGTCTGATAGCTTCAATATATGGCTGTGATTCAATATCACCAACTGTTCCACCTACTTCAATAATAGCAATTTCAGTTTCTTCTGAAAGACTGCGGTGGAAACGACTTTTAATCTCGTTAGTAATATGCGGAATAACCTGAACAGTTCCTCCACCGAAATCACCATGTCTTTCTTTTTCAAGTACAGACCAGTAAACCTTACCGGTTGTAACGTTAGAATTTCTTGTTAAACTTTCATCAATAAATCTTTCATAATGACCTAAATCAAGATCAGTTTCAGCACCATCGTCTGTAACGAAAACTTCTCCGTGCTGAATAGGGTTCATAGTACCTGGGTCAATGTTAATATAAGGATCAAACTTCTGCATTGTTACCTTGTAACCACGAGCTTTCAAAAGACGACCCAAAGATGCAGCAGTGATACCTTTTCCGAGACCGGAAACAACACCGCCTGTTACAAATACATATTTTACTGCCATGAGACATTCCTCCATTTGTATAATACACTATGATGTTTAGTAGTATTGGGGCTAAACATCATCTAAACATAAAAAATCACCTTACTAGTGTACTACAATCAAAAAATTAATTCCATAGGAATGTAAAAATTTTAAAAGTTTAAATTTTTTTTATCAAAAATTCACATTATTTACAAAGTATATGGTATATTATTAAAGTCTAAAGATATACATAAAAGATATGCAGAATGTAAAGAAAGGGAAGACTTGATGGATAATAATACTAATAGAAATACTAATAGGAATAATTCGAAAAACGATAGGGATAACAAGAATCAAAAGAAAAATCAAATAATAGGTATAGTGGTTGCACTTGTAGCCGCATTTCTTTTTACAACATTAAGCTCATATATAGTTGATTCAATGACTACCAAGGAGATTAGTTACAATCAGTTTATAGCTTTGCTTGAAAATAATAATGTGGAATCAGTTGTTTTCAATAACAATAAGATAGAAATTACACCTAAAGATAATAATGGAAACATTATAAAAGTAAAATATTGGACAACAGAATTAAATGACCCTGAACTTATTCAGGAATTAAAAGAAAAATATACACAGGTAAAATTCAAAGGAGAACAGCAGAGTAGTTCTTCAAGTCTTTTACTTATTTTGCTTGAATGGGTATTACCATTTGTAATGTTCTATGTTTTGCTTACATTCATAATGAAGAAAGCAGGCGGCGGAGCCGGTGGTGGAATGTTTGGTGTTGGAAAGAGCAATGCCAAGGTATATGTTCAGAAAGAAACAGGAGTTACATTTAAGGATGTGGCGGGACAGGAAGAAGCTAAGGAATCAGTAGTAGAATTAGTAGATTTCCTTCATAATCCGGGCAAATATACAGAAATCGGTGCCAAGCTTCCGAAGGGAGCATTGTTAGTAGGACCGCCGGGAACAGGTAAAACATTGTTGGCTAAGGCAGTTGCAGGAGAGGCTAAGGTGCCATTTTTCTCATTGTCAGGTTCAGACTTTGTGGAAATGTTCGTAGGTGTAGGTGCTTCAAGAGTAAGAGATTTGTTTAAGCAGGCAGAACAGAATGCACCATGTATCGTATTTATCGACGAAATTGACTCAATAGGAAAGAGCAGAGATTCAAGATATGGCGGTGGAAACGATGAAAGAGAACAGACATTAAATGCACTTTTGGCAGAAATGGATGGTTTTGATACATCAAAGGGTATTTTAATACTTGCTGCAACTAACAGACCGGAAGTACTTGATCCGGCACTTTTAAGACCAGGACGTTTTGACAGAAGAATTATTGTAGACGCACCTGATTTTAAGGGCAGACTTGAAACTTTAAGAGTTCATTCAAAAGATGTTAAATTAGATGAAACAGTAGATCTTGATGCTATTGCAAACATTACAAGTGGTGCAGTAGGTTCAGACCTTGCCAATATGGTTAATGAAGCAGCAATTAACGCAGTAAAATGTGGTAGAAGAGCAATTTCCCAGGCTGACTTAATGGAAGCAGTTGAAGTTGTAATTGCCGGAAAAGAAAAGAAAGATAGAATTCTCAGCAAAGAAGAAAAGAAGATAGTTTCTTACCATGAAGTAGGTCATGCATTAGTAACAGCATTACAGAAACATGCAGAACCGGTACAGAAGATTACAATAGTTCCAAGAACAATGGGTTCATTAGGATATGTTATACAGGCGCCTGAAGAAGAAAAATATCTTATGTCAAAAGAAGAATTAAATGCAAGACTTGTAACATTCCTTGCAGGTAGAGCAGCAGAAGAAATTGTATTTGATTCAGTGACAACAGGTGCATCAAATGATATGGAAAAGGCTACAAAGATAGCCCGCTCAATGATTGCACAGTATGGTATGTCAGAAAAGTTCGGCTTAATGAGTCTTGAACAGGTTGAAAATCCATACTTAGGCAACAGAACAACACTCAATTGTAGCGACAAGACAGCAACAGAGATTGAAGAAGAGGTTAAGATTCTTCTTAAAGAAAAATACGAAGAAGCTAAGAAGCTTCTTAGAAATAACCGTGCTAAGCTTGACAAGATTGCAAAATTCTTATACGAAAAAGAAACAATCACAGGCAAGGAATTTATGGATATTTTTGAACAGTGCGAGAGAGAAGAAGCTGAAAAGGCAGAAGCTTCTAAAACACAGAATACAGAAAACAATGCAAATGCTGAAAATTTAGATACACAGAATACAGAAGCATAGAATGCAGGTAATTTAGAAACTACTGAAATGTAGAATACAGATTGTTTGTTCAAAAACAAACAGCACAAAGATTATTACCGGATGACTATATGAAAGCTGGCACCTTTGATTATTCAAAGTTGTCAGCTTTCGTAAGTTAGTCTATAGAATAAATACGATTTTATAAAAGCAGGTAGAACAATGGGTGAATTTAATTTTGCGGAAGAACTAAAAAAAATGCCACAGACACCGGGGGTGTATTTAATGCACGATGCCCACGATGATGTTATTTATGTGGGAAAAGCTGTTAATCTTAAAAGGCGTGTAAGCTCATATTTTAGAAAAAGCACAAAAAGAACAACAAAAATAGAATCCATGGTTTCAAAAATAAGAAGGTTTGAGTATATTCTTACAGATTCAGAACTGGAAGCATTAATACTTGAATGTAATCTGATTAAAGAATACAGACCCAAATATAATACAATGCTTATGGATGACAAAACATATCCTTATGTAATGATTACAGTAAGTGAGGATTATCCACGAATTGTTTTGGCCAGAAGGATGAAGAAGGACAATAATAAATATTTTGGACCTTTTACAAGTAGTGCAGCAGTTAAAGATACCATAGATTTGTTACAGAAAATGTATCAAATTAGAAGTTGCAACAAGGCTATTGTAAGTGATGGCACGTATACTGCTGATGGAGAATATAAGAATATTCCAAAGATTAATGGAAGGCCTTGTCTTTATTATCATATTGGACAGTGCAAAGGTCCCTGTCAGGGATATATTTCCAAAGAAGATTACAGGGAAAATATTAATAAAGCCATTAAATTCTTAGAAGGCAATTACACTCTGACAATCAAGGAGTTGGAGGAAAAGATGCAGGAGGCATCAGCTAATCTTGATTTTGAGAAAGCAATGGAATGTAGAGATTTGATTAATAGCATTAATCATGTTGCGGGAAATCAGAAGATTACAACTCATCAGTTTGAGGATAGGGATATTATTGCTTATGCAGAGGAAGGAAACGATGCAGTTGTACAGGTGTTTTTTGTTAGAAATGGTAAGCTTATCGGTCGTGAACATTTTTATCTTACAACTGCCCCGGGAGATACCGGCAAAGATATTCTTACAAGTTTCATAAAGCAATATTATATTGGAACGCCTTTTATTCCAAGGGAGCTTTTGGTGCAGGAAGAAGTGGAGGAGCCGGAACTTTTGTCACAGCTCCTTAGCAGAAATCAGAATTATACAGTTAGAATTGTAAATCCTAAAAAAGGAAGTAAGGAGAAGCTTGTTGAACTTGCAGCAAAGAATGCAGGCAATCTTTTGGAACAAAATAAAGAAAAATATAGAAGGGAACAAAAACGTACTGTAGGTGCAGTGGAGGAAATAGAGGAACTTATTGGTATTACGGGAATCCATAGAATGGAAGCCTACGATATATCCAATACTAACGGTTACGAGTCCGTTGCATCAATGATAGTTTATGAGGACGGAAAACCGAAGCGTAATAATTATAGAAAGTTTAGAATTAAGTCTGTTAAGGGTCCTGACGATTATGCCAGCATGAGAGAAGTTCTTACAAGAAGATTCCGTCACGGAATAGAAGAACGTGAAAAGCTTGATATGGAAGAAAAAGACTACAAACTTGGAAGTTTCAGTAACTTCCCGGATATTCTTATGATGGATGGTGGAAAAGGTCAGGTAAACATAGCTCTTGAAGTTTTGGACAGCCTTAATCTTCATATTCCTGTTTGTGGAATGGTAAAGGACGATAACCATAGAACACGAGGACTGTATTACAATAATGAGGAAATTCCTATAGCAAAGAATTCGGAAGGATTCAGACTGATTACAAGAATGCAGGATGAAACTCATAGATTTGCAATAGAGTATCATAGAAGTCTTAGAAACAAAAAACAAGTACATTCAATACTTGATGACATTTCGGGAGTAGGTCCGGCAAGAAGAAAGGCATTAATGAGAGAATTTAAATCCATTGAAGGAATTAGGGAAGCTACAGTGGAACAGCTTAGTCAGGTTGATACTATAAGCGAAAAAGTGGCAAAGGACATATACAAATTTTTTCATTAATTAATATATACAAAAAAAAGCTGTAATGTTAAAATAATGTATGACAGTGAAAAATGGTCGTGAAAATTATACTTGCAGCGAAAGGAGCAAATTTATGGAAAAAATTAAATTTACAAAAATAATAGAAAACTACAATTTAAAGAATTATATACCTGAAATTGATACGGATAAGATTTATATTAATACTCCGGAAGTTAATAGACCGGCGTTACAGTTAGCAGGTTTCTTTGATCATTTCGATAAGGAAAGAGTACAGATTCTTGGAAACGTGGAATATGCTTTCATTGATAGTATGGAAAGACAGAACAGACTTTGGGTGTACGAAAAGTTAATGAGTAGTGGAATTCCATGTCTGATTTTATGTAGAGGGCATGAAGCAGATGATGATTTGATTGAAGCAGGAAGAAAATATAATGTACCTGTTTTAATGACAGAATGGACTACATCAAGATTTGATGCAGAACTTACAAGATGGCTTAATGTTCAGCTTGCACCGTGTATTACAATCCATGGTGTTTTGGTAGACGTTTATGGTGAAGGTGTTTTGATTATGGGTGAAAGCGGAATCGGTAAAAGTGAGGCAGCCCTTGAATTAATTAAGAGAGGCCATAGACTTGTAACTGATGATGTTGTAGAAATAAGAAAGGTAAGTGATGAAACATTAATTGGTGCATCACCTGAAATTACTAAGCATTTTATTGAATTAAGAGGTATTGGTATCATAGATGTTAAGGCTTTATTTGGTGTTGAAAGTATTCTTGACACAGCCAATATTGACATGGTTATTAAGTTAGAAGAATGGGATAGAAGCAGAGAATATGATAGACTTGGAATTGAAGATAATTACACAGAATTTCTTGGAAATAAAGTAGTTTGCTATTCTATTCCTATCAGACCGGGTAGAAATGTAGCAGTTATTGTTGAGTCAGCATCAGTAAACCACAGACAGAAGAAGATGGGTTACAATGCTGCCAAAGAATTATATAAACGTGTAACTGACAATCTTATGAAGCAGAATGACGAGGAGGAATAGAAAAAAATTATGAAAAAGTATTGTTTTGGAGTTGACGTTGGAGGAACAACAGTTAAAGTAGGACTTTTTACAGTAGAAGGTCAGCTCCTTGATAAGTGGGAGATTATTACAAGAACAGAAAATAATGGTGAAAATATTTTATTTGATATATGTGAATCATTAGAAGCTAAGTTAGACGAAAAGTCTATTGATTTAGATGAAGTTAAGGGAATCGGCATTGGTTTGCCGGGACCTGTTTTAGATGATGGAACTGTATTACAGTGTGTTAATTTAGGTTGGGGCAAGTTTAATGTATCAGAAAAAATGTCTGAAATGTTCCACGGAATAGAGGTTAAGGTAGGCAATGATGCCAACGTTGCAGCTCTTGGTGAAGCGTGGAAAGGTGGCGGAAAGAATTTTGATGATATCGTTATGGTTACACTTGGAACAGGTGTAGGCGGAGGTGTTATTTTAGAAGGAAAAATTCTTACAGGACATAACGGTGCAGCAGGCGAAATCGGTCACATGCATGTTGAAGATAGTGAAGAACTTAACTGTAACTGCGGCGGTTGCGGATGCCTTGAACAGTATGCATCAGCTACAGGTGTAGTAAGACTTGCAAACAGATATATTGCAAAGAATAGTGAATCAACTAAGATGACAGAATTTGGTGAAGACATTACAGCAAAAGATGTTTTCGACTTGGCAAAAGAAGGAGATAAGGGTGCTGTAGCTGTTGTTGAACAGATGAGTACATATCTTGGAAAAGCCATGGCAAGTATTGCAACAGTAGTAAACCCACAGGCATTTATTATTGGCGGTGGTGTAAGTAAGGCAGGTCAGTATCTTATTGATGCCATTGCAGATGTTTATGTTAAATATGCTTTCCAAGCTTGTAGAGAAGCAAAAATTGCTCTTGCAGAATTAGGAAATGATGCAGGAATTTATGGTGCGGCAGCACTTATAGTATAAAAAGTAACTAGAGGTTTTAGGAGGATTCAATGGATAACGCATTCATAGAAAAGATTAAAGAAGTAGTTGGAGAAAAATATGTAAAAGAGAATGAGAGCATGGCATCTCATTGTACTTTCAGATGTGGAGGAAACGCTGAATTATTCGTAACTCCGGGCAGTATTGATGAGTTAACACAGGTTGTAGCACTTTGTAGAGAGAATGATGTGGAATTCCTTGTTATAGGAAACGGAAGCAATCTTTTAGTTAAAGATGAAGGCTACAAGGGTGTAATAATCGAAGTTAATTCAAGAATAAGTTTTATTGATGTTATTGGTGAAGATATTGTAGCCGACGCAGGAGCAAAGCTTTCAGCAGTGGCAGTTACTGCAATGGAGAACGACCTAGGTGGTTTTGAGTTTGCTCACGGTATTCCGGGCAACATTGGTGGTGCCGTAATGATGAATGCAGGTGCTTATGGTGGAGAAATGAAACAGGTTCTTAAATGGGTTAAGGTACTTGATAATGAAGGAAACATTATTACACTTGATGCATCTGAGCTTGAAATGGGATACAGAACAAGCATTATTGAGAAGAAAGGTTATATTGTTCTTCAGGCAAGAATTGGTCTTAACATTGAATTCTCAGAGGATATTGGTTTGATTATGCAGATGTTTATGCAGAAGAGAAGAGCAAGTCAGCCACTTGAATATCCAAGTGCAGGAAGTACTTTCAAGAGACCTGAAGGATATTTTGCAGGTAAATTAATTGACGATGCAGGGCTTAGAGGATACAAAGTTGGTGGAGCCATGGTATCAGAAAAGCATTGTGGTTTTGTAATTAATTACGATAATGCCACAGCAACAGATGTTATTAATCTTATGAAGGATGTACAGGCTAAAGTTAAAGAGAAGTTCGATGTACAGTTAGAACCTGAAGTTAGAATTATCTAAAGGTCTAAGTATGAGGGAGTACAAATGCGATTAGTAATAGTAACAGGTATCTCAGGGGCAGGCAAAGTAACTGCCCTTAAGATTTTTGAGGATAACGGGTATTATTGCGTAGATAATCTGCCAATAGATCTAATTGAAAGTTTTGCAGATATTCTTTTTGGACAGACTAATGAAAAGAATAAAGTTGCAATTGGAGTAGATATCAGAAGCGGAAAAAATCTTGAGAAGATGTCAGAAGTTCTTAAGAATATGAAAGCAAAAGAACAGAATTATGAGATTTTGTTCTTAGACTGCAACAATAATACTTTAATAAAGAGATTTAAAGAAACACGAAGAAGTCATCCAATGGGTGACAGAGATAGTGTTGAAAATGAAATTAATGAAGAGAGGGCAAAGCTGGAATTTTTAAGAGAACAGGCTGATTATATAATCGACACCAGCAATCTTCTCGTAAAAGAACTAAGAGGAGAAATAGAAAAGATATTTGTTTTAAACAGAGATTACAGAAATCTTTTTGTTACAATAATGTCTTTTGGTTTCAAGCACGGTGTTCCGGCAGATTGTGATTTGGTATTTGATGTAAGATTTCTTCCAAATCCATATTATGTGCCTGAGCTGAAACATAAAACAGGTAATCAGAAGGAAGTACAGGATTATGTTTTGAACTCGCCTGTGTCACACGAATTTCTTGATAAATTAGTAGATATGATTAAATTTCTTATTCCAAACTATATTGAAGAGGGAAAGAATCAGTTGGTTATAGGAATTGGTTGTACAGGTGGTCATCACAGATCAGTAACAATAGCTAATGAATTATATAATCAATTAAATAGTTCAGACGCTTCTTATGGAATCAGATTATCTCATAGAGACATAGACAGATAGTAGAAATAGTAGGAAGTGGCATGAGTTTTTCAAGTAAGGTTAAAAAGGAATTAGCAGGTCATATCAGTAATGCAACACATTGTAGAATAGCAGAAATTGCAGCTATTATTTCTATGTGCGGAAGTGTACTGATAGACGTTGATGAAAAGTATTCCATAAGAGTCAGAACTGAAACCGATTCAACGGCAGAAAAGTTTAAGACTTTGGTGTGGAAAACATTTCATATAGATGCAAAAATTGTTGTAAAAAAGAATGCATATTCAAAAAATGCAGAGACATATACTATTACCATAAAAGATCACAATCAGGCAATGAAAGTCTTAGAGGCAACTAAATTAATTGATGATCAGGGGCAGATAGGAGAGAATCTTTCAGTGACCAATAATGTTGTTATAATGAAAGATTGTTGCAAGAGAGCCTTCATAAGAGGAGCATTTATGGCAGCAGGTTCCATAAGTGATCCTAACAGCTCTTATCACTTTGAAATTAAGTGTAATAACGAAAAAAAGGCTGAGCAACTAATAAAATTACTAAATAAATTTAATATTGAGGCAAAAACAGTTGCAAGAAAAGGTCATTTTGTGGTATATATTAAGGAAGGCGAAGGAATAGTTGATGTTTTAAATGTAATGGAGGCTCCGGTAGCTTTAATGGAAATGGAGAATGTCCGAATCCTAAAAGGCATGAGCAACTATTACAATAGGCAGGTTAATTGTGAGACTGCCAACATTAAGAAGACAGTAACAACTGCATGTAGACAGATAGATGATATTAATTATATCATTGAAAATGAGGGCTTAGAATATTTGCCTGATAAGTTACAGGATATAGCAACATTGCGAGTTGAAAATCCTGACGCTTCGTTGCAGGAGTTAGGTCAGATGCTTGAACCGCAATTAGGAAAATCAGGGGTTAATCACAGATTGAGAAAGATTTGCCAGATTGCAGAGGAAATAAGGGGAATCCCCAAGGAGGAAAGGTTATAATGATAACAAAGGATGTAACAATTGATATTAAGCAGGCTACAGATGCAAGTCCAGTGGCAAAATGCGTACAGTTAGCTAGTCAGTTCAAGAGTAAAATATATATTGAAAATGGAGCTACAAAAGTTAATGCTAAGTCAATCATGGGAATGATGGCATTAGGAATTCTTTCAGGAGAAGAAGTAAAAGTATCTGCTGAAGGAGACGACGAGCAGAATGCAATTGATACAATGGTAAATTACTTAACAGCTAATTAATCGAAAATAGCATGAAATAAAAAATCCTTTCTGTCGGTGACGGAAGGGATTTTTTTGTGGTGATTACGTGTCGTAGATATAAAGCTTTTCCACATTCAAACTTATACATATCTGCCCACGGAAACATATTTCAAGCGTTATAGTATAAATTCAAAGGCAATTAAACCTGGTAATTCCCCATAAGTCTTTGCTCTTAATTCCAATATATAGTATAATTACTTAGTTAGCAGTAAGGTTAATGAGAAGAATATAAAAGAATTAAAGAGTAACATAAAAGTAGACTATAAAAAGAAGAATAACAGTGAACATATATTACCAAAAAGAAAGGAAAAGCTTATGAAACTTATATCATGGAATGTTAATGGAATCCGTGCCTGTGTTACAAAGGGCTTTATGGATTTCTTTAATGAAATAGACGCGGATATTTTTTGTATACAGGAATCAAAGCTGCAGGAAGGACAGCTTGAACTTGAAATGCCGGGATATTATCAGTATTGGAATTATGCTGAAAAGAAGGGATATTCAGGAACAGCGATTTTTACAAAGAAAGAGCCAATGGATGTGAAGTATGGTATTGGCATAGAGGAACACGACCACGAGGGAAGAGTTATAACGTTGGAGTTTGAAGATTTCTATATGGTTACATGCTATACGCCAAATTCACAGAACGAACTTAAAAGACTGGATTACAGAATGCAGTGGGAAGATGATTTTAAGGCATATCTTAAGAAGCTTGAAGAATCTAAACCGGTAGTTTTATGTGGTGATTTGAATGTGGCACATAAGGAAATAGATTTGAAAAATCCTAAGACTAACAGAAAGAATGCAGGCTTTACAGATGAAGAACGTGAAAAGATGACTAAGCTTTTAGATGATGGATTCATAGATACATTTAGATATTTCTATCCTGATTTGGAAGGAAAATATAGTTGGTGGTCATATAGATTTAAAGCCAGAGAGAAGAACGCAGGTTGGCGTATTGACTATTTTATTGTATCGGAAGCATTAAAGGACAAGCTTGAAGGTGCTGACATTCACACAGAAATACTCGGCTCAGACCACTGCCCAATTGAACTTGACTTGAATATATAAAGACAAAATAACAATTAAACAGGTGATTATATATGAATTTTGCACATTTACATGTCCATACAGAATACAGTCTGTTGGATGGATCAAGTAAAATTAAAGAAATTACAAAAAGAGCCAAAGAGCTTGGAATGAACAGCCTTGCCATAACAGACCACGGTGTTATGTATGGATGCATAGATTTTTACAGGGCAGCACTTGAAAATGGAATAAAGCCTATTATCGGATGTGAAGTGTATGTGGCACCGGGTTCACGTTTCGAAAAAGAAGCAGGGGACAACGAAGACAGATATTATCATTTGATTTTGTTGGCAGAAAATAATGAAGGATATGCAAACCTTTGCAAAATAGTTTCAAAAGGATTTGTGGAAGGATTCTATTACAAACCACGAGTTGACTATGAAGTATTGGAAAAATACCACGAAGGAATTATTTGCCTAAGCGCCTGTCTTGCAGGAGAAGTACAGAAGTATTTGGCAAGAGGGGAATACGAAAAGGGAAAAGAAGTTGCCTTAAAATATGAGAAAATATTTGGAAAGGGTAATTATTTCCTTGAAATGCAGGACCACGGTATTCCGGAACAGGCAACAGTTAACCAGCAGTTAATGAGAATGAGCGAAGAGTTGGAAATTGACCTTGTTTGTACTAATGACGTACATTACACTTTTGCAGATGATGTGGAGGCACACGATATACTTCTTTGTATTCAGACCGGAAAGAAGAAAGCTGATGAGGACAGAATGCGTTATGAGGGGGGGCAGTTCTACCTGAAATCACCGGAAGAAATGTACCAGCTTTTCAAATACGCACCTCAGGCAATGGAGAATACACAGAAAATCGCCGACAGATGTAATGTTACATTTGAGTTTGGAGTAACAAAGATTCCAAATTTCCCTGTGCCGGAAGGCTACACATCATGGACTTACCTAAAAGAACTGTGCGAAACAGGACTTCACAACCGCTATCCTGTTTTTAAGGGAGAAGTTGACCAGAACTGTCATTTGACAAAAGAAGAACTGGAAGAAAGATTAAATTACGAATTAAATACAATAAAGAACATGGGATATATTGAATATTTTCTGATTGTTTGGGATTTTATTCATTATGCCAAGTCTAACGGAATTGCAGTTGGACCGGGAAGAGGTTCAGCGGCAGGAAGTATAGTTTCTTATTGTTTGGAAATAACAGATATAGAACCTATGAGGTATAATTTGCTCTTTGAAAGATTCCTTAATCCTGAGCGTGTATCCATGCCCGATATTGACGTAGACTTTTGTATTGAAAGACGACAGGAAGTTATTGACTACGTAGGTAGAAAATACGGAAAAGATCATGTGGCGCAGATTGTGACTTTTGGAACATTAAAGGCAAGAGGTGTAATAAGAGATGTTGGACGAGTTCTTGATATGCCATATGCTCAGGTAGATAATATAGCAAAAATGATTCCACAGGAGCTTAACATTACTCTTGATGGAGCTTTAAAACAAAATAGAGAATTAAAAACATTATACGATTCAGATCCAGAGGTAAAATACCTTATTGATATGTCAAGAAGACTTGAAGGACTTCCACGACACGCATCAATGCATGCAGCAGGTGTAGTTATTTGTGGAAAACCGGTAGACGAATACGTGCCATTGTCAAGAGCGGCAGACGGTTCAATTACAACACAGTATATAATGACTACTTTGGAAGAACTTGGACTTTTAAAAATGGACTTTTTGGGGCTTAGAAACTTAACTGTAATACAGAATGCCCAAAGATTCATAAAGAAGAACAGAGGCATAGAACTTGACCTGATGAAAATAGACTACAATGACAAAAAAGTTTTGGATTATATTGGAACAGGAAATACAGAGGGAATATTCCAGCTTGAAAGTGCCGGAATGAAAAACTTCATGAAGGAACTTAAGCCTCAAAGCCTTGAAGATATTATCGCCGGAATAGCTTTGTACCGTCCGGGGCCAATGGATTTTATTCCTAAATATCTTGAAGGAAAAAATAATCGAGATAGCGTTACTTATGACTGCCCACAGTTAATTCCAATACTTGAGCCAACCTATGGATGTATTGTTTATCAGGAACAGGTAATGCAGATAGTTAGGGATTTGGCAGGATATTCACTTGGCCGAAGCGATCTTCTCCGTAGAGCAATGTCAAAAAAGAAACAGGCAGTAATGGAAAAGGAACGTCAAAGCTTCGTGTATGGAAACCGGGAAGAGGGCGTAAAAGGTTGTATCAAAAACGGCATAAGTGAAGAGATTGCAAACAAAATCTACGATGAAATGATAGACTTTGCAAAGTATGCATTTAATAAGTCACATGCGGCAGCTTATGGCGTGGTGGCTTACCAGACAGCATACCTTAAATATTACTATGCAGCAGAATTTATGGCAGCAATGCTTACTTCTGTAATGGATATTTCAACTAAGGTAGCAGAATACGTTTACTCATGCCGTTCAATGGGAATAGAAATCCTTCCACCGGATATTAACGAAGGTGAAAGTGGATTTTCGGCTAAGGGCAACAGCATACGATATGGACTTACAGCCATAAAGAATGTTGGTAAAAACATTATTGACGGCATAGTTGAGGAAAGAGAAAAACACGGCAAGTACACTGATTTGGAAGACTTTATTACAAGAACAGCCAATCTTGGTGTAAACAAAAGAGCAATAGAAAACTTTATCAAAGCTGGTGCCTTTGATTCACTTAATGCCACAAGAAAACAGATGATGATGGTTTACATTCAGATTCTTGACGGGGTAAACAAGGAAAACAAAGACGCATGGGAAGGCCAGATGTCTATTTTTGATATGGCAGATGACAGTACCAAAGAAAAGTATAAAGTAAAAATGCCTGATGTAGGAGAGTACACCGTTGACCAGAAATTAGCTTTTGAAAAAGAAGTTATTGGAATATATGCCAGCGGTCATCCACTTCAGGCACAGGAACAGAAATGGCGTAAACACATAACAAATATGTCAATTGATTTCACCGAACCTGAAGAAGGGGAAGAGTCAAAAGTTCCTGACAAGAGCAAAGTTGCCGTAGGCGGAATCATTAGTGCCATAACAAAGAAGTTTACAAAAACTGGACAGCAGATGGCTTTCATAACATTGGAAGACTTAGTTGGAACAGTTGAAGTTGTAGTATTTCCAAGACAGTTTGAGAGAAGTCGAATGTTAATGGAAGAAGGTCAGAAGATTTTTGTAAAAGGCGAGGCAAACATAGAAGAAAATTCTGCAGGAAAAGTTTTGGCTAACTCAATTGTATCTTTCGACCAGGTTCCGTCGGAACTTTGGATAGCCTTTAAAGACAAGGAAGAGTACATGACAAAGGAGAAAGAACTACTTGAAACATTACTTCTTCACAAAGGTGCCGACAAGGTAATGATAGCTTTGGCAAAAGAGCGTCAGCAGAAAGCATTGCCAATAGAATACAGAGTTGATGCCAATAATCAGTTTATTGAAGAACTAAAGAAAACTTACGGACAGGATTTTGTAAAATTAAGAGTTTAATATTCAAAAGGAATTATAATGACTAATTTAAATATAAATTTTAAGAAAATGCTTAAAGAAACAAAATTCAACGCTGCCAGAATAATAATAGTTGGATTTCTTTGTGTGATAATAGTTGGAACATTAATACTAATGTTGCCGGTAAGTTCAGCTAAAGGGCAGTGGACGGATTTTGTAACAGCATTATTTACAGCCACCACATCAACCTGCGTAACAGGATTGGTTGTGGTGCCAACCTATGCCTACTGGAGTCTTTTTGGAAAAGTAGTCATATTAATACTTATACAGCTTGGCGGGCTTGGAATTATCAGCATAGCCACAGGCGTATTAATTATAATAGGCAAAAAAATAAACTTAAAAGAAAGACGATTAATTCAGGAGACATACAATCTTGACACAAGTCAGGGCGTTGTTTTGCACATAATAAGAATATTTTCGGGAACCTTTGCAGTGGAAGGCATTGGAGCAATACTTTACGGTTTTAGATTTATTCCAAAATACGGAGTGGCTAAAGGCGTGTGGTATTCTGTGTTTCATGCAATTTCAGCTTTTTGCAATGCAGGAATCGACCTTCTTGGAGACAGCAGCTTTATGGCGTACAAGGGAGATGTGCTGATTAATATAACGACAATGTTCCTTATTGTGGTAGGTGGAATGGGCTTTATAGTATGGTGGGATATTTTGAAAAACATAAATAATATTAGAAATAAAAAGTACCCACTTCGAAAATTCTCTGAAAGGTTGTCACTTCACTCCAAAATAGTTCTTACAGTAACGGCAATTGCAATATTTGGAGGAGCAATCTTAACATTTGCTTTTGAATACAACAATCCTGAAACATTGGGAACTTTAAAGACAGGTGAAAAAATTCTGGCATCATTCTTTCAGTCAGTAACTCTTAGAACAGCAGGTTTTTGCACAATAAATCAGGCGGGGCTTAGAAATGCCTCAGTACTTCTTGCTTTTCTCTTAATGCTAATGGGTGGCTCACCAATGGGAACTGCAGGAGGAATAAAAACAACAACAGTAGCTTTGTTATTCCTTGATGTAAAATCAGTTGTTACGGGAAAAAACGCAACAGAGGCATTTAAGAGAAGAATAAACAGAGACAACATTAAGAACGCATTGGCAGTGATGACAATGGCCATTAGCATATTAATGATTGCAGTTATAGCACTTACATTTACGGAAACAGGTTCTCTTACCAAGATATGCTATGAAGCATTTTCGGCAATAGGAACGGTAGGTTTAAGCATGAACTTTACGGCAAGTCTTTCTCTTGCAGGCAAGCTAATAATTATCGTTTTAATGTTTTTTGGAAGAGTAGGACCTATAACAATAGTAATAGCATTGGCGAGAAAACGAAGAATAAACCAGCACATAAAGGACTTACCTGAGAAAAAAGTGCTTATAGGATAGATTAAAGAAAGGACAGCATTAATGAAAGAAATCGCAGTATTCGGACTTGGAACTTTAGGAAAAAGCCTTGCCATATCATATTCAAATATGGGTGGAAAAGTTATAGCCATAGACAAGTCACAGGAAAAAGTAGATGAAATATCAGATTATGTTACTTTTGCCATTCGTGCAGACCTGACTGAAGAAAACGTAATTAAAGGTCTTGGAGTGTCAAATGTGGACGTGGCAATAGTTACAATAGGTGAAAACTTTGAGGCAAGCATAATCGTAACTGCCGTATGTAAGGAAATAGGAATCCCTTATATAATAGCCAAGGCAAGTGACAAATTGCAGGGCAATATTTTAACTAAAGTTGGGGCAGATGAAATAGTTTATCCTGAAAGTGAAACAGGAATCAGAATGGCAAAGAACCTTGCTCACGGCGAAAAGTTTATGGATATTGCAGAAATATCTGACACATTTAGCATAATAGAAGCAAAAGTTCCTGAAAGTTGGGTTGGAAAGAATCTAATGGAATTAAGCCTTAGAAAAAAATATAAATTTAACATTATAGCAATAAAAAAAGAAGGAAAATACAAAATTAATCCTGACGTTAACATTCCTTTTAACCATGGAATGCATTTGGTAGTTTTAGGCGAAACAGAAAAAATGGCAAAGGTATTTAAGTAAAATGGTAATAACATCAACATCAAATGAACAAATAAAAAAATTAATACAGTTAAAAGAAAAATCAAAAGTACGAAAAACAACAGGAACATTTACAGTGGAAGGCAAGAAAATGTTTGTTGAAATACCGGCAGAGGACCTTGTAAGTGTATATGTTTCAGAAACTTTTTTGAAAGAAAACGGTGAACTGGTAAAAGACAAAAAATATCAGATAGTAAGCGACCAGGTATTTAAGAAAATATCAGATACAGTTACACCACAGGGAATAGTTGCCGTTGTAAAGCAGAAATCATACAGCATAGACTACATTATAGAAAAAAGAAACAAAGAAAAAAGTTGCATAGTAGTGCTTGACAGACTTCAGGATCCGGGAAATATGGGAACAATTGTAAGAACCGGGGAAGCAGCAGGTATATCAGGCATAATAATGAGCAAAGACAGTGCAGACATATACAATCCTAAAGTTATACGCTCAACAATGGGCTCAATATTCAGAGTGCCTTTTGCAATAGTTGATGACTTGGCAGCAGCAGTTGACACATTAAAGGACAATGGCATTACAACATATGCTGCCCACTTAAAGGGAGAGCTTTACAATTCAGGAAGCCTTACAAAGGACTGCGCACTTTTAATCGGCAATGAGGCAAGGGGCTTAAGCGAGGAAATATCCGCAAAGGCAGACAAGCTAATAAAAATTCCAATGCACGGAAAAGTTGAATCTTTAAATGCAGCAGTTGCAACAGCGATACTAATGTATGAGGCGGCAAGATAAAATAAGCTGATGAAAGGTAGTAGAAATTAAAGTGAATTGGTTATGACAGAATTTAATGGATTTAACTGATTTCGTGAGTTAATATTATGGTAGTGTATGATGATAAAATTTTAGAGGAGTTAATTGTAGAAAAAAGAAATATAAAAGAACTTTAAATCAACAAGATGATAAAGGTGTTTGGAAAAAAATAGGAAGTTCAAAGCGATTTTCGATTATTTTCAAAAGAAAAAATATAAAAATGGTTGAAAAAATATTCAAAAATAAAAAGAGGAACGTTATGAATGTTATATTGAAGGGAAACGGTGAAAAAATTATTTGTATACAACAAAAAGAACAAAAAGTAATATATAACGGAGAAAATACTCTAATAGATAACAGAATGCCGATTTCTCTTTCGTCTGTCAATACGAAAACAATAGAATTATTTTATTGTATATGTAAATTTCCGCTACGATTAATAGTAGCAATATTTGATATAATATTTATGAATTATGAATGGGATTGGATAGATAACTTTGAACCATGTATATTCCAGGTTGACAATTATATATGTGAAGCCTGTAAAACATTGGAAATAGAATATAATAAGTCAAAGTATGATAAAGAAAACAGAAAAATTGTTTTACCTCAGATTATTATTAATGGAAAAGAAATAAAAATAGAAAGTTTTTTATACCTGGAAAACTTGAAATTGTGTTTTTTAAAGTGTTGTTTGAAAATGGTGGGAATGCTAATTTGGTGCTTAATACCTTTGATTATTATTACAATAAATGCCGGTAAATATAGTATTTATATATGGATTATAGATTGTTGCATAATTTTTGCTTTAATAGTGAAAATATCATTAGAGTATCATAAATTTTGCAATATCAAAAGACAACTCAATCTACAAAAAAAGAATAAGAATGGGTTTGTAAATTATTAAATTAGAATAAAAAGAATAAAGAACCCTGTGTTGTACCGATTCGATGTACAACACAGGGTTTTGTTTATTATAAAGCACCAAGTGTTTCAATTGCTTTGTTTGCAAGTATTTCGTCAAAGTGTTCCATATAGAAAAGTTCTTTGGCATATGTTGGATTCTCACGAACTCCGTGTTCAGTAAGAATACTGTATATACGGTTAAGTTTCTTACCCTGTGAAGCTTCAACACATAGAGATAAGTAATACTTGTCATTGAATGGTGACTTGTATACTGAACTGTCACCTTTAAATGTTGGAGCAATCAATCTTGAAACATCAATTATCTGGCTTAAACTGTCGAATATATAAATGCTATACAACAATGAATCATCGTTGTCATCTTTCTTGTCATTAGCGGAAGCGTCAATATCTTCCATGTCATCATCAAATTCTTCGAAATCTGTAAGGTCCATATCGGAATCTTCTAAGCGTGAAAGAATACCGTCTTTCATCTCCTTAGAAAAGAATTTTGAGAGATGTTCTTCGGTTTCGGAAGGATTCTCAACCTTGGTTATAACAAGGACGATGGTTTCAGGAGAAACAGGTATTGCTTCTACCATTAGTGGGATGTCATTGACCTCAAAACCGAAATCATCATTAGCCTGCTGCATCATATCCTGAAAAAGTTCACGGGTTTTGCCTGTTCCGTAAGCCAATTCGCTAAGTTTAATGTTGCGGTCAGCTAAGTCTTCCTTACTCAGAGTGCAACGAATCTGATTATCATTGATTTTTTCAATTTTCATAAAAATCACCTCTCTATCATTAGATTCGTGTAAATTCAAAATAATTAAAACAACTATTTCTTGCTATTAGTATATCCAATATCTTAAATAGTGTAAAGTTATTAAGGTAGTAAAATCTTACAAATTGTAGTAAATAAAGCTTTTATGTAAAAAAATATATAAAAAACAAGTATTTGCAAAATAAAAAATTGCTGTAAAACAAAAATCCAAAATAACATTATCCCAATTGCATAAGCAAATATGAAATAAGACCTTTCAATACTGTAATATAATATATATACGAAAAAAATGTACGAAATATTACAATTTTTTGAAAAATAATGAATTAAGACAAAAAACTATTTGAAAAATGATTGAAAAGTACATTCAATATGTGTATAATAAAGACACGGATAATACGAATACGGAAATGTACACATAATAACAACTGTTTAACTTAATATATATCACAAGGCATTGACCGCCTATTTAGTTAATATAGTTAGATTTATTATGGAGTTTCCCTAAGAACGAGAAAGAGTCATATTTTGTGGCTCTTTTTTCATTAATAAAAATTATGAAAAAATTTATATTAATGAAAAAACCTACCGTGGATATTTATTCTTTTTTTATGTTGAATGTGGTATCATAGTAGATAGACATTAGCTTAAGGAGGATTTTTGATTTGAGAAAAACTATAAATAAACTATTTTTGATTATAACCGTAATATCAGCACTTCTGCTAACTACAGGATGTGACTTGTTTATAAAGACTAACAAGGGGCAGGTTGACCAAAAATGGTACATGGGACTTACCTACGAGGATGATAATGGCAACGACACGGATTACACAATAGAGACAGATGGAACTATTGCAGCAGTGGCTTTGGAAGATGGATATGGCGATGAGTTCGGTATTATAAAGGGCGGGGAAGCTTACCTTAATATCAACACCATTATAAAAAATATTGACAAAAGATTTTATGTGGATGCAACCAACAACCTTGTAATGTTTACTGACGCCACAAAAACTTATAAAACTAAAATAGGTGGTAAGACAATAAATGAAACTGAAAATACAGACTATGTTATTTCTTTTATGGACGGAAAAAATTGCTATGTTAATGTAAAGTTTGTTAAGAAATACGTGGACTTTGATTATAAAGTTGTGAAGGCAGAGGGAAAATCTCCTGCAAGAATTGTTCTTAAATACACATCAGGCGAGAAAAATCAGATGACTGTTAAGAGCAACATTGAAATGCGTACAAAGGCAGATTACCAGAACCTTATTGTAACTACTTTGAAGAAAAATACCAAGGTTACAATATTGGAAGAAAGCGGCGACTGGACAAAGGTTGGAACTGACGACGGTTTCATGGGCTATGTGCCTGCAAAGAAATTAAAAGATAAAGAAACAAAGAAGACTGATTTTAAATCTGACGCAGATACATATACACACGTTTTGATGGATAAAAAGATTAGTTTAGGTTGGAATGCGATAACGAATCTGACTGCTAATGGCAATTTGGAAACAATAATTGAACATACAAAAGGTTTAAATGTTATTTCTCCAACATGGTATTCTTTGTCTGACAATAAAGGCAACTTAAGATCATATGCTTCAGCAACTTATGTTGAAAAGGCTCACAGCAAAGGGCTTAAAGTATGGGCTTTGGTTAATGATTTTGGAACTCAGGACAAGGCAAGCAAGGAATACACGAAGAAAGTGTTAACAGATACTACTAAGAGAGAAAATCTTGTTGATAACATTATGACAAACATAAAAGATTATAATCTTGATGGCATTAACATTGATTTTGAGTTTATTAATAAGGATATTATTAACAGTTATTTGCAGTTTTTGAGAGAACTTTCAATTGAATGCAGAAAAGCAGGAAAGGTTCTTTCAATAGATAATTATGTACCATCATCAGGCTCAGAATATTACGACATTGCACATCAGTCTTTGGTTGCAGATTACATTATTATAATGAGTTACGATGAGCATTACGCAGGAAGTAAGGAAGCAGGTTCTGTTTCATCAATGACTTTCACGGAAAAGGCCGTAAACGATGCCATTGCTTTAACAGGTGATGCGTCAAGAGTAATTAACGGTATGCCTTTCTACACAAGAGCTTGGATTACAACTCCTGCAACTGATGGCAAAAAGGGCGAAGGTGTTTATGTGGAAGATGCAACTAATGGCAATTACTACCTTTCAAGTCAGGCAATTACAATGGATAAAGCCAAAGAACTTTACACTAATGCAAAAGTAAAGCCGACATTCGATGAAACAACAGGTCAGAATTTTGTTTCATATGAAAAGGGAGACAGCACAGTGAGCATTTGGCTTGAAGATGCTACATCTGTAAAATCAAGACTTGATATTATGGAAAAATACAAGCTTGCAGGTGCAGCTTACTGGAGATTAGGTCAGGAAACAGACAGCATATGGGATACAATTTATCCGTATTTCAAATAGGATGTTTTCACAAACTAATCTAAATAAGGATGAAAAGGATAATCGGAAATCGTTTATTAAAAAGTGATTTTCGCAATGACTATTTATGAGTGGTAAGGTTAATGATTTAAATAAAGATATTAGTAACAATGCTGATTTAGAAGAAAGTTATGATTCTAAGAAAGCTAATAAGTACATGAAAGAAGCAATTAAGCAGGCTAAGAAAGCTGCTTCAATAGGTGAAGTGCCAATTGGCTGTGTAATTGTTTATCAGGACAAGATAATAGGTCGTGGTTACAATCGAAGAATGGTTGACAAGAACACGTTATCTCATGCAGAGCTTAACGCAATAAAGAAAGCCAGCAAGAAACTTGATGACTGGCGCCTTGATGATTGCGAATTGTATGTAACTACTGAGCCTTGCCAAATGTGTGCAGGTGCCATAGTTCAGGCAAGAATTAAAAAAGTCTACATAGGTTGTATGAATCCAAAGGCAGGTTGTGCCGGTTCTATTATGAATCTTCTTCAGGTTGATAAATTTAACCATCAGGTCGAAATGGAAAAAGGAATACTTGAAGAAGAGTGCAGTAATCTGCTGAAAGATTTTTTTAGAAATTTGAGAAAAAAGCAGAAGGATGAATAACCAATATGCATAGTAAACATATTGGTTATTTGTAGAAAGATGCAAAAGAGATTGAACAGAAAGAACAGAGAACATTGTCTGAAAAGTTAGGCAAAAAATTCAAAATCTTTATTGACAAAGAAAATTAGTATAAGGTATACTATATTTCTGACCGACAGTTGTCGGTACTAAATTTGATATAACATTTCCGCGCAGCCGGGAAGATAGCGGCGTCCTGTACCTGCAATCCGCTACAGCAGGGGTGATGGTCGGCCTCGGGTTTATTTTGTAGGGCTGCCCTTTATAAGTGATGTTGACGTTTGGGTCTTATGCAATGGAATCCTGCGAACCGTGTCAGGTCAGGAATGAAGCAGCACTAAGCAGATCATTTCATGTGACATGAGGAAGCCTAGACCGAGTTAACTGTAAAGGTAACGCTTATGGAATACTCACAAAGCAGATCGCGCGGATTTAATAATTAATAAAAAGGTGAAACACAGAAAGAATTGTGTTTCACCTTTTTAAATGCCAAATTACCAAAATATATTGCTTGTAACCATTTCCAGTTTATTATATAATAAACTCCAAAGGTGTAAAAGGGCTTACAATGCCCTTGGAATCTATAGCAGTTACTTTTAGGAAAGGAGATATTATGTCTTATACAGCATTATATAGAAAGTTTCGACCTTCAACATTTGATCAGGTTAAGGGACAGGACCACATAGTTCAGACATTAAAGAATCAGATTAATGCCAACCGTATCGGACATGCCTATCTTTTTTGTGGAACAAGAGGAACTGGTAAAACAAGTGTGGCAAAGATTTTTGCCAAGGCTGTCAACTGTGAGCATCCCGTTGATGGAAGCCCTTGTAATGAATGTGAAACATGTCGTGGAATAACCAATGGAAGTGCCATGAATGTTATTGAAATCGATGCGGCATCCAATAACGGTGTAGATAACATTAGACAGATTCGAGATGAAATACAATATTCGCCTTCAAGTGGTAAGTACACAGTGTATATCATCGACGAGGTACATATGCTTTCCATAGGTGCTTTTAATGCATTATTAAAGACACTTGAAGAACCACCGGCATATGTTATTTTTATTTTGGCTACAACAGAGCCACATAAAATACCTATAACAATATTGTCACGTTGTCAGAGATATGATTTTAAGAGAATATCAATAGACACAATTGCGGCAAGATTGTCCGAATTAATGGAAAAAGAATCAATTGAGGTTGAGGACAAGGCAATAAGATACGTTGCAAAAGCAGCAGACGGTTCAATGCGTGATGCCTTAAGTCTTTTAGATCAATGCATTGCTTTTTATTTGGGACAGAAGTTAACATATGACAATGTGCTTGACGTTCTTGGTGCTGTAGACAATGAAATATTCAGCAGACTTACAAGAAGCGTAATAGATTCAGATGTAACAACAAGCCTTAATATTTTGGATGAAATAATTATGCAGGGCAGAGAGCCGGGACAGTTTGTTAATGATTTTATATGGTATTTAAGAAATCTTATGTTAATTAAGACATCAGATGATGACGAAATAATGGAAGTAATTGATGCGTCAGCAGAAAGAATAGAAGCTTTGAAAGAAGAAGCACAGATGGTTAATGTAGATGTTATTATGCGATACATTAGAATTCTTTCAGAATTATCAGGACAAATCAAATATTCGTCACAAAAACGTGTTTTAATAGAGATTGCATTAATAAAGCTTGCAAAACCGGCAATGGAAAGAGACGTAAGCTCACTTAATAACAGAATCGCTATTTTGGAAAAGAAAATAGAAGAAGGAAACTTTACGGTTAATGTGGGGGTAGCTCCACAGGCGGCAGGCAGTTCAGGTGCAAATCCGGAACCAAAGCCTAAAAAGGTATTTGAAAAGGCTATACCGGAAGATGTGCAGTATGTTGTGGATAACTGGGGTTCAGTTAGAAGACACATATCCAATCCGTACAAGACTTTCCTGCAGGATGCAAGATTTAGCGTAAAAGGGGAAAACACACTTTTAATAGTTTTTAATCCGGGAGCAATAGGCTACGAAGGCTGCTCGAAACCGGAAGTAATTGAGATGCTTAACACTTTGATAAGTGAAGAAATAAAGAAGCAGGTTAAAGTTGAAGTAACTATGCTTGAAAATAATCAGACTTTCAGCGATTACTATCAGGAAGTCGTAAGCAAAATAAACATGGACATTGAAGAGGAGGATTTTTAAAATGGCAAAGCGAGGAGGATTTCCGGGAGGAATGCCTGGAAATATGAATAATATAATGAAACAGGCTCAGAAGATGCAGAAGCAGATGGAGCAGGCACAGGCAGAATTAGAAAGTTCAGAATATACAGCAACATCAGGTGGTGGAGCTGTTGAAGTGACTATTTCAGGCACAAAAGAAATAACAAAGATTAAATTAGATCCTGAAGTAGTAGATCCTGATGATATAGAAATGTTAGAAGATCTTGTTATGGCGGCAGTTAACGAAGCTATCCGTAAGATGGATGAAATGTCAACACAGAAGATGTCGAAGATAACAGGCGGGTTAGGTGGACTTTTCTAGAAAGAGGTAAGCACAGTGGATTACTACAGTGGTTATATAACAAAACTAATCGAAGAATTATCAGGGTTGCCGGGAATAGGACCTAAAACAGCAGGGAGACTTGCTTTTCATATTTTGGATATGCCAAAAGAACAGGTTGAAAGTCTGGCAAATTCTATGATAGACGCAAAGAAGAATGTAAGATATTGTAAGTGTTGTTACACACTTACAGACCAGGATATTTGCCCAATATGTAGTAGTAAGGAAAGGGACCACAAGACCATTATGGTAGTGGAAACAACAAAGGATATGGCTGCATATGAGAAAATAGGTGAATACAAGGGCGTTTATCACATTCTTCACGGAGCAATTAATCCCATGGCGGGTATTGGCCAGAATGACATTAAGCTTAAGGAATTGTTTGAGCGTTTGAAGGACGATGTTAATGAAGTAATTATTGCAACTAATTCAAGCGTGGAGGGCGAGGCTACAGCTATGTACATTACAAAGGTCATAAAGCCACTCGGAATAAAAGTTACAAGAATAGCAAGTGGTGTTCCCGTAGGTGGGGACTTAGAATATGTGGACAACGTTACTTTGCTTAGGGCTCTTCAGGGAAGAGTTACAGTTTAGAATTGACAAAGGAATGAGGAAGTCAAATGGATAAAAGCGAGTACAACTTAAAAATAGAAGAGTTAAAAACAGCTATGCACGCTCACGATTTTGAAAAGGCAGTTGACGTGGCAGATTCATTGGATATCAAAAAAATCCGTGACAACAATCTGTTAAGTCTTATTGCCGACGCCTATGAATTAACAGGCGATAATGAGCAGGCTAAGAAAATATTGCTTATGGCATATGAGAATACTAACACAGGAAGACAGTTAGCATATAGATTATGCCTTATTTCCATAAAATTAAAAGAACTTGATGAGGCAAACGAATTTTATCAGGACTTTATTGAAATGGCACCAAGAGATTCGGCAAGATTTATTTTAAAATATAAAATGGCAAAAGCTAAGAAGAAGCCGGTGGAAGAATTAATAAAGATTCTTGAAGATTACGTTAACATTGACATGGAAGAAAAGTGGGCTTATGAACTTGCAAAATTATATGATATTGCAGGCGAGGGCGAGAAATGTGTCAATATGTGCGACGAAATAAGCTTATGGTTTGCGGAAGGAAAATACGTTGTTAAGGCAATGGATTTAAAGAAAAAATATGAATCTTTAACATCCACACAGCAGGACAACTACAATAAAAAATCAGAAAATAAGTCTAAAGAGCAGGAAGAAAAGAAAGCTTCAACTCAGGAGCTTATGGATAAAATAATGGAAAAAACATCTATTAAGTCAAGAATAGATGAAGCTGTAAAAGAAGCCAACGAACATAAGGCAGAATCTAAAACAATAGAAGAAGTTACAGGCACAGAGAAAAATATAGATAAGATAAAAGCTGTTGGAAAAGAAGCGGCAGATACAGAATCTTTTGATTTTCCGGAAATTAATGAATCTGTAGTGGAAGAAATCAAGCCTTATGATGATATAGAAGGGGCAACAATTGATGTTAACAGCATGACTCATCCGCAGGAAGTTGAAGAAATAAAAATTCCGGGAATTAGTGATGAGCTTAATGAGCTGGAATCAGATTCAAGTGATAAAGCTGAAGCTGAGAAGGAAGATGTTGTAGCTAAGACTGACAAAGAGAAGAAAAGATTGAAGCTTAGACCTTTTAGTGTTAAACCTAAAAAGACAGAAAATCCTTTAAAGGAAGATAAAAAGGTAGAAGCACCGGTTAATACAAAGGTTCCACTTGAAGAAGATGAAGATTTCAAATTGATTAACCCGGATGATGTGTCTAAAGTTGAAGAACCGGTTATAGATGACTTAGGTGAAGATACAACAGAACCAGTTGATATGGAATTTGATGAAGATATGGATATGGTTATGAAATCAGATGAAGAGAAAGAAGACATATTAAATGTTGATGATGTAGAAGATATACTTCATCAGTTGCAGGCAAGAGGGATTCTTAAAGCAGAAACTGTTAATAGTGCCGTAAGCATTATTGAGAATGTAAGAGAGACTAAGAAAGAATCTAAAGAAGAAAAGCCTGATGAAAAAGAAGTTAGTACTCTTGACAGATGGCAGGAGGATAATGTTGAAGTAGAAAAGCCTTTGGAAAAAGAGCAGACTTCGGTTGAAGACAATACTTCAGATAATGAGGAAAAAGAGCAGACTTCGGTTGAAGACAACACTTCAGATAATGGAGAAAATAAGGCATCCCAGGTTGAAATTCCTGATTTGGAAGAAATACCTGATGAAGTAGAGGATTTGCCGGAAGAACCTGAAAAAGAAGAAGTTGAAACCACAGAGAATCAGGATGCATCTGAATTGGAAGTAATAGAAAGTCAGGAAGAAGAACCTGAGGTTGATATTGAGAAGATAGCAGAAAGCATACCTGATATAGAAGAAATTCAGGTAGCAGAAGAGGCTCAGCCGGAAGAAATTCCGTCTGAACAGGAAGTAGCTGAAAATGTTCAGAAAGAAGCTTCTGAAACAGCAGAAGATTTAGGCAAAACAGCAATATTTACTATACCTAAAGCCGACATTGAAACAGGTAATAATACAGGTGAGGTTGTAGTAGATGAGGAACTTCCTAATATTGATGCACCTGAAATAGATTTAGAAACAGGTATTCCTGAGCAGGATTTGTGTGAAGATACTAAAAATGCAGAAGAAAGCACAGAAAACGAAAATGCAGAGAGTGTAGATGTTAAAAAATCAGAAAGTACTGAAAATGAAGAAGCTGTACAGGAAGAACCGGCACAGGATAATTCAATTAATTTAGATATACATTCAACTAAGGACTTAAGTGCCAAGGTTGAGGTGATTTCAGGGACAGACTGGGAGCAACCTGAGTATGAGGAAAAACTTGAAGAGGAAGAAGAGCAATTAGAGGTAGCAAAGGAGGAAGCAGAAGAAGGCACTCCTGAGCGCACAAGTGAAGGTGAGTTACTTAACAGAATATTGAATAAGAACAATGAAGAAATTCCTGAACCGGAATTAGTAGCTACAGAGGAAGAATTAAGTGTATTTAAGAACTTCTTTAATGTAGAAGGTTTAGAAGACAATATTCAGGAAGTGGTTAAGGAACTTATTGCAGGTTATACACCTAACGGTAAGTCAACAGATGGTAATGTGGTTATTCTTGGCGAAGAAAAAACAGGAAAAACATCATTAGCAGTTGAAATCATAAAATTAGTAAACAAGAAACGTGGCAGACGTAACAGAAGATTGGCTAAGATTGATGCTACAGCACTTAACAAGAGAGGATTTAGAAATTCACTTAACAAATTACTTGGAAGTGATTTGATTGTTGAGAATGCAGAAAAGCTTGGTGCAATGATTTTAAGTGAAGTTGTGGACGTTTCAGGAATGTTTACTGACGATATGCTTATAATACTTGAAGGTGAAACTGAGCCAATGGAAAAAATGCTTAAGGACTCACCACGCTTATCAAAGGTATTTAACCACGTTATCCGTATTAAACAGTACGATATAAAGGAATGGGTTGAATACGGAAAAAGATATGCTAAGGACAAGGGATATGTAATGGAAGAACTGGCAAGTCTTGCCTTTTACAAGGCTATCGATGATTACTTTGGTGAACACAAGGGAATCGGAAGAGCTGATGTTGAGAAACTTGTAGATACAGCCATTGCTAATTCTCATAAACTTGGCAGAAAATTATCAGGTTTATTCTCATCAAATAAAAATGATGATGGATTATATATATTAATAGAATCAGACTTTATTTTTTAACACAGGAAAGGATGTAAAAATGGAAAATTTACAACTTGCAAAAATTGCAAACCAGGTACGTAAAGACATTGTAACAGGTGTTTACAATGCAAAATCAGGTCATCCGGGTGGATCTCTTTCAGCAGCAGATATGTTAACATTTTTGTATTTTGAAGAGATGAATGTATCACCTGAAAAGGCAAAAGATTCTAACAGAGACAGATTTGTATTATCAAAAGGTCATGTTGCACCTGCACTTTATAGTGTATTGGCAGAAAAAGGATATTTTCCAAGAGAAGATATCAAAACATTAAGAAAACCTACATCATACCTTCAGGGACACCCTGATATGAAGAAAATACCGGGAATCGATATGTCTTCAGGTTCATTAGGACAGGGAATCTCAACAGCAGTTGGTATGGCTATGGCAGGAAAGATGGACAATGCTGATTACAGAGTATATACAATGGTAGGCGACGGTGAAAGTGAAGAAGGTCAGGTTTGGGAAGCTTCAATGTTTGCCGGATTCAGAAAGTTAGATAATCTTGTAGTTATCGTTGATAACAACAATCTTCAGATTGATGGTGCAATCGATGAAGTATGTTCACCATACCCATTTGACAAGAAGTTTGAAGCATTTAATTTCCATGTAATTAAAATAAATGGACATGATTTTGATGAAATTAGAAGTGCTTTAAAAGAAGCAAGAGAAACTAAAGGTATGCCTACAGCTATTATTATGAATACTGTAAAAGGTAAGGGAGTTTCATTTATGGAGAATCAGGTTTCATGGCATGGTTCAGCTCCAAACGAAGAACAGTACAATATCGCTATGGAAGAATTAGAGAAAGCAGGTGAAGCATTATGTCAGAAGTAAAGAAAATCGCAACAAGAGACAGCTACGGAGACGCTTTAGTTGAATTAGGAAAAGAACATGACAATCTTGTTGTTTTAGATGCAGACCTTGCAGCAGCAACAAAGACAGGAAAGTTTAAAGCAGCTTTCCCTGAAAGATTTATTGATTGTGGTATAGCTGAATGTAACATGGTAGGTATTGCAGCAGGTATGTCAACATGTGGAAAAGTTCCTTTTGCAAGCACATTTGCTATGTTTGCAGCAGGACGTGCATTTGATCAGTTAAGAAATACAGTAGGTTACCCACATCTTAATGTAAAGATTGGTGCAACTCATGCAGGTATTTCAGTAGGTGAAGACGGTGCAACTCATCAGTGTAATGAAGATATTGCATTAATGCGTACAATCCCAGGAATGACAATTATTAACCCTTGTGATGATATTGAAGCCAAGCAGGCTGTAAAGGCAGCTTACGAAATGGAAGGACCTGTTTATTTAAGATTTGGTCGTCTTGCTACACCTATCATCAACAGTGAAGATTACAAATTTGAAATCGGTAAGGGTGTTAAATTAAAAGAAGGAACAGACGTTACTATTGTAGCAACAGGTCTTATGGTAGCAGCATCTTTAGAAGCAGCTAAGAATCTTGAAGCAGACGGAATTAATGCAGAAGTAATTAACATTCACACAATTAAGCCTTTAGATGAAGACATTATTGTTGAATCAGCTAAGAAAACAGGCAAGGTTATTACAGTTGAAGAACATTCAATTATTGGTGGTTTAGGTAGTGCAGTATGTGATTGCTTAAGTGCTAAATATCCTGTTAGCGTTTCAAAGATTGGTGTTGAAGATGTATATGGACATTCAGGTCCTGCAGTGGAATTATTAAAAGAATTTGGTCTTGACGCAGAAGGAATTTACAATAAAATTAAAAAAATCATGGCATAGTTTTAAATTCTTAAAAGATAACATATTTTAAAAACAAGTGAGTTTTGGGCAGAAAATTCACCAAATTGATTAATAACTGAAATGGAAAATTAGCGTAGGGTTAATTTTTAAAAGTTTAAAATTAATAATTTTAATAACCGGTTTTAAATTATTAATGAGAAAACTAATTATTTAAGTTATGTCAAAATCACAGTTGCTTTTTTAAAAAATGATGTTATACTAGCCATTGTTAAACGAAATGCAAGGGAGCAGACGTAAAAAGTCTTGCTCTCTTTTTCTTTTGTTTTAGGTTAAAAAGTTAAGTAGGAGCTAACGGATTAGCCAAAGGATTTAAGAAATTAAATCAGACAAAAGATAAGTTTTTCAATGAAGAAAGCAATCCCCTTTTAAGTAAATAAAGTTAAGTTCATAGAATTATGACAACAAAGTTGGAGTGATTTATGAAGGGACAATATTTACAATGCTTTCTTAAGTAAAATAATAGGACAATGGAAAAGAATGGAGGAAGGAACTATGAACGCACAGGAAATTTTACAGGAAGCTACAAACAGTAGCTTCGCAATTTGGTTCTTAATTGGTGCCGGTTTAGTATTCTTTATGCAGGCTGGTTTCGCAATGGTTGAAACAGGATTTACAAGAGCAAAGAATGCAGGCAACATTATTATGAAGAACCTGATGGACTTTTGTATTGGTACATTAATGTACATCATTTTAGGTTTTGGTTTGATGATGTCAGAAGATTATATAATGGGAATTATAGGTGTTCCAAATCTTGATATCTTCACAAACTATAACAGTTTTAACTGGTCACAGTTCGTATTTCAGTTAGTATTTTGTGCCACAGCTGCAACAATCGTTTCAGGAGCTATGGCAGAAAGAACAAAGTTCAGTGCTTACTGTATTTACTCAGGAGCAATAAGCTTGATTGTATATCCAATTGAAGCCGGCTGGGTATGGAACTTAGGAGGCAACGGTTGGTTACAGCAGTTACATTTCGTTGATTTCGCAGGTTCAGCAGTAATCCACTCAGTTGGTGGTATGGCAGCTTTAGTTGGAGCAATAATTGTTGGACCACGAATTGGTAAGTATACAAAGAGATCTAATGGCTCAATAAGATCAAATGCCATTGCAGGTCACTCAATAACACTTGGAGCACTTGGTTGTTTCATACTTTGGTTTGGATGGTATGGATTTAACGGTGCAGCAGCTACTAATGTAGATAGCTTAGCATCAATCTTTATGAATACAACAATCGCTCCTGCAACAGCCACAGTAGTTTGTATGTTATTTACTTGGATTAAAGATGGAAAACCTGATGTTGGTATGTGTTTGAACGCTTCACTTGCAGGTTTGGTAGGTATCACAGCAGGTTGTGCTTCAGTTGATACAATTGGTGCATTAATAATTGGTGCTGTATCAGGTATCTTGGTTGATGTAGTGGTTGAAGTACTTGATAAGAAGTTCCACATTGATGACCCTGTTGGTGCCGTTGGTGTTCACTGGGCAAACGGTGTTTGGGGAACAATCGCTGTTGGTTTATTTGCAACAGGCAGAGGCGATACAGTACAGGCTTTCGCAGATGGTTCAACATATGCAGGTTTATTCTATGGTGGTGGAGCAAAACTTTTAGGAATCCAGATTTTAGGTATTGTAGCAATTGATTTATATGCAGCAGTAATGATGACAATAGTGTTCCAGTTAATTAAGCATACAATAGGACTTAGAACAACAGCAGAAGAAGAAATTATTGGTATGGATATTTCAGAACATGGTCTTGCATCAGCATATGCAGACTTCCTTCCGGCAGCACCATCATATGCAGGTGAGAGCGAAGGCTCAGTTGATTTATCAGATGTGAAACCAGTAGCACTTACACTTGGAGAAAGAGCAGAAGGCAGATATACGAAAGTATCTATTATCTGTCCTGAAGAACGATTTGGAGTTCTTCGTGATACAATGAACGCCATTGGAGTAATGGGTATGACAGTTTCTCAGGTAATGGGATGTGGTGCTGAAAAAGGAAAGACAGGTAGATACAGAGGTGTATCAACAACAATGAACCTTTACAGAAAGGTACAGGTTGACATCGTGGTATCAACAGTTGATCCGGGACTTGTAGTAGCTGCTGCAAGAAAAGCACTTAATACAGAACACTATGGCGATGGTAAGATTTTCGTAACAAATGTAGAAGATGTTATGAGAGTTCGTACAGGAGAAGTTGGTGTAGAAGCATTAGCTTACAAGAATGAAAGAAAATAACAGATAATTGATAACAGCTATGAATGTAGTTGGAAATACAGATAGAATTTGAGTTTACAGAACTATTAGATAACAACGATATTTTGGAACTCTGTTCTTAAATATATATTTTACTTAATCTCATTAAAAGGGCCGGTGGGAAACCACCGGCTCCTTTTAGAATTTACCCCAATGGTGCTTCCCCCAAATCATCCAGTGTAATATTTAAATCGATGATTTTTTGATTATTTTCAAGACCGAATATAATAATGCTGTCTCTTTTGATTTTCGGATAAAGTATGCCATTGTTTGAAAGGTGAAGCAGGCGGTTGGCTTCATCCAAAGTCAGCTGCATTGCAAGTGCAAGGGCAATAACTTTGTCGCGGGATGGTGTTTTTGAACCATCAAAGATTTGGTAGCCGTAGTTTTTTTGGATGTTTGAATCAGTGATTACCTGAGCTTTTGTCAGACCTTTTTCATCTAAAAGTTGAGTTAGATATTCATGAAAACTTATGTTACTAATATTTGAATCATTGTCAGTTAAATAAGAATTTATGTCATTAGAGTTTTGTAAAATTTTAAGAAGCTGGTCTGTAGTTTTTTGTGATTTGTCATTATTAAAATTTGAAAAATTATTTGAATTCATTATAAATATCCTTTCCCCATATTAAAAAATGTGTCGAATAATGATATTATATACGTAATACTGTTAAATTAACAGACTTTTATATAAGGGAATATTATAGAAAATGGACTTTAAGGAAAATTATTATTTTGAAAAATACGAACAACTGGCAGTTTTGGCGGACACGCAAAAGTGCAAGACTATTTTGTCAAGAAATACAGATACTAATGAAATAGTGGTGTTTAAGGTAATGGACAAACACGGTTTGGATGTGTACGACAGGCTGAAAGATTTGGATAATAGCAACATTGTTGATGTAATGGATTGTTTTTTACATGAAGACAAATGTGTGGCTGTTGAAGAGTTTGTTAATGGAAAAAGATTATGTGATGTTCTGCAGAAAAATATTCCAGTGGAAGTAATTGTTGATTACGTAAGGCAGATTTGCAACGGCTTAAAAGAAGTCCATAACAAAAATATTGTACACAGGGATTTGCAACCTAAAAATATAATTGTGGACAGACACAATCATATTACAATCATTGATTTTGATATTGCAAGAATTAGAAAAGAAGAAGCCGATAGTGACACAGAATTTCTTGGAACGGTGGGCTATGCATCACCTGAGCAGTTTGGTTTTGCCCAGACAGACAAGCGAAGCGACATTTATTCCTTGGGCGTGCTTATTGGCGATATGGTCAAGCCTTATGCTAAAACCGTTAGGGAGGTCTCGGGGGAAGAAATTGTGTACACCGGTACCGGTCTTACATTAGAAGAGCACAAGATAGTTGAAAGACTTGTGAAAATGAGCAGGAAATGTACTGAGATAGCTCCCGAAAAAAGATATAAGTCAATTGAAGAAATTGAAAAAAAATTGAAATATATTAAACTCTACAATCAGGATATTTTAGAACCGGATGAATTAGAAGAATTAAGCTTTAGGGGGATAATCAGAACCGTTCCGGGATTTAGAAAAAATAATATTTTGCACAAGATAATTGCAATAATAATGTATGTATCTGTTTTTGCAACATACATTGAAATAGGAACAAGCGCAATAAATGTCAAAAAAGGCTATAAATGGCTATGTGTTATTTTAAGCGAAATGTGTTGGATTATTCCATATATATATTTGACAAACATAGGGGATGTTGTTTATAGAATAAGAAAAAGAAAATTTAAATACAAATTTTTTGAATATTTAAACAGAATATGGATAGCATTGGTAATATGGTTGGCTATTTTAATAATTTTGTCAATTATAACTTTAAAATAAAAGTATGCCGCCAGCATAACAAAACAAAAGTGGAAAAGTGTAGAATAATGTAAGAAGAAGGAGGTATTATATTATGAAGACTTGGAAACTGGTATCAGGAATACTGTCAATAATTATGTTTGTATTTGTAACATTTCAGTCATGTGCAGCAGGCATAAGCAACAGTATAGAGGACAATGGAGAAGTTGGCGGAAGCGCAGGAATCATTGTTGCAATTATGTTATTGGCAGGTGGAATTGTATCAATAGCCACACGTAATTCAAAAGGCAAAGGCGGAAATATCGCCGTAATCGTATTATTTGGATTGGGCGCAATCATGGGATTCACAATGGCTGGAAGCTACACAGACCTTATAATCTGGGCAGCTTGGTGTGCAATCTGTGCAGTATTAGCACTTATTTCAATGATAAAAAAGCCAAAACAGATAGAAGAAAACTAATAAAAACTGCTATTTTAAAACAAATCCGAGGACAACGGATTAAATTAAAAGAACTTATACCAATGTAAAAAGGGGAATACCTCTCGTTATATGGATAAGTTCTTTTTTATTGTTCATTTTATGTAGCGTGGAGAATTTTTTTGTTGGCAAACAATAGGCAACTTTTTGAAATTTTGCGAGCATAACGTAAGGCAAAAAACAACTGTTTGAGCCGTAGGCGAGTTTTGTTTTTTGTCTTACAATAGGCGGCGGAGCAAAATGATAAAAGTAACGTGTTTGCCACCAAAAAAATTCCCCACGCGAATCAAAAAATGTACTAAAAAAGGAGGCATAATATGGATATTTTTGATATTGTAGGCCCGATTATGGTTGGCCCTTCAAGTTCTCATACGGCAGGTGCCGTAAGAATAGGATATATTGGGGGCAAGTTGTTAGGGGAGCCTGTTAAGAAAGCTCAGATTTTATTGTATGGTTCTTTCCTTGCTACAGGTGAAGGCCACGGAACTAAGAAGGCTATAGTTGCAGGTTTGCTTGGTATGGAGCCGGATGATTACCGTATTTCCGACAGCTTCAATATAGCCAAGGAGAAAGATATGAAAATTGAGTTTGGTGAGGCAAAGCTTAATGAAGGCCATCCTAATTCAGCGTTGTTAAGATTAGAAGGAATCAATGGCAACAAAATAGAAGTTTTGGGGCAATCCATAGGTGGATCAAGAATAAATATTGCTCAAATTGATGGTATTGATACTAATTTTTCAGGGGAATGTCCTACCATTATTGTTCATAATATGGACCAGCCGGGGCACGTGTCGGAGGTTACTTCCATGCTTGCCCACAAGTCGGTAAACATTGCGACTATGCAGCTATACAGGTCGGCAAAAGGTGGAAATGCGGTTATGGTAGTTGAATGCGACCAGCAGATTCCAAAGGAAGGAATCGAATGGTTGAAGCACGTTGAAGGAATACTAAAGGTAACTTATTTTGCAGGAATATAAATTAAGGACGGAGAGTTTATGTTTTATTATCATACATTAAAAGAGTTAGAAGATTTAGTTAATGAAAATAAATTAGAAGTGTGGCAGGTTATTGAACAGTCTGATATGGAAGAAAACGGAAGGACTAAAGAGCAGTCCTACGAAAAAATGTTAAATATGTATTTGGCAATGAAAGAGGCTGACAAAAATTATAATGGAAATTTAAAGTCAGCCAGCAAAAGAGCCGGTGGAGATGGAGAAAAAATTCACAGATATAATGCAGCTAACAAAAATATTTGCGGAAAATTTATTGGAAATGTTATGGAAAAAGCAATTAAGATGGGCGAGTCAAATGCCTGTATGCGAAGAATTGTTGCGGCACCTACGGCCGGTGCCTGTGGAGTTTTGCCGGCGGTACTTATTAGTTATCAGGAAGAATATAATTTAAGTGATGATGAAATGGTTAAGGCAATGTACGTTGCTGCCGGAATTGGCAAAGTTATAGCAGAGAATGCTTTTATTGCTGGAGCTGCAGGAGGCTGTCAGGCTGAAATAGGTTCAGCAAGTGCAATGGCAGCCGGAGCTTTAGCTTTTCTCCAGAAAGGAACAGTTAAACAGATTGTAAATGCAACAGCACTTTCACTTAAAAACATGTTAGGGCTTACTTGTGATCCGGTAAAGGGATTAGTAGAAGTTCCATGTATTAAGAGAAACTCATATGGTGCTGTTAATGCAGTAACATCAGCTCAACTGGCTATGGCGGGTATAGAAAGTGCAATTACACCTGATGATGTAATTGACAGTATGCGTCGCATTGGAAATAGCATGCCGGCATGTTTAAAAGAAACAGGAACAGGCGGACTTGCAGTAACAGAATCAGCCAATAAATATTTGGAAAAATAGTATCATAAATAATTAAACAAGTAATAATTATGTAAATTAATTGATAAATGTACATTGATTTTTATTATAAACTTATATACAAAATTTTTTGAAAAGTAGCATTATAAGGCGGTAAGTGGTATTATATCAGATATAACTGCCCAGGCAGAAATAGCTTAGAACTATTAAGGAGGGACAATGAGAGCTAGTGGAATTTTATTACCTGTTTCAAGTTTACCGGGAAAATATGGAATAGGATGTTTTTCAAAAGAAGCATATGATTTTGTGGATGTTTTGGAAAAAGCAAATCAAAAATACTGGCAGATATTGCCTATAGGGCCAACAAGCTACGGAGATTCACCATATCAGTCATTTTCTACTTTTGCGGGAAATCCTTATTTTATTAGTTTGGAAAAATTAATAGAAGAAGAATTACTTACAGAGGAAGAATGTAATTCTGTTGATTTTGGTGAGAATAATGAATATATTGATTATGAAAAATTATATAACGGCAGATTTAATCTTCTAAAAAAGGCTTACAAGAGAAGTAATCCAGAGGATGAAGGTTTTAAGAAGTTTGTAGAAGAGAACGGATTTTGGATTGAAGATTATGCCATGTTTATGACTATAAAGGCAGAGCATAATGGGGAAAGCTTTGAATTGTGGGAAGATGAAATTAGAGTAAGAAAACCAGAAGCAATGGAAAGATATAGGGAAAAGTTTAAGGATGAAATTCTTTTCTATAAATTTATTCAGTTTAAGTTTTATGAGCAATGGTTTAAATTAAAGGAATATGCAAATGATAAGGGAATAAAAATTATTGGAGATATTCCAATTTATGTTGCTTATGACAGTGCGGATGTATGGTCAAATCCTGAATTATTCCAAATGGATGAAGAGGTTAAGCCTATATCTGTTGCAGGTTGCCCACCGGATGCTTTTTCTGTAGATGGACAGCTTTGGGGAAATCCTGTTTACAAGTGGGATTATCATAAGCAGACAGGTTATACATGGTGGATTAAGAGAATTGAAAATAGCACAAAGCTTTATGATGTAATAAGAATAGATCATTTCAGAGGCTTTGATGAATATTATGCAATTCCTGCCGGTTCAAAGAATGCTGTAATCGGTAAATGGGAAAAAGGTCCGGGAATGGATTTGTTTGATGTCGTAAAAGAGAAGCTTGGAGAGATTAGCATTATTGCAGAGGATTTAGGTTATATAACAGATAGCGTACGACAGCTTGTAAAAGACAGCAATTTTCCGAATATGAAAGTATTAGAATTTGCTTTTGATGCAAGAGATTCTTATGAACCTTGCGAATACCTTCCTTTTACTTACTACAATAATTGTGTTGTATATACAGGAACACATGACAACGAAACTTTATTAGGTTGGTTGAAACATGTAAATGATTACACATTAGGATACATAAAAGATTACATAGGTAGAGACATACCTGTTGGTCAGGAAATGGTAGATGAAATAATAAGACTTGCTCATTCATCAGTGGCAGACTTATGTATCATTCCACTTCAGGACTACTTAGGACTTGGAAATGAAGCAAGAATAAACACACCATCAACCTTAGGTGATAACTGGAAATGGCGTGTTACGAAGGATAAGTTGACAGACAAAGTAGCAGATAAGATTAGAAAATATACAAATGTGTATAGAAGGTAAAAATGGAAGTACAGTATGAAGATTACATTAAAGAAAATTTTAATTTTTCCAATTTATTTATGTTACTATGTTATTACCGAATGGATTTTGGCGTTAGGAACAAAAGATCCTTGGGATAAAATGTGGAAATGGGCAGAAAAGTAAATGGTTAAAAACTAATGAAATGTATAAAAAAGCAAGAATACAAGTAGCATTTAGCTTATGGCAGAAGCGGAACCTAGTATTCTTGCTTTTATTATTGGAATTACATACTTTATTTCTTATTAACTCTCCACTCCAACGGATCTTTTTCAGGTCTTGCAAATGCTTCTTCAGTTGATATTCCATCAGAAGCACCATTAGCCTCAGAACCGTCAGTAATCTGTGTGTCTTCGTTAACTGACAATGTATCAAGAGAAGTCTTTAGCAATATAGAAGCTTCATCTTTTGAAATGTTCATAGCTTTGGCAAGTTCGTCTAATTCAGGTACACGACCAAGTTTCTCACTTAAATTCTTAGTAACTTCGTCAAGTCTGTTAAGTTTGTCAGCAAGATGCTGCCCAATTCTGTCTGAGTTAATCTGAACATTAACAGTATTCTTAATTGCATCTTCAATTCTACCTGAAATAAATGAATGGAAATCGCCAACAGATTCTGTGTAATCAGAAACTGCAAGCATTAAACCAACATTACCCTCTTGAATTAAGTCTCCAAAGTTAACGCCTTTTCCACGATGACTTTCAGCAATTTTTGCAACTAAAGAAAGATTAGCTTCAACAATCTTAGATGAAACGGAAGTATCACCGGCTAAAAGCTTGGCAATTAAATCAGCCTCTTCATCTTTTGAAAGATTAGGAAGGGCTTCCATTTCTTCCATATACATCTTAATAAAAGATAATTCTTCTTCTGATTCAACATGGTTAGAAACAGAAGCAGTTTCAGAAATAGTTTCATCGGCCGAAGTTTCAGGAGCGTCATCAGCCAAAGGATTATTGGCTGGTGGAGTAAATCCCTCAACCTCAACTTTATTAAGGGCAAGATAGTCGTAAATAAACTGATACTGGCTATCATCATCAATTAAATCTTTAAAATATAATTTTACATCATCCATTGTTACATGGTTAGCATTGGCAGTAGCAAAGTCTACCAATGAAGTAAGAGCTTCATTAAATAATAATTTTTTATCCATTTTACACCTCGTCTATAATAAATAAATGATACATAAAAGCCTTGCAAAAATCAAGGATAATGGGTAACATTTAATATAGTAAAAATTATAGCAGAATAATTAGGGGATTAAAATGGAACAAATATTAAAAAAAATATATAAAAGCAGAATTTTCGGACTTATAAGCATACTGTTTTTTATTGCAGTGTGTATGGGAATAGGAGCTTTTGCAGCCTACGTTAAACACGTTTCCAATCCGACGGAGCAGGCGGTTACATATTTTAGAGCTTTTATGCAACAGGATTATGACACAATGTACAATCTTTTGGACAAGAAAGACGGCTACTATATTAGCAAGGACAGATACAGGGAAATAATGCAGAAAACAAGAGAATCAATGACAATAGATTCTTACAAGATTAACGATCCTAGAAAAGAAGACGGACAATATGTGGTAACGATTGAATGCACAGATGATGAGACGGATAGCTCTCAGAATATGAATATTTATTTAAATAAGAAGATGCATCTGCCTAAGTTAAAGCCTGACTACAAGGTAGATATTGAAAAAATGCTAGTTAAAAATCTTACAATAAAGATTCCACAGGGAGACAAGCTTACAATTGCAGGAATTAAAATTACAGATAAAGACGCAAATATTACAACAGAAAATAATATTCAAATATATAATTTTAAGGCTATTTTAAATGGAAATTATAAAATAACATGTGAGAATGAATATTGTGCAAAAAATACACTTGCAAATGTTATAAAAAAAGATATGGAAGTGGATTTGACAAAGAGTTGGTACACAGCAAATGACCGGTACACTTCAAAAATAACAAACAGCGTTACGGATTTTATGAATAAATATTATAGTACCGCAAGAAACAGAAGCAAAAGCGATAAAAAACTTATGGCATTTATAGATGACAAAAAGCTTCAAAAATCCGTATCAAAAACAGTAGAAGAAACAATGTCAGGTCTTTATTGGTCGGATAAGAAGAACATAGACAAGTACAAGGTATCTGATTTTAAAATTAAGGATTTGAATAGTACAATAAAATACCACAGTAAAAGTAAAGATTTTCAGGTAACATCTACATACAACTATGACTACACATGTACAACTGACATTGCAACATATACAAGTTATGTGTATAAATATTCAGGAAGTTGTAAGGCAACATTGAAGATTACGTACAGCATAGACAATGGAAATCTTAAGATTAAGAATGTTAAATTAAGTGAAAAACAAAAAAGAAAATAATTTGAAGGAAAAATCAAATAAAAATTTAAACAAAAAAATTAAAGACAAAATAAAAAATGATTCAAGGAAATAATGGAGGAAACTATGTCAAAAGAAATTTGGAGACCGGGAAATATGTTATATCCCCTTCCATCTGTTTTGGTTACGGTGGCAGATGATGAGGGAAATGATAATGTGTTGACAGTTGCGTGGACAGGAACGGTATGCTCAGACCCGGCAATGGTTTACGTTTCAGTAAGACCTTCAAGATACTCACATCATATGATAAAAGAAACAGGGGAATTTGTAATCAATCTGACAACAGAAGAATTGGCATATGCCACAGATTATTGTGGAGTAAAGTCAGGTAAGGATGAGGACAAGTTTAAGAATGCATCATTAACAAAAGAACCTGCAAAATATGTTAAGGCACCTTTGATTAAGGAAAGTCCTGTAAACATTGAATGCAAGGTAACAGATGTTGTTCCATGTGGCAGTCACGATATGTTTGTGGCGAAAGTACTTTGCGTACACGCGGACAAAAAATATATGGACGAAAATGGAACATTTAGTTTTGAAAAGGCAAAGCCGATTGTATATTCTCACGGCTGGTATTATGGTCTTGGTAAAAAAATAGGCAAGTTTGGATATTCTGTAATTAAGAAAAAAGCAGCAAAAAAGAGATACAGAAAAAACAAATAAATATTCAAAAATGTCTAAAGATTAGTTTGACAGATAAAGAGAAATTAATTTGCCAAGCAAGAATGAAAAATAATTTAATCAAAATAACTGTTTAAGGATGGCAATATATGGGAATAATATTTCATATTGATGTAAATTCAGCTTATTTAAGTTGGACAGCAGTAAAGTTGCTTAAAGAAGCAGCAAAAGATGAAAAGAAAATCGACATACGAAATATTCCTGCCATCATAGGCGGTGACAGGGAAAAGCGACACGGAATAGTTTTGGCAAAATCCATCTCCGCAAAAAAGTTTGGAATAGTTACAGGTGAGCCTATAGCCAATGCGTTGCAAAAGTGCCCTAACATACTGATTGTTCCGCCGGAGCACGGTTATTACAATGAACAAAGCCATAAACTAATGAATTTGCTTAGAACATTTACACCTGACATTGAGCAGGTAAGCGTGGATGAGTGCTATATGGATTTTTCGGGAATACAAAACGAGTATCCATCGCCATTAGCATGTGCGTACAAAATAAAAGACACAGTAAAAGAGAAACTTGGCTTCACCGTAAACGTAGGAATATCCGATGTGAAAGTTTTGGCAAAAATGGCATCAGATTTTACTAAGCCTGACAAAGTTCATACATTATATAGAAGAGAAATAAAAGAAAAAATGTGGCAACTACCTGTTGAAGAACTCTATATGGCAGGTAAATCAAGTGTAAACACGTTACACAAACTTGGAATATACAATATTGGCCAACTGGCAACAAGCCCTGAATATATTTTGGAGGCGCACCTGAAAAAGCATGGAAAAATACTTTGGGAATACGCCAATGGAATAGATAAAAGCGTGGTAAATACCAAGCGTGAAGAACTAAAAGGAGTGGGCAACTCCATCACATTGCCATATGACCTTGATAATATGGAAGAAATAGAAAAAATCCTACTTCAACTGTCAGAAAAAGTAGCTGGTAGACTTCGAAAAGGAAAACAAATGGCAAAAACAGTAGCTGTAGAAGTGAAATATAACGACTTCATAAAAGCATCAAGGCAGACAACACTTGATAGATGCACAGACTCAGGCACAGAAATATACCAGCTCTCAAAAGAACTTTTTAGAGAACTTTGGGAAAAAGACGGAAACAAAAGCGTGCGCCTGCTTGGAATACGAACCGCCAACTTAGAAGAACAGGGAGCCTTAGAACAAATGTCCATAATGGACATAATGGCGCAAACTACAAACAAACAACAAAACGCCACAACCAACATATCCAGAGAAAAAATGAAAAAACTGGACAAGGCACTAGATGCCATCAAAAACAAATACGGCGAGGACAAAATAAAAAGAGCAAGCCTGTTAGCTGAGCAAACAGTAGACATGAAAAACAAAAAATACTATGAAGAATAACAAAAAACAAAAGCAAAAAATTTAAGTAAGATTATAAAATAAAAGATACAAACAGAAAAAACAAACAATTTGGCAATGGAAGATGGTAGCAATTTTGCCAACAAAAGGAGACTGAAATGAAAAAAAACATTGTATTAATAGGTATGCCGGGAGTAGGAAAAAGCACAATAGGAGTAATAATTGCAAAAATACTGGGATATCAGTTTATAGATGCTGACCTTGTAATTCAGGAGCAGTACGGCAAACTTTTGAAAGAAATCATAGCTGAGCGTGGAACAGAGGGCTTTGTTCAGGTAGAAAATGACGTGAACAAGTCATTGAATCCTGAGAAGGCAGTAATTTCCACAGGAGGAAGCGTTGTTTACTGCACAGAGGCAATGGAACATTTATCAGAAATAGCAACAATAGTTTATTTAAAATTAGACCTATACTCTTTAGAGAGAAGATTAGGAAATCTTAAGCAGCGTGGGGTGGTTTTAAAAGAAGGACAGACATTAAAGGACCTTTATGATGAAAGATGTCCTTTATATGAAAAATATGCTGATATTGTGATTAGCGAAAATCATTGTTCTGTTGAAAAAACAGTTGATAAGGTTGTAACAAAATTACGTCAGAGTGGATTTTAGAACAAATTATATAATTTGCTAAAACAAAAAATACATACGGATATTAGCTAAAAGAATAGAACATTTATTTTTAGGGGGATAAAATAATGTTTATTAATAAAAAATCACATAAAAGCGCTTTCGTCTGCATAGCAGTATTTATGGTGACTATGATTATGATTTTGACTTTTTACCAATTGGCAGTTGAAATATATGCATATGGATTTATTGCAAAAAATAATGACTACCGGGTGAAAGAGAGTACAGCAAAGGTTCTAACATTAAAAGAAAATCATAAAGCCATTAACATAGAAAATATAAATGCTAATAGCAAAACAAAAGTTATTAACAAGAAAAATATAAATGTTAATAATTTCGTTTTGAAAAAACCGGTAAAGGGTGGAATTACCACATCAGGTTTTGGAGATACAATTTCAAGAACTGCAAGTCATAATGGACACGATTGGGCTGTTAATACAGGCACAAAGGTGAGAGCGGCAGCAGAGGGCGTGGTTGAATTGGCTTATTTTAGTGAAAGTTATGGTTATAATATTTTGATTAATCATAATAACGGGTTCAAAACCAGATATGCCCACCTTTCGGAAGTGAAAGTTTCAAAGGGAGAAAAAGTTGAACAAAGTCAGGTCATAGCACTTAGCGGTTCCACAGGGTTTAGCACTGGACCACATCTTCACTTTGAAGTTGTAAAGGATGGAAAAAGGGTTAATCCTATTGAGTATGTTAGTAACAGGTAACACATTTTGAAAATTATCATAATGTAATAATATAGTAAAGCACAATTTATAAAAATTGACCAAAAAAATCGCTGAAATTTATATATATTGTGCTTTTATTATGTTTACAAAGATAGATATTGTGCTATAATTGTGTAGATATACAAAGATAATTATTGGTGGGAGAGGGCTTAATTGTGACCAATCCCTGTTTGATATAAAATATACATATATACCGGGAGTAAAGAATGGAACGTTTTGTAATAAAAGGTGGGGTAGCACTTAATGGCGAAGTTGAAATAGGCGGAGCAAAGAATGCTGCATTAGGATTACTTGCTGCAGCAATAATGACAGATGAAGACGTGACAATAGAGAATTTGCCTGATGTTAGTGATATTAATCAGTTGATAGATGCTATTGCAAACATTGGAGCAACAGTTAATAGAATAGATAGACATACAGTAACAATTAACGGAAAAACAATTAGAACACATGTAGTAGAATATGAGCAAATGAGAAAGATTAGAGCTTCATATTATCTGCTTGGTGCTCTTTTGGGCAAGTTTAACAAGGCAGAGGTTGCTCTTCCGGGTGGATGCGCAATCGGTAGCAGACCTATTGACTTGCATCTTAAGGGATTTAGAGCTTTGGGAGCAGATGTTATTACTGATCATGGTATGGTTAATGCTCAGGCGGAACGTTTAGTTGGAAACCATATCTTTTTTGACACATCTTCTGTTGGAGCAACAATTAATGTTATGCTTGCAGCAGTTAGGGCAGAAGGAAAGACAGTAATTGAGAATGCGGCTAAGGAACCTCATGTAGTAGATATTGCCAATATGCTTAACAGTATGGGAGCTAATGTAAGAGGTGCCGGAACTGACAAGATTAGAATTGAAGGTGTTCGTAAACTTCACGGAACAGTATATTCAACTATTCCTGACCAGATTGAGGCAGGTACATTTATGTGTGCTGCAGCAGCTACAGGTGGGGAAGTTTTGATTAAGAATGTTATTCCTAAACATTTAGAGTGTATTTCAGCTAAGCTTATTGAAATGGGATGCACAGTTATAGAATATGATGACGCAGTACGCGTTAAGGCAGGAGATTTCATTAGAAGTGCAAAGATTAAGACTTTGCCTTATCCGGGATTTCCTACAGATATGCAGCCACAGATGGCAGTTGTTCTTACAATGGCCAACGGTAGCAGTACAGTAACAGAAAGTATTTTTGAAAACAGATTTAAATATGTAGATGAATTGACACGTATGGGTGCAATAATGAAGGTAGAAGGCAATACAGCATTTATTACAGGTGTTGGAAGTCTTGCAGGGGCGCAAGTTGCAGCGCCAGACCTTAGAGCAGGAGCAGCACTTGTTATTGCAGGTATGGCAGCTAACGGATTTACAGTAGTAGATGACATTGTTTATATCCAGAGAGGTTATGAAAGATTCGAAGAGAAGCTTTCAGGTCTTGGAGCAATTATTGCAAAAGTAGATTCTGAAAAAGAAGAGCGCAAGTTTAAATTAAAGGTTGGATGATTACTTAATTAAAAATAATCAATAAAACTGATTAAAATTGTCACTATACAAACAAATTTGCGTATGTTAATATTAGACCATCCTAAAAATAAAAAAGGCTTTGAAAAGGAATAGTAGTTGTTAAGTGGTTAACAGAGAGCTGTCGGCAGGTGTAAGACAGCAGAAGCGATGCAATGAACTCACCTTGGAGCTGCCGGCTGAATGGTTTGGATAGTAAGACGGACGAAATAATCTTATTATTTCAAGAGTAGGCTTGGACGGATTCCACCGTTAAAGGGAGCGGATGTCAAAGGCATCCTTAGAGAGCATGTATAACATGAAGCAGAGTGGTACCGCGTAGGTAGAGAATACGTCCCTGCATTTCCTAATTGGAAGTGCAGGGTTTTTTTCGTTCTGACTGGCGAGAAAGTTAGCAAGCGAACTATTTAGTATATTAAGAACCTACCAAATCTTGACATAAGGAAACTAAAAATATATTATTTAATTGATTGAAAAGGAGATTTTAAGATGAATTTTGGAAAGTATAAAAGACAGTATTTTATGCCACCTACACCAACATATGATTGGGTCAAGAAAGAATATATAGATAAAGCACCTATTTGGTGTAGTGTAGACTTAAGAGACGGAAACCAGGCACTTATAGAGCCAATGAGTTTAGATGAAAAATTAGAGTTTTTCCAGATGTTAGTTAAGATTGGCTTTAAAGAGATTGAAGTAGGTTTCCCTGCAGCATCAGAAACAGAATATAATTTTATGAGAGCCCTAATTGAACGTAACATGATTCCCGATGATGTTACTGTTCAGGTTTTAACACAGGCAAGAGAACATATTATTAAGAGAACTTTTGAAGCAGTAAAAGGTGCAAAGCACGCAGTTATTCACTTATATAACTCAACATCCGTGGCACAGCGTGAACAGGTATTTAAAAAGAGTAAAGATGAAATAAAGAAGATTGCTGTTGACGGAGCAGAATTATTACAGAAGCTTGCTAATGAAGTAGAAGGAAACTTTTCATTTGAATATAGCCCTGAAAGTTTTTCAGGCACAGAAATGGATTATGCATTGGAAGTTTGTAATGCAGTGCTTGACGTTTGGAAACCAACACAGGATAACAAGGTTATTATTAACTTACCTGCAACAGTTGAAAATGCCATGCCACATGTTTTTGCAACTCAGATTGAATATATGCATAAGAATTTAAAATATCGTGATGCGGTAACTATTTCAGTTCATCCTCACAATGACAGAGGTTGTGGTGTTGCAACTGCAGAATTAAGTGTTTTGGCAGGAGCAGACAGAATTGAAGGTACTTTATTTGGAAATGGTGAAAGAACAGGTAATGTTGATATAGTTACTTTGGCTATGAACATGATTTCACACGGTGTTGATCCACATCTTGATTTTAGCAATATGCCGGAAATCTGTGAAATTTATGAACGTGTTACAAGAATGAAAGTTGGACCACGTCAGCCATATGCAGGCGATTTGGTATTTACAGCATTTTCAGGTTCACATCAGGATGCTATTTCAAAGGGAATGGCTTGCAGAGCAGAAAGCAAAGACGAAACATGGACAGTTCCATATTTACCAATTGATCCTGTAGATGTAGGAAGAACATATGATTCTGACGTTATCAGAATTAATAGCCAGTCAGGAAAAGGTGGCGTAAGCTATATCTTAAAACAGAGCTATGGTTTATCCTTACCTGAAAAGATGAGAGAAGAAGTTGGATATTCAGTTAAGGATGTTTCAGATAAGGAACATAAGGAATTATCACCTGCTTGGGTTTATCAGATTTTTGAAGATAAATATATTAATGATAATAGCGTATTTAGTGTTCCTGAAACACATTATGTTCAGAGGAATGGAATTGTTGCAGAAGTAACAATTGCACAGAATGAAGGAACAAGAGTTGTTAAGAGTACAGGTAATGGTAGACTTGATGCGGTAAGTAATGCATTTAAACAGTATTTTGATATTAGTTATGAATTATCAGTATACGAAGAGCATTCATTATCAAGAGGTTCATCATCTAAGGCTGTTTCTTATGTGGGAATAAGCTGTAATGGTAAGATGTATTGGGGCGTTGGTATCGATGAAGATATAATAAAGTCATCTATTTATGCACTTACAGTTGCTGTTAACCAATTGGTTGCAGCATCAGGTGAAAAAAAGTTTCAGGATGAACGATTAACTGAGATTTTGAATTATATTAATACTAATTATCTTACAGTAACATTAGATGAGTTAGAAGAACAGTTCCATCTTTCAAAGCCTTATTTGTCAAAATATATAAAGGAAAAATCCGGAAAAACTTTCGGTGAATTAGTTAAGAATGTTCGTATGAAGAAAGCAAGAACTTTATTAAAGGGTGGCAATATGACAGTTGAATCTATTGCTGAAAAGGTTGGATATCAAAATGTGGAACATTTTACAAGATTATTTAAAAAGAAATATGGAATGACACCTGTTCAATTCCGTAATGAAGAAAAATAATCGGTGTAATGTTATTGATGATATACCATCGTATATCGGTGTTTAAAGTGTATTGAGAGCGATGTATTATCGTATAAAAATATTTTAAAGAATATTTTGAATTTTAATGTAATTATATATTAAATGTGATAAAATGGTGTCAGGGTAATAAAACGGACACCATTTTTTCAATTTAAGGAGGATAAAAAGATGAAAACAATTAAAACTAAGGTAGTAGCTATTATGCTTGTTTTAGCATTAGCATTAACAGGGTGTGTCACACAGAAGTCAACAGTAGTTATTAACAGCGATGGAAGTGCTAAGATGACTACAAACATTAAAATTGACAAACAGGCAGCTATTCAGGCCTACATTAAGATGATGAAGGCACAGGGACAGACTGTATCAGAAGCTGAAGTAACAGCTTTGATTACATTAATGCTACCAAAATTAAAAGATGAAGGTATAGATGTAAAAACTGTTACTGAGAATGGAAAAGATTATTATGTAATTGACTATTCACAGAATATTAAAAAGGGTGATTTACAGAAAGAATTTGGTGTAGAGGGATTTGATACATATGTTACTACAGATACATTCTATATGAACGGTGACATAATGAAATTATTAGATGCAGAAGATGTGGACATTTTTGCTGCATACAAGGAAATGGGAGTTGAACTTAAGGAAGAAGATATTCAGACAAGCATAACAGTACAGTTCCCTAATGCTATCGTAAGCACTAACGGAGCTAAGGATGCTTCAAATCCAAATGCAGCAGTATTTAGCGTTCCTTTAACAGGAAAGATTAATATGTTTGCTACAACTAAGGCTGGTGTTACAGAAGCTTCAGTTAAGGCTACAATTAAGAAACTTAACACAGTAAAAGCTACAAAGATTAAATCTTTAAAGGCTAACAAAGTTAAGAAGAATGCTAAGAAAGCTACAGTTACATTAAAGTTCAAGAAAGTAAAAGGCATTAAGAAATATGAAGTTGAATATTCATTAAAGAAGAACTTTAAGAAGAGCACAGTAAAAACTGCAAAGAAGACTACATACACAATTAAGAACCTTAAGAAAGGTAAAAAGTACTATGTAAGAGTTAGAGCTACAAAGACTAACTATGCAGGAAATGCTATTTATAGTAAATGGGTTAAAAAGTCAGTTAAAACTAAGAAATAAACTGTTTTTATGAATTTTGTTTTATTACGTAAGGAACCACGCCGGAAGGTGTGGTTCTTTTACTATTAGAAAATATTATCTATTGACATATATATTGTTTAATGTTATAACTGTCAAGAAAAATAATATTTCTCTTATTAAGAGTTGGCGGAGATACAAGGATCTGTGATGCCACGGCAACCCCCGATTATGATGGAAGGTGCCCACCGGAGCAATGCAATATTGATCAATAAGAGGATTTGAATACCTTGATTTCAAGTCCGCTGTAAAACAGTGGACTTAATTTTTGCTTGTAGTTAACAATAGATTATTCATAATTTTTACGAGTTTAAATATTAGTTCGTAAATTGCAAATGCGAAAGCTTATTTTCAGAGAGGAGAAAAAATGGAGAAGAGATTATTTACTTCAGAATCAGTAACAGAAGGACATCCGGATAAAATCTGTGATCAGATTTCAGATGCGATTTTAGATGAACTTATGAGACAGGATCCAATGAGCCGTGTAGCTTGTGAAACAGCTATTACAACAGGTCTTGTACTTGTAATGGGTGAAATTACAACAAAGGGATATGTTGATATTCAGAAAGTTGTAAGGGAAACAATTAGAGAAATTGGTTATGACAGAGCTAAATATGGTTTTGACTGCGATACATGCGGTGTTATTACAGCTCTTGATGAACAGTCAGCAGATATTGCTTTAGGTGTTGATAAGGCATTAGAAGCAAAAGAAAATAAAATGACAGATGAAGAAATCGATGCTATAGGTGCAGGCGATCAGGGTATGATGTTTGGTTATGCAACTAACGAAACAGAAGAATATATGCCTTACCCTATTTCATTGGCTCATAAGCTTGCAAGAAAGCTTACAGAAGTTAGAAAGAATGGTACATTAAAATATTTAAGACCAGATGGAAAGAGTCAGGTAACAGTAGAATATGATGAAAATGGCAAGCCTTCAAGACTTGATGCTGTTGTTCTTTCAACACAGCATGATCCTGAAGTATCACAGGAACAGATTCATGAAGATATTAAGAAGTATGTATTTGACACTGTATTGCCAAAGGATATGATTGACGAAAATACTAAGTTCTTCGTTAACCCAACAGGACGTTTCGTAATCGGAGGACCTCACGGAGACAGCGGTCTTACAGGACGTAAGATTATTGTTGATACTTATGGTGGATATGCCCGTCACGGCGGTGGAGCTTTCTCAGGAAAAGACTGTACAAAGGTTGACCGTTCAGCAGCTTATGCAGCAAGATATGTTGCAAAGAATATAGTAGCAGCCGGTTTAGCTGACAAGTGTGAAATCCAGTTATCATATGCAATCGGTGTTGCACATCCAACATCAGTAATGGTAGACACATTTGGAACAGGAAAACTTAGCGATGAAAAATTAGTAGAAATCATTCGTGAAAACTTTGACCTTAGACCTGCAGGAATCATCAAAATGTTAGACCTTAGAAGACCAATCTACAAGCAGACAGCAGCTTATGGCCACTTTGGAAGAAACGACATCGATGTACCTTGGGAAAAGACAGACAAAGTAGAAATGCTAAAAAAATATATGTAGCTTACAGCGTAGAAAAGTCTTACTGCACCTGTGCATGCACAAAGGTGCAGAAAAGACTTTGAGACGCGCCCCGAACATGAGCAAAAAAGCGAAGCGAAGCAGAGCGATATGCGAATGTACGGGAAGGATTGTGAGAGTGCGAAGCACGTAGCAATCCGGTAAGCTACAGAATATTAAATAGTAGAAAAGTCTTACTGCACCTGTGCATGCACAAAGGTGCAGAAAAGACTTTGAGACGCGCCCCGAACATGAGCAAAAAAGCGAAGCGAAGCAGAGTGATATGCGAATGTACGGGAAGGATTGTGTGAGTGCAAAGCACGTAGCAATCCGGTAAGCTACAGAATATTAAATAGTAGAAAACAGCTTGGATTACCTTAATGTAAAGGCAGTCCAAGCTGTTTTTGCTTGGGAATATTATAAGATTTGAATTGAATTAATTTCTACACCACACCATTACACTTTCCTAATCAGCTTCAACAGATATGGTATTTCACTTTCGAAGTTCACAGCATAGTTAACTGCCTCTGGGTCATTATAAGTGTTGTTTATACAGGCTTTTGTAAAGTCAGCGGCAATTTTTAAAGAATCCTGAATATTGTAATCATTCATTAACGCTCCGGTAAAGGTGCTGGCAAAAACGTCGCCGGTGCCGTGAGATTTCATTTGGACTTTTGGAGTGTAGTATTCAAAAAACTCTTTTGTTTCTGAATCGTATCCCATAAAGCCGAATTTGTGGTCAGCAGATTCAACCCCTGTAATAACAATTTTTTTAGAACCAAGTTTGGCAAGGCTTAGAAGCAAATCCTTAATACATTCATTAGAAGCATTTTCTCCCGGATATGGCATACCGGTCATAAAAGCAGCTTCTGAAATATTAGGAAGAATAACGTCTGCATACTTGCAAAGCTTTGCCATTTTTAAAGGAAAATCTTTATCGAAACCTGAATAGAGTTTGCCATTGTCTGCCATTGCAGGATCGACGATTATATATTTGCAGGTATTTCCAAAAGTTTTAAAATAATCTTTCACAAGAGTGATTTGTTTTTCACTTCCAAGATAGCCTGTGTAAATAGCATCAAAGGAGAAACCTTCTTTTTGCCAATGCTTCTTAATAGGTTCCATATCGTCAGTTAAATCACGAAATGTAAAATCGTTAAACATAGTATGTGTTGACAAAATGGACGTAGGTAATATGGATGTTTCAATGCCCATTGCCGAAATAATAGGCAGGGCAACGGTAAGTGAACATTTACCGATACATGAAATATCCTGTATGCTTAAAACACGTTTCATAGATAATCTCCGTTCGTTTACATTTTTGTTATAATCAAGTATAATTCCTTATGTGGTATCATACAATCGCTATTTTACCACAAAAATATAATACCAGAAAGATTAGGTTTATTTATGCTTACTTATGACTTTGGAAAAAGAGAAAAAACATCTTTATATGAATATTTGTACAAGTGTATAAAAGAAGATATTTTATCAGGAAAAATTAAAGCCAATGAAAAGCTTCCGTCAAAACGTGAAATGGCAAAAAATCATGACATTAGTGTAATAACAGTAGAAAATGCCTACGCTCAGCTTATAGTGGAAGGCTACATATACACTAAGGAGAAGAAGGGATATTTTGCCAGTGATATTGGAAGTCAATACATTGAGCAGAAGCCCAAAGTTAAATATGAGAAGAAAAAAGAAAAGAAGAAATGGCTTGTGGACTTTAATTCAAACCATATAATGTATGATAGTTTTCCTTTTGCAACATGGTCAAGAATAATGAGGCAGACACTTTTAGACAAAGAAAATTCTTTCCTGTCTGTTCCTGAAAAAAACGGTGTAATGGAATTAAGGGAGGCAATAGCCAATCATCTTCAGCATTTTAGGGGAATGAATGTTAATCCGGATAACATAATAGTAGGTGCAGGAACAGAGTATTTATACAGCATTATTGTGCAACTTCTTGGCAGAGATAAAGTTATAGCAGTGGAGGATCCGGGATATAAGAAGATAGGCAATGTATACGAAAGTAATGGCGTAAAGTGCCTCCACATTAAAATAGATCAAAGAGGCATACAACTTAATGAACTGGTGGAAAGCAAGGCAGATGCAGTGCATATTTCGCCATCTCATCAATTTCCGACAGGGAGAGTTATGCCTATTTCAAGAAGAACTCATTTGCTTAAGTGGGCAATAAATAATAAGAAATACATTATAGAAGATGACTACGACAGTGAATTTAGGTTTTCGGGCAAACCAATTCCACCAATAGCAGGAATGGAGGGAAAACGTGTAATTTATATGAACACATTTTCAAAAACACTGGCACCGTCAATTAGAATTGCATATATGGTTTTGCCTGATGAATTAATGGACAAGTTTAATACGAAATTAGGTTTTTATTCCAATACTGTGTCAGGATTTGAGCAGTACACACTGGCTAATTTTATAAGCAAGGGTTACTACGAAAGACACATAAACCGAATGCGTAATTATTATAGAGATTATAGAAATAAAATAATAAGAACCATACAGAATCACCCTATTTACAGCAAGGTTTCAATAGAAGAGGAAAACTCAGGTCTGCATTTTATTTTGAATATTAATAAAAAAATAGACGACGAACAGTTTAAGAAGGAATTGCAGCAAAACAATATTAACATATCAGGTGTGTCAGACTATTGTTACAATAATTTGGATGAGTTTAAACACAAATTTATAATAAACTATTCGGCTGTGTCAGAGGAGAATTTAAAGAAAGCTTTGGATGTAATGAATGAGGCATTATCAGAGTAATGAAGCATTAAATAATAGATATGTTAATGTAGTAAATAAGGCATTATTAAAAGTGTGACATTGGAGAAGAAATATGAGCAAATATAATGGTAATAGAGAATTTAAAATCAATATTCCGGGAAGCGTAAAGCTTATAATAGATGTTTTGGAAAATAATGGATATGAGGCGTTTGCCGTAGGTGGTTGTGTAAGAGATACCATTTTGGACAGAGAGCCTCAGGACTGGGATATAACAACATCAGCTCTTCCGGAACAGGTAAAGGAACTTTTTAACAGAACTTTGGACACAGGAATACAACATGGAACAGTTACAGTAATGATTAAGCATGTGGGCTATGAGGTTACAACTTATAGAATAGATGGGGAATACAATGACAGCAGACATCCTGAATCAGTGGAGTTTACATCTAATCTTATAGAGGACCTTAAACGCAGAGATTTTACAATAAATGCCATGGCGTACAATGAAAGAGAAGGTCTTGTGGATGCTTTTGATGGAATTAATGATATAAATAACAAGATTATAAGATGTGTGGGAGAGCCGGAGGAAAGATTTGGTGAAGATGCCCTTAGAATTTTGAGAGCAGTAAGATTTTCTGCCCAGTTAGGTTTTGACATAGATGAAAAAACAATGGAGGCAATTAAGAAACTTGCCCCAACACTTGAAAATATCAGTGCGGAAAGAATTAAAACAGAACTTGAAAAGCTTATAATCTCAAAGAATCCATGTAAGCTTATTACAGCATATAACGCAGGTATTACAAAAGTGATACTCCCTGAATTTGACGCTATGATGGAATGTGAACAGAATACACCATACCATATGTATAACGTAGGTGAGCACACAATAAAAGTAATGGAAAACGTGTCGGCAGACAAGCTTATGCGTTGGACTGCATTGTTCCACGATGTGGCAAAACCATTAGTGAAAACAACAGATGCTAATGGCAGAAATCATTTTAAGGGACACGCATTGGAGGGAAGCAGGTTGGCACCGCAGATAATGCGCAGATTAAAGATGGACAACAAAACCATAAAAACAGCTTCACGTCTTATAGAATGCCATGATGACAGACCTGCATCTAAGGGCTTTAATCCTGAGGCAATAAGACGAAGTGTCCATAAAATAGGCAAGGATATTTATCATAATTATCTTGAATTAGTATATGCTGATTTTATGGGCAAAAGCAAGTATGGAAAAGACGAAGGCTACGATGCCTATGTTTATGCATGCAAGCAGTATGAATATATAATGGAAAACAATATTTGTACAAGTACAAAGGAACTTGCCATAACAGGTAAGGATTTAATAGCCTTAGGTTGTCCTTTAGGAGAAAAAATCGGCAGAGCATTGGATGAATTGCTTGAAATAGTATTGAAAGAACCTGAAAAAAATACAAAAGATAAACTGTATGTGGAAGCAGAAAAGATAATAAAATCACTGTAGTTCTAAACTTGAGCACCTTTTCATATTTTAGAATACAAGCATGACTTGACTAAATAATTTATGGGAGGGTGTGTATGAATGAAAGGGCACTTACGGTTTTTGAACAATATGAATTAGATATTACGGAAACGTTTAAAATCAGAGGGAATTATGGATGTAACACACCTGACGGAAAATACATTTTGCAGGAATATGATAACAGCAATGATAAAATGGTATCAATGAAGTCTCTTTATAATCATTTGGAAAGCAGTGGCATAAAGACAGACTACGTAATTCCAAATAAGGAAGACCGGTATGTTTCAGTAAGTGAGGACGGTTACACCTATATTCTAAAGAAATGGTTTGAAAGTCAGGAGTGTAACATAAATGAGGAAAAGCATATAGTAATGGGAGCTGCAAATCTTGGAAGGTTTCATACTTTGTGCCAAAACAGTCAAAGATTTATGGAGGAGACTAAAGGTTTTCATCCCGGCAAAAATATGCTTGTGATTTATGAAAAGCACAACAAAGAAATAATAAACATAAGAAATTACATAAAAAAGAGAAAAAACAAAAACTATTTTGAACTGGCATTAAAAGAAATGTTGGTGGAATATTATAGTCAGGCAGATGAAGCTTTAAAGGCTTTAAGGCAAACAGGTTATGGGAAAATGTACAACAACGCACTAGAGCATAAGAATCTTAATCATGGCAGTTACAATCATCACAATATAGTTTTACTTAACGGAAAAATTGCAATGATTAATATGTCAAAAATAAACTATGCACCGGCTATTCAGGATGTTTATGATTATTTGAGAAAAGTAATGGAAAAAAACAACTGGAACATAGACCTTGGCAGAAAGGTTTTGGCTGAATATGAATCAGAAAAAATTATAAATCAGGAAGAGCACAATATTTTAAAAATAATGTTTTCTTACCCGGAAAAATTTTGGAAAATTATTAATTATTATTTTAATTCTAACAAGGCGTGGTACTCTGAAAAGAATGAAGAAAAATTGAAACAGCTTCAAAATCAGGAAGAAATACGAAAAAAATTCATAGAAAATATGTGAAAATTTTATATAAAAACATTTTTGGTAGTTTTCTTTCTTTTTACTTTGTATTATAATGGGTTAGAATTGAAAATAGTTCTTGGAGGTACGAAATGGATTACAAGGAGTTATATGAACTGTGGCTTACAAATCCTTATTTTGATGAGGACACAAGAAAAGAACTTGAAGCCATTAAAGATGATAATAAAGAGATTGAAGACAGATTTTATAAAGATTTAGAGTTTGGCACAGCCGGACTTCGTGGAGTTATCGGAGCAGGTACTAATAGAATGAACATTTATACAGTTAGAAGAGCAACACAGGGGCTTGCTAACTATATTATTAAAATGAATGGTCAGGATAAGGGGGTTGCTATCGCGTTTGACTCAAGACATATGTCTCCTGAATTTGCTGATGAAGCAGCTTTATGTCTTAATGCTAACGGAATTAAGGCATACGTGTTTGATTCACTTAGACCTACACCTGAACTTTCTTTCGCAGTTCGTGAATTAAAGTGTATCGCAGGTATTAACGTAACAGCAAGTCATAACCCTGCTGAATATAATGGATACAAAGTATACTGGGAAGATGGTGCTCAGATTACACCACCTCACGATGTTAACATTATGGATGCAGTTCTTGCAATTACAGATTATGCTGATGTAAAGACAATGGATAAGGACGAAGCTGTTAAGGCTGGTCTTTATGTTCAGATTGGAAAAGATGTTGATGACAAATATATTGCAGCGTTAAAGAAACAGGTTAAACACCAGGATGCAATTGATGCTGTACAGAAAGATATTAAGATTGTTTACACACCACTTCATGGTACAGGAAACATCCCTGTTAGAAGAGTGTTAAAAGAATTAGGTTTTGAGAATGTTTATGTTGTAAAGGAACAGGAACTTCCTGATGGGGATTTCCCAACAGTAAGTTATCCTAACCCTGAATCGGAAGAAGCTTTTGAACTTGCTGTGAAATTAGGCAATGAAATCGGAGCTGATATTCTTCTTGCAACAGACCCTGATGCAGACAGACTTGGAGTTTATGTAAGAGGAAAAGAACCTGGTACATATCATGTTTTAACAGGAAATATGTCAGGATGCCTTCTTGCTGAATATGAAATCAGCCAGATGAAGGAAGCCGGAACATTACCTGAAGACGGTGCGTTAATTAAGACTATCGTTACAACTAACCTTGCTAACGATATTGCAAAATATTACAATGTTAACCTTATTGAAGTTCTTACAGGATTTAAATATATTGGAGAACAGATTTTAGGATTCGAAACAACAGGTAAGGGTCATTATTGTTTCGGTTTTGAAGAAAGTTATGGTTGTCTTATTGGAACACATGCAAGAGATAAGGATGCTGTTGTTGCAACAATGGCTCTTTGTGAAGCTGTTGCATATTACAAGACTAAAGGTATGTCACTTTGGGATAAGATGACAGAAATGTATGAAAGATACGGATATTGGTTAGACGGAGTTCAGGCTATTACTCTTAAGGGTAAGGAAGGAATCGAAAAGATTCAGAATACAATTGAGAAGTTAAGACAGCAGGTTCCTACAGAAATCAATGGTTACAAAGTTCTTTCAGCAAGAGATTACAAGCTTAACACGATTAAGAATATGGAAACAGGTGAAGTTACAGAAACAGGACTTCCAAAGTCAAACGTTCTTTATTATGACTTAGAAGGTGGAGCTTGGGTTTGTGTACGTCCTTCAGGAACAGAACCAAAACTTAAATTCTACTACGGAGTTAAGGGTACAGATGCTAATGATGCAGAAGTTAAAGAAAAAGAATTAGGTCAGTATATGATTAATCTTGTAAATTCAATGTTATAAAATAAAAGATAAAATAAGAATAAAATACAAACACCATAATATATTTAAATAAAGATATATTATGGTGTTTTTTATGCAAAAAAATAGATTATTAACAGGGGCACTTATATTATTTCTAATGATAATAGTTTCCTCCTGTGGAATAGAAAAAATAAGCAGAAAAAAGATAAAAGACATAGATTTTACCGTTGTGGCAGAAATTGAAATGCCTTTAGAGGTAAAGCAAATTGTGGAAAAAAGAAAGGAACAGCCTTTTAAGGTTACATATTCTGATAATCAATATACATATATTATCATTGGATATGGAAGACAAAATCATCAGGGCTACAGCATTAAGGTCAACAACCTGTATGAAACAAAAAACGGCATATATATAAAAACAGAATTTCAGGGACCAAAGGAGTATTCCAATTCTGAGAATGTAACATATCCATATATAGTAGTGAAAATCCAGCAGACGGACAAAAGCGTTATTTTCAGTGAATAACAACAGATAGTGGCGTATATAAGATTATTAAAAAAGTATGATTTTTATAGCATGATAATATAAGCAAATTAGGGTTAATTAAAAGGGGGAGTTTAAATGAGATTAGAAAAGAAAAACATTCATATGAACAAAATTGTAAAAAGTGAAACAGTTATTTTTTTTGTTAGCAGAGAGGAACGAATTATGGATGCTGACAATGAGATTGAGAACATAATCAATCAGAAAGAAATAGTTACAACAGATGGCGTTGTTACAAGAGAAAATCAGATTACGGTAAACGGAACAATTAACTACAATATTCTGTATTATCCAAAGAACTCGGAAATGGTTTGTGGCGAGGAAAAGGAAATAAATTTTGAAGAAAATATAAAGTTAATGGGAATAAATTCAGAAGACAATGCTAATGTAACAATGGAAGTTTTGTCTTCATCAATAAAGCCTGTTGATGGGAAAAACTACATATACAAGATTCAGTTGAAAGCATACATTATAGTTGAAAAAATCGAGGATTTAGATATTGCAACTGCAATAGATACCGATTCTCAAGGAGAAAATTATGAAAATAATTTTGCAAAAGAGAATTCAGGAAAAAACAATGTTGAAGATATAATGACGAAGAAGAGAAATATTGACAGCCTTGCTATTATAGCAGACAAAACGGATACTTTCAGGGTAAGTGAGCAGATTGAGGTTCCACATGGCAAACCTCCAATTGGGACAATTGTGTGGAGCGATATTAGAATAAAAAATCAAAATATTAAGACAATGGAAGGCAGTATAATTATAAACGGCCAGCTTAGTGTTTTTATTATTTATATACCTGAAATGGAAAATATGCCTGAGCAGTGGCTGGAGCAGACTATTGATTTTAACGGTCAGCTTGAAATGAGCGAGGCAACGGAAGATGTGGTATCTTATATTGAATTGTGGCTTAATAATGTAAACGTACAGCCGGAAATTAATCAGGATAATGAAATGAGAAACCTGTCCGTAAGTGCTTTGCTTAAATTAAATGCAAAACTGTACAAGGAAACAAGTATTAAGGTTATTGAGGATGTTTATAAGCCGGGGGCTAACCTTGTGCCTGTTATGGAGTCGAAAACTTACCAGAAACTTCTTGTAAAGAATGCTTCAAGAACAAAAGAAGTGGTAAAAATGAAAATCGACAAAACAAAAGGTCAGCTATTGCAAATCTGCAACAGTCAGGCGGAAATAAAAATCGAAAATATTCTTGTAAGAGATAATAGTTTGAAAGCAATTGGAAAAATTAAAACTTGTATAATTTATATTTCTTCTGATGACAGACATCCAATATGCTGCCAGTGCAGAGAATCTAATTTTGAACACGGAATAGATGCGGAAGGCATTGAAGGAAATGATGAATATTTTCTTAATTGGAAAGTGGAGCAGGTTAACGCCAATATGCTTAATGCTGATGAAGTGGAAATAAAGGCTGTAATAGCTTTGGAAGCCATTGTTTTCAAAAAGGTGGAGCAAAACTTTGTAACGGAAATCAATCAGGAGCCGGTTGATATGGAGGCTTTAAATAGTGCACCTGTTTTAAAAGGATACATTGTTCAAAAAGGAGATACTCTTTGGAAGCTGGCAAAGGAAAATTACACAACAATCGAAAAAATAATGACAGTTAATAATCTGGAAAATGAAACAATCAAAAAAGGCGACAGATTATTGATTATAAAATCTTGTCAGGCATAATGAAAAAAAGTATACTAGGGGGAGAGTATATATGGTAAATTATGTATAAAAAAATATATAGTCTGATTATAGATGATAAAAAGATAATGAATCCATCGGAGGAATACAATGGAGAAAATAGAATTAAAGGCGTACGGTAAGATTAACCTTGGTCTTGATGTAATAAGAAAAAGACCGGACGGTTATCATGACCTTGATATGATAATGCAGATGGTTGATGTGTACGATGACATAGTAATTACAAAAAATAAAACAGGAAAGATAGAAGTAAAGACTGATACGGCAGTTTTGTCTAATGGCAAGGATAATCTTGCATATATGGCGGCAAAAATGTTAATGGATGAGTTTAAAATTAAAGACGGTGTTAATATATATATTAACAAGCGTATTCCAATTGCCGGGGGAATGGCAGGGGGAAGCTCAGACTGCGCAACAACATTAATGGGAATTAACCAGCTTTTTGAACTTGGTCTTTCAAAGGAAGAATTAATGGAAAGAGGAGTAAAACTTGGAGCAGATGTTCCTTATTGTGTTTTAGGTGGAACAGCCATAGCAAGAGGCATTGGAGAGGTTTTAACACCACTTCCTGCACCAGCTGACTGTCACGTAATTATAGCAAAACCACCTGTTTCAGTATCAACAGCATATGTTTATGGACATATAAAACCTTTGGAAATAACTAAAAGACCGGATATTAAAGCCATGGCACAGTCTATTAAAGATGGTGATTTGAAGAAAATGGCGTCTTTAATTTACAATGTTATGGAAGATGTAACAGTAGTAGAATATCCAATTATAAGTGAGATTAAACAGGTGATGCTTGATAATGGAGCACTTAACTCAATAATGAGTGGAAGTGGTCCTACAGTTTTTGGATTATTTGATGATAAGGAAAAGGCACAGCAGTGTGTTAAGACTTTGGAGGAGAAAGGTCTTACACAGCAGCTATACCTTACAAAATTCCATAACGAATAGAGCTTATGATAAGCAGGTTATTAATTTTGACATAGGTTATTGAAAAATTTCAAATATTTAAATTTGAAATTATATTTTGTTACGGTGTGATACTGGGTATCAGACAGTGAATCACGTAATTTTTCCTTGGAATTGTCAGGTAGGACGCCCGTTGAAACGTCAACAAAACATAGTGGAGGATATAGGACACACCACCAGTTGTGTCCTTTTCCATTGCCGATTTTAATGGTGTATGAAGTATAGGTTCCCTTAGGAAAAATCACGTCACCATATGTTTTTACGGGAAAATCGCTGAAACCGAAAGTTGAACTTACAGTGTAATCATATCCATTATCAGCTATGGCTTTTGTGGCAATTGATTTTATTGTTTTGTCATTATTAAGAATAAAGTTTTTTGCTTCATCAACGGTTTTAAAATCGCCGGTTTTTTCATATATGTAGTTAACAACGGATTCCTTGACACGCATTTTCAGAGCCTGGTCGCTTACAGAGTCACTGTTGGCAAGTATATGAAAACGAATGGCACTGTGAGACAGCACCGAAACAGTTGATTTGGTTTCAAGATTCAGAAATATGTTCCAGGTTAAAATCCCGGTGGCAAATATGGCAATAACCATACAAAAAGATATTTGTTTTATATATTTCATGGTAATCTCCTTTTTTAAGCTTGTTTTCATAGAAGATTATTGACAATAAAGGCATAAGTTATACAAACATATTGAATTATTTTCAGATAAAAGGTAAAATAAAACGAATAAATAAGTAGGTGTAAAGGTATGAATGATAAAAATGCAGCAATTGGAGTATTTGATTCAGGTGTTGGTGGATTAACAGTGGCACGTGAGATAATAAGACAGCTTCCGGAAGAGAGCATTACATATTTTGGTGATACGGCTAGAGTTCCATACGGTAGCAAGTCTAAGGATACGATTATACGTTACTCCAGACAGATTATTAGATTTTTGAAAACAAAGAACGTAAAGGCAATTGTGGTTGCGTGTAACACGGCAAGTGCTTTTGCCCTTGATACAATAGAGAAAGAAATAGACATTCCAATCATCGGTGTTGTAAAACCGGGAGCAAAGTCGGCAGTTGAAAGTACAAAGAACAAACGTATTGGAATTATTGGTACAGAAGGGACAATAAAAAGTGAGTTGTACACACAGTATATCCACAGCATTGATCCTGAAATTACGGTGGTGGGCAAGGCATGTCCATTGTTTGTTCCGTTGGTGGAAGAAGGAATGCTTCACGATTCCGTAACTGACGAGGTGGCTTCAAGATATTTGGAAAGTATGAAAGAAGAGAATATTGACAGTCTTATTCTTGGCTGTACACATTATCCGCTTTTAAGAAGCACAGTTGGAAAGATTATGGGACCTGAAGTTAATCTTGTTAATCCGGCATATGAAACGGCAATAAGTCTTGATGGACTTTTAAGACAGAATGGCATAAGAGCAGACAAAGATGCAAAGCCGGAATATGAATTTTATGTCAGCGATGCAGAAGAGAAGTTTAAAGAATTTGCCAATTCAATAATGCCTCTCCACATTGAAAAGATTAATCAGATTAATATCGAAGAGTATTAAACAGAATGGAGAAGAAATGAATAATAATGTATTGATTAAAATCTCCGGTCTTCAGATGGTAGACGACACAGGTGATAACGTAGAATCAATGTCTGCCGGAAAGTATTATTTAAAAAATGACAAACATTATGTTCTTTATGAAGATATGGATGACGAAAATGATGAAATAACAAAGAATACAATAAAGTTTAATAGTGAAACAGTAGAAGTCACAAGAAAAGGTCTTGTAACGGGCAAGCTTGTTTTTAAAAAGGGCAAAAACAACCAGTCCCTGTACAGTACACCTTTTGGCGATTTGCTGATGGAAGTTTATACGAAAGATATACTTCTTGAGGAAAAGGAAGACAACATTGACTTAAAGATAGACTATGAACTTTATGCCAATAACAGCAAAGTTTCAGACAGCATAATAAATATAAATATCCGTGAAACGGTATAGGAGTTGAGGAGTTGCATTAAGATGCGACTCCTTATTATTTGGTGCTGTTGTTAAAATAAATAGAGAGTACATCAAACGATGTACTCTCTAGCTTTACGCAGATATTACTTTCTGCCAAATCTCTTCTTTTTCTTAGGTGGTTCATAAATCGGACCACGGATTCTCTTAAATGAAGTAATGTAAAGACCACTTACTGTAGCTTTAATGTCCTGCTTAGGAAGAATCTGTTCGTAAACCTTAGGGTCAGCAATAAGATTCATAACTCTAGGACCTGCCTTCACTTTAACAATAGGAACCTTTGATATTCTTGCATATTTTGGAGACTGTTCCAAAACAATACTTGGAAGACCGGCTTCCTTAAGTTTCAATTTCTTTTTATCAATTACAAAAGCATTGATTGTCTGAGCGTTAGCTTCCATAGTTTTCTGCTGTTCAGCCTGTTTCTTTTCAGCATTACGTCCAAAGAAATAAAGACCGATAAGAGCAGCAACAAGGACTACTAAAATCACAATCAAAACAATGCTCCAAGTAGCAAGTGCTAATACTGGTGTGTTTGTAATCATTGTGTACCTCCATATTAAATTATCATAATCTTGTGATATTTTATCATTTAATAAGTAATTTTACAATAGCTGTTAAAGCTGGTCACTTAATTTTTTTACCTGTTCATAGGCTTTTCCCGGTAAAAGCTTCTGTTCAGCACGGTCCATGTCTGTTGTGTAAATAGGTTTACCAAAGGAAACAATAACCTTACCTGATTTAATAAAAGGAAAATGATTTTCCAAAATATCGTTAGTTCCAGTAATGCCAACAGGAACTACAGGAGCTTTGGACTTAGTTGCTATTTTGAAACCGCCATCCTTAAATTCACCCATTTTCCCTGTTTTTGAACGTGTACCCTCAGGAAAAAGAAAAACGGAAATACCGGATTTAATCATATCAGCAGCTGAAAGTACAGCTTTAAGTCCGTTCCTTGGATCTTTTCTATCCAGAAAAATACAGTTAACAAAACGCATTATCCAACTTAAAAAAGGAACTTTTTCAAGTTCTTTTTTCGCAATATATCCTGTAGGACTGATCATTAAAGGATATGTTACTACAATATCAAAGAAACTGATGTGGTTGGCAACAAAAAGACATGCCTGATTAGGAATGTTCTCTTTTCCATTAACTTCTAATTTGACACCACTTAAAAATGAAATACATTTTAGACCAAATTGTACAAATTTAAGCGAAGAACGGTTTCGAAGGTCCATATTAAAATGTTGAATAATCCATTCAACTAGCATAACCGGCAGCGAAACTATAAAAAATATTATAAGAAATACTGCAACTAACAAAAGTCTTATCATATAAATTTACCATCCTTAATATAATAATGTATGGGACAAGCACTACATATGTAGATATGATTTGAAAATACAAACATAAACATGTATATTTAAACTTTTTCCCACAGATATATATGTTATCATAAAACAAACAATAATTGAACTGATTGTTTGAAAAAGCATGGCATATAAGTATAAAGAATAATAGAGAGATAATCTGAGAAAATAATTTATGAATGTCAGAGGTATAATCTGTGAAAACATAATCTTGAATGAAAAGTTGGAATTGGTAAAAGTATACAGTTATTTTGCAAAATAATTGTAAAAAGTGTTAAAATAGCGGATAAAAATGTTTTTATTTATTGAATATACTATATGTTCGTGCTATACTCAGCATATGTAGCGAGTAGGATTCGCAAGTAAAGAGGAGGAATAATAATGAAGAGTTTAAAGAAAATAGCAGCAGTTGTAGCTACACTTGCTTTAACAGTAGGAATGACAGCTAACTGTTTTGCAGCAAGCTGGCAGAGTTACTTTGGTGTAAATGAAGCTTGGTTTGAAGGTGCAGAAGGAAAATTAAGTTCACAGTCAGCAACAGGTTGGACAGCAGATATGAAGACAATCGGTTGGGGAGGATGCTGGGGTGCTCAGGTTAAGCAGCCAGTTAAAGTTAAAAAAGGTGAAGAATACACAATCAAATACACATTATCATCATCTAAGTGTGATAAATGGGTATTCGTAAAGATTGCTGATAAGAAAGAAAACTTTGCTTATGGTAAGTGGGTTAAAATTAAAAAAGGTAAATCAGTATCAGTAAACGAAACATTCAAGGCTACAGCAGATTCAGATACACTTACATTTGGTATCGGTGGTGAATTTGGTGATAGAAAGGGTATTGATAAAGATGCAACAAAGAGATATTCATATGCATCAGGTGGAGCTGCTTCATTAAACGATGGAGATCCTACATATTCAACAACAGTCAAGTGTACAGGATTCTCATTTGAAGCAAAGTCAGCAGCAAGCACAGGAACAAATAGCACAGACACAAACACAAATACAAATACAAATACAACAGGTTCTACAGGAACAACTAACAATAATACAACAAGCACAACAGTAGCAACTGGTGATTTCTCACCAATGGCATGTGGTGCAGCAGCAATCTTAGCAGGAGTTGCATTAGTAGTATTTGCAAGAAAAAGAGAAGCATAAAATATAAAAGCTTATTTAGAAAGCCGCATTCAGAAATGAATGCGGCTTTTGTTATGTCAGGAAAAATTTAAACGATTTTATGAATCACTGAAAATAATTTTTTAAACAAAAATGAAAAATCGTTTTTGTGCCGATTTTATAAAGAAAAATCAAGAATTTATGAGTACAAAAAATGGGACTTAAAAACGATTTTAAAAGCACAACATACGGTATAATGGGCAAAAAACCAACAAAATATAGTTATTGTGAATAACTTAACAAAAGCTCATTGTATAAAATAGTCAAAAAAATAGAAGGACTTAAGAAGGAAAATATTTTAAAATGTGAAAAGTATACAAGAAAAAGAAATGAAAAATCGTTTTTAATTGTTGATTTGTACATATTGTTGTGCTAGAATAAGTTTTAAGGAAATCACTATGTGAATTCTAATGTAGGTGAAATGATTTTATCAAAATAGTAAGGAGGAAAAATATGATGAAAAAATTTGGCCGTAAAGCATTAGCTTTATCATTAACAGCCGTTCTTGGAGCATCAATGGTGCTTACAGGATGTGGCGGCAAATCTAAGAACGAAGGAAAGAAAGGTGAAGACTCAACAACAAAGATTGGTCTTACAACTGGTTTGGCTTCAGACACAACAGCAGATATTTCTATTATGACTTGGTCAGGTGATAGCAAATATTACGAAGATATCGGAGGTATGGATTTGTCAACAGACAAGCTTACATCACAGAATGTGGCTCAGGTTTATGCAGTAGCAAAACAGTTTAAGAAATTATATCCTAATATAAAGATTAATCTTTGGGCAAAGACTGGTGACCCTGATCAGCCAGGAACACCAAAGTGGGAACAGGAAATGACATCATTTAAGGCTAAATATGGTAAGTACCCTGATATCTGGGCATCAACTAGCGTAACAAATGACATTAAGAAAGGTCTTGCAGCAGACTTATCAGTATTCTCTGATGATGAAACATATAAGGCATACAATGAAAACCTTATGAGTAACCTTAACTACTACGGTTTCCAGGGTGGACTACCATCATTCTCAATCCCTTGGGGTATTTGGGTAAACAAAGCTTTAGCAGAAAGCAAGAACATTAACGTTCCTGATCCTGACTGGACAATTGATGAATATACAAGATTCTTCACAAAGTCAGACAACACAAGCTTCTGGGGTGACAAGAGCACACCTGTTAATATCATTAATATGGGAACAACAACAATTAATAAGCAGATTAAAGAAAAAGGTACAGTTGATCTTGACAGCGATGAAGTTAAGTCATTGTTAAGCTACATTCCAAAATGGGCTGCTTCAACAATCGACGTTGCTGAAGGTGCAGGAACACTTTCAAAAGATATTAAGATTGAAAGCAAGACTTACTCATGGTATTACTTCTGTAACAACAGATGTTTAACAAATATTACAGATCCTTGGTACTTAACAGCAGGTGCTGATGAATCAGCTAAGGAAAGCGAATCATACATTGATTCAAAGGATTGGGATATTTATCCATTCCCATCAACAGATTACTGTGGAAATACAATCAAGGTAGTTATGGATCCAATTTGTATTCACAACTATGCAGCCGATGACGGAAACAAAGAATGGAACGATGATGAAAAAGCAAAACTTAAAGCTACATATACATTCGCTACATACTGGACAGCAAGTACAGAAGCTAAGCAGGCTATCTTCGATCAGAAGTGGACTGACAACGGCGCTGAAAAATCAGCAGCAGGAGATTCATTCCCTGTAGTAACTGGCGATACATACAAAAAGCAGATGGATATCTGGAACAACCTTCCAGCACATAAGACATACAAAGATAAAGAAGGCTGGAAAGAAATCTTAAAACTTTGGGAAAACAATGAATCATGGGATTACATTGACAAGTGCTGGACAAGTAAGATTACTGAAAAGGGTGAAACAACAGATGTTCTTTATGAATGGAACAATATGTGGAATGAAGAAGTTGCAGGTGCTTGGATGACTGATAAGGACTGGGGAGACAAAGTTAAAGCCAGATTATCAGATTGGAACACAACAATCAACAAACGTATCGAAACAGCTACAAAACAGTTACAGGATAAGTTAGTTGAAAACTACAACTTTGATAAGTCAAAATTCACATCTGACAACAAATAAGATTGAAAATGACTGATTAAATCAAATAATAATTGCGGAACTGCAAAAAGCAGTTCCGCTTTTATAACAAATAGAAAGGACAACAATGAAAAAGAAGATTATCGCAATTGTAATTGGAATACTATGTGTCATTGTTGCAGCTATAGGTCTTTTCCAGTTTGCATTCAAAACAAAAGCAACTTATGTAAAAGATGTAGATAGTGATAAGTTTAATAAAGCATATGATTTATTGGCAAATGCATATCTTGAGGATGGCGAAGAAGCTGACGTATATTATACAGACTTTATAAAAAAGAATACTGAAGCCGGAGAAGGGGAGCATAAGGCTACGTTAACTAACGGAGTGGATTCGGTTAAGTATTATGAAGAAAACAACAATGAAGACAACCAACTACCAGAGGATGTAAAAACATACTCTGATAAAATGATTGAATTAGAATATCAGAAATCAGCTAACTATAAAGTAAATGTAGAAAAAGCAGGATTATATACATTAAATGTAGATTATATTTCTGTTGGTGATTCGCTTTCAGATTATACTGTTAGCGCAAAAGTTAATGGAAAACATCAGTATTCAGAAACTAATACTATAGCATTACCAATTCATTGGACAGATGTTGACCAGGACAAATATATCGGAAGTGATGATCAGAAAGAATTTCCAAAAGACAGCTATGGAGATGAAATGGCTCCTAGCCAGTCAAGAATTCAGAAATGGGTTAATACAAATATTTACAATAATACTTACGTATCAAGCAAACCACTTACTTTCTATTTAAAAGAAGGTGAAAACACAATTTCACTTGAAAATGTATCTTCAGGAGGATTGGCTTTAGGCAAGCTGACAGTAAAGGCAGCGACGGATGATACAATTTCATATGAAGATTATGCTGCACAGCATAGTGATGCAGAATTAGTAACAGACAAGGAAGAAGCATTACAGATTGATGCTGTTTATTATTCAGAAAAGAATTCTACAGATGCAATATATGGCACAAAGGTCACAACAGCACTTACAAGATTCAACATAGATACAGAAAAACTAAATACTTTGCACTGGAGTGCAGCAGGTAATGAAGTTACATATACATTCAAAGTAAAGAAGTCAGGAAATTACAACTTAGCTTTCCACTATAATAATGGAAAGAAAGAATTCGATACTTTTGAAACAATTAAGATTGACGGCCAGGTTCCATTTAAGGAAATGTATAATTATAAGTTTAATCCGGTTTCATCAGGATATGCTAATGAAACACTTAAGGATTCAAATGGAAACAACTACAATTTCTATTTTGAAGAAGGAACTCACACAATCACAATCAAGCAGGAAAATGAACCAATTATGGAAGCATACAGATATGCATTACTTTTACAGGAACATATCACAAACTTCCAGTTGGAAATCACAAAGATTACAGGTAGCGATGTAGATACTGAAAGAAACTGGAAGATGACAAAATACATTCCTGAAATTCCAAAATATTTAAATGCTTATGAAACAGTAATTCAGCATATCAGATATTTACTTCAGGATTATTCAGAAGGTGGAAACAGTGGTGCAGTTTTAGCTTACTTAGATGAAGCAGAACAGTTTATCAAGAATATGAAGAAGTATCCGGATGACATTGCTCTTCATACAGCAGACTTAACAGGTGCAGAAAACTCAATCCTCGTTTCATTAAGCAACTTCACAACAGAAGTAACATCAAATGATTTTACACTTGATAGAATTTATGTGTACGGAGACAAGAGTGAATTAGAAAGTCCTAATGCATCATGGGCAAGCTCATTATGGACGTCAATTAGAACTTTAACCAATACATTTACATCTTCAAAATACTCAACAGGTGTATCTGACAAAGATAAGAATACAATTACTATCTGGGTTAACAGAGCTATTACTCACGTAGATTTATTACAGAAGATGGCTGATACAGAATTTGTTCCTTATTATAAAGAAAAAACAGGAAAAGATATTAAAGTTCAGGTAGCAACAATGCCTGATGTAAACAAGTTGACATTGGCAATTGCGGCAGATGAAACACCGGACATTGCTTTAGGACTTGCTTCATATGTACCATTTGATTTGTCAAGCCGTGGTGCTTTATATGATTTATCACAGTTTGATGATTTCTGGACAGTAGCAAGAAGATTCCCGACAGGATCATTTGTTTCATATGTATATAATGAAGGAATGTACGCAATTCCTGAAACAACAGACTTTAATGCAGTTGTTTACAGAACAGATATCTTTGATCAGTTAGGACTTAAATGCCCTTCAACATGGAATGAATTGATAGACATTCTTCCAACTCTCCAGAGATATGGTAAGAACTTCTATCATAATATTTCAGCAGGTGTTTCAGGATACAAATGGTTCTACCAGACATCACCAATGATGCTTCAGAATAATGGAGAACTTTATACACAGGATGAAAAAGGTCTTGTAACAACAGGTATTGATTCAAAGAACGCAGTTAAGGGACTTCAGCTTTTAGGAGATTTGTTTACAAAATACTCTCTTGATACATCAGTACAGAACTTCTTTAACTCATTTAGATACTCAACATTACCAATTGGTATTGTAGGTATGGAAGATTATACATTAATTAAGAATGGCGCTCAGGAATTGGACGGTAAGTGGAAACTTGCCGAATATCTTGGAACAGAACAGGAAGATGGAACAATTAACAGAAAGTTTGTTGCCAACGGAACAGGTGGAGTTATCTTTAAGAATTCTGAAAAGAAGGAAGCTTCATGGGAATTTCTTAAATGGTGGACAAGCAAGGATGTTCAGACAGAATACACATACACATTACGTTCAACATATGGTAAGACATATTTCTGGTTATCAGCCAATATGGCAGCTCTTCACAACAATCCAATGGCTGAAGCTGACAAGCAGGTTGTATTAAAGCAGATTAATCAGGTAACTGATGTAACAAGAACTCCTGGTCAGTACTTACTTGAAAGAACAATTTCTAATATTTGGACATCGATGGTATTCGACGGTACATCAGCACAGGTAGCAGTTGATGAGGCAAAGAACGATGTTAACAAAGAAATTGTAAGAAAGATGAAAGAATTAGGATTTTACGATGAAAATGGAAAACTTATAAAAGATTTCAAACTTCGTGGATATGATTGGATTAAACAGAATCAGGATAATGCAAAAGCAGATAAAGGAGAGGAGGTAACACAGAGTGGAAGCAACTAAAGACATTGCAACAAAACCGGCTAAGCCGGCAAAGATAAAGAGCAATAAAAAGTTTACAGAAACTGAAGGTTTTCATGCTTTTGTTCTGTTCCTTCCTTACGGATTATTGTTTTTTACATTTATCTTATTACCTATTATTATTGCAATCGGATTATCATTTACATATTTTGATGTAATTAATACTCCAACTTTTGCAGGACTTAACAACTACATCACTTTGATTACAGGCGATGAGGTATTTATGAAATATGTATTACCTAACACTGTGCTTTACGCTATCGTAGTCGGTGTTGGTGGATACGCATTATCATTCCTTATGGCATGGATTCTTGCTCAGGTAACACCTAGAGCAAGAACACTATATGCGTTAGCAATGTACACACCTTCAATGGTAGGTCAGTTAATGATTCAGGTTATTTGGAAGACAATCTTTTCAGGTGACCAGACAGGTTTGGCAAACGCATATTTACAGAAACTGGGATTAATAAATCAGCCTATTCAGTGGTTGATATCATCTGATTACTTTATGCAGATTATGATTTTTATATCGTTGTGGTCATCAATGGGTATTGGTTTCTTATCAATGCTTTCAGGTATTATGAACATCGACCAGGAATTATACGAAGCAGCTTATGTGGATGGTATTAAAAATAGAGCCCAGGAAATTATTTATATTACAGTTCCTTCAATGAAGCCACAGATGTTGTTCGGTGCGGTTATGTCTATTGTAAACGCATTTAACATGGGTTGGATTGGTGTAACATTGGCAGGAGCGAACCCTACACCGGATTATGCAGGTCAGTTAATTGCTAACCACATTGATGATTATGCCTACGTTAGATACGAAATGGGATATGCATCAGCGGTATCAGTTGCATTGCTTTGCTTAGTTTGGATTTGTAGTAAAGTAGCAAACAAGTTATTTACAGAAAAAGATGAATATTAGAAAGGAGGATACATAAATGGCAAATTTTCAAGGTAACAGAATTAACCCAACAAGATTTTCAAGCGGCCAGATTAAGTTTCATATTATAGCATTTCCGCTTTCTATATTTATGATCCTTCCGGTAGTATTCCTTATTGGAAACGCTTTTAAACCACTTGGTGAGTTGTTTAAATTTCCACCAACTATTTTTGCACATAACCCAACATTGGACAACTTTAAGAATCTTATGAACTTAGCAGGTTCTACAGGTATTCCAATGTCAAGATACTTCTTGAACTCAATGATAGTTACTGTGCTTACAGTAGTTCTTAACTTATTGATTACAATTATGGCAGCTTATGTTTTCTCAAAGAAGAAATTCAAGATTAAAGGTGCTTTATGGGAAATCAACCAGATGGCTCTTATGTTCGTAGCCACAGCGGTTTCAATCCCAAGATACTTAATTATAGTAAAAATTGGTGCATACAATACATGGTTTGCACATATCCTTCCACTTATTGCCATGCCTGTAGGTTTATTCCTGGTTAAGCAGTTCGTGGACGGAATACCTGATGCACTTATTGAAGCAGCGGTAGTTGACGGAGCAGGAGATGCAACAATCTTAAGAAAGATTATCATCCCATTAACAAAACCGGCTCTTGCAACATCTGTCGTTTTAACATTCCAGCAGGTATGGAGCAACGTAGAAACATCAAACAACTATATTACTAACGAAGCATTAAGAACATTGACATATTATGTAAACTCTATTGGCACAAACAATGCAGTGGCAGCATCAGGTATGGTTGCGGCAGCCAACTTGATTATGTTTATACCTAACCTGATTATTTTCATCTGCATGCAGTCAAAGGTTATGAACACAATGGCAAGTTCAGGTATCAAGTAAGGAGAAGGGCACATGAAAAAATTATTGAAAAAATCATTAGTGCTGTTCCTGGCACTGATATTTGTAGTGATGTCTGTTCTTCCTGTAGCAGCTTCTCAGGCAACAAGTTATTCATATACACTTGATGACGAAGGGGAGTTAGTTAGAACACAGGATGCTTACTTACCAGACAGAACTATAACAAACCTCGGATTATCCGATCCGGAAGATATGATTATAGATGATGAAAATAATGCATATATCGTTGACACAGGTAATGCAAGAGTTCTCGTTTATAATTTGGATGATGAAAAAGTAGTAACTCAGATTGATAAAGATACTGTTGGCTCAAAAGATTTTGAAGGTTTTAACTCACCTAAGGGAATTTTTCTTACAAAAAGTGGTGAAGTTTATATAGCTGATACAGGAGCTAAGACAGTATTCAGATTCAAGAAAGTTAACGAAACAAAATATGAATTTGTAAGACGTTATGACAGACCAACAGCACCAATCTTCGCAGATACAAACTACGAACCAAGTAAGGTAGCAGTTGATAGTGGTAACAATCTTTACATAGTTTCAGAAGGTGTTTACGCAGGTATTATTCAGCTTGCTAACTCAGGTGAATTTTTAGGATATTTCGCATCAAATAAATCTAAACTTACACCACAGCAGGTTTTCCTTAAAATTATTTATACAAAGGAACAGGAGAAAAACTCAACTTTGTTAAATACTTTACCATCAACATTCTCAAACGTTTTTGTTGATGCAGAAGGAACAGCTTATTCAACATGTATGGGTAAGGGAACGGACCTTTTAAAGAAACATAGTACAAATGGAACAAACTTATTTAAAAATGTTATTGCTTCATCGGATGCATTTACAGATGTAATAGCAGATTCAAATGGAATTATTTATGCATCTGACTCAAAGGGATATATATATGTATATACAAGAGACGGAGAGTTGATTTTCTGCCTTGGTGAAAAGGCAGGTAACAATGACGTGTCAGGTTTGTTCTCATCACTTACAACAATTGCTGTTGATAACAATGGAAACATTTGGACAGCAGATGGCAAGAAGGGATTTATTCAGTCGTTTACGCCAACAGAATACGCAACAACAATTTATAAAGCATTGCAGGAATATGAAAACGGTGATTACACAGATGCTCTTAAAGATTGGAATTACGTATTAAGATTAAACCAGATGTCAGTTTTGGCACATAACGGTGTTGCAAAAGCTTATTATAACGATGAAGAATATGATAAGGCAATGGAACATTTTGAAATTGCCGGAAACAGAAGTGGTTATTCAGATGCTTTCTGGGAAGTTAGAAATAAAGGCATCCAGAAGGACCTGGGAGCTGTATTAACAGTTGTAATTATCTTAATTGTTTTGAGTATAGTTATTAAACTTGTTGATAAGAAGAAAGTTTTAAGAACTAAGAGAAAACAGTTTGGAACTAAACTAAAAGAACTTCCTGTAATTGGAGAAATCGGTTATGCATTTAAGTGTGCTAAACATCCAATTGACAGATATTATGATATAAGAGTTGGAAAGAACGGTTCAATGATTGCAGCAACAATTATTTATGTAGCATTCTTTGCAGTATATATGATTTATCAGACAGGAAAAGGATTTATTTATCAGTATACAAGCGTTGAAGATATGGATATGGGAGCCGTAGTAGTTGGTTTCTTTGCTATCTTAATTCTCTTCATCGTATGTAACTTCCTTGTTACATCAATTACAGATGGTGACGGAACATTAAAGCAGGTATATATGATTCCTGCATATGGTATTATGCCATTAATGATTTGCATGATTGTTACAACAATTATGTCATACCAATTAACATATAACGAATCATTTATCTTGACAGTTATTATGATGATCGGTGGTATTTGGAGTATCGCAGTAATATTTGAAGGACTTTCAACAGTTCATGACTATGACTTTAAACAGACAGTAGTCAGTCTTATTATTACAGCAGTATTTATGTTAATTGCGGCTATAGTTGTTCTTGTAGTAATTATTATGTGGGAACAGTTATACGACTTCTTAATCACAGTAGGAAAGGAGATAATAAGAAATGTTACAGGCAGCTAAAAAGAATAAATTTAAAGCAACAGCAATCATTGTATGTCTCTTATGTGTCCTTTCACTTTGTGTAGCAGTTGGCGCTGCATTCATTAACACTAACAGAGATACAAGACCTGTACCTGATGTTGCAAAATCTTCATTAAAGTATTCAAATGCTTACGAAGAATTATGCACAATAGGAGATTACAAATATCTTTTCTATGAAGACAGAGATATCTTAGCAATCGAAAATACAAAAACAGGATATGTTTGGAAAACAGGCGTAGACGTTCCTTTCTTAAATGAAGCATGGGAAGCAAGAGATATTATTACAGATGCTAAGGAAAGCGGTGATAATACAGAACTTAAAGACTATGCTAAAGAAAAGAATATGACAGTAGCAGAAGTAAAAGAAATGGCAAACTGTGTTGATTCATCATTTAACAGTAGCCAGTATACAGCTTTTGCCAATTCTCTTGTAACAGTTGAATATTTTGAAGGCTCAGGAGATTCAATGACAACACAGAGAGCATCATCAGCACCAGAAAAGAAGAGCCAGGGCGAATCACAGCTTACTAAGGGAAGCAGTGAAAACGAATGGGTTTTGGATTGTAAGTTTAACATTGATGATGAAGAATTAGGCGTTAAAGTTCATATGACTTTAGGCGAAAATGGAAAGGTTAACTTTAAAGTTCCTTATGAAGAAATTACAGGTTGTATTAGCAAGATTAAATGTATCGAAATTGCTCCTTTCTTAGGAACAAGCGGTGGTATTCTTAAATACTATGATAAAGATGCAGATGATTTTGTTAAGACAGAAGTGAAAGAACTTACACCTGGTTATGTTTTAGTTCCGGACGGAAGCGGAAGCTTAATCAGATTTAATGAAAACAAGACAAAGTTTAGTGAATACAATAGTAAGGTTTATGGAACAGATCCATCAACAGAATCTAACTACTATTCATCATTAGATGATGTTGTACCACTTAAGAATCCAACAATGCCGGTATTTGGTATTTCACATGGTGATGGTACACAGGCAGCATTTGTAGCTTATGCAGATCAGGGTGATGAGTATATGTCAATTAATGCAGCTCCTGCATCAACAACTGATGGAGAAATTGCTTACACATATGCATATGCATCATTCCAGTACAACGCTGAATACTTCCAGGTTATAAACCAGGCAGGTGATTCATATCGTAAAGTACAGGATAAACCTAATAAGTTTGATATTGACTTAACATATCAGTTTTTAGAGGGTGACGGCAGTAATGGTTACAAAGCTGATTACACAGGTATGGCTAAGGCATACAGACAGCATTTAATTGATGAAGGAATTTTAACTGAAAAGTCAGTTGATGAAAAGAACATTCCTATTAGAATTGACTTCCTTATGTCAGATTCAAAGAAAGGTGTATTCTCAACACAGGAAGTTGAAGTTACTTCAGCATCAGATGTTAAGAATATTTTAAACCAGCTTAACAAAGATGGTATTGAAAATATTAACACAGGACTTATAGGATGGCAGAGAGGTGGAGAAACATTATCAAAACCTAACAGCACTAAGTTCTCAAGTTCAGTTGGAAAGAAGAACGAATTTAAGAGTTTAATGTCAGAATTCGCTAAAAAGGGAATTGATATTTCATTTTCAAGAGAGTTCTCATCAATAAACGAAACAATGGTTAATTATTATGGAACTGCAGCAAAGCATATTAACTCACAGTATATCTCAGTAGATAAGTCACAAGTTCTTCCAAAGAACGTTCCTGTTACAGAATACGGATATGCAACACCTGCTAAGACAGCACAGTGGATTACAGATTTGTATGAAGATTTAGGAGACTTAAGCGGTTCATTTACAATTGACGGAGCATCAAACATTCTTTTAAGCCATTATAAGAGTGATGACAATAAGACAACAGTTCAGAATACTGTAAAACTTTATCAGGATGCTATTTCAAAGATACAGAAGAACGGAACAAAGACAAACCTTGTAAATCCTAACAAGTACTTATGGAAATATACAGACCGTTACTTACAGTCACCTGTAGGAACATCACAGTATGTATATGAAACAGATACAGTTCCTTTCTTACAGATGGTACTTAATGGAACAATGGAAGTTTATGCACCATATGCTAACTTCTCATTCTATTCACAGACAGATATGTTAAGAATGATTGATTACAACATTTCACCATCATTTGTCTTAACACAGAAACCATCATACTTATTAGGTTCAACAACTTCATCAGATTACTATTCAACAGAGTTTAAACAGTATGAGGAATTAGTAAATACTATTTACAATACAGTTAATACACCATTGTCACAGGTTATTAATTATAACTGGGATAGCAGAACAGTTTATAGCTGGGATGGAAAAGAATTAACTTCAGCATCAAAAGATGCTAATGGTAATGAAACAGATGGTGGTATAATTGCAAACCAGTATTCAAAGGATGGAGATGTGAAGACAATTATTATAAACTATACATCTGATGAAATTCAGGTTAATGGTACAAGCGTTGCAGCAAACAGCGCAGCAGTAGTAGAAGGAGGTGTTAAGTAATGGCTGAAAATACAAAAGTAACTTCAGAAGAAGTTAAAGAAGAAAAAGTAGAAACAGCAAAAACTTCCAATACTACAAAGAAAAAGGAAACAAAAGCACCTAAAAAGAAAAAAATGAGAACTTATCAGCAGAGACAGAATAGATCAGGTTATATGTTTATGGCACCTTGGATTTTAGGTTTTTGTGCTTTTACATTGTTCCCGTTCGTATTTACAATTTATTTAAGCTTTACATCAGTAGCTTCAACTAACTGGGGTTACAAGATTGAGTTTATAGGTTTAAGTAATTACATTAATGCATTTGTTGGTAACCAGGAATTTTTACCTGCATTACTTTCATACATTAAGATGATTATACCTTACACATTTATAGTAGTAGTTTTATCATTCATTATTGCTTACTTACTTTGTAAGATTAATGTAGGTAAAGGAATTTTAAGAACTATCTACTTCCTGCCGGTTATTATCATGTCAGGTCCTGTAATGTCACAGTTATTAACTGTACAGAATGCAGGAGATCAGGCAGCAGAAAAGATTGCGACAGCAACACAGCACGCTAACGCTTATTCAAATATTTTCATAATGCAGATTATTGACAGTTACTCACCTGCATTAGCAAATGGACTTGCAGGAATATTTGATCAGCTTTCAATTATACTTTGGTTTACAGGTATCCCAATTGTATTATTTATCAATGGTTTACAAAAGATTAACCCAAGTATTTATGAAGCAGCAAAGATTGATTCAGCCAATGCATGGCAGATTATGTGGAAGATAACAATTCCAATGATTAAACAGGTTGGATTAATTATCACAGTATTTACAGTAATTCAGTTAGGTATGTATGATTCAATTAACCCTGTATACGAGTTAATCGAAGAAAAGACAGGTGAAACAAGTTCAGGACTTGGTTTTGCAGCTACATACGCATGGATTTACAGCCTGTTAGCTCTTGTAATGATAGGAATTGTATTCCTCATATTCAGGGATAGAAAACCTAAGGACATTAAGGCAAGACAGAAGCAGGAAAAGAAATTAAAGAAGCTGGAAAAGCAGCAGAAGAAGAGATTAGCTTCACAGGCAAGACATCAGAAGAAGGAGGCAAAGTTATATGGCAAATAAAGATAGCAGTGCAAAGAAAATTGATTTGTCAGCAGTAAAGAAAATCAACTTTGCCAAATTAAAGAGATTAAAGGCAGTAAATATTATTGCAAAAGTGGCAATTTACTTTTTACTTATCTGTATTGGATTCGTATTCTTACAGCCAATATTTGAGATGATTTCAAAGGCAATTATGACTTCTAAAGACTTAATTGATCCTTCTGTAACATGGATTGCAAAGCATGCTACACTTAGTAACTTTAAAAACGCAATAAAAACTCTTGAAATGCCTGGCTCATTGTTTAATTCAATCTGGTTTTCAGCATTGTTGGCATTAGCTCAGACAGCAGTATCACTTACAACAGGTTTTGCATTATCAAGATACTCATTTAAGGGACGTAATTTCTGGTACATAATGTTAATCTTAGCATTTATTTTACCAATACCACTTCTTACAATCCCAAGAATTATGGTATTTACGGAAATTGAATCTATTGTAGGATTTAAGGTTATTGGAACAATTATTCCACAGTTCCTAATGTCATTATTAGGACAGGGAACATATTCAACAATGTTAATTTTGATTGCGTTTAACTTCTTTAATATGATACCTAAGTCATTAGATGAAGCAGCCATGATTGACGGTGCCGGTTCATTTAGAGTTTTCTATCATATTGCAGTTAGATTATCAATTTCAACAATACTTGTTGTATTCCTGTTTTCATTCGTATTTAACTGGAATGAAACATATACAACAAACACAATGCTTGGTGATGCATTAACTCTTGTACCTGCAAAACTTGCATTATTCGATAATGGTTCAACAGGGGCTACAGGTAACGTAATAAACGAAGCAAACCGAATGGCAGCAACACTTATTTCAATTGCTCCATTGTTGGCATTGTACATGGTAGTACAGAAACAGTTCATTCAGGGTATTGAAAATACAGGTATTACCGGAGAATAAAAAAATTGTGGGACCTGCATTGCAGGTTCCAATATATAAAGAACGTGATGTTTATTAAAAAAGGAGGAAACAATGAAAGAATTTAAGAAATTAGTTTCAGCTTTTCTTGTTGTGGCTATGGTTGTTACTCTTGTAACTATTACACCAAGTACAGATGCAAATGCGGCTGTTACAATTTACTCAGGAAAGAAGATTACTTTAACAGTTGGTAAGTCTGAAAAGATTTACTTAAAGCAGAAGGGTGCTAAATTTAAAACAAGCAACAAAAAAGTTGCAACTGTTAACAGGAAAGGTGTTGTAAAAGCAAAAGGTATTGGTACATGTAAAATTAAAATCACAGTAGGAAGCAGTTCAAAGAATTCTAAAGTTACAGTAGTACCTAAAAATGTAACAATTAAAGCAGCTACTTTATCAGGAACAACAGCAAAGGTTACTTGGAAAAAGGTAAAAGGCGTAAAAGGATACTATGTATACAAATCAACAAACGCTAACAGCGGATTTAAGAAAGTAGCAACAGTTAAGGGTGCAAAGAAGACTTCAGCAACAATTAAGAATCTTGCATCAGGAACAACATATTTCAAAGTTAAGGCTTTTGGAAAATCAGGAAAGAAAACAATTACTTCAAAGAAATATTCAAAGGCTGTATCAGTTAAGGTTTGGAAATTAGTATGGTCTGATGAATTTAATGGTTCATCACTTGACATGAATAACTGGACTTATGAGACAGGTACAGGCGATGGCGGTTGGGGTAATCAGGAATGGCAGACTTACACAGCAGGAGATAACGCTAAAGTAGAAAACGGTAATCTTGTTATCATTCCAAGAATGGAATGGAAGAATGGTAACAACGCTCCATCAAAGGTAACTTCAACAAGAATTATTACAAAGAATAAGAAAACATTTAAGTATGGTAAGATGGAAATCAGAGCTAAGGCAGCTGGTGGAAAAGGAACATGGTCAGCAGGTTGGATGTTAGGCGATGGTACAGGTGACCAGAGAGGTTGGCCATATGATGGCGAAATCGACATTATGGAAGCTATGTCAGGTGGAGTTCCACAGACTATCCATTGCGAAAGATTCAACAACCAGTCATGGTCACATGGTAATAAAAACTATGCAACAGGTTTAACACAGGCTAAGAGTGCTGAGACATATCATACTTATGGAATTATCTGGACAGACAAATATATTCAGTTTACAGTTGACGGAGTAAACAAGGGATTATATGATCCATCAATGTACGACGCAAGCATTTATGATCAGTGTTGGGCATTTGATCATCCATTCTTCTTTATTTTAAACTGTGCAGTAGGCGGAAATGCTGCAGGTGAGGTTTCAACAGACGGATGGACAAACAAGGGAACTGTAAACGGAGTTACAACATGGGAGGATTACTACTATGTTGATTATGTAAGAGTTTACCAGTAGAAATCTAATAAGAAGGATAGAAAAAATCAGGCAGGTCATCCTGTTGGGTGACCTGCCTAAAAATACTAAATGCTTGAAACGTTTAGCAGGAATTTGAAGGAAAATTGAAAAAAATTTCAAATCAGAAATTGATTTGAGAATAGAATTTAAACAAGATTGAAAAAGGGTTAAGCAACTAGGGAGGAATATTGTATGGTTACAATTAAAGATGTTGCACGAGAAGCAGGTGTAGCAATTTCAACAGTATCAAATGTATTTAACAATGGTGACATTGTTAGTGAAGAAACAAAGCAGAAAGTTTTAGAAGCTGTTGAAAAACTGCATTATATACCTAACATGAATGCCAAATTATTAAAATCTAATAGAAAAAATACTATAGGACTTTTTGTAACAAGTTTACAGGGTGATTTCTATAACGTATTAACACAGGCGATTCATTTACAGTGTAAATTAAATAATTATATGCTTAATATTTACGTAAGCAATGATAATTCACCGGATGAAATTTATAGAATGATTATTGCATCAGGTGTAGCAGGAGCCATTATTTATCATGAAGATTTGACAGGTGATTATGTAAAAAGAATCGCAACAGTCAATATTCCAATGGTATTTATTGACAGAGATAGTAAAGACAAAAACATTTCAGGTGTATTAGTTGATGATAAGCTTGGGGCAACAATGGCAGTTGACCATTTAATCAAACTTGGTCATAAGCGAATCGGATATATTCACGGAAATGAAACAGGAGATGATAAGCACCGTTTCCAGGGATATAAGGAAATGATGGAAAAAAATAATCTTCCAATTGATGAAGACATAATTTTAAGAGGATATTACGAAGAAGCATTAGCATATAGTGAAATGCGTTCAATGTTATCAAGTGGAATCAAACTTCCTGATGCTATGTTTTGTGCCAATGATGAAATGGCATGGGGATGTATTCAGGCATTACAGGACGTTGGAATTAAGGTTCCTGAAGATGTAAGTGTTATCGGATATGATGATAGTACTTTAAGTGCGTATTATGGAGTTCCACTTACAACAGTTCACAGTCCAATTGTCGAAATGGGTAGTGCAAGTGCAAATGAGTTATTCAGATTGTTAAACAGTGAGGGAGACAAAAGTGGTACAGTAACTAAGTTGTCACCAACAATGGTTTACAGAAGCTCATGTGGAAAGCATAAGGAACGCAAATAATAATAAATATTAATAATAAAAAAGGTTAAAATTATTCAGTTGGTAACGCAGTTGTACAACTAAAGGAGGAATATAATGGAAAGTTATAGACTTGAAGGACAGACTTTTGTTATAGATGATTATGACAGAAAGCCGGCTTTTTCCAGTTTTTTACCAGGTCTTGCAGGAGTTAAGGGAATTCCACTTTGGACATTCTACACTAACAGAGGTCAGGGAATGAACAGTTTTGGTATTGACAATAAGGGTAATGCCATTATGGAATTTAATTCAGCTAACACAGCATTTGAAAATACTCAGGTAAAAGGTTTTAGAACATTCTTAAAAATTGACGGAGAATATTATGAGCCATTTTTCACTTATGAAAAAGAAGCAAAACGTCAGATGAGAATGAATAAGAACAGTTTTAAGATAATTGAAACAAACGAAAAGTATGGAATAGAAGTTACAGTTAATTACTATGTTTTACCTAATGAAAGCATAGGAGCACTTGTAAGACAGGTATCTGTAAAGAACATCGGAGACAGTGCTAAAGAAGTTCAGGTAATTGACGGCCTTCCAAAAATTATTACATATGGTATCGCTAACGGCGAGTTTAAAGAAATGTCAAACTTATTTAAGAGTTGGGCAGATATTAGAAATCTTGAAAACAAGGTTCCATATTATACACTTAGAGCATCAACAAAGGATTCAGCAGAAGTATCTGATGTTGAGGGCGGATATTACTATTTAACAGTAAGAGACGGAAAGTTACAGGATGTAATCTATGATGTAGATACAGTATTTGGATATGATTTATCATTAATGACACCTGTTAACTTTATTGATGGTTCAATTGAAGGTGTTCTTTCTAAAGAACAGTGCTTTGCTAACAAGGTTCCATGTGGATTTACTCCATTTAAGGAAGTTGTTGAACCAGGCAAGGAATTAGCTTTTGACACAATGATGGGCTTTGCAGGTTCAACAGAACAGATTAATGCAAAACTTGATACATTCTGTGGAAAGGATTACCTTGCAAATAAATTTGTAGAAGCAGAAGAATTGGTAGACAGTTTTACTTCTGATGTTAAGACACATACAGCAGCAGGAAAGTTTGACCAATACATTGAACAGTGTTACTTAGATAACTTCTTAAGAGGTGGTTATCCATATGTACTTAACAAAGATGGAAACAAGTCTATTATACATTTATTTAGCCGTAAACACGGTGATCCTGAAAGAGATTACAACTTCTTCTCAATTGCCGCTGAATATTATTCACAGGGCAATGGTAACTTCCGTGATGTTTCACAGAACAGAAGAAATGACGTATTCTTTAATAAGGACGTTGGAGAATTTAATGTTAAAACATTCTTTAGCTTAATTCAGGCTGACGGATACAACCCATTAGAGGTTCGTCCAAGTCTTTTCAATATAAAAGAAGGAAAAGAAGATGAAGTTAAGGCATATGTAGCTGATAGCATTTCAGGTGATGCTACAGCAATTCAGAACATTGTTGCAGGTAAATTTACACCGGGACAGATTTCTAATACTATTGCAAAACTTCAGTTAGAATTAAAAGTAGATGATGGTGACTTTATCGCAAACATTCTTAATGATTGCGACCAGAACATTGAAGCAGGTTTTGCTGAAGGCTACTGGAGTGACCACTGGGATTACAACATGGATTTAGTAGATAACTACTTATCTATTTTCCCAGACAAATTAGATGAATTAGTATTTAAGGATAATACATACAAGTTCTATGATAGCGTAGCTTATGTTGTTCCTAGATCAGAAAAATATGTAATCAACAAGAAGGGTGCTGTTCGTCAGTATGGTATGGAAGTTGAAGATGAAGCTAAACTTGCAAGACCAGGATTTAACAAGTGGGCGACTAACTGGTTAAAGACTCCTGATGAAAAGATTTATAACACAACTCTTGCAGTTAAAATGATTACATTGGCACTTAGCAAATTCGCACAGTTAGATGTGGATGGTATGGGTGTTGAAATGGAAGGTGGAAAGCCGGGATGGAATGATGCCATGAACGGACTTCCTGGATTATTTGGTTCAGGTACACCTGAAACATTTGAATTAAAGAGATTAATTAAGTTTATTACTGATAACTTTAATGGTAGCGAAACAGTTGTTATGCCTGCTGAAATTGCAAAATACTTAGATGATGTTAAGGCAGTTTTAGACAAGTACAACAACGGACAGGTTTCAGATTTTGAATACTGGGATGAAGTTGCTACTATCAGAGAAAACTACAGAGAAAGCGTTAAGTTATACTTAAGCGGTGAAGAAACAGAAGTTTCAAAAGACTATATCAATGAAGTATTCAGCGCTTTTGCAGCTAAGATTGATAAGGGTATCGAAAAGGCAGTTGAAATGGGAAATGGTCTTGTTCCAACATACTTTACACATGAAGCAGTTGATTTCGAACCTGTAGTTGATGAAAATGGAAATCCTGTAATGAGCCATTATGGATTACAGAAAGCAGTTGTAAAAGAATTTAAGACAGTTGCTCTTCCATATTTCCTTGAAGGACCTGCAAGAATGATGGGAAATGTAAATGAAGAAACAGCTAGAGAAATGTACAACAATGTTAAGAAGACAGGTCTTTATGATGAAAAATTAGCAATGTACAAAACATCAGCATCTATTGAAGGATGTTCAATGGAAGCAGGACGTTGTAGAGCATTTACACCTGGATGGCAGGAAAGAGAAAACGTATTCCTTCATATGGAATATAAGTACATTCTCTCAATGATTAGAGCAGGAATTTGCCCTGAATTCTATGATACAATTACAAGAGCACTTATTCCATTCCTTGATCCAAATATGTATGGAAGAAGTACACTTGAAAATTCGTCATTTATAGCTTCAAGCGTAAATCCAAATCCAGACATTCATGGTAGAGGATTTGTTGCAAGACTTTCAGGTTCAACAACAGAAATGCTTTCAATCTGGATTGAAATGTTTATGGGGGGAAAAGTATTTACATATGAAGATGGAAAGCTTGTTCTTAACTTTACACCAAAGCTTTCAAACTGGTTATTTGATGAAGGAAAGGTAACATTCAGATTACTTTCATCTTGTGACATTACTTATGTAAATGAAACAGGCAAGAATACATTTGGCGACGACGCAGCAGTTGTAGACAGAGTTGAAATTAATGGAGAAACAGTTTCAACAAAAAACAAGATTGTTGGAGAAATGGCTGAAGCAGTTAGAGATGGTAAAATAAATAATATTACAGTTTATTTTAAATAAAAATTGCAACTTTAAAGGAAACTTTTAAAAACAGTTTCAAGAAAAGCCCCGGCTACTATGTAGTCAGGGCTTTTCTTCTGAAAACAAAATACCTGAAACGTTTCAATTTCTTATTGTAACTGAATATATTATCTGCTATTATTGTATTAAAGCAGAGGCTTAACTTAAATTTAGTAAAAGGAAAGTTAGGAGAATTAAATGAGTGAATTAAAGTATTTAGATAAGAGGGGAACATTTACATTAGACAATCCGGATCTTACAAGTTATATGTATTTTCCATTGGCTAATGAAGCAGGAATGATGAGTGCTATTACACCTGACTTAGGTGGAGATATTAAGCTGGACCAGAATACATTTTTATTGGAACCGGTAAGCAGTGAAAACTTACATAATAACAAGTCAACAAGAAATTTTTGGGTTTATGTTGATGGAAAAGGTGCCTGGTCAGCCACAGGACGTTCTGCTAAGCAGCAGGCTAAGCTTTTTGATGATGACAAGGAGCAGGTAAAGCTTACAGCAGGTATTATGTGGCATAAGGTTGAAAGACAGACCGATGAAATGGGATTAAAAGCAGAATTAACTACTTTTGTACCATATACACAGGACAAGGTTGAGCTAACAAAAGTAACAATCACAAATACTTCTGATACAACACAGAAGATTACATCAACAGTTGCAATTCCAATGTATGCACGTTCTGCATCAAATATTAGAGACCACAGGCATGTAACATCATTACTTCACAGAACGTTTACTATTAAAGACGGTATTATGATTTATCCGACTCTTACATTTGATGAAAGAGGACATAACAAGAATACTGTTTTCTATGGTGCCCTTGCAAAGGAAATGATTAACGGAAAAATGGAGTCACCATTTAGCTTCTGTCCTGTAACAGAGGAGTTTATTGGTGAGGGTGGAAATTTTGAAAACCCATATTATGTTGCAAAGAATAAGCCACTTCCATATACAGAGGGACAGGAAGTAGACGGTTACGAAACAGTTGCAGCTATCCGTTTTAATGATTGTGAATTAAAGCCGGGAGAATCAAGAAGTTATGTTATAGCTTTAGAATATGGTACTTCTAAGGAAGAGCTTGAAAGTATTGGAAATAAATATATTGACGTAGATGTTTTTGATAAATATTTAGAAGAAACAAAGAATTACTGGCAGGATAAGATTAACGTAAGTTATAATTCAGCAGACAAGAATTTTGATAACTGGATGCATTGGGTTAACTTCCAGCCAATGCTTAGAAGAATTTACGGATGTTCATTCCTTCCACATCATGATTACGGAAAAGGCGGTCGTGGATGGAGAGACCTTTGGCAAGACTGTCTTGCACTTCTTATTATGGAGCCTGAACAGGTTAGACAGATGCTTATTGATAACTTTGGCGGAGTAAGATTTGATGGAACAAATGCTACAATTATCGGTTCTAAGCAGGGAGAATTTATTGCGGACAGAAATAATATTACAAGAGTTTGGATGGACCACGGTGCTTGGCCATATCTTACAACAGAATTGTATATGCAGCAGACAGGTGATGTTGAATTTTTAGTTGAAGAAAACTCGTATTTTAAAGATCCGCAGGTTTGCCGTGGCGAAGAAAAAGATATGATTTGGAACGACGAACAGGGCAACAAACAGCTTGCAGAAAATAATGAAGTATATGCAGGAACAGTTCTTGAACATATGTTAATTCAGCATTTGACAGCATTCTATGATGTTGGTGAACATAATCATATAAGACTTCGTGGTGCTGACTGGAATGACGGACTTGACATGGCAGCTAAGCGTGGCGAAAGTGTTGCATTTACAGCTTTATATGGCGGAAACCTTAAGAATCTTGCAAAAGACATTAAGGCTTATGCAGAAAAGACAGGCAATGAAACAGTACTTCTTGCAAAAGAATTACTTATATTATTAAATGTAGACAAAACAGTATTTGACAGAATAGATGAAAAGAAACAGGTACTTGACGCATATTGCGAAACAGTAAAACATACAATCAGTGGTGAAAAAGTTAACGTAAGATGTGATGAACTTTGCAGTATTCTTGACAGTATGGGTGATTGGATTGGAGAACATATCAGAACTACTGAATGGACAACTGACAAAGATGGAGATGGTTGGTTTAACGGTTACTATGATAATAGTGGTAATGCTGTTGAGGGAGATTTCCCTACAGGTATCAGAATGATGTTGACAGGTCAGGTATTTACAGTAATGGCTGACGTGGCAACAGACGAACAGGTTGTAGCAATTGCAAAATCAGCGGACAAGTATCTTTATGATGAAGCCATTGGCGGATACAGATTAAATACAGATTTTAAGGAAGTAAAAACAGACCTTGGAAGATTATTTGGTTTTGCTTTTGGCCACAAGGAGAACGGAGCAGTGTTCTCACATATGGCAACTATGTATGCTAACTCACTTTATCATAGAGGTTATGCAAAAGAAGGATATAAGGTTATAAACAGCTTATTTAAACATTGCGATAACTATTCAAAGAGTGGTATTTATCCGGGAATCCCTGAATATGTAAGTCAGAGAGGCCGTGGAATGTATCATTATCTTACAGGTGCGGCAAGCTGGATGCTTCTTACAGTTCTTAATGAAATGTACGGTGTAAAAGGTGAATATGGTGCCCTTAAATTAAAACCACAGCTTTTAAAAGAACAGTTTGAAAATGGTAAAGCTTCAGCAACATGTATGTTTAACGGTAAAAACATTACAGTTACATACAAAAATGACAAGGCACTTGATGTAGGACAGTATAGCGTTAAGGAAATCTATATTGACGGCAATAAATATGGCGATTGCGATACTGTATTAAAAGAGGATGTAATGAAGTTAAACGATACTGTAAATATAGTAGCTATACTTGATTAACAAACGTCTGTGGGAGGTTTTCTCCCTTAGATTATAAAATAAAGTTTTGCAAACAAAGGAAAGAGGTAAAATATGTTTGAATGGGGAAGGGCAATCTGTTATTCCGGGTATAGAAATGGACAAAGTCCAAAGACAGCCACATATCCTACTTATGAACAGATTAAAGAGGATTTGACATTATTAAATGAATTAGGTTTCAAATATTTAAGAATGTACGATCCTATAAGATATGCAGAAGAAACATGCAAGGTTATAAGAGATTGTGGTTTTGATATGCAATTAATGTTAGGACCCGGTTTAATATCAGAAGTTAACAATCCGGGATGTCCATGGAACAAGACTAATTATTCAGAAGAAGAATTAAAGCAGCGTGCAGAACGTAATGATAGAAATATTGATGAATTAATCAGAATAGCAAATGAGAACAGCGATGTAATTAATGCAGTTTCAGTTGGGAATGAAAACACACCACAGTGGGGTGAAAACAATGTTCCAATTGAACGTCTTATAAGTTTTGCAAGAAGACTTAAAGAGGGAACAGGCAAGCCTGTAACTTTCAATGAAGGTGTTTACGAATGGGAGCATTTAAAACAGCTAGCAGATGAACTTGACATAATTAGTATTCACTCGTATCCATTGTGGAATGGTAATACTGTAGAAGAAGCCCTTGAAGTAAATAAGACATGGTACAAAAAAGTTAAGGAATGGTATCCTGGCAAGCCTATAGTATTCTCAGAAGTAGGCTGGGCTACGGACTGTGCAGACTTTAAACAGATGAGAGAAGGTCAGGCTAACGAGGAAAATCAGAAGAAGTATTACGAAGAATTTTGGAAATGGAGCGACAGGGAACAGATTATTTCTTATATGTTTGAAGCTTTCGATGAGCCTTGGAAAGGTGGAAACAGACCTAATGAAGCAGAAAAACATTGGGGAATATTAAACGAAGATAGAACTCCAAAGCTAGTATTGAAAAAGTGAAAAATAGAATTGAAATATTTTTATGAAGAAAAGAGCTTTTAAACAGGCTCTTTTTTCTTTTATATATAGAAAAATAATAAAAACGGTTTTTAAAATAAACAATGGTTAAATAGTGTCAAAAATGATAAATAAGTAAAAAAACTAGAGAAAATTGTGGGAAATATATATATTTTGAGATTGAAAATGTAGCATATGTAAAAGTAATGTTATAAAAAAGGAACAAGTCACATATATAGCTTGTCAAAAATGCACAAATAAAAATACTTTTAAACGTTTCAGATTATTGAATTGCATAAGAAGTAATGGTATAATAGCGACGACGTTAGTTTAGGTAAAAGCTAAATGAGTACAAAAAATATTAAAGGAGGGTGACTTAAATGAAACTCAACAAAAAAATGAAGAGGATACTCGCATTTGTGTTAAGTTTGGCAATGGTTGTTTCAACTTTTGGTTTAAACGTTGTTAGCGCAGATGATGAATGGGTATCTACAAATAATGGCTGGATTAATTTTACTGAAGACGGCTATGTAACAGGCGATGTCAACAGATATGCAGTAGAAGGTATTTCAGCAATATATGCCGGTGTATGGGATGACGGAAAGACAGCTAATATTGATGTTTTACGTAATGCAGAAACACCAAATTCTTTAGCAATTGATGTTAAAGACAATACACATGATGATCAGTGGCTTGTACAGGTGGCATGTAATGTTAAAGGCTTAGATTCAACTAAGGTTTACAAGGTTGAACTTAAGTTAGATGGTACAACAGTACTTGATACAGCAAATGTTTCAAGTGCAGAAAAGTACGAGAAAATAGTAGGTATTGGTAATAATGAAGCTTTAACAGTTGGTAAGCATACATTAACACTTGAAACAGAAGAATTAGTTAAGGGTGACACACCAGTTGAAGTTAAGAACATTGAAATTACACCTAACGAAGCTCAGATTGCAGCAACAAGAAAGATTTTTGCTAATTGGACTAATCCGGAAGGAACAGCTAAGGCATATGCTTATCTTGAAGAAGCAAAAGAAGAAAACGGTGTATGTACAGATGGTAAGGGCTGGGCATTTAATGTTTCAGCAGCACAGCCTATGACATCAGTTGATAATGTGTCAAGAACTTATAGTGATACAGATACTATTACAGTAGAAGCTGGTAAGACATATAAGTTTATCGTTGAATCATTTAACGCATTCGGTGATAAAACAGGTGAAGGAAGTGTTGATATTACAATTCCTGCAAAGACACAGGAAGAAATCGATGCTGAAAACAAAACAGCAGAATTAAAAGCTAACCTTGAATCAGACAAGAACCTTGCAAAAGGAAAAGAAGCATTTGTATTATCAAAAGAAGCTGACAAGGCAGCTATTACAGATGGAAATAATGGTTCAAGATGGCAGGCAGACAAGGCAGTTGATAACACAACATTTGGTGTAAATCTTGGAAGTGTTCAGAAAATTTCAAGCGTTGTTGTTAGCTGGGAACCTTCAAATGCAACAGCTTACGATATTTTCGTTGCAGGCGCAGATGAAGTGTATGGCGATACACCTGTAGCATCAGTTTCAGGATTAGAAGCTAATAAGAACTTAGTAGTAGAAACAAAGTTTGACGAAGTTGAAGCTCAGTATGTAAAAGTAGTTGCTACAGGATGGAGCCCAAATGCAGAAGCATATGGAATTTCAGTATATGAACTTGGTGTATTTGGTGAAGCAACAGTAGATGAAACAACTACACCAGTTGTAGAACCTGGAACAGTTGAAACAACAACACCAGCTAAACAGGACGAAACAACAACACCAGCTAAGCAGGACGAAACAACAACACCAGTTAAGCAGGATGAAACAACAACACCAGCTCCTGTAGTACCAACAGTACCTGTAGCAGTAGAAAAAGATTGGTCAGCAGAAGACTTTATTGGCTCAACAGATGCTATATACAATGATACATATAAGGCAATCAAGGATGGAGCAATTAATGAAATCGTTAATATTCAGCCAGCTGATGATACATTAGGATTATATGTATCATTTGCAGATGCTGATTTTGGAACAATAACAGTAAATGGAAAAGCAGCAGATATTAAAGTTGATGGAGCTGGAATTTGGTTCAAGTTATCAAACTTTACAGATATGTATAATGATGTTGTAATTACAAATGGAGCTGGAACAGTTAAGGCTACATTATATGTATACAACAAGAACGGTGTTGATAATTCTAAGAAAGATGATGAAACAACAACATCAGCTAAACAGGACGAAACAACAACACCAGCTAAGCAGGACGAAACAACAACACCGGCTAAGCAGGACGAAACAACAACACCGGCTAAGCAGGATGAAACAACAACACCGGCTAAGCAGGATGAAACAACAACACCAGCTAAGCAGGATGAAACAACAACACCAGCTAAACAGAATGAAACAACAACACCAGCTAAGCAGAATGAAACAACAACAGTTGCACCAACAACTAAGGCTATTAGTACAACAGCAGCTCCAGCAACAGTTAAGAAAACAACAGTTAAGAAAACAACGGTTAAGGCAACAGCTAAGAAGTTATCTTCTAATAAGGTTAAACTTTCAGTTAAGAAAGTAGCAGGAGCAAGCAAATACGCTGTACAGATTTCAACAACAAAGAACTTCAAGAAAGTTGTTGCTAAGAAGACATCTAAGAAGGCAGTATTTACAGTTAAATCTAAGAAACTTAAAGGTAAGAAGAAACTCTATGTAAGAGTTAAAGTTTACAAGAAAGTTAACGGAAAGACAGTTGCAAGCCAGTGGTCAAAGGCAACTAAGATTAAAGTTAAAAAATAAGATTACAGTAGGTAATCATAATTAAGTAAACAGAGGCTATGGATTAGTACTAGTAAGAGGTACTATTCCGTAGCTTCTTTTTTTGTTAATAAAAAAATTGAAATTCTATATATTAAAAATCACAAAAAGACAAAACAATACAGAAAAATCGAATTTGTCACAATAGTGATTTTTTGTATAAACAACAATAAAAATGAATATTTATATTAACTAATAAAAACAATTTTACTAATTTTACCTCATTAGGGCAAAGTTAACAAAACAAGGGTAAAAATAATACTCTAAACTCAGATTTTAATGTTAAATTTATATAAAGAATTAGGCATTTTGCTGAAAAGAAACTAAAACTTTTTTTAACATTGAGATAAAAAAAAGGCAATTTATAATATTAAGTATAATATTAGGGAATGGAGGAATATTATGCTAAAAAATATGAAAAAAGCATTGTCTTTAACCTTGGTTACGGCTATGGTAGTTACCATATGTCCTCAAGGACAACTTGTAAACATATCAGCGGCTGATAATACACCATATTGCATATCAGAAGGTAGACCTGTATATGTAAGTTCAGGTAAGAATGAAGACTATGCAGTAGATGGTGACACATCTACAAGATGGGAAAGTGATTACAAGAACAAAATAGAATGGATGTATGTGGACTTGGGAGCAAAAGCAGACCTTGACCATGTTTATCTGAAATGGGAAGCAGCTTATGCTAAGTCATATCAGATTCAGTTTTCTAACGATGAAGAGAACTGGACAACAGTTTACACAAAGGGTAACGGTTCAGGTTCAGAAGAAACTCCCGAAGAAACAGTTAAGCCGGGAGCTATGGCAATCAGTGTTGGAAGCAAGAAAAAAAAGGACAATGGTACAGTAAGTGCCGGCTTTTCATGGAGTGCAGTTTCAGGAGCAGTTACTTACAAGATTTTCGTTGAAAACAACGGTCAGGAAGAAGTAGCAACAGCACCTGATGGATTTACTTTCGATAAGGATTCAAGACTTGACCTTAATAATGAAGTTAAATTATTAGAAGGAACTCATAAGTACATTGTAAGAGCTTACAATTCTAAAGGTGAAGTTATTACAAGCGGTGAAGTTACAATCTCAGGTGATGTTACAGTTGAAGAAACAACTGAAGCACCAACTAATTCAGGTGAAACAACACCGGTTGTAGATGATAAGGAACAGACAATTGATTTAACTAAGATTATTGATAACAAAGAAGGCAGACAGGCAAGATACGTTAGAGTACTAATGACAGAAAAGGCTTTACCGGCTTATGGATATTCATTATATGAATTTCAGGTTTATGGTACAAACGGCGTGGTTGAAAGACCTGTTGACTATGGTGAAAACCTTGCTTTAAATAAGCCTGTTAAATCAAAATCAAATATAGTTAAAAGTGGAGACACTGAAAAAGAAGTAAACACTCGTGATGAATGGTGGATGTATGACAGTGATGGAAATCTTAGAGAGGATGCGTATAACAATGTAAAACCTGAAAATGCAGTAGACGGAAATACAAAATCATCATTTACGTCATATCAGGGTGATGACCAGTGGATTTATGTAGACCTTCAGAAGGAATACACAATCGGTAGAGTTGTTGTTAACTTTAACAGCGATGCTGCAAAGATGTATGACATTCAGGTTTCAAGTGATGCTAAGACATGGACAACAGTTCATAGAAATCTTAGAGGATACGCTAATATGATTGATGATGTTACCATGTATCAAAAGAATGTCAGATATGTAAGAATCTTAGGCTATACTAAGGTTGAAAGCGGTAGTGGTGTAGGAATTAACGAATTAAGTGTTTATGAATACAGAGAAGGCGATAGTAAGGAAAACGAAACAATCGCTCCACTTCCAACAAGACAGGTTATTAACAACAAGAATGGTAAAGGTTCATATGTTTCAGGTGAAATGTATAAGGAAAAGAACAAGTTACCAACATTTGTTAATGAAGAAACTATAAAGACACCAATCGATTCAAACAGCTGGTGGTCATCAGCAATGGTTCAGACATTTGGTAACTTACTTTGTTCAACACCATTAAAGGCTAAGTTCTCAACTAAGGGACTTGGAGTTTTGCTTGCAACAGCAGGATGGGTTGGAACAAGAAAGGAAACTGACCTTGGAACAGACCAGTCTACTGAAACAGGAATTGACTTCTATGTATTACCTGAAAAATACAACTCTAAAAAGGGTTATGACAGAGTAGAAAGCTATGGTGATTACTCAGTACAGTTAGGTTTAATGGACAACAGTGGAATGCAGATGAAGTCAACTGTAGTTAAGGGTTCACCTTACATTTTCAGTGAGTTCTGTGATAACACAACATTTTTCATTAACTCATCATCAATTACAGAATTTTTTGATGGCAATGGAAATAGTATTTTAGCTAAAGAAGGGGACATAATTACAACAGACCACATTGGTTTTAAGTCAATGGATGATGAAAATACTAAGGCTAAAAACGATGGCTCTTATTATTGTATGAACGTACCTGAAGGAACAACATTTAAGGTAATGGTTGCAGGTTCAAGATATAACGTTAAGGTGACATTCCCTTCAAAGAATGAAAATTATATGTCACTTGCAGCTATGACAAAGAAAGGTGACATTGACCGGTATTATAAACATGGTTACGCATTTGTAACAAACACACACGTTGGCTACATATTTGATCAGGCTAACAATAAGGTTGTAACAAAATATACAGCTACAACTAAGACTATGAGAAAGGGATTCTCAAATGAAACAATGCATTGTTTATTCCCACATCAGTGGAAATATTCATCAGATGCAGATAACCCGGATGCAACATATTACTCAATTCGTGGTGACATGAAATCTATCTGGGCTAATGAATACAAGACAACACAGCAGTTCTCAGGTTTACTTCCAACATTTACAAAGCCTGACAGCAGCATGTTTAATACAACTGAAATGGTTGAATACCTTAATCAGGTAGTAGCATCTAAGATTAACACAGCACCTGTTGCTGATGCTTACTGGGAAGGTAAAAATGTTCACCCACTTGCAATCAGTGCTCTTATGGCTGACCAGTTAGGTGAAACAGAAATTAGAGAAAAATTATTAAAGAAATTAAAGAGCATTATGGTTGACTGGTTCACATATGACGGTGAAGATGATGACTGTTACTTAATCTACAATAAGGATTGGGGAACACTTTATTATCCTGAAAGTTCATTTGGTGCCAACGCAGCAATCTGCGACCACCACTTTACATATGGATACTTTATGTTTGGTGCAGCAGTACTTGCTACATACGACAAGCAGTTCTACAACGATTACAAAGATATGATTGAACTTCTTGTAAGGGATTACGCAGATCCTAAGGAACCTGAAGATGATGGCAACATGTTCTGTAAGTTTAGAGCATTTGACCAGTATTCAGGACACTCATGGGCAGGCGGATATGCAGACAGCGATTCAGGTAACAACCAGGAATCAGCTTCAGAAGCATTGTTCAGCTGGGTAGGTATGTATCTCTGGGGTGAAGTATCACAGAATAGCACTTACATTGATGCCGGAGCTTACGGCTTCACAACAGAAATGGAAGCGATTGAGCAGTACTGGTTCGACTATGATGAAACTAACTGGTTAGGTGATCATCCTGACAGAGCAGCAGATCAGGTTTATGATTATCCGTTCCAGGGAACAGGTCAGATTTATGGCGCTTCAATGGGATATGGAACATATTTTGGTGGACAGCCTGTTTATGTATACGGTATCCAGTGGTTACCTATTTCTGAATACCTTACAAACTATGGTATGAATCAGGAAAAATGTGCCAAGATATATCAGGGATTAGTAGATGATACTAATTATGCAATAAACATAGAAAAGAAATTATTTGATCAGGATTTGGCAAACGGAGTTAGTGCAGATGATTCATGGCACAATCCGGACAAGTATGTAACACCTGATAACGGATGGCAGCATATTACATGGCCATTCCTTTCACAGACTAATGCACAGAGTGCATATGACAAGTTTGAAGCTAACGTAACAAATGTACAGGTTGAAGATAGAGCTAATACATTGTGGTTTATTTCAGCAATGGATCAGTTAGGCTACAGAACAAATGACTACATGGTAACAGGCAACATTACAGGTTCTGTATATCGTAAGGATACAAACGGCAAGACAGTATACACAGCAGAAGTTTGGAATGCTACAGACAAGACACAGACAGTAGCAATTAAAGATAAGTTTGGAAAACAGATTGGTAAAGCTAACATTGGTGCAAAGGCATTTGTAAGCTTTAACATTGACACAGAAAAACAGTTTGAATTAACTCAAACAGCAACACCTACAGTTAAGGCTACAGCTTTAGCAACAGGAAAAGTTACAGAAGATGTAACAGGAAAAGTAACATTTGATGATACACAGTTAGTTGAATTATCATGCTCAGATGCAGATGCTAAGATTTACTACACAACAGATGGTACAATTCCAACAACAGAATCAAAAGAATACACAGGAAAGATTTTGATTTCAAGCAACACTACATTAAAGGCAGTTGCAGTTAAGGATGGATATCTTGATTCAGCATATTCAGCAACAGTATTTGAAATTGCCGGAGATACAGTAAGCAGTAGTGATAATTTAGGACTTAAGAAGAAAACAACAGCATCTTCATCAAAGGGTGCAAATACAGCCGATATGGCTTTCGATGGTACAACAGACACAAGATGGCAGGCCGACAATGAAGCAGATCATGAATGGATTCAGGTAGATCTTGGTTCAGTACAGGCAGTTAACGCAGTTACAATTAACTGGGAAGCAGCTTATGCGGCAAAATACGAAATTCAGGTATCTACAGACGGAAAAGAATGGACAACAGTTGCTAAGGAAAATGGTATGGTTGGAGAAATCACATCAAGTTTTGCGGCAACAAAGGCAAGATACGTAAAGATGCAGGGTGTTTCAAGAGGAACTCAGTATGGTTACTCAATTTATGAAATGCAGGTATTTGGTGCAGTACAGGCTAAGGCACCAACAATTACACCTGTAAGTGGAACTTATAAGGGAACACAGACAGTAACAATGTCAACAGCAGTAAAGGGTGCTGAAATTAAGTACACAACTGATGGAGCAACTCCAACAGAAGATTCAGCTACTTATGAAGGACCAATTACAGTAGACAAATCAGTAACAATTAAGGCTGTAACATATAGAAAGGGAATGTTATTATCAGATCCTGTTCAGTCAGATATTATTATTGAAGGAACAATTTCATTAAATAAGACAGAAGCAACAGTAGCAATTGGAAACAAGTTACAGCTTTCAGCAATAACAGACCAGTCAGTTACATTTAGCAGTGATAATGCAGGTGTTGCCAAGGTAGATGCTAACGGTTTAGTTGAAGGTGTTTCAAAGGGAACAGCTACAATTACAGCAAAAGCTGCAAACGGACAGAAAGCAACATGTAAGATTACAGTAACAGATCCTGTACATATTACATCAATTGAAATTGCTCCACAGAATCTTGAAATTAAGAATAAGACTTCAGAAACATTGAAGCTTACAATTAATCCAAGCAACACAACAGATGACACAACAGTTACATGGACATCAAAGGATGAAAAGATTGCAACAGTTAATGATGCAGGAACAGTAACAGCTAAGTCAGAGGGAACAACAACTATTACAGCTAAGATAGGTAAGTTTGAGGCAACATGTGAAGTGACAGTTTTACCTATAACTGTAGAAGAAATGGTTGCAGACGGACAATTTAACATTGGATTAGGTAAGAATGTTGTAGCACTTCCTAATAAGCAGAATGGTGAAGGCGGTAGCGAAAGCGACATTACAGATGGTAACTTTGAAGGCAAACATATTGCTACAGCATTTGCCACAACAGGAACAAGTTATACACTTGATTTAGGAGATGCTTATGACAGCGCAACTATTGATAAGTTAGTTGTAAAATACAAAGAAAACAATGGAGGAGATACTCCTGTTAACGGTTACGAAATCCAGTACTCAACTAACGGAGTTGATTTTGAAACAGTTAAAAAAGTAACAGGAGATTCTGTAAAGGATGCCTGCGAAAACAAGAATTGTATAGATACTCAGGATATGACAGGAGTAACAGGCGCAGTAAGATACATTAGATTCTATTATCCTGAAGCATACACATGGGGTGTTCAGGTAAGAGAAATTGCAGCATTAAGTACAGATAAGAATGCTAAGAAGGCAGAATTACAGTACTGTGATAATCCTGCAGAAGTAACAGTAAAATCTGATAAGTATTGCCAGATTACATATACAATTAAAGCCGGTGAAAATCAGGATGATTACAAGTATATGGTATACTTAAACAACAACCTTGTAGGTGACAGAGTAACTGCAGGAACATATACAATTGATAACTTAGATGCAGGAACATATACAGTTAAGGTAGTTTCATATTACAACAAGTTAACATCTAAGGGCATCTCAAAGGAAGTTAAAGTAGATGACGGTTCATTAAAGGATTACATTAACACTGTAAGAAATATTTCAAAGGGAGCAAAGATAACTGTTGACAAGGTATACGAAGGTGAAGGAAACCAGGATGTATCATCATTAACAGATGGTATCGTATCAGATAACAACGGTGTTTGTGTTCACACAGAACATGGAGCACAGACGGCAACAATCAATATGGACCTTGGAGAAAATTATCCAATTTCTAATATTGAAGAATTTTTAATAGCATTTAAGGCAGACAATACATATGCTAAGACTTATACAGTTGAGTTCTCAGCAGATGGACAGAACTTCCAGGAAATGATTAATGTTAAGGATGCTAAGTACAAAGATGTTATGGAAAATAAGATTGACCCTTCAACATATAATTACGATACAGTAAGATATGTAAGAGTTAAACTTAACGATGGTAGTTACAGTTGGGGATATCAGATTTCAGAAGTAGCAATTATGGGAACAGACATTTATATGCCTGTTGAACCTGAAGGATTAGTTGTAGAAAGCCCAACTTATAATACTGTTACAGTAACATGGACAGGTGCAGATAACGGACAGACATATTGGGTTTACATTGATGGCAAGGTTAAGGATATGAACTTAGCATCAGCCGGAACATATACATACAACAATATTGATGCCGGAACACATATTGTTAAGGTAACATCAAGATTAAATGGAATTGAATCAAAGGGTGTAACAAAAGAAGTTGTAGTAGCTAATCAGCCAACAACAACACCTGAACTTACAACAACAACTAAACCGACACCAACAACAGCTAAACCTAGTGAAACAACAACTCAGGCACCTACTATAAACCCTAGTGGAACGACTGAGGTAACAACAAAACCTGGAGAAACAACACAGGCAACAACAAAGGCTGACGAAACAACTAAGTCAGATGCAACACAGGCACCAACAACTAAGTCAGGTGAAAATACATCAGACATTGGTAATGGTGGCAACACAACTGTAGCACCAAGTGCTTCAAGTGATATTAATGTAAAAGTTGGCAAGACTAAAGTAACAAAGGCAACAAAGAAGAAGAGAACAACTAAAGCAAAGATTTCATTAAAGAAGGTTGCAGGTGCTAAGGGCTATGAAGTAAGAGTTTCAACAACTAAGAAGTTTAAGGCTAAGAGGACTATTACAAAGGTATTCAAACGTAATAAGCTTACATTTAAGAAACTTAAGAAGAACAAGAAGTACTATGTACAGGCAAGAGCATTCACAGTAATCAATGGAAAAAAGAAGTATGGTCCATGGAGTGCTAAGAAGAAAATGAAACTTACAAAGTAAAATGTAAAATCATTATAAAAGAAAAAGGCTATCCACTAATGTGAGGTGACCCCAAAAAGTTAGACTTTTTACGAGACGACTTCGGTCGTCTCGTTTTTTCTTTTATGCAGTAAGGAGATGGAGCATGTATTGAACAGGACTCATCCATCCTAATTTTTCTTTTATTCGTTTTTGCTTCGACCTAGCCATAAAAATACCGACCTCCAATCGTTAGATTTTTAGGTCTAACTTTTTGGGGTCGATACAATTTATAGCTATCAGGTATGCTTTTAATTTATTCTCCGAGGAAATTTTTCACATTTCCAATATGTTTCAGCCCTTCTTTGCGGCCAATGTCATATAGAGCCTGCAGTTTTTCAGGATCTCTTTCGGTGCGCCCGATTGTAACAGGATTCTCAGGTCTGATAATGTAGACAAGTCCTTTGCGTTCAAGTTCTTTTAGGTCATCTAATGTTTTGTTGTACATAATATGGCGGACTTCCAAGTCGTGTACAAGATTAGGATATTTCTTGCCCAACTTTAATCTGATTAACGGAAGCATTGAATTTTTCTTTTTTCTGTAGCCGTCATGTTGGGTAAGAATGACAATATTTTTCTCGTAGCCCATTTCCATAAACTTGTGAATTGGAATTGAATCTGAAATTCCACCGTCAAGCATTTTAAAACCGTCGATTTCTACAATGTTTGAAACCATTGGCATTGAAGCAGAAGCCCTAAACCATTTAATGTCCGTTGCATCGCCGTTAGGACAAAGATGATAAATAGGTTTTCCGGTTTCAACATCTGTAGTTACAACGTAGAAATCCATTGGATTCTTCTGATAAGTTTCCACATCAAAAATATCAAGGCGGTTAGGAATCTGATTATAACAAAAATCAGCACCGTAAATATCGCCGGTCTTAATTAAAGAGCGAAGCCCAACATATCTGGGATCACGACAATATTTGGTATTGTATCGTATTGTTCTGCCAATCTGTTTTGACTTAAGATTGCAACCAAAGGCAGCCCCGGCAGAAACGCCAATGGCACCGTCAACAGTAATATCATTTTCCATAAATATATCAAGTACTCCGGCAGTGTACATTCCACGCATGGCACCGCCTTCCAAAATCAATCCTTTTTTCATATAAATACCAATCCTTTTTAAAAAATTTTTATAATGTGAAACAACCGAACTTTTATTACAGGGGTTGTTACGTGCTTCACGTTTTTTACACTGTAATAAATTATACAGCGAATTTGTTAATTTTGTATCAAAAAATAAGTTTTATTTTCAAAAAAATTAAGACCAGTCATAATCATAAAAAAGAAATTAAAGAACAAAAAATATGAAAAAAACTATTTTATTTTCAATATTTGTTTGACATCTCTACGCAATTATGGTATAAATATCCTTGTGCTAAATTGCAGATAGGGGTGTAGTTCATCGGTAGAATAAGAGTCTCCAAAACTCCAGAGGTGGGTTCGATTCCTACCACCCCTGTTATTAAAAAGCCTTTGTTTAAAGGGATTCCTTTAAACAAGGGCTTTTTTGTCGTATAAGAAATTTCTGCTTTTTTACTTGTTTTTACTAATGAATTCTGATTAAATTGGTGGACTAGAGTAGATAATATTGAACTTGCAAATTTTAAGTATAAATATGAAAAACGATGTTTCAGGTTAAGAGTAAGCCACCGGCTAAGCCGGTGGTATTGGATAATTTAAAAATAATAAGTTGTGTGCTATTGGAGAGTTTTGGGAAGATTATTAATTTCTGTCTCAAATATATTTTTTTCCCCCACATAAATAGAAATATCAAAAGAAACAAATTCGTCCTGTTGATTATATTCTTTACTTTCTACATACTGAACAGCAGACTTTTTCTTTATGGACAAATAATTGGCATATTTGTCTTCAACTATTCGTGCCATAAATCTTTTTTTTGTATGCATGACTTTTATGTTATAATATTTTTCTAAAATGTAAAACATAGATTCTTTTTCTAAATCATGTTTTTCGATTTCGGGAATATCAGAAGCCCGGTAATATCCATCAACAAAAACAATAGGATCATCGTTTCTGTATCTTAATCGTTGAATTCTAATTAATTCATCTCCAACGTTAAATTCTGATTTCTCAGCAATGTAGTCATTGCAAATAAATTTCTCAATAGAAATAAGTTCCGTCTTGGGTTCAAAACCATACATTTTCATTTCATCATTAAAACTAATAATTTCCTTAAAAAATACATTCTCTTTACTTTGTTGGTTAACAAATGTTCCGCGGCTCTTGTAACGGACAATGTACCCTTCACTCATTAATTCATAAAATGCCTGTCTTGTAACGGTTCTTGACAGATTAAAATGGTTACATATTTCATGTTCAGTTGGAAGTTTATCTCCTGGTTTTAGGATACCATTTTGAATTGCCTCTTTTATTGATTCTTTCAATTGTGAATATAGAGGAACCAGAGAGTACTTGTTAATTGTAATATAATCCATAATAAAAATCTCCTTTAGTAAATAGAGCTATGACTATATATGCTCTTAATAAAATATTAGCAAAAAAATGTTGACATTTCAATAAAAATATTATAATATAACATTGTCATTACAAAGTTACAAAATAAGAAAGGAGAAATAATAAATGTACGAGTACGATGTAAGTAAATCTAATATGTGGAGAGAAGTTCATGAACAACCGGAAATAATAAGACATGTAATTGATGTGAATCTGCCTATAATAGAAAATATATGTAAAGAGGTAGATAATAGGAACATCAGTAAGGTCCTTTTAGTAGGAAGAGGTTCAAGTGAGCATGCATTATTAGTGGGAAAATATGCGTTTGAGGTTTATACCGATAAATTAACATCGATGGCTTACCCTTCAACAGTAACATTGTTGGATGGAAAAGTAGATTTGTCAGATGTTTTGACAATCGGAGTCTCTCAATGTGGTGAGGCAAAGGACGTTTATACTGTACTGGAAAGATGTCAGAATCAGGGAGGCATTGCAGTATCAGTAACCAATGAACACGAATGTCTTATGAGAAATGTGGGAAATTATTATATTAATTGTGAATGTGGAAAAGAGACAAGTTTCACGGCAGCTAAGTCGTATATGTCTCAAGCGGTAATAACACTATTATTTGCAGCAGTGCTTTCACACGATGAAAAAGTGTTGGAACAGATAAAAAAAGCACCGGATATTATAGAACAAAGTTTGTGTAAGAATATAGAAGAACAGGTAAAGAAAAGCATTCCTTTGTTTAGAAATGTTCAGGATATTTTATTACTGGGAAGAGGATTTAGTTATGCAGTTGCTAATGAAACTGAACTTAAAATAATGGAAGCAAGCTATACAAACGCAAAGGCATATTCATCCTGTGATTATCCACATGGACCAATAGCAACTACAAAAAGATTTATACCTGTAATATTCTTTTTGACTGACGAAAAAACAAATGATAGTACAATAAAACTTGTTGAGAAAATAAAAAAGGATTTTTCTGTTAGTACATTAGTTGTTACAAATAATGAAAAATATATTGCAATGGCTAACGAAGCGGTTCTTTTGCCGAAAGAAGCGGAAGGCGTTGCAGGAGTGTTTGGAATGGCTGTGTTTTCACAATTATTTGCATGTCTCTTATCTTTGGCAAGGGGATATAATCCGGATGAACCTATTGGCTTATCAAAAACTACGGTAACTTTTTAAATTTATAATAATAATAAGGAGGTGTAATTATGAGTGTTACATTGTTACAGGGACTGATTCTGGCACTGATTGTATTTGCATTTGCGTGGGATGCCAGATGGGAATGCTTCTTTGTATTCCATCCTATTATCGTCTGTTTTGTTACAGGGCTTGTATTGGGAGATTGGAAACTTGGTTTGGAAGCCGGAGCAATAGCAGAATTGTCCTACTTAGGACTTACAACAGTAGGTGGAACGGTACCACCTAATGCATTGATTGCAGGACTTATGACAGTTGTTTTGGCTTACAAGAGCGGAGTATCGGCAGAAACAGCTTTAGGACTTAGTTTACCATTCGCATTGCTTATGCAGTGGATAGTTATCGCGTGTCAGTCATTGTTCTCAGGATTTAACGTAAAAGTAGAGCAGGCAATAAAACAAAATGACATTAAAAAATTTAAGTTTTATGTGTTCCTACCTGAAATTATTTTAACATCACTTTATGCAGTAGTTGCATTCTTAAGCACATATGCATTACAGAATGTATTATCAAAGTTTGTTAATTCATTCCCTGAATTCGTTTCACACGGATTTGAAATAGCAGGAGGACTTTTACCGGGACTTGGACTTGCACTATTGTTAAAGGTAATGGTGAAAAAAGAAAATGTTCCATATCTGATTATCGGATTTTTAGTTATGAGCATTATGAAACCTGACAATGTTTTACCAGTAGCTTTATTTGCAATTGCATTAGTACTGATTGATTTTATGAGAGACAAAGAGGCAAAAACAACATCAGTAGTAACAGGAGGTGAAGATGATGGCGAAGGAATATAATGAGACAACAAATAAACTTACCAATAAAGATTTAAAAAAATTGGGTTTAAGGTCGATGTTCTACCAGACAGGATTTACCTTTGAAAAAATGCAGGGTAATAGTTTCGGCTGGAGCATACTTCCAGGATTAGAGAAAATACATGGAAAAGATAGTGAAGAAGTAAGCAAGGCGTTGGATGAGTACGGTGTTGACTTTATAAATACGGAACAACATGCCGCATCTTTTCTGATGGGATTAGTTCTATCAATGGAAGAAAATAGAGCTGATAGAAAATTAATAAAAAATATGAAAACCGGTCTTTTTGGATCTTTTGCAGGTATCGGTGATGCAATATTTTGGTTTACATTATTACCTATTAGCGGAAGTATAGCAGCCTCATTGTGTAAACAGCATTCAATATTAGGACCGATATTCTTCCTGGCATTTTGGATTTTAATGGCAGTTTCAAGAGTATTTTTCCTAAAAGCCGGATACAAACTGGGAAGTGGAGCAATATCTAAATTAACAGAAAATGCCAAAGCATTAACTAAAGGTGCAGGTATTCTTGGTGTAATGGTAGTTGGAGCAATGATTCCAAGTTATGTAACTTTTGCGTTCCCGGAAAAATTAAAATTATTTGGTACTGTTGGAGTACAATCAATCTTCGATTCAGTTATACCTAATTTGCTTCCAGCATTGTTTGTTGGTATACTATATTATATCTTCAAAAAGAAGAAGGTAAGCATAGTAGTACTAATTTTAGCAATAATAGCATTTGCAATATTAATGTCATTATTAGGATGGTTATAGGAGGAAATATGGTATGTCGGATATAAACATTGTTTTTACAAGAGTTGATAATCGTTTGGTGCATGGACAGGTTGGAAATGTCTGGGTTACGGCAAGTGGTGCAAATTTAATTTTAGTTGTTGATGATGAAACATGTAATGATGAGTTATCAAAATCATTAATGAAAATGACTGCAGATGCCGTAGGAGTTCAGATTAGATTTTTCTCAATAAAAAAGACTATTGAGATTATTGGAAAGGCTGCTCCTTCACAAAAGATATTTATTGTCGCAAAAACTCCACAGGTGATTGAACAGTTAGTTGATGGCGGAGTTCCTATTAAACATTGCAATATAGGAAACATGCATAAATCAGAAGGTAAGCATATACTTCATGAAGTCCATGTTTACGTGGATGATCAGGATGAGGCGTGTCTGAAACGGCTGAAAGAAAAAGGAGTAGATGTGTATATCCAGATAACTCCAAATGACAGAAAATACAAGATATAAATTAAAGGGTCCAAAATATTGTATTAATGGTATTTTGGACCTTTACAAAATCATTTGAAACTGTAAAAAATATATTACATATAGTAGATTATGTAATGATAATGACCGTTAATCCGGGGTTTGCGGGTCAATCATATTTAGAATATATTGACGAAAAAATAGAGGAATTTATTCAAAATAGGAAAAAATATCATTATGAAATAGTTGTGGATGGTGGAATTTCTGAAGAGAAAATAAAAAAATTGAATCAAAAAGGTGTAAAAGGTTTTATTCTTGGAACATCTTCGCTTTTTGGAAAGGGTGACTACGTTCACACAATTAAGAAATTAAGAGTTTTATAAATAATTAATAGGCAGGATATATAAATGGTAGGAATTATTATAACAGGACATTGCAATTTCGCTACGGGAATTGCCAGTGCAGTGAAACTGGTTGCAGGACAACAGAAAAATCTGGAAGCAGTAGATTTCCTGGATACTTATTCAACAGAAGAGTTGAAGACAAAGTTAACAGAGGCTTTAGACAAATTAGAAGAATGTAAAAATATTATATTTTTTACTGATATTGTAGGTGGCTCGCCATTTAAAATTTCAGCAGAACTTGCTGCTACGAGTAGTAAAAATATTAAAATAATAAGTGGTACTAATTTAGGAATGCTGATTGAAAATGTTATGATGCGTGATATGGACATAAATTTTGATGAGTTAGTTGAAACTGCCATATCTACAGGAAAACAACAGGTTCTTAAATTTGAAATGTGTAGGGAAACGGAGGCAGACCAGCAAGGAATTTAGGAGGTGGAAATGAAAGCAGTTTTCTTTGATGTGGATGGAACGCTAATTGATTGCGTAGAGAAAAAAATACCGGCTTCTTCTATTAAAGCAATAGAGGAATTGAGAAAAAACGGGTATAAGGTTGCACTAGCTACAGGAAGGGATATTAACAGTATACGTGGTATAAAGGATTTAGATATATCTGTTTTTGATGCATATGTTTTGAATAACGGTGCTGCGATATATGACAACACGTTGCGATGCATAAAGGATTTTCCCTTTTTGAGAGAAGATGTAGAAAAAATATTAGAGTATTGTAATAACAAGAATATGTCTTTGATATTTGACACAGTTGAGGGTCCTTATCTGGCTACTGAAATTACTGATTGTCTGGTTGAGGGGAAAAAATATTATAAGGAAGAAATCCCACCATATATAGAATGGAAAGGTGAGGAGATTGTGAAAATTAATATATTCGCTCCTATGGGTTACGATTTTTCTGAACTGGAAAAAGATATTTCAGCGCGAATTGTGCCATGTCCTACAGTTTGCTATGATGTTATGGCAAAGGGAATATCTAAACAAACAGGCATTCGTGAATTGATGAAATACTATGGATTTAATGAAAATGATTATATGGCATTTGGAGATCAGGAGAATGACTTGGAAATGCTTGAAAATGCAAAAATAGGAATAGCAGTTAAAGATATAGATGGTTCTGAAAAATTGCAGCATATGGCAGATTATGTATGTGATGCACCAAGGAAAGATGGAATATATACTTTCTTAAAAAACAATGGTTACATTTAGAAAAGTTAATTAATTTATAAAATCCGGAAATTATAACAGTATAAGTTTAGTTTCCGGATTTTTAATTTGAATATTAATTATTTTAAGTATTGATTTCTTCAATATTTAAATCCTCCAATCTCCAAAGTAAAATAAGTCTTACATTCATCTACAGTATTAAGAATAGATGAAACTTTCTGATAAAAATATTCATATTAACATCAAACAAATATTTTAGTATAATAACCATAAAAGTTGAATTTCAAAAATAAAAAGTAATTTACAATAATAAAATATAAAACAATAATTAATATCAGAGGAGAAAGAATATGAGAAACGGCAGAAGATTGGTTCTTATGGTTGAAGATGATAACAAGTTAAGAGAAGTTTTAACAAAGTTTTTGTCAAGAAACGATTATGAAGTTTTGGCGGCAGAAAACGGAAAAGTAGGGCTTGAACTTTTTTATGAAAATAGCAAGAATTTAGATATTGTACTTCTTGACGGAATGCTTCCTGACATAGACGGTGTGGATGTTTTGAAAGAAATAAGAGAACATTCGCAGGTGCCGGTTATTATGTTGACAGCAAGGGAATCAGAAGAAGACCAGCTTAACGGATTAAATAACGGTGCGGACAATTATATAACAAAGCCATTTCTTATGAAGGTTTTGCTTGTACATATGGATAAGTTGATTCAGAAAAATAGCAATGAAGACACGGACGTAATTGAAAAAGGCGCGCTTAAATTAGAAAAGCAGTTTAGAAAAGCATATATTAATGGCGAGTTTGTAGATACAACTCCTAAGGAATTTGATTTGCTTGTATATATGTGCGAAAACGAAAAAGTGGTTTTGAAGCGTGAAAATATATTGGATGCAGTTTGGGGTTTTGATTACGACGGCGATATGCGAACTGTAGACACACTTGTAAAGCAGTTAAGAAAAAAGATGACGGACAAGTATCCTTACATCACGTCAGTTTACGGTGTTGGTTACAGATTTGAGGTAAAATAAATGAAGACTAAGTTAAGAACAACCTATCTTGTAACGGTATTATTCTTTTTGTTTGTTACAGTGGGAAGCATGATTTTATTCTATAATATGTTTTCAGAAGAATTCATTATTGCAAATAATAAGAAAATAATGAACAGTGTTTTTGAGGACGCACAGGGAATGGATTTGTCGTCTTTAACAAAGAGTGATAGGAAGAGATTGAAAGAATTTTCGGACAAAGGTGGAGTTATTGCAATTTATGATGGTGAAAAAATCATATATTTTTCAGGAGATACGCCTGAAAGAAAGAAAAATATAAAAAGAAGAAAGTTCGATGAAAAAATATATGAATATACATATACACCTAAGGCAAATGTGTCAGAGGGCAGAACAGCGATTAGACTTAAGGGCAAAATAGATCAGAATGTAAAAACATATTATGTATATTGTAGTGTAAAGCTTAGAACCTTAGAGAACAGCATAGGACTGATAAGCAGGTTTATGCTGGTTGAAATGATTATTATTTTAATATTAGGTATTCCTTTTTCATTTTATATGGCACAGAGGACAGTTAAGCCTATTGAAAAACTGGGAAAACTGGCAAAGAAAATGGAAAATAATGAGCCAATTAATTTTGAAGAATATGATTTCCCTAACAATGAAATAGGAAATCTGGCAGAGCAGCTGAAAAGTATGTACCTTAAGATTTCCAGTAACCTTAACGAATTAAATAATTATAACTATTTGTTGAAAACTCAGAATAAAGAGTTAATAGAGTTTGATGAAAGACGTAAGAAGTTTATTGGGGCGGCAACTCACGAATTGAAAACGCCACTTGCCATTATTTCTACACAGCTTGAAATGATGAACATGGATAATGACGAGGCAATGAGTGAGTATTACGAGTCAATAATGGAAGAGATACAGAAGATGTCCAACCTGATTCGAGAAATGCTTAATTCATCATTTGAGGGTGATATTATTTTAAGTGGTCCGATGAAAGTTGACAGTCTTTCAGAACTTTTGGACGGAATGAAGGACAAATACATGGGACTATTTTGGTCAAAGAAAGCTAATTGCAGATTTGATATAGAAGACAATATTTATATTAATATGAATAATGAGCAGATTGAACAGGCCATAAACAATTATATAATTAATGCTTACGAGCACATTCCGGAAAAAGGTACAGCAGTTGTCACATTAAAAAGTGTAGACGATAAAGCAGTTATTTCTGTTTTCAATAATGGCCACAACATAAAAGAGGAGGAGCTAAGCAAGATTTGGGAAGGCTTCTACCAGACTGACGAGAGGGTAAAAGAATCAAACGTTGGACTTGGCCTCTATATTGTAAGAAACATTGTAAAGAACCACAACGGAGTATGTTATGCCAAGAATCATCACAACGGCGTTGAGTTTGTAATGGAGTTTAACCGCACAGACAAATATTAAAAAGATTTAACTTTATCATAAACAAAACTTAACAGTTCTTAATTAGTATAAAAGTGTAAAGGAAAAGCATTATCAGAAGGAAAGAAATTTAAAATCCAAAATGGATTATGCAGCATGAAAATTCATAATTGGAAGTCCTTAATTGGGAATCTCTAATTGGTAATTTCCAATAAGGAATTTCTAATTGGAAATGCAGATTTTAGTTGAAAAAACTGAATGAAGATAATGCGATACACATAGGATTTAATAAAGAAGTGGGAGTGATGAATATGACAGGAATAATCGGCTCAGGAATGATAGTCACAATAAATGTGCTTATAAGTCTTGTGATTGGAGGATGCTTAGCAATAAAGTTGATTGAAAAATAGAATAGAATACTAGAAGTAAGAATATGGGCAGTTCCTTGGCGGGACTGCCTTTTTTGTAGGGATACTTGAAGTTTGTTTTTTGTACAAAGTTGTATGGGAGGAGTTCATGCTTAGGGGGGAGTATGCTATTTATTTTTTGTACAAAGTCGCATGGGAGGAGTTCATGCTTAGGGGGGAGTATGCTATTTATTTTTCGTACAAAGTTGTTTGGGGAGATGTCCACACCCCGGAGGAGGATACTATTAATTTTTCGTATAAAGTCGTCTAGTGTAGTGTCCACACCCCGAGGTTCAGTATAATTTGTAATTACATCATTGATTACGTGTCGTATAACTTTTCTTTCTGCTGACACGTAATTTTTTACAATATTAAAGTGAATTTTTGGGCAATTACGTGTCATATAACTTTTCTTTCTGCTGACACGTAATTTTTTACAAAATCGTAGTGAATTTGTGGGTGATTACTTGTCACACAGCATTTTCTTTCAGTGACACGTAATTGGAAGCGGTAAGACAAGCTTAGCTTCAATAAATTACTTGTGACATAACGTTTTCGCTTTACGACACGTAATTGGCAGCGATAGAACAAGCTTAGCTTCAATAAATTACGTGTGGGATAGCGTTTCGGTTTTACAACACGTAATTGGCTGCGATAAATATATAAGAAATCATAACAATTTCCTTAATGTATTAGTTTTGTTATTGCATTAACTTGCTATCTCTTCTTTTTTAAAAAATATAATCGCATGGCTGGAAAATATATAGAGTAAAGTATACATAAATATGTTATGCTATAAATATAAGACAAGGTACGGAAATTATTTTTGTTGTCATATTTTGGCGAGTTTATTCGTTATATTTAATAGACGGGCTTAACTAACCCAAATGAGCGTGGATAAAAAAACAAAGAGAGGAGTAAAGAGTATAAGAAACTGATTAATGGGTGTTGATACAAGCGTTTTGTATCTGTTGAGAGGAGGACATATGAAAAAGATAATTGCAATTATATTGGTAATAACTATGTTAGCCTGTAATTCTGTGAATGCAGCATCTTTTGTACAGGACAAGAAAGTGGAGTTAAACAATGAACATATGAAGGACTACAATAATTCATCTGTTAAATGGAAATTTGATGAAAAGAGCAGTGTTCTTAGTTTTAGCGGTTGTGAAAAATTAGAAAAGGTAGATGTAGGGCAGATAAAAAATCAGGTTAGGTATATTGTTTTGGCAGATGATATTAAGGAAATATCATCAGGATCATTATCAGGATATTTTAATCTAAGTAAGGTAACAATATTGGGAGATGTTGTGGCTACCGGAAATGCGTTTTACTTAGACACTCCAAGAACACTGGAGTTGGCAGGAAAATGTGAAAATTTGGGAGAGATGATTAGCAGCGACATGGCCCCATTTCCGAAAATAGTTTTAATTAATAACAACAAGTACTATGAAGAAAAAGACAGAATGTTGTTAACAAAAGATGGGAAAGAATTAGTGCTATTTTATGGTGGAGAATCTTTGAAGGTGCCTGATACTGTGGAAAAAATAGACTCTTATGCCTGCTATCAGCTAGGAAATTTGAGTGATGTGAAACTGAATGGCAAGCTGAAAAAAATCGGGGACTATGCTTTTTATCACACAGGAATTAGTACATTAAAGTTAAAAAACAATATTCAAATAATTGGAGAACAGGCTTTTGCCGGTAACAATATTAAAACAGTTAAGTTTAATAAGAAAATAAAACTAATTGGTAAATATTGTTTTGATGACAATCTTTTAAGAAAAGTATATTTGCGTAGCAATCCCAGAATAGAAGAGGGAGCTTTTCCAAAAGATGCGGTTATACAGTATTCAAAAAAGGTAAAAAACAGGGGGAGCGTGGCAGAGCTTGAATATAGGGTAAAAACAAAAAAGCTATACGTTGTAGCGAATAAAATAAAAAAGGCTAGCGGTTATCAGATTGTGATTACACAAAAAAGCAATAAACTGAAGAAAAAATTCAATACTAAAAAAGGAGAATTGAATAAAAAGTTAAAACTTAATTTAAAGTACCAAGTTAAGGAAGGCGTAATAAAAGTAAACAGCAGGAACAGTATTTATGTAAAAGTAAGACCATATTTTGGAAAGAAGAACAATAAAAAATACGGTAAGTGGAGCATAAAATACAAAGTTCCGGTTTATCTATAGCACAGAAGAGAGGTGATTAATATGAAGAAGAGATTTACTTTTTTAATCTTACTAGTTGTTAGCATTATTATGAGTACAATGGTAATATATGCTGACACATCAACCGACTATGATGAGTCTGTATATGCAAAACATAAACCTATATTAAAAATAGACGAATCTTCTTTTCCAAATGAAATGGTTAGGCGTGCTGTTTTGAAAAGGTATGATATGAATAGAGATGGATATTTGTCTCAATACGAAATGGAAGATCCAACATCATTTTCTGTTGATGCTGCGGATATACAGGAAACAGATGGATATAAATATGGAAGGCAGGTTTACCAAGATGAAAAATATAGAGTTATAGATTTTAAAGGAATAGAGGTGTTTAAGAATGTAAGTCATATACATTTTGCATGTGCATTGGTAAACGGAGAAAGAGGCTATGTAAAAAACTTTAAGTATTTATCAACCTTAAAAATTGATTCTATTGGAATAACATTTAGTGACAGAAACTATAATTTGAATCAGTTAAAGGGATTAAAGTATATAAGCTTTGTAGCGTGTGAAAATTTCAACTTGAAATTTGATAAAAAATCTAAAGTTGAAAGTATTCGTTTATTAGATAGTAAAGGAAAAGTAGATGTTTCAAATTTGAAAACTTTAAAAACATTTAGTTCTTATGAAACTGTATTCAAAAAAATAAAATTTGGAAAGAATGCCAAACTAAAAAAACTGAGTATAGACGGAAGTGCTTATTGCATAAATAAAAAGATAAGAAAATTGGATATTTCAAAAATGAAAAATCTTAGATATCTTTATTTGCAAAGCTGTACGAAACTAAAAGAAATTAAAATGTCTAAGAAAAATAATAAGAAATTGAAAAAAATAGAAATATACGGTTGTGGTAAGTTTAAAAAATCAAGTTTAAATAAATCACAAATTCCTAAAAAAACCAAAGTAAAAGTTTTAACTTGGTAAATAAAATTAAAAACATTCAAGGAGCTGTGTCTTTAATGGTTGATAAATCATTAGAGTGCAGCTCCTTAACTATTATTCCTAAAAATGTATGATTTTGTTTTATAAGCACAAACTATTTTAGAGAATCCAAGTATGTAAATTCATAACTTAAAAATCGTAAAATAAAGCGACTTGAATGAGAAAATGTATAAATAAAGTACTAGTGACTAAAAATGTAACTTGCATATAATTTTTAGATGAATTATTATATTAGCATAATTAGTTAAAAATATACAAAAAGTAATAAAAAACAATAAAAAATCGGACAAAATGCACAATTTTGTATAGGGAAGGAGGTTAGTATGATAAAGGAGACAGTTGATGCGGTTAGGTTAGCAGAGCTTGAAGGGGACAAGGTTATAAGCACTGCGAAAGTTAACGGGCAGGACATGAAGAATCAGATTAAGATTCAGGGGGCTGAATATCGAACTGAAAGGTTAAAGGAAGCCAAGGAAAAAGCAGAAAAGGAAATGGCAGAGACAGTTGCAAAATGCGAAAAGTACAATGAGGAGCAACAGAAAGAGATTGACTTAAAGGTTATGCAATTGAAGAACAAGTCATATGAGAAAATGGATGGCACGGTGAAAGCCATAGTAGAGTATTTATTTTAGGATTACAGAGCAGGTCACAATCCGTGTAATCCTAAGGTAGAGGGGAACATTTAAATTATTTTAAGGCATAACCCGTCATTTAAATGACAGAATGGAGAATTTATGGCAGTTTTGAAAATGTGCAAAATAAATATATGCGCAATGAAGAAAGACCGAAAAAAGATTTTGGAACTTTTGCAATTAAAGGGCTGTCTGGAAGTTCATGAGGAAGTGAAAGAGGATAAGGTGTTTGAAAAAGTGAACACGGCAACCCAGATTTCACTTTACGAGAGACAGGCGGCGTTAACGGACAATGCATTAGAAATTCTTGAAGCTTATATTCCTGAAGAAAAGTCCATGCTTTCAAGCCTTGAAGGAAAGAAAGTTATTAGCTCGGACGATTATTACGAAATAGTAAATAAGCGAAATGAAATTAACGGGCTTGTTAATGACATAATCGAGCAGAAGAAAAGTATGGATGAAAAAGAGTCAGGAAAGCAGAAATGCTTAGACGAAATACAGGCATTGCAACCGTGGCTTGAACTTGATGTCCCAATGAATTTTCAGGGAACCAAAAACACCGGATTTATGGTGGGCGTTATTTCAGGTTCATATACGGAACAGGATTTGATAAGAAAAATAGAAAGCTTAAAAGAATTTCCAAAATCACTGTATATGCAGATAGTTTCGGCGGACAAATATCAGACTTATGTAACCGTATCTTATATGAAACATGATTTGGAGCAGGTTGAAAAAGCCTTAAGGCAACTGGATTTTAGCAAACCGCCTATTATGGTTCATCACATACCAACAGCTTCGGTTACAAAACGAGAGGATAGAATTAAAGAATATAATCTGGACATTGAAAATATAAAAGCTCAAATGGAAAGAGAAGCAGATTACAGATTTGAGTTTAAGAAAATAAGAGATTATTACAAAACCAGAGCGGACAAGTACAAGGTGGTAGGAAAGCTTTTACAGTCCAAACATACTTTTTTTGTTACAGGTTATATGCCTGAGAAACAGGTTGAGGCATTAAAAGAAGAACTGGAAATCAAGTTTAATGTGGCAATTGACGTGGAACAGCCAACGGAAAAAGAGGACGTTCCGGTGCTGTTAACTAACGGAAAAGTTCAGGGAGCAGTTGAAGGTGTTGTAACATCATTTGGTTTTCCTAACAAAATGGAAATTGATCCAACGGCAATAACAGCATTCTTCTATTATTTCTTATTTGGAATAATGCTGTCAGACGCAGCTTACGGATTTTTAATGTTTATTGGATGTTTTATAGTTTTAAAAAAATTCCCGAACATGGAAGAAACAATGGCGAAAACACTTAGAATGTTTATGTACTGTGGAATTTCAACATTAATATGGGGAATACTTTTCGGAGGATATTTCGGAGATGCAATAACAGTTATAGGAAAAACATTCTTTGGAGTAAACATAGGAATACCGGCGTTGTGGTTTGAACCTATTAAACAGCCAATGAAAATGCTTATATATTGCTTATGTTTCGGTATTGTTCATTTGTTTACCGGACTTGGAATTAAGGGATATATGATGTTAAAGCAAAAAGATGTAATGTCATTTGTATGCGATGTTGTTCTTTGGTATGTATTTTTGATTGGATTAATATTAATGCTTATTCCAACAAGTATATTTGCCTCATTGGCAGGAAGCACAATAGTCTTCCCGGCGTGGCTTAGTATGCTATCAAAGATAATGACAATAGGTGGCATGGTTGGAATACTTCTTATGGCAGGGAGAAGAGCAAAAAATCCTGTGAAGCGATTATTGCTTGGAGCCTACAGCCTGTATGACACAACAAGCTGGCTAAGTGATTTGCTATCATATTCAAGATTACTTGCCCTTGGACTTGCAACAGGAGTAATAGCCCAGGTAATTAACACAATGGCAGCAATGATGGGAAAATCAATAGTGGGAGTAATTTTCTTTATAGTGGTTTTCCTAATCGGACACACATTCAATATGGCAATAAACCTTTTGGGAGCCTACGTTCATACCAACAGACTACAGTTTGTTGAATTCTTTGGAAAATTTTATGAAGGTGGCGGAAGAGAGTTTAAACCATTTAAGGCGGATACAAAATATGTAAAAGTAAAGGAGAATTAATTATGACTTTAGGAACATTTTTCGATAATTTAGGTTTATTTTATGCATTGCTTGGAGCAGCACTTGCAGTACTTATGGCAGGCGCAGGTTCAGCAATAGGTGTAGGTATTGCAGGACAGGCTGCATCAGGAGTAATGACGGAAGATCCATCAAAATTTGCAAAAGTACTTATTATGCAGTTACTTCCGGGCACACAGGGCTTATATGGACTTCTTATTGGATTCATTACATTATCAAAAATCGGAATCATTGGTAGTGGAGCAGTTGCAGTAACATCATCACAGGGATTACAGATATTGGCAGCATGCCTTCCAATGGCAATAGTTGGTTTAATATCAGGTAAGTATCAGGGAAAAACATCAGCAGCCAGTATTGGAATCGTAGCAAAAAGACCGGAACAATTTGCAAAAGCAATGTTGTTCCCTGCAATGGTAGAAACATATGCAATTTTAGCTCTTTTGATATCATTCTTATCAGTAAACGGAATAGCTTTATAGTTTTAAACTTGTGGAGGATGAAAACTTTAGAAGAAGGTACTCTGAAGCCGTCGGTCCTTAGAAGGTGGGGCAGCGTAAGCTGTCACGGCTTCTTAGTACCGCTACGAGCTGAAGGTAGCGGGAGCGTGCCTTCGATAAAGATTTCATCCCACCACAGGAACAAAAAGTAAAAGCTAACGGATACTGGGAAGAATGCTTAAGAAAGGAGGGGCTGCATGAGTGGTTTGGATAACATTGTAGAGGAGATTAGAAATCAGTCTAAGCAGGAAGCAGATGAAATTCTGAAAGAAGCAGATGTTTTTTGCAAGGACTATATGAATAAAATTAAAAAAGACGTAGAAGTAGAAGTTGTTTCGATTGAGAAGAAGGCTTTGGCTGACCGCAAGCTTTATGAGGAGAAGACGGTTTCAGGTATGGAGTTTTTGGAACGTAATTCTATTCTTAGGGCTAAGCAGCAGGTTATTGAACAGGCTATTGATAAGGCTAGGGAGAGTATAGCAGGTCTTAATGATGAAGAATATTTTAACGTTTTGGAGAAGCTTTTAAGGAAGAATGTTCAGCAGGGCAAGGGAAAGATTTGTTTTTCTAAGAAGGATTTGGATAGGATTCCTAATGGTTTTGAAGATAGAGTAAAAGAGATTGTGGCAGAGAATCAGGGAGAGCTTGTAATTGATAAGGAGCCGGCTAATATTAAGGACGGTTTTGTATTGGTTTATGGAGAGATTGAAGAGAATTGTACTTTGAAGGCCTTGTTTGATTCTAATATTGACAGAATAAAAGATATTGCCAATAAGCAGTTGTTTGGATAGGGGGTAATGCCATGGAGCAGGAATATATTTATGGTGTTGCCAGAATCAGAGCGCTTGAAGGTAGTTTGTTTACAGATGAAACCATTAATCAGTTGGTGCAGTGCAAAGATTATGACGAGGCTATGGATTTCTTAAGAACAAAGGGCTGGGGGAACGGAAACCCGGACCAGAGTTTGGAGGAAATGCTTGAACAGGAGCGAAGGAGAACGTGGAAGGTTCTGGATGAATTAATTGAAGACAAGGAACAATGTGAGATTCTCACCATTGCCAACGAGTACCATAATCTTAAGGCGGCAATTAAGCAGGTTTGTACTGAACTTGAAACTGAAAATGTGTTTTATGAAGATACAAAAACAGACACGGAATTCTTGAAAAATTGTATAAGGCAGGGCAATTACAATCTGCTTCCTAAAGGCATGGAGCAGGCGGCAAAGGATGCAACAACAGTTCTTATGCAGACTGGCGATGGACAGTTGTGCGATGTGATTATTGACAGGGCAACACTGGAGGCAATTAAGCAGGCAGGTCAGGAAGCAACTAATGAAATGATTAAAAAATACGCAGATGACCTGGTTACCATATCAGACATTAAAATAGCAGTAAGATGTGCAGCTACAAATAAGGACGCATCTTTTGTTTCAAAAGCACTTGTAAGTTGTGACGGAGTAAGCGTTACGGAATTGATTATAGCTTGCAAGGACGGCTTGGATGGAGTTTGTTCTTATCTTGAAAAGATAGGTTATAGTCAGGCAGTTAGTGCTTTAAAAATATCAAAATCAGTTTTTGAATGCTGGTGTGACAATAAGATTGTGGAAGATATAAAGTCACAGAAATATGACTCTTTTTCAATAGGACCGATTATTGCTTATGTTATTGCAAGAGAGAATGAAATTAAAACAGTAAAAATTATTCTTTCGGGCAAAATTAATGGTTTTGACAATGAGTTTATAAAAGAAAGGGTAAGGGTAATGTATGCATAAAGTAGCAGTTATAGGTGATTATGACAGTATATATGGCTTTAGCGCACTGGGACTTGATACATTTCCGGTTACCGACGTAACAGAGGCAGCACATTTGCTAAGAAAAATAGCTGCAGGTGAATATGCCATTATATACATTACAGAAATGTTAGCAAAACAGCTTTCAGCAGAGATAGAAAAATACAGAGAGCAGATGGTTCCTGCAATTATCCTTATTCCGGGTGTAAAAGGAAACACGGGAGACGGAGTAAAAGGAGTTAAGGATTGTGTAGAGCAGGCTATTGGTTCGGATATTGTATTTGGGAAGGAATAAGACATGGAGTATAGCAAGGGTGTAATTAAGAAAGTAGCAGGACCTCTTGTAATAGCAGAGGGAATGCGTGATGCCAATATGTTTGACGTGGTTAGGGTTAGCGACAGGCATCTTATTGGTGAAATTATAGAAATGCATGAAGATAGAGCATCAATTCAGGTTTATGAGGAGACAGCCGGACTTGGGCCGGGAGAGCCTGTTGTATCAACGGGAGCGCCTATGTCAGTAGAACTCGGACCGGGTCTTATCGGTAGTATTTATGACGGAATTCAAAGACCACTTGATGATATTATGAAGGTATCGGGCAATCTTCTAAAGAGAGGTGTTTCCGTACCTTCTTTGAAAAGAGAGTTAAAATGGGAGTTTGTTCCAACAGCTTCAGTTGGGGACATTGTTGAACCGGGAGATGTTATTGGAATAGTAAAAGAGACAGCGGCAGTTACTCAGAAAATAATGGTTCCATATGGAATTAAAGGCGAAATTACAAGCATTAAAGGCGGAACATATGACGTTACTGAAACTGTTGCCACAGTTAAGACAGAAGATGGTGAAAAGGAATTAACTTTAATGCAGAAATGGCCTGTTAGAAAAGGCAGACCTTATAAAGAGAAAAAAGCTCCTTATAAGCCTTTGGTTACAGGACAAAGAGTTATCGATACGTTGTTTCCAATTGCCAGAGGTGGCGTTGCAGCAGTTCCGGGACCTTTCGGAAGTGGAAAAACAGTTATTCAGCATCAGCTTGCAAAATGGGCTGAGGCAGATATTGTAGTATACATTGGTTGTGGTGAGCGTGGAAATGAAATGACAGACGTTCTTAATGAGTTCCCGGAATTAAAGGATCCAAAAACAGGACAGTCATTAATGGAAAGAACAGTTCTTATAGCCAACACATCTGACATGCCTGTTGCAGCAAGAGAAGCTTCAATTTATACAGGAATTACAATAGCAGAATATTTTAGAGACATGGGCTATTCAGTAGCTTTAATGGCAGACTCAACATCACGTTGGGCAGAGGCTTTAAGAGAGATGTCAGGACGTTTGGAAGAGATGCCCGGTGAAGAAGGTTATCCGGCATACCTTGGAAGCCGTCTTGCACAGTTTTATGAACGTGCCGGGGATGTTGTTACCCTTGGAAAAGAAGGCAGGGAAGGAGCTTTGTCAGTTATCGGTGCTGTATCTCCTCCAGGTGGTGATATTTCAGAACCTGTATCTCAGGCAACACTTCGTATTGTAAAAGTATTCTGGGGACTTGATTCAAACCTTGCATACAAGAGACATTTTCCGGCAATTAACTGGCTTACAAGTTATTCACTTTATGTAGACAGAATTGGTGGATGGTTTGAAGAAAATGTTAATAAAGATTGGTTAAAGCTTCGACAGGAGTTAATGAAATTATTGCAGGAAGAAGCAGAGCTTGATGAAATCGTAAAAATGGTAGGCATGGATGCTTTGTCTGCACCTGACAGACTAAAGATGGAAGCAAGCCGTTCAATAAGAGAAGATTATTTGCATCAGAACTCTTTCCATGAAGTTGATACCTATACATCACTTAGAAAGCAGTATATGATGATGGAATTGGTACTTGGTTTCTATAATAAGTCAATGGAAGCCCTTAAACAGGGAGCAAGCGTTGATAAGCTTATTAAGATGCCTGTACGTGAAGCAATCGGACGTTTTAAATATACGCACGAAGACCGGCTTGATGAAGCGTTTAATGAAATAATGGACAAGCTTGCCGAAGAGGTGGCAAATACACTGGAAAAGGAGGACTTCTAATATGCCAAAGGAATATAGAACAATTCAGGAAGTAGCAGGACCACTTATGATGGTTAGAAATGTGGAAAATGTTACTTACGATGAATTAGGTGAAATAGAACTTGCAAACGGTGAAGTAAGAAGATGTAAAGTTCTTGAAGTTAATGGAAGTAATGCTCTGGTTCAGCTATTTGAAGACTCTACAGGCATTAATTTGTCTAACAGTAAAGTACGTTTTCTTGGAAGAAGCATGGAACTTGGAGTTTCGCCGGATATGCTTGGAAGAGTTTTTGACGGCTTGGGAAATCCAATAGATGGAGGTCCTGACATTCTTCCGGAGGAAAGACGAGATATTAACGGTGTGGCGATGAATCCGGCAGCGAGAAATTATCCTTCTGAATTTATCCAGACAGGAATTTCAGCAATTGACGGACTTAACACTCTTGTAAGAGGACAAAAACTGCCAATCTTTTCAGCTTCAGGTTTGCCACATGCCAACCTTGCAGCCCAGATTGCAAAACAGGCAAAGGTTATTGGAACTGACGAACCTTTTGCAGTTGTTTTTGCGGCAGTTGGTATTACTTTTGAAGAATCAAACTTTTTTATAAATAGTTTTAAGGAAACAGGGGCAATTGACAGAACGGTATTGTTTATCAATCTTGCCAATGATCCGGCGGTAGAACGTATTGCAACGCCTAGAATGGCACTTACTGCAGCAGAATATCTTGCCTTCGAAAAAGGAATGCACGTACTTGTAATTATAACTGATATTACAAACTACGCAGACGCATTAAGAGAAGTTTCTGCAGCAAGAAAGGAAGTTCCGGGCAGACGTGGTTATCCGGGATATATGTATACTGACCTTGCAACAATGTATGAGCGTGCAGGTCGTCAGCGTGGCAAAGACGGTAGTATTACAATGATTCCGATTCTTACAATGCCTGAAGATGACAAGACTCATCCTATCCCTGACCTTACAGGTTATATTACAGAGGGACAGATTATCTTAAGCCGTGACCTTTACAGAAAAGGAATTACACCACCAATAGATGTACTTCCATCTCTTTCAAGACTTAAGGACAAAGGTATTGGCGAAGGAAAAACAAGAGCTGACCACAGTAACGTAATGAATCAGCTTTTCTCAGCCTACGCAAGAGGCAAGGAAGCCAAAGAACTTATGACAATTCTTGGTGAGGCTGCACTGTCAGACATTGATCTTATTTATGCTAAGTTTGCAGACGAGTTTGAGAAGGAATATGTTTCACAGGGCTATGACGCAAACCGTTCAATTGAGGAAACGATGGATATTGGCTGGAAACTTTTGTCAATGCTTCCTAAGTCGGAGTTAAAGAGAATTGATGATAAGTTCCTTGAAAAATATTATAAGCAGCAGGATTAGAATTAATATTGGTTGTATTGATTTTTTAGATAGTTTTTAGAAATGAGGGAAAATTATGGCAGGAACAAGAGTAAATCCAACCCGGATGGAATTAACGAAACAGAAGAAAAAGCTACTTTCTGCTACTAGAGGTCACAAGCTTTTAAAGGATAAAAGAGATGAGCTGGTAAGACAGTTTATGGATCTTATAAAAGAAAATATGGAATTAAGACTTAAAGTTGAAAAAGGCATAAAAAATGCCAACATGGAGTTTGCCATTGCAAGGGCAGGAATGAGCGAACAGGTTTTGAACACTGCACTTATGGCATCAAAGAAAAGCCTGAATATTAATCAAGGTGTTAAGAATGTAATGAGCGTTGACATACCTACTTTTTCAACTAATGACGAAATAAGTGGAAATGACATATACTCTTATGGCTATGCTTTTACAGCAGGAGATTTGGATGACGCAGTATACTCCTTAAGTACTGTTTTTGAAGATATGCTTAAACTGGCAGAGGTAGAAAAATCCTGTCAGCTTATGGCAACTGAAATTGAAAAAACAAGAAGAAGAGTAAATGCTTTAGAACATGTAATAATTCCTGAAGCAATGGAAAACATAAAGTATATAACAATGAAGTTGGATGAAAATGAGCGTAGCACACAGATTCGTCTAATGAAGGTTAAAGATATGATGGTTCAGCAGGCAGTGGAAGAGAGACGAGTGCAGGATGGATTATAATAAATTGACTGAAAACAAAAATTGACATATTACGATTAAAACTATATAACTAAGTTAATCCATATGGAAATTTAAATGTTAGGAAGGTGTAGGTATGAAAATTTTATTTTATGATACAAAGAAATATGACAAGGAATCTTTTGATAAGGTTTTGCCAAAGTATGAGGACATTGAAATCGAATACGTTGATAGTGATATTTCCGTAAGAAACGCAGTGTATGCCAAAGGCTTTGAGGCTGTATGTGGTTTTGTAAGTTCAGATTTCAGTGCTAAGGTTATAGATGTTTTGGCAGACAATGGTGTAAAGATTATTCTTTTAAGATGTGCCGGTTTTAATAATGTTGACATTAAAAGAGCTAAGGAAAGAGGAGTTTTGGTTATGAGAGTTCCGGGATACTCACCGGAGGCAGTGGCAGAACATGCTATGGCTCTTGCCCTTGCAAGTAACAGACACATTCATAAGGGATACATCAAGGTTAGAGAAAACAACTTTAGCCTTGTGGGTCTTACAGGACTTAATTTCTTTAAGAAAACAGCAGGAATAATCGGCACCGGAAAAATCGGTGCAGCAATGTGTAGAATTTGTAAAGGTTTTGGAATGAGAGTTATTGCATATGACATATATCAGAATCCTGACTTGGATTTCGTAGAATATGTCGACCTTGATACATTGTTAGCAGAAAGTGATTTAATTTCACTTCATTGCCCATTAACAGATGATTCTTATCATATGATAAATTCAGAATCAATAAATAAGATGAAAGACAATGTAGTTCTTGTAAACACATCAAGAGGTGCATTAATTGACACAGAAGACTTGATTAAGGGAATACGTCAGCACAAATTCCACAGCGTAGGTCTTGATGTTTACGAGGAAGAAACAGCTAACGTATTCGAAAACCGTGAAGACGATATAATGGAAACATCCATTACATCAAGACTTCTATCATTCCCAAATGTAATCGTAACATCCCATCAGGCATTCTTAACAGAAGAAGCCTTGGAGGCAATCAGCTATACAACACTTGAAAATGCCCAAAGCTATATTGAAGGACATGTAATCAAGCAGAATTTAGTATTGCCACGGGAATAGGGGAAAAGACTGAAGAAAAAAGGGCACTTTAAAAATCAAGTGCCCTAGTGTATAAACCAGTTAGAAAGTGAATCGGATGCAATTCCGATTTGCCCTCAGTGAATTAAAAACAAATAAAAATACCATAAAAACTATACAAATTGGCGATAAATCCTTGAAAATCCACCACTTTATTGTATAATAATGTCAATAGCAGAAAATAAAAACGTTTTCGGATGATTCAATAAGAATATTGAATTATTGACAATAACACATTTAAATCAGGAAAACATGAATTGAAAAGGAGATTTTGTATGAGAAAGGTATTAGCTTTTGCAGTGGTAGCTACAGCTACATTAGGTATTGGTTTTGCAGGAACTACAGTTAAAGCAGCAGAACCAGCACAGAATATTGATATTTCAAAGATGAAAGTTAACTGGAGTGATGAATTTAATGGAACAGAACTTAACAGTGACCATTGGACTCCGGAGATTGGAAATGAAAACTGGGGCTGGGGAAACAATGAGAAAGAATACTATAAAGCAAACAACATATCTGTATCAGATGGAACAATGAAGATTAAAGCCCAGACAGAAAAAGTTGGTAGTTACAATTGGACATCTGGAAGAATCAAAAGTGCAGGAAAGGTTAACATTGGATATGGATATGTTGAAGCAAGAATAAAGATTCCTTCATCACAGGGAATTTGGCCAGCATTCTGGATGCTTGGAACTAACGGAAAGACTTGGCCTGCATGTGGTGAGATTGATATTATGGAAGCTTTCAACACAAGATCAGATATCCAGAGCACAATCCATTATCCAAAATGGAATGGAGCAGATCAGTATGTTTACACTAACCGTAATATACGTAATAAGACAGAATGGCATACATATGGATGTTACAGAGATGGAAGCATATGTGCATTCTACATAGATGGTAAGCTTTTAACATCATACGGAACATGGACAAATAAGTTTGTAAGAATAACTGATTTCGCAGAAACATATTCAACAGCAGATTTAACAACAGGAAATTATGCAGGACAGCGTAGTGTATTAAATGATGATTACTATCTTTTGTTTAATGTGGCATGTGGCGGAAACTTAGCACAGGGCAACCCTCCAACAAACAGTGATTGGAGTGCTACAATGGAAGTTGACTATGTAAGATACTACGTACCAAAAACAGCAGAAGAACTTGAACAGGACAAAAAAAATGAAGTTAACAAAAAAGACGACGACAAGAACACAACAATTGTCACAGCACCTGCAAGAGCAAAAATCAAAACTCTTAAAAATGTAAAGAAGAGAAAAATGCAGATTAAACTTGCTAAAGTAAGTGGTGCAAAAGGCTACCAGATTCGTTACTGTGATAACAAGAAATTCCAGGGCTACAGTGTTAAGAACATTAAGAAGACAAAAGTTACAATTAAGAAGCTTGACAAAAAAGAAACCTATTGGGTTAAGGCAAGAGCTTACAAAGTAGTAAACGGTTCAAAGAAATACGGCGCATGGTCAAAAGTTAAAAAAGTAAAAATCAAAAAATAAAAAATAGCAATAACAAAAATAATTGAATAAATAGTGGAATGAGAGATGTTTCTAGTTAGTGAAACACTATCGGAAACGAAAGAGAATCTAAGAAAGCATACTTTGGGGTAAAATACCTCCGAAGTATGCTTTTGTGCGTTGTGGTGATTCACTAAAGAGAAACTCAGTTTACAGGAAATTCACAGAATATCCTTTTTTATCCATTTATTAATGGGTGTTCTTTTTTCTAAAAATATGTTAGAATGGAATTTGTGAAATTGTATATCAAAACGAAATGAAAAATATAATTTGGGAGATAACAATGGAAGAAAAAAACAACAAAGAAAAAATCGCTGAAGAAAGCGTACAGAGTAATGAAAATACTGTAGCAGAAGAAGCAAACAATAAAGAATTAGAAATAAAGAAAGAAGAAACTACAGTAGAGCAGGAAAGTGCAGAAGCAGAAAAGATTGTAGAAACTGCCGAACAGAAAGAAGCAGCAGAGTCAACAAAAGAGTTTGCAACACAGGAAGATTCAGAGCAGAAGCAAACTGCAAAAAAGAAAGATTCAAAGAGTGAAGAATCTGAACAGGAAGAAAAAGAAAATGGCAGATACAAGGTTATTGCCAAGTTAGAGCCAAATCTTTGGACATACGGAAGCCCTGTTTTGTTTGAAAAAGGAACTCTTGAGAGAGACCAGGTAAGTAACATTAACAGACTTTCACTTATATTTACAAATATCTATGAAGAGAAGGAGATAAGAGATCTCTACATTACAATCTATGCAGATGACGGTGAAGGCAATGTTGAACAGATTAACCACAGCTATCTTGCAATGGGACAGGAATACCTTGCATCAAAAGGCAAGGCTGCAAAGATTACAATAAAGAATGAGAATGCAGTTAAGTTTATCATAAAGATAGACAAGGTAGTTTTTGTAGACGGTTCAGTTTGGACTAAGAAAGACGCTGTACTTGAAAGCGCAGGAGAGATGGAAGACGTAGAAGTTTTTGCACAGGCAAAGACTAAAGACTACGAAGACAACTACATCTCAGGAATGGAAGAAGTACAGAAAGACGATTCTGCAAGCATTGGAAATGGAATTGAAATTCTTAAACGAATTGCGTGGTACAAGAATAGCAAGGAATTAATAAAGACAGCACATAAGAAATACGATATTGCCGTAAAGAATGAAGAAAGAAAACAGGCAAGCGAAGACAGACGTGTCAACAGGCAGAAGGATGTAAAGAAGAAATATATGACAGTTCTTACAGCAGTTGGAGTTATTATTGTAATTGCGGCAATTGCAACAGTAACATTCTTTATACCTAATAAGAAATACAAAAGCGCAGAGAAGCTGATTAAGAACCAGAAATACACACAGGCAGTTACTGCTTTTAAGGATCTTGGCGGATTTAGAAAGAGCAAGGGATTCCTTGCAGAGGCATACTATAATCTTGGCTTACAGGCACTTAATGAAAAAGATGAAGACAAGGCTTCAGACTATTTTAAGAAGAGTAACGATGCTGACAAGAGCTCAGAATATGGCAAGCAGGCAGGTGCTTTCCTTGATTATTACGCAGCAACAGATGCATTAGACAAGAAAGATTACGACAAGGCACAGCAGTTATTTACATCAAGTGCCCAGGCAGCATCTGATTTTAATTTAATTAATAAGGCAAGTGCAGGAATGGCGCAGGTTTCATATATTAAGGCAGATTACAGCACAGCATGGCAGACAATCAAGAACGTATATGCAAAGGACAACAAGACTTTCCAGGCACAGTATGCGGAATATGGTTATGCCTACGCAAAACAGTTAATTGATAAAGGCTCAATTAAAGAGGGAATGGAAGTTTACTCAAAAGTAGAAAAACTTTCAAAGTCAGCAAACTTAAGCGAAAGTGTTTATAATCAGGCAGTTAAACTTGGCGAGGCAGGAAAGATTCAGGAAAGCTTGAATCTTTTGAATCAGATTAAAGGCAACTACGCAAAAGCAAAAACACTTTACGATTCAATGAACTCATTCCATAAGAAAGTGTCATTATGGTTAGGAACCTGGAAGCATAGAGGAACTGTAAATGGTGAGAAAACAACTTACTACATCACTTTCTCAGAAGTGTTGTATAAGGGCGAACCATGCATCAAAATTAAGGATATGAACAACAAGTCATTAGGTTATGATGTGGAAATCAGTAGCAAGAACCATATAACACAGATTGAAGTTGGAAAATATATGATTCACTTCAAGCTTAAGAATAATCACAATCAGAAATTAACATACACACTTCTTGAAGGAAAGAAGATGTTAAGAGAGCTTAAATACGAAGGTGTAACATACAAGACAAAATACAAAAAGAAATAATAACAAATTGGCAGAATTAAAAAGTACAACAGTACATTAATTCTGCCTTTGAACTATATGTAGTCCCTAAACGTTTTTATCGGAAAGATTTAAGAGGTTATATATGAAAAAAATAATATCAATAATTATGGCATTGGCAATGCTGGTGACTCCCGTAAATATAACTAGTGTAAAAGCTGACCAAATTTATAATATAGAAAAAAGTAGTCAAAGTCAGATTACAGAAAATAAAATAGAAAAGCTTATAAGCAGTCAAAAAGCTGATATAAGAACCGGAACGGTAAAAATCGAGAACAAAAAACTTGAATCGATAAGTCTTCCGAGAGCCAATTATGGAACAATAAATCAGGCAGCAACCACATTGAAAAAGGCTATGTTGGCGCACCAAAGCACGCTTTATGTTTTGGTAAAGTCAAAGAGTTCTGCAGCAGACCAGATTTACTACGATATAGAAGATAAGGCAGCAAGTGTAACAGACAACCCTGTAGAAGGAGATTACATGTTCTGGGACATTAGCAACAGAGACGTTTCTTATAGGGCGCAGAAGAGCAACGGATACTATTTGTATCAGTTTCTTATAAAGATAAAATATTTTACAACATTGGAACAGAGAAGCCTGGTAGATGATAAAGTGAATCAAATCATAGAAGAGCTAGGCTTTACATCAGAAACGACAGATTATGAAAAAGTTAAGGCAGTTTACGATTATGTGTGTAAACATGTTACATATGCTCAAAGTCTTGACGATGAAATAGTTTTTACAGCATATTCAGCATTATATAATGGAGAAGCGGTTTGTCAGGGATATGCCCAACTTATCTATAGAATATTGAAACAACTTGGAATATCTGTAAGAGTAATTCCCGGGTATGGAAAAGACAAAACAGTGCGTCACGGTTGGAACATAGTAAAGCTTGGAGATTATTATTATAATCTGGATGCAACATGGGATTCACAGCTTTCACAGGCAGGAATCAGATATAGATACTTCTTAAAGGGCGACAATTTCAAAGATCATACAAGAGATGACCAATACAAAAATTCAGATTTTTATAGAAATTATCCAATGGCGGCATCAGATTACGTATCAGATTTACAAAATGAACAATCTGAGAAAACTAAAAACAGTTTTTTTGAAAATCAAAAAACAAAGATAAAAAACATTTCAAAAAACAAAATAAAGCTGAAAAAAGTGAAAAATGCCACGGGATATAAGATACAATATTCCCTAAATAAGAAATTTAAGAAAAAAGTACGAACAATAAAAACAAAGAAAACAACCTACAAAATAAAGAAACTAAAAAAGGGAAAAACCTACTATATACGCTATAAAGCGTACAGAAATAGCTCAGAAGGACAGGTTAGTACAGACTGGTCAAAGACAAAAAAAATAAAATTGAAAAAATAAAAACAATAAAGAGGACTAAGAAATGATAAAGAAGTCCTCTTTTTTTTGCATAAAAACGAAAATCAATAAAAACATTTCAAATTCTTGTGAAAATGCACAAAATAAAAATAATTTTACCCCTTATAATGTTTGAAAATGCACAAAAAAGGTGTTAAACTGTCGCTAGTACATTTATTCGGGCTTTCGAAGATAAATCGTAATTATATTAAAAAGGGAAGGGAGATAAGAAGAAATATGAAAAGAATGAAAAAAGTACTATCTATTGTATTATCGCTTGCTATGATTTTGACTTCAATTACAGTATACAATACGAAAACAGCAAAGGCTGATGATGACAATGAACAAGCATTTAGTGGCTTTGAAGTTGCTATCAACGAAAAGCAGACAATTACTGCAAAATGGAGCCATAAGGTAGGTTACAAAGATTATGTTTATATCTATAGTAAAGACGAAGCAGAAACTATAAATGAGAGTACAGATTTTAAAAAACAAGATTCTCATGATGCTATAAGTACTAATAATGACTGGAATTGGAACCAGAGTGCTGATGGCGTAAATGCTGATGCTGATAACATTTATAGAAGCAAAGACTCATCAATAGAAACACAAAAAGGTGGAGAATGGGTTCTAGTTGTTCTAAGAAGAAAAAAGGACGATAATAGTCTGGTTGCTTTTCATAAATCAGATGTCATAAAAACAACTGAGTATGTGATTACAAATAAGAAATTCAATTTAAGATCAACTGGTATAGATTATACAAAACCTGTTGCAAATACTGGTCCTACATTTATGTGGGATGCTGTTTCTGGAGCAGAAAAATATATTATTGAATATATCGATGAAGAAACAAAAAAAATAATAGCAACATATTATTACACAAACAACCAATTTACTCATTATAAATACTTTTCAGATATTAAGGGAACAAAAGCCGGAGAAACATATACAGTAAAGGTTTCTGCAAAAGACTCTGAAGGAAGTACTATCCATTATGAAGATGGAGATACCTATGAAATAAAAGGTGTTGCTAAATATTACGAAGCACCGGCAGTTGAAGATCCAGATAAGACAGAAAAGAATGTAGAACAGACAGGTTATACTAATGCTGAAGACATCAAAGATTGGAAAAAGTTAGAAGGAAGGACAAGTGATGGTTCAACGGCTTGGATTTCGCAGGCGGTATATGATTCAATGGCTGCGTATGAATGTAATGGTCTACTTCCAGCAGGAGATCCAGTTGGTGGAAAGCAGAAATATAATATTTCAAGTAATCTGAAAGCAGTGGATGTATTTGCTTTTGTTGCTAAGGGCGGTTGGCCAACAGCTGTTGTTATTAACGGAACACGTTATTTAAATGCAACAGCAAACACTTTAGTTTATGTAGGAAATGACTGTGTTTACATAAATCAATCATTATTGACAATACCAGAAGGACAGAATACTGCTGATTATGTAATTACACCAGAGGGATCAAATGGAACACCTACTTTTGTATTACAATTAAGAAAAGATGAGAGATTTACTGTGTCAATTAATGGTAATGATACTGAAAAGGTTGAAGCAAACAAGACATATACTTTACCAATTGAAGAAAATGTAGAGTATTACTATAATAACGGAAAAATTTATAAACCTGGAACAGAAGTAGAAATAACGAAAGATATAGATTTTGTTACAATAAATAATATTTCAGTTAACCTTACAAATGGCGCTGCAATCAGAATTGATGACAATCAGGCTGGTGGAATTAGATTTAAAGCAGATGTTGATGTAACTTGTGGAGTTGACAGCGAAAAGAATAATATTATCAACGCTGTTCAGACAGGTATTCTTCTTACAACACAGGATAAGTTAGATAAAGCAAATAATGCTGAATTAAACATTGATAATATTGAGACAATAGGAAAAGTTTTAAACATTGAAAATAAAGGATGGTTTAATGATAAAGTAGGTTCTTATTGCGCATCATTGGTGAATATAGTTGAAGCTAACTATCCGAGAACTTTTGTAGCTAGAGCATATATAAAGGTTACATCAAATGACGGAGTTGATTATGTATATTCTCAGGATAATGGTGATGAATATTCAAAATCAGTAATTAGAACCATTAAAGGAATTGCAAATAGCATTTTTAAAGATAAAACAGAATTTAATGGTTATAGTGATGATGAAAAGTCTTTAATTAAGAAATTTGCAGGTATTGTTGATACAGCTGAATAGGAGGATATTATGAAGAGAGAATATATAAAACCAGAAATGGACTTAATTGAATTACGTAAAGTTGATATTATTACAGCTAGTGGTGATTACGACGATACAAGTTTTATGGATTATAATACCATTATTAATGGATTGAATGATGGTAAATATTCTAAATTCCATTAATAATTAATAAAGTTTTAAAGACCAAAAAATCCCAGACCTTTTCGCCTGGGATTTTTTATATAAATTTCTAATTATTACTGATTTAATCCATCTAACGTAATATCTTCTGACCAACCGTCATCGCCGAACACTGCCTGACCTGTGCTTGTTGTTATTTCTAAATCAAGTTTATTTACAGATGTAAATGCCATATTTCCTTCAAGTTTAACGGAGGCTCCAGCTTTATACATTTTCCCTTCACAGTAGTAACCGTATGTTGCAGTTTTTGGAAGAATTACAACATTGTTTTCTACTGTTGCTAAATTCCAAATAGTGAAAGAAGGCTTTTATACACGCCAGTTTTCTTTTTACAGTTTTGGGCTTGAATTGAGTGTGTAGTCTTGATATGTAGTTTTCCAGTGTGCTAATGGAAGTGGCAGTTTCAAGATTTTCTTTAGCAAATTGGCTGAACTGCTTTAAGTCAATGTTGTAAGCTTTCAATGTTTTTGCGTCCATTCTTTTTTGGAATTGGCAGTGGTTTAAGTAATCTTAAATTGTGTTTTGTAATGTGTTCATTTGAATTCTCCTTTTTCTTTAAAATATAGATAAAATTGTAATACAAAGACGAAAAAAGTATTAATTTTGTGTAAAGTCTGATATAATGAAAACACCAAGATTGAGCGGAATTTAAACGGGGATTATGTTGAGGGAACGAGAGAAAATAGATATAAAAGCTTAACAGATTTACAGTTTTTGGAAGTTCGTTTTGAGTACGAAACTGAAATGATTATGTAATTAAAACAGTGAAAAGTGTTTGCTATAATGAAAAAAATAGGGAATAGTTCGTTAATGAAAAAAGAAAGTTAAAAAATAAGAGGAAAGGAGAAAATGTAATAGAAGTATTCTTAAAAGTAGTGAAAGCAAATAGAAAAAGTACAAAAGAACATTTATAGTCAATATAAAATTAATATTATTAATATATTGAGTATATTGTAAGAGGAAATTGAAAAAGAAAGATAGTGTGATATTAAAAATCACACTAAAAGAGGTGAAAAAATGAAAAGATTAAAAAGATTACTAGCTGTAATTATGGCGATTATTTGTGCAGGTTCTATTGCTAATTTTGATGTTAAAGCTGAAGGCTTAAAGATTAATGAAAAACATAAAAAAGCAAAGATAATAAGAGAAATTAAAGAATTAAAAACAAAAACATCATCAACATATCAGTTAGATAATGGTGCTAGATTACTAAAAGTAAATCTGGGAAGTGAAGATTCTGAAATGGAAAAAAATGGTGGAAATTTAAAGAAAATAACAAAGGATGGAAGAAAAAAATTAAAAGAATTAGATGTGCGAAATGTAAGCAATTATTTAATGAGCAATTCTTCAGAAACCCAAAAAAATTATTTTCCAAAAGAATTGTCCGAGACTCAAGGTGTGGTTATGGAAAACGAACAAAAAATTATCGAGTTTACACCTACTGATTCAGAAGGCAAAAAAACTAAGGTAGACGAAAATTGTATTACATACAAAATGAAAGATGGTAAAATAGACTACAAATATTTATCTTATGAGAATGGAGTTAAGGAGGAAATAATATTAAATGAAAAAGTAGAAAATAATATTTTTTCATTTAAATTAAAGAAAGAGGACATAAAACTTGAAAAAGATGATGTCAGTAAAGAAATTAAAATTATTGAGAAAGAAAATGGTGAAGCTATAGCGTACATTGCTGCACCTAATATAAAGGACAATGGTGGAATATTAGATTATGATAATGTACATTATGAAATAAAAGAAGAAAAAGAAGAATACATTATAAGTGTAGTAGTTAATCAAGAATATTTAAATGATAAAGAGAGAATGTATCCTATTACTATAGATCCAACAATGGTATGGATGGATAATAGACTTCAAAGTGCATTAGTATCAAGTTTTACAGGGCATAGAAATGTAAATATTATTAATGGAGAGAATATTGAAGTTCAGAATTGCGGGAGAAATTTTGCACCGTATACTAATACTGAATACATGTGTTTTATATCAACTGAAGGATTGCCATATACAGGAAATATGGATGAGTTTTATGGAGCAAGAATAGAGTCAGCTAATTTGAAAATTGTAGAAAGTGCAGATGTTTCTAATGGCTTAGGAATTATGGAAATTAAGGCTCCAAAAGAAAAATGGAAAATAAGTGAAGTTACATGGAACAATCGTCCAGATACCTATGATGATGTGTGGGCTGAGTTTGCAAGTGCAGGAGTCAAAAATAGAGGACACAATATTGATTTAACAAAATGGGCACAAGCAGTATCGGAAGGAAAAATAGAAAATACAGGTTTAGTACTTAGAGCACGAACTAAAGGGACACGAGCATATTTTTACGGTTCATCTCTAAATAATCAAAATTATATGCAACTAAGTATAGTTTATTGGCCATATGTGATTAATGTGAATAATTATTATGATCAGGCTTTTTCTGTTAGATATTCGTTTGATAAGGGACATAGTGAAAGTATTCAGGAGGCAAATAAGTTAGCAAATGAGATTTTTAAAGAAGTATTAGGAATATATGCAATAAACAATGAACCACAACAAATAGTTTCTTTAGCTGATAAATGTAAAATTGAAAGCGGAAAAGGAATAACAAAATCATCAATAGACGAAATATGTTCAGAACATAATATAAAATGTACTGATCCATATGAAATGTATGATGATTTTATTTCAAAATATCCAGGAAGTTCGAGAAATGGCATTGTTTCAATTTTGTGGACAGGCAACAAATTGTTTGACAGTAATGGAAATGAAGCAAATAGAAGTTTTAGATGGTACAGTAATGGAATTTTTATGCAAAATATTTTTGAATCAAATATATATTTTAAGAGTATGGTTTCTTGTTTAGTTCACGAGATGGCACATATATATGGAGCACCTGACCATTATCATGAATGGATAAATGAAGAAAAGACGATATGTAGAGGAGGAGAAAGGTGTAAAACATGCCATCCTGACACAGGGAGAAATGAAAGCTGTTTGATGAATGTTGGCTGGATTGATAATATAGAGGTCGAAAACAAGAATACACTGTTTTGTGATGAATGTGTTGAAGATATGAAAGAGTATGTAGCAAAGTGTTATAAAAATAAGTAAATTGGAGGAATGAGGATGAAAAAAGCAAAAGTTAAATTTATTATTATGTTAACAATGATGATATTGAGCTTAGGTATAACTTTTAAGGTAATGGCATTGCAATCACCTAATTTAATGTTATCAGGAAGCGAGAATGTTATAACCGATAACAATGCAATTTTGCACGCAACTCTTTATAATGCACAGGCAGAGGGAATAAATGTTAAGGCATTTAAATGGACTATATATAAAGGTAAGATTAGTAACAATGTTGTAGTGAAAAGCATTGAAAAAGTTAATACAGCAGCTGGTAATAAGATTGAGATTGAATGCAATGTCAATAAGGATATGGGAATAAAGCTGGAGCCTAATACTGAATATTGGTACGAGATTGTTACAATAGCGGATAAGGATTTGAATATGCAATTGTTTAGCCAGTCACATTATTTTACAACTTTGGCAGAAGGTCAGGGACCTAAAGAAAGTACTAGCGTTGCAGAAACATCAACTGTTCAGATAACAACTCCTCAGGAAACTAGTACAACAAAAATCAAGGCAAGTAAGATTACTTCAGTTAAGGTTAAGAAAGCTAAGGGAACAAGTAAGAAGTCAGTATTAATTAAGTTTAAAAAAGTTAATGGAGCAAAGAAATACAAACTTCAATATGCTAATAATAAGAAGTTTAAAAAGGCTAAGACTAAGGTTGTTAAGAATAATACATACTTAATTAAAAAGCTTAAGTCAGGCAAGGCATACTATTTGAGAGTACGTGTTAATGGTGCGGATGACAATTGGAGTAAATGGTCTAATGTTAAACGTGTTTTCATAAAGAAGTAGTAAAAACCAAGGCTCACCATATACTATACCAACATATTGTGCAAGCGAGGCGATTTTATGAAGATTAAACAGGCGGCAAGTTATCAGGATCAGGTTAGAATTTTAAAATCTAAAGGGCTTATTATTGAAGATAAGAATGATTGTATGCAGTTTTTGAAGCATACTAATTATTATAGATTTTCTGCTTATTGTGAGTCTTTCAGATATGAGGGCAAGGGCAGGTTCATTGAGGGAACTACTTTTGACCAGATTAGAAATGTGTATATGTTTGACCAGAAGCTTAGAGCGTGGCTTTTTGAGGTAGTTGAGGAGATTGAGTTTGCTTTGCGTACACAGATTTCCTATCACCACGGTACTAAGTATGGTCCGGACGGATATCTTGATCCAAATAATTTCAGCAGGTATCACGATGGCAGGAATTTTCAACACCATCTTAGAACCATTTTGCGTGAGAATAAGGATTCACCTGTTGTAAAACATCATAATGATAAATACGATGGCAAGTATCCTTTGTGGGTTATTATTGAGTTTTTTTCTATGGGTATGCTTTCAAGGTTTTTTAAGGATATGTACAATGAGGATAAGAATATTATTGCTAATCTTTATTCTACTACGGGAGCCTGTCTGGAGAATTGGATTCAGTGTGTGACAACTATTAGAAACAGATGTGCCCATTATTCCAGGTTTTATGATTGGGAGTTTGCGGATTATCCGGTTTTTACCGAGAAGGCTTTGCCAAGGGAGAATACCAAGGTTTGGGGACATTTGCTTGTGCTGAGAAATATGTATCCTAATGAATATGAGTGGAATACTGAATTAGTTCCGCGATTAGAGGATATAATTAATAGATATAAGGACGATATTAAGTTTGAGCACTTAGGATTGCCACAAAATTGGAATGAATGGTTGATAAAATGATGCGACTAATTTGCAGTGGCAGTGTAAATTAGTTGCAAATTAAATAGGTGGTGTTATTTTGGATTTATTCGTGATATAATCTGAAACGAATAGATATCATAAGGAGGTAGCATTATGGACGATAAGGAAAAGATGATAGATGATATTGTTGCCATGCTTGACAATAGTGTTAAGAAAGGCGACGGACATATTAACGTTGTTATAGATGAAAATCAGAAGGATTCAAAGGAAGTTACAAGAGGTTGTGCAGATTGTTCTGTTAACCCCATGGCCTGTAGTGTTCCAACTATAGAACTTCCGGGCGATGAAGATTTTGAAAGATAGAAGCCGAAAGAGGTTTTGTGATTGATCAGGTATTGATTTTTGCATTACTTGGTTAATTGAATAGTTGAGCACTACAATTAAGGAGCTGTCGCACTATGCTTATAGGGTGGCAGCCCTTGTTTTTCTGTGAAATTATTTTGAACGCAGATAAGCATTCCCCCGCTTCAAGTGTGCGGAGCACTAAGTGGCGGGTGAGGGGGGGATGCTTATGTCAGTGGGAGTTGAAAGCTCCCACTGACAGATCGCGAAGCGACTGCGTTCATGAGCAAGTAGCGAAGCGGATTGCGAATGTCCGCTTTACAAAGATTATTTTTTGAAAATATTGTTTGTAAGTTACAGCTATTGTTACTAGAAAATGAATTTTCATAAAAATAGAAAATTTAGGAACTCTAATAATATGGAATTTTTGATTAGTATTTAGGTTGTTTTTTTACAACATAATTAAAAATATAATGATATTTAACGAAAGTTGAGGGAGATTAAGTGGATAAGAAGAGAACAGTTTTACAGTTTATTTTGCAATACATTGGGATTACCATTGCTTCAATTATGTATGCAATGGCGTTGGCATGGTTCCTTAATCCTAATCAGCTGGCACCGGGAGGCGTGTCAGGTATTGCCATTGTTTTGAAGGAGATTTTTCCATTTTTGCCGGGAATCGGTGCACTTATTTTGATTTTTAATATTCCAATTCTTCTTCTTGGAGTTTGGAAGTTTGGCGTGAAGTTTACTATTTCAACTATTTATACGGTTGTTTTTTCGTCTATTGTCATTGACCTGATTCCAAGTATTACAGGCATTAAGGCCATTACTATGGATCCTATGCTTGCAGCGGTTATCGGTGGTGCTTTGCATGGTATTGCCATTGGTATTTTGTTTAGACTTGAAACTACAACAGGCGGAACTGACGTTATTATTAAAATTATCAGACAGAAGAAACCTCATCTTAAAACAGGTCAGCTTTATATTATTTTGGACCTTGTAATTCTTGCAGCGTCTGCTGTGGCGTTTAGAAATATCGAGGTTGCTCTTTATGCGGGAATTACTATTTATATTACTTCAGCGGTTATGGATAAGGCGTTGTACAACGGCGACCAGCAGACTATGGTTTATATTGTAAGTGCTAAGCGTAAAATTATTGCAGACAGAATGCTTCAGGAACTTGATCTTGGGGTGACTATGCTTCAGGCAGTTGGTGCTTATAAGAATAACGAAACTGAGGTTATTATGTGCGTTATGAGAAAAGCAACTTTGGTTAAGGTTAGAAATCTGTTGAAGGAAGTTGATCCGGATGCATTTATGATTGTTAGCACAGCTAATGAAGTTTTCGGTGAAGGATTTAAGAACCAGTACGAAACTGAGATTTAAGTAAAGAATTTAGAAAAAATTATGAAATTGAAAAAATGGAATTAATATAAATTGAATTTGATTGAAATATAAATCAAGTGTTTTGAACATTTTTATACAAAATTAGCGCTGGTTTAGTTTACAAATGAATATACTTGTTTTAAAATAAAAATGTTTATGACGTAAAGTTATTAAGGTACCTAAATGGATTGAATAAAAGACGGGAGAAATTATGGCAACATTAAAAGACGTAAAGAGAATTGTAATTAAAGTAGGAACATCAACATTGACTCACCATACGGGAAAGAGCAATATCAGACAGATTAAGAAGCTGGTTGCAGTTATTTCAGATATTGTTAATTCAGGTGTTGAAGTGGCACTTGTTACTTCAGGTGCTATTGGAGTTGGTGTTGGTAAGTTGGGACTTCGCGATAGACCGACTAATACGGCAGGCAAGCAGGCAGCGGCAACTATCGGTCAGTGCGAGTTAATGTTTATGTATGACAAGATGTTTGCAGAATTTGGTCACACAGTTGGACAGTTTCTTATAACTAAGAGAGACGTTGATAATGACGAGTGCAGAGAGAATCTTATAAACGCGTTTGAGAAAACTTTTGAATACGGAGCAATTCCGATTATTAATGAAAATGATGCAGTGGCAGTTGAGGAAATTGTTTTTGGTGATAACGACAGTCTTTCAGCCATTGTTGCAAAATTAATTAAGGCTGATGCGTTGTTGATTCTTACAGATATTGACGGACTTTATGATAAGGATCCACATAAGGATGAAGATGCCAGAATTATTCCTGTTGTTGAAGAAATAACAGAGCATTTGTTTGAAATTGCAGGTGGTAAGGGCTCAAAATTCGGAACCGGTGGAATGATTACAAAGCTTCAGGCAGCACAGATTGCTACAGAAGTTGGAATTCCTACAATTGTTATGAATGGTGGAGATTCTGATAATATCTATAGAGTGTTGGAGGGACATCAGGTAGGAACATTTTTTACTGCAAAGTAGATAGAATATAATAGGTATTCATACAATGAAAAAATATAATAATGCATATATAATTACAAAGGACTGAAAAAGGAGGGCATATGTTAGAAAGATTAGGTATAAATGCCAAAGAAGCTGAAAAAACATTAATGGTTGCTTCAAGTGAAAAGAAGAATCAGGCTTTAAAGAAGATTGCAGAAGGTCTTATTGAAAATACAGATAAGATTATTGAAGCTAACAAGGTTGATTTGGAAAATGGTGAAAAAAACGTAATGGCAAAGTCCATGCTTGACCGTCTTAAATTAGATAAAGAAAGAATCGAAGGAATGGCTAAGGGAGTTCTTGATGTGGCAACTCTTCCTGAACCTGTAGGAAGAATTCTTTCAGCCACAGAAAGACCTAATGGTCTTAGAATAGAAAAAGTGTCTACTCCAATTGGAGTTATTGCAGTTATTTTTGAGGCAAGACCGAATGTTACTTCTGATGCAGCAGCCCTTTGTCTGAAATCAGGAAATACTGTTATTTTGAGAGGTGGCAAGGAAGCAATTAATTCTAACAAAACAATTGCCAAAGTAATGCGCCAGGCTGTGAAAGAAGCAGGAATGCCGGAAGATGTAATACAGTTAGTTGAAGATACATCAAGGGAAAGTGCTAACGAATTAATGAAGATGAATGAGTATGTTGATGTGCTTATTCCACGAGGCGGTGCCGGATTAATTCAGGCAGTTGTAAAGAATGCTACAGTTCCTGTTATTGAAACAGGTGTTGGTAATTGTCATATTTATATTGACAAGAATGCAGACCTTAAAAAAGCAGTTGATATTGTATTTAATGCAAAAACATCAAGACCTTCAGTATGCAATGCGGCTGAAAGTTTGTTAATACATAAAGATATTGCAAAAGAAGCCCTTGTTGCAATAAAAAACAAATTAGACGAAAAAGATGTAACTTTGGTAGGGGACAGTAAAGCAAGAGAGATAATTCCGGATATGGAAAAAGCAACAGACGCAGATTGGGCAACAGAATATCTTGATTATAAGATGTCTGTTAAGATTGTAGATTCAGTAGAAGAAGCAATAGACCATATTTATAAATATAGTACGGGGCACAGTGAATGTATTGTTACTGAAAATGCAGGAACTGCAGAAAAGTTTATGAATCAGGTTGATTCAGCAGCGGTTTATTTGAATGCAAGCACAAGATTTACAGATGGTGGAGAGTTTGGTTTCGGTGCAGAAATCGGAATTTCCACACAGAAACTTCATGCAAGAGGACCAATCGGTTTGCCTGAGTTGCAGTCATTTAAGTATAAGATATACGGTGATGGACAGATAAGATAGTAGTTTAGGTAATATAAAAATCGGAGGAGATATGTGGAAAATATAATCCTTCGATTTTTTTATTCTATAGAAAATTTCTCTGAAATTCCTATAGAATAAAATGCTTTGCAGGATTGCAGATTATTGTTAGTTCATAATTTTTTAATTTATAATTAATGGACTAAATGTGAAAAATTTGATATATTAATAGTTAAAATGAAAATAAAAATATTTAGATATGAAATATGAGGGAAAAGGGAAAATAAATACAAAGGAGTATAATAATAGTTATGAAAAAATTATTATTCATTATTAATCCTAAAGCGGGGGTAAAAAAGAACAAACATTTTGTAGATGATGCCCTTGAGATTTTTGAAAAAGCGGGATATAAGGTTGGAGTTAAGTATACAAAGAAGAGAGCAGATGGAACACGCATAGCAAGAGATTATGGCGCTAAGGCAGACTTGATTGTGTGTATGGGTGGAGACGGAACACTCAACGAGGTTATGCAGGGAATGCTGGAAGGTGAAATTTCAACACCTTTAGGATATATTCCGGCAGGCTCAACTAATGATTTCGCTAATAGTTTAGGATTAAGAACCAACCCTAAGGATCAGGCAGAGTTTATTATGGAAACAGAAGCAAAATCACTTGATCTGGGATGGTTTAATGGAAGATATTTCGTTTATACTGCATCTGCAGGTATTTTTACGGAAACATCTTACTCAACACCACAGGAATTAAAAAATAGATTAGGACATTTTGCTTATGTACTTCATGGAATTAGAGAAGTGTTCAAAATCAGAAGGTTAAAACTTAGAATTGAGACAGAAGATGAGGTGTATGAGAATAAATATATATTCGTAGCCATAAACAATGCAAAAAAAGTTGGCGGAATAATGAGATTGGACAAGGCTCATGTAGAGTTTAATGATGGCGAGTTTGAACTTATGCTTGTTGAATTTCCAAAGGATTTTATTCAGTTAATGAAGACTGTTGGAAAGATATTTATGCAGGATTTTTCAGGCAATATAACATTTAAACAGATTAAAAGTGCAAAGATTACAAACTGTTCAGATGTTAACTGGTCATTAGACGGTGAAAAAGAGAAAGCCCATGATTTTGTTGAATTTAAAGTTATTCACAATGCCATAAACTTTATATATTAAAAAATCAAATTGCAAAAGATAAATCTAATATACCTCAGTAGTATATTTGACAATAAAAACAAGACTGGATGTAAGAGAGGTTTTATATGACTGTAACTAAGGAAAATATTAAGGACTTTACTGAAAAATATGCACAGATTTGTCGTAAAAATGACACAGTTGAGAAGGAACTTTTTACTGAGTATGGAGTAAAAAGAGGACTTAGAGATTTAAACGGAAAAGGTGTACTTACAGGTATAACTAACATTTCAAGAGTTGAATCTTCTAAGATAGTTGATGGAAAGAGTGTGCCTTGCGAAGGACGACTTTATTTCAGAGGTTATAAAATTCAGGATTTAGTTAACGGATTTATGTCCGAGAACAGATTTGGTTTTGAAGAAGTAGCATATTTATTGCTTTTTGGAGAATTACCAAGTGAAGATAATCTGACTGAATTTAAGAAAATGATGGCTGTATCAAGACGATTGCCAACTAACTTTGTGCGTGACGTAATTATGAAAGCGCCAAGTGAAGATATTATGAACACATTGTCTAAGTGTGTTTTGACTTTGGCATCATATGACAAGAATACGTCAGATACATCAGTGGAAAATGTTATTAGACAGAGCATTAATTTAATCAGTACATTCCCTATGATTTCTGTATATGGTTACCATGCATATAACCATTATAAGAGAAACAAAAGTTTATATATTCACAGACCTAAGCCGGAGCTTTCAACAAGTGAAAACATTCTTAGAATGTTAAGACCGGATAAGAAATACACAGAATTAGAAGCCAAGGTTTTAGACTTAGCATTGGTTCTTCATATGGAACATGGTGGTGGTAATAACTCTACTTTTACAACAAGAGTTGTAACTTCATCAGGTTCAGATACTTATGCTACAATTTCAGCAGCACTTTCTTCATTGAAAGGACCACGTCATGGTGGTGCGAATATTAAAGTTGTAGAAATGTTTAAGGATATTAAACATAATGTTCATGATATAACGGATAGGGATGAAGTTAAGGAGTATTTAAGAAAGATACTTAATAAAGAAGTTTTTAACAGACAGGGACTTATTTATGGTATGGGTCATGCAGTATATTCAATTTCTGACCCAAGAGCTGAGATTTTCAAAAGCTTCGTAGAGAAGTTAGCTACTGAAAAGGGCAGAACTAAAGATTTTAACTTGTATAGTATGATTGAAACTTTGGCTCCGCAGGTTATTGCAGAGGAAAGACAGATTTACAAGGGTGTTAGTGCCAACGTAGACTTTTACAGTGGTTTGGTTTACAGTATGCTTGATATTCCTGAAGAGCTATTTACACCTATGTTTGCAATAGCACGTATTGTAGGATGGAGTGCTCATCGTATCGAGGAAATCATTACAGCAGATAAGATTATGCGTCCGGCATATGTAAGCAACTGCGACTACTATGATTATACAAATATTGAAGAAAGATAAAAATTTTGGATAATAATCCATAGTAAAAAATGCAATTTTGCAATATAAAAATGCATTAACGAATGTAATAAAAAACACATCAATAAATGTAATAAAAAAGTATAAAAAATCGGTTACAAAAAGATTAAGACATAAACACTAAACGAAAATATTAAAACGTAAATATTAAGGTGTAAACGCCAATATGTAGATATTAAAATATAAATGTTGAAGTGCAATGTTAAAGGTTGATAAAGTTGTAACCGATTTTTTTTAGTGTTATAATAAAATCATTAGAGAAAGTACAAGATTTTAATAAAAACAGGAGGCATTATGAAGCTTACACAGAGTGATGTTGAAAAAATAAAAGAAGAAATTGAACATAGAAAATTAGTCGTAAGACCTGAGGCTATCGAAGCTGTAAAAGAGGCAAGAGCCCAGGGGGATTTAAGTGAGAATTTTGAATATTATGCAGCAAAGAAAGACAAGAACAAAAACGAGGGACGTATCAGATACCTTGAAAGAGTATTGAAGACAGCTACAATTATAAGTGACGAATCAGCAGATGATGAAGTGGGATTAAATAACACTGTTCAGGTTTACTTTGAAGACGATGACGAAACAGAAACTTTCAAGATTGTAAGTACAATGCGTGGAGATTCAATTAGCGGTAGAATAAGCGGCGACTCTCCTATGGGAGCAGCCCTTATGGGACACAAGGTTGGAGACAGAGTTGAAGTAAAGGTAAACGAAAAAGTAAGTTATTATGTTGTGATTAAATCTATTGAAAATACAGGTGAAGAGGAAACAGACACAATTAGGACTTTTTAATATGAAAAATAATATAAAAAAGGGCAGATTAACTATTTATACAAGTTATAGTCCCGGAGCCGGAAAGACCCATATAATGTTAAGGGATGCTTTACAAAATTATGGGGAGAAGGTTGTTATAGGCTTTTTAAATGGCAAGGAAAGAAAAATCAAAGGCTCTAACATAAAACCGGTTCATCATTATTCATTAGAAAAAATAGTTTCAAAATACAATTTTGAGAATGTTGTGATTATGGACGAAATGGGAATGGGCGGAAAATGTGAGGATGATAAATCTTTTATTTATGAAGATATTGAAAAAATACTGAATGCAGGAATAAATGTATATACAAGTACTAATTTAAAGAGATTTCAGAATGTAAATAGCAGTTTTAAAGAAATATCAGGAATAGGTGTAAAGAAAACCATTCCGATAAGGTTTCTTGAAATGGCTGATAGAATTGTTTTTGTAGATAGAAAACCGGAGCTTTTGGAAAATGATTACAAAACCGGAGAACTTTTTTGTAATAAAAATCAAAATTCACGGATTATGCAGAAAAATTTTAACCCGGAAATTCTTAAAAAATATAGAGTTATAAGTTTGGAAATATTGAAGGAATATAGAAACAAAATTGAAATTATAGAAAATAATGATAAAAATATATAAAAACAGTGTTTTTTATAATTAGAAAGTATTTGTAAAAGTATAATCCCGTGATAAAATATAGTGTAAGAATAGACGAAACGGGAATGAAAATAATTGAAAAATGGAGGAAGAAAGCATGAATATTATGCATGATATTTCACCGGAAAGAATTAGACCGGCTGATTTCATTGCGACAATCGAAATAACTAAAGGAAGCAAGAAGAAATATGAATTAGATAAAGAAACCGGATTATTGATTTTAGACAGAGTTTTGTATTCTTCAGTTCACTATCCGGCTAATTATGGATTTATTCCAAGAACTATTGATGAAGATGGAGATCCATTAGATGTTTTGGTTTTGTGTTCAGAACCTATAGAACCTATGTCTTTAGTAAGATGCTATCCTATAGGTGTTATGTATATGGTTGACAGTGGTGATAATGATGATAAGATTATTGCTATTCCATATGGAGATCCAACCTATAATTGCTACACAGATATTAATCAGTTACCATCACATATTTTTGAAGAAATAAAGAATTTCTTTAATATTTACAAGAATCTGGAAGGAAAACAGACTAAAGTTGACGAGTTTGGCGGACCTGTAGATGCGGCAAAGATTATATATAAGTGTATAGATATTTATAATGAAAAATACAATAATTCAACAGAAAAGTAATACATAATCTTAGAGGAGCAGGATGATGACAGTTAATGAAAAGATTAAGGCTCTAAGAGATAGAATGAGTAGGCACAATATAGATATTTATATTGTGCCTACTTGCGATTTTCACGGGTCGGAATATGTAGGGGATTATTTTAAAACAAGAGAATTTATTTCAGGATTTACAGGATCGGCAGGAACCGTTGTTGTTACTTTGAAAGAAGCAGCGCTGTGGACTGATGGAAGATATTTTCTTCAGGCAGAAAGCCAGCTTAAGAACACAGAGATTAAGCTTATGAAAAGTGGCCAGTGTAATGTTCCGACTATCAGGGAATATTTGCAAAAAAATGCAACAGAATCTTTGGTGGTAGGTTTTGATGGAAGAATGATGACAGCCACAATGGCAGAAGAAATAGAATCCATAAAAAATATATCAGTTATAAGTGATGTAGATCTTGTTGGAGAAATTTGGGAGAACAGACCTTTAATGTGCTGTAAGCCTGTATGGAATCTTTCGTTAGAATATTGCGGAAAAACAAGGGCTCATAAGCTTGGTGATATAAGGGAAGAAATGAAAAACAAAGAGGTGGATGTTTTAGTTTTGACTTCTTTAGAAGAAACAGCCTGGACGTTAAATCTTCGTGGTGATGATGTGGAATGTACACCTGTATTTCTCTCTTTTATGTTAATAACTTCTTTAGATGCCACATTATATGTTCAGAAAGCATCCATACAAGATGAGATAGTTAAAGAATTAGAGAATGACGGAATAGTAGTTGAAGATTATTTTAAAATATATGACGCATTAGAAAATACAAAAAACAAAAAAGTATGGATTGATAAGAATAGTGCTAATTATAATATTGTCAAAAAAATAAAGAACCATAATGAAGTTATAAACTGTTTTACACCTGCACTGAATCAGAAAGCTATTAAGAATCCAACGGAAATTTCCAATATGAAAAAAGCTCATTTGTTAGATGGTATTGCAATGACCAAATTTATTTATTGGCTTAAGACTAATGTTGGAAAAGAAAAAATTACGGAACTTTCTTTAGGAGAAAAATTAGAAGAATTTAGAACTGTGGCAAAAAGCTATATTGAGCCAAGCTTTACGCCTATAGTTGGCTATAATGATCATGGAGCCATTGTTCATTATAGTGCAAATAAAGAATCAGATTATGAAATTAAAGATGAAGGTATGGTATTAATAGATTCAGGGGGACATTACCTTGAAGGAACAACAGATATAACAAGAACAATAAGTCTTGGAAAAGTTACGCCTAAAATGAAAAAGATGTATACAGCTGTACTTAAAGGCCATTTGAATTTGGCAGCGTCAGTATTTAAGGAAGGCTGTTCAGGAGTTGCCATAGACTATAATGCCAGACAACCATTATGGGACTTAGGACTTGATTACAATCATGGTACGGGACATGGAGTGGGCTATTTGCTTAGTGTTCATGAACCACCTAATGCCATAAGGTACAGAATTCTTCCTGATAATCAATTTAATCCAGTATTTAAAGAAGGAATGATAACTAGCAATGAACCGGGAGTTTATTTAGAGGGAGAGTTTGGAATAAGAATTGAAAACTTAGTTTTATGTGAGAAAAAAGAGCAGAACCAATGGGGAACATTTTTATGTTTTAAACCATTAACATTGGTTCCGTATGATAGGGAACTTATATCTTTTGAGGACATGGCAGATAAAGAAATTGAATTACTTGATAATTATCACAAAATGGTATATGAAATGATTTCTCCATATTTAACATTAGAAGAAAAAATATGGTTAAAAGATACCGTTAATTGAAGATTTGCTTGAAAAGAATCATAGAAATGGTATGGAAGAAATTTTAAATAATATGGATACTATGCAGAAGCTAATGTCATCAATAGCAGTAACATATGATACATCAGACGAATCTCCGGAAAGCCAATGGAGTAAACTGTATTTTGAAGATTTAGAGGATTTGGAAAATGTATCAGGTGTGAAATATTATTCTGTAGAGCAACTTCAGGATAAGAATGTAGTTGAACAACAAATGCATTTAAGTGAGACTAAAATTAATGCGTTAATTAATTCGGGAGCTATGGCTATTTCTGATGTGTTTAATTCAGGAAAATATAATGGGATTAATACATTTTGTATGGCGATGCCTGTTAGACAGAAAGTTTATTCAATAAGGCTGACGAGGCTATGTATTATTCTAAAACGCATGGTAAAGGTCAGGCACATATATCATAAAAATAGAGAATATTAAAAAAGTCCTCTGCGTACATTATATAAAGAATGTATGCAGGGGATTTTTTTGAGAGAATATATTGAAGAAAGGGCAATGGAAAGTGCAAGATACATTGTAAAAAATAAGGCTACGGTAAGACAGGCCGCAAAGGTTTTTGGGATAAGTAAAAGTACAGTACATAAAGATGTAACGGAAAGGCTTGAAGTTATTAATCCTGGGTTGGCAGAGGAAATAAGAAAAGTGCTAGATGTGAATAAAGCTGAACGGCATTTACGAGGTGGTATGGCGACAAGAGAGAAGTATAGTCATATGAGAAAATAAAAAAGACCTTAGCTTTTGCTAAGGTCATCATTTGCGGGGGACCTAGAGGGAATCTCACCCTCTAGGTTGAGTATGAAAAACTTAAAATACGCCATTATAGGGTATGACGTATACAAACTATGTGCACCACCTAATCGGTAGTACACAGATAATATAATAGGGAAATGTTACAAAAATATGAATAAAATGTAAAAAAGTAGAAAAATGTAATATTTTATACATAAAAGTTGTAATAATTGTAAAATAACAGAATGTTCAAAATTTGTAGCAAATATTTACTTTTATTTTCTTTTTAAATTGTATATAATGATTACAGTGTCAAGATTTTAAAACTTTGATATCTAAATTAATATAATAAAAAATAGTTTAGGGAAAAGATTATTACATATACTATAATTACTGTTTGAAAACTTAAAGGAGTAACAAATGTTTAATACAGATATTGGAATAGATTTAGGAACGGCAAGTGTGCTTGTTTTTATAAAAGGAAAAGGTGTGGTTTTAAAGGAACCTTCAGTTGTTGCAGTTGATAGAGATACTGAAAAGATTAAGGCTGTAGGAGAAGAAGCGAGACTTATGATTGGAAGAACTCCTGAAAATATTGTGGCTGTAAGACCACTTAAACAGGGAGTTATTTCAGATTATTCAATTACCGAACAGATGATAAGATATTTTATACAGAAGGCAATCGGAAAGCGCTCATTTAAGAAACCACGTATTTGCGTATGTGTACCTAGTGGTGCAACAGAAGTTGAAATTAAGGCAGTTCAGGATGCAGCTTTTCAGGCTGGCGCAAGAGAGGTCTTTATTGTAGAAGAACCTGTTGCAGCAGCCATTGGTGCAGGAATTGACATAAGTAAGCCTTGTGGAAATATGATAGTTGACATTGGCGGAGGAACTACAGATGTGGCAGTTATTTCTCTTGGAGGAACAGTTGTAAGCACATCTATTAAGGTTGCCGGAGATGATTTTGATGATGCCATTGTAAGATATATGAGAAAGAAACATAATCTTCTTATAGGAGATAGAACTGCCGAGGAGATTAAGATTGGAATAGGAACATGTTTCAATAAATCTGATAATAAGAAGATGGAAGTACGTGGAAGAAATCTTGTAACAGGATTACCTAAAACTATTGAAATTACTTCAGAAGAGACTGAGGAAGCCCTTAAGGATGTTTCTGCAAGTATAGTTGAAGCAGTTCACAGAGTACTTGAACAGACACCACCGGAATTGGCAGCAGATATTGCAGTGCGTGGTATAGTGTTAACAGGTGGCGGATGTTTGCTTCATGGATTAGATCAGTTAATTGAATCTAAGACAGGTATTAATACTATGACAGCCGAAGATCCAATGACTGTTGTTGCCATTGGAACAGGTCAGTATTTGGATTATATTGATGAAGCGGCAAAAGAAAAGATTAATTAAAAACAACCAATAAATATTTATATAAAATGCTGTCCCAATGTGTATCTTTTAACTGTAGTTAAGAGATGCTTAAAAAGGATGGCATTTTTATTCCATAAAGATTTGGATATTTTGACATTCAAATCAGGTAAAAGATATATTTAAAAGCAACTAATAAGTATTTGAATGATACGATTGAAAAAAGAGAGTAACTAGAAGGCAGTTATTAAGGAAAGAGAAAATATACCAGATGAAAACAGTTAGCGGATATGTTGAAAATATAACATTTAGAAATGAAGATAATGGTTTTACTGTGTTAACATTATCCAGTGGAAAAGAAGATATAACATGTACAGGTAATTTTGGATATATTGGTCAGGGAGAATATGTAGAAATAGAAGGTGAGGAAGTTTTCCATGAGATTTATGGAAAACAAATAAAGGCAATAAACTATAAAATTGTTCCTGCAACAGATGAATTATCGTTAAAAAAATATTTAGGTTCTGGAGCTATAAAGGGTCTTGGCGCAGTGCTTGCAGATAGAATAGTAGACAAGTTTGGTGAGGATACTTTTAGAATTATAGAAGAGGAGCCGGAGCGCCTTGCAGAAATCAGAGGAATTACTACAAGAAAGGCTATGGACATTAGTACTCAGCTTGAAGAAAAAAAGGATATGCGTGATGTTATGATTTTCCTTCAGGGATATGGAATTTCTCCTACATTAAGTACGAAAATATTTAATAATTATGGAACAAGGGTTTATGACATAATTAAAACTAATCCGTATCAGCTTGCAGATGATGTGACAGGTATTGGCTTTAAGACGGCAGATGAAATTGCCAGAAGAGCCGGTGTGGAAGTTAATGCGTCTGTAAGAATAAAAAGTGGAATGTGCTATGCTTTAACAGAAGCGTCTTTATCAGGACATACATATCTTCCTAAGGAAAAAATGGTGGAAACTACTATTAATTTGCTTGGACTAAGGGATCAGTACTTAAATGCTGACGGAACATACAATATGGAATTGCTTGATAACTGTTTTACGGAACTTGTACTTGAAAAAAAGTTGATTTTAAAAGAAATCGATGACAATCAGGCAGTGTTTTTGTCTACTTTTTATTATACAGAATTAAATATTGCAAGAATGTTGCTTGAATTAAATATTTCAACACCGGAAGATGATTATATTCTTGGGGTGAAAATGGATACAGTTGAGGATATGTCAGGAATTCATTTAGATGACCTTCAAAGACAGGCAGTTGTGGCAACACAGAATAACGGTGTATCTATTATAACCGGTGGCCCGGGAACAGGAAAGACAACAACAATTAATGCTATAATTCAGCTGTTTGAATCTGACGGATTAGAAGTAAGTCTTGCGGCTCCAACGGGACGTGCAGCAAAGCGTATGACTGAGGCTACAGGCCATGAGGCAAAGACTATTCACAGAATGCTTGAAATATCAGGTGGGCAAAGTGATGATCCTGAACTTGATGCGAAGTTTGGAAGAAACGAACAAAATCCATTGGAAACAGATGTTGTTATTGTAGATGAAATGTCTATGGTAGACACTTTTTTGATGCATGCGTTTTTGAAAGCTGTAACTGTTGGAACAAGATTGGTTTTTGTTGGAGACGTTAATCAGCTTGCAAGTGTTGGCCCGGGAAATGTTTTGAAGGATATTATTGAATCTGAATGCTTTAAAGTTGTACGTCTTACAAAAGTTTTTCGTCAGGCAGGGGAAAGTGGAATAGTAACTAATGCTCATAAGATTAATGAAGGAAAAGAAGTTAAACTTGACAATAGTTTTGGAGATTTTTTATATATAGAAAGAGAAAATGCTCAGATGGCATTAAATGCAACAATAGGTCTGATAAAAACAAAACTTCCAGCATACGTAGGAGCAAATGAAATGGACATACAGGTTCTTACACCTATGCGTAATGGAATTTTAGGCGTCAACTCTCTTAATCCGGGATTACAGATGTATATGAATCCGCCTGACAAAAATAAGAACGAAAAAGAGATAGCCGGTGTCGTTTTCCGAGAAGGCGACAAGGTTATGCAGATTAAAAATAATTATCAGCTTGAATGGGAGCAGAGAACAGATAAAGGTTTTCTTGTGGATTCCGGCTCCGGCATTTTTAACGGAGATATGGGAATTATTACAAAAATAAATAATCTTACTAATTATATAGAAGTAAAGTTTGATGATGACAGATATGTTACATATGATTCTAAACAGGCAGAAGAGTTGGAACTGGCTTACGCTGTTACAATTCATAAATCTCAAGGTAGCGAATATCCGGCAGTTGTAATGCCTTTGGTTTCGGGAGCTTCGATGCTTATGACAAGGAATCTTTTGTATACGGGAGTTACAAGAGCAAAGAAATGTGTGTGCATAGTCGGCAGAAAAGAAACTTTTAACGCAATGGTTAAAAATGAAGATCAGCATAAGAGATATTCAGGATTGAAATGGCAACTTATTAATTATTATCAATAAGAAAAGGTGGGGGAATGTTAGGTAGAGTAATTGAATGGATGTATCCAACAGTTTGCCCGGTTTGTCAAAAAGTTCTTGGCAAGGGAAAGATTATATGTGATATATGTAAAGATGAGTTACATATCATTAATGAGCCAAGGTGTGCTAAGTGTGGCAAACCATTAACAGACAGTGGTAAAACATATTGCAATGATTGCAAAAAGATGAAACATTACTATGACAGGGCAAGGTCTGTTTTTGAATACACAGGGGAAATGAAACTTGTTTTATACAGATTTAAATATGGAAATTCCAGGGATTATGGAAAATTTTTTGCAAAAGTGGCAAAAGATGTATTGGAAAATAAATTGAAAGAATGGAATGTTCAGGCAATAATTCCGGTTCCAATGTATAAAGATAAGGAAATAAAGAGAGGTTATAATCAGGCGGAAGTTTTTGGCAGAGCGCTAAGTAAGGAGACGGGAATTGCTTTAGACGATAAATGTATTATTAGAAAGAAGTCTACGGTTCCCCAGAAAAAGCTTAGCAATGAAATGCGGAAAATTAATTTGCAGAAAGCCTTTGGCGTGGACAGGAAAATATGCTCCGAATATAAAACAGTACTTTTAGTTGATGACATATATACAACAGGTAGTACTTTTGATGCCTGTGCAAAGGTGTTAAAGGTGGCAGGAGTTGAGAAAGTGTATTGTCTTTCCGTGGCAGTTGGAAGGGATGGATAGAATAGTAAAAAAGACTATAGTTTAGGAATTAATCCAGCTTCAAAATATAAATCGTAAATATTAATAAAAAAATGTTGACGCATTTGTATTTACGTGTTATATTTATGAGGCGAGCAACTAGGTCTTTTTTTTTTGCAAAAAAATTTAGACTTTAAACATATAAAAAATGCGGAGGTGAAACTCATGAGAACAAGAATTACATTAGAATGTACTGAATGTAAACAGCGTAATTACAATACAACAAAGGATAAGAAGACTCATCCAGACAGAGTTGAAACAAAGAAGTATTGTAAATTCTGCCAGAAACATACATTACACAAAGAAACTAAATAGTTTGAGTTAATGGAGGGTAAGAAAATGGCAGAGGCAACTAAGAAGAAAGAAAGTCGTATTAAGACTTGGTGGACAGGTGTTAAGGCTGAATTTTCAAGAATTATCTGGCCGGATAAAGCAACAATTATTAGACAGACAGTTGTTGTTGTGGTAATCACAATTATCGTAGGTGTTCTTATTTCTCTCATTGATAGTGTTGTACAATTAGGATTAGATGCTATTATTGGAAGATAAGAATTAAAAATATGAGGTGATTAAATGTCAGAAGCAAATTGGTACGTTGTTCATACTTATTCAGGGTATGAGAATAAAGTTAAGACTACTATTGAACAGACAATTGAGAATAGAAAATTGCACGATCAAATATTAGAAGTATCAGTACCTACACAGGAAGTTGTCGAACTTAAAAACGGCGTAAGAAAAGTTTCTGAGAAAAAACTTTTCCCAGGTTATGTGCTTATAAACATGGTTATGAATGATGATACATGGTATGTTGTAAGAAACACAAGAGGTGTTACAGGGTTTGTAGGTCCTGGATCTAAGCCGGTTCCACTTACTGATACAGAAATGCTTTCTCTTGGAATCAAGAATGAAAAAGTTGAAGTTGATTTTAAAGAAGGCGATATGATTGCAGTCATCGGTGGCGTTTGGTCAGGTACAGCAGGCGTGGTTAAACGTATTGATGAGAACAGACAGACAGTCACAATTAATGTTGACATGTTTGGTAGAGAAACTCCTGTAGAATTAAACTTTACAGAAGTTAAAAAGATGAATTAAGATTCACATTGTGAATTTTAATAATGCACATAAGTGCTAATAGAAGAAGGTTTTGCAATGAATAGCAAGGCCGTGGGAGGGATTCCCGCTAATACCACAAATTTAGGAGGTGCCGAAAGATGGCAAAGAAAGTAGAAGGTTACATTAAATTGCAGATCGAAGCTGGCAAAGCAACACCAGCTCCACCAGTTGGTCCAGCACTTGGACAGCATGGATTAAACATCGTTCAGTTCACAAAGGACTTTAACGCAAGAACAGCTGATCAGCCGGGAATGATTATTCCAGTTGTTATCACTGTTTACCAGGACAAGAGTTTTAGTTTCGTAACAAAAACTCCTCCAGCAGCAGTATTATTAAAGAAAGCTTGCAAGATCCAGAAGGGTGCAGGCAATTCATTAAAAGAAACAGTTGCTACAATCTCAAAGGCTGATTTACAGCAGATCGCTGAAACAAAGATGCAGGATTTAAATGCTGCAAGCATTGAAGCTGCTATGAGCATGATCGCAGGAACAGCTAGAAGTATGGGAATTAAGGTTGAAGACTAATTTTAAAATGAATTGAAAAAAGTGGGAGGTATATCCGCTATTACCACTAGGAGGTTTAAATGAAAAGAGGAAAGAAATATACAGAGGCAGCAAAGTTAATCGATAGAGCTGCACAGTATGACACAGAAGAAGCTATTTCTTTAGTAAAGAAAGCAGCAGTTGCAAAATTTGATGAAACAATAGAATGTCACATCAGAACAGGTTGTGATGGACGTCATGCAGATCAGCAGATCCGTGGTGCTGTAGTATTACCTAACGGTACAGGTAAAACTGTTAAAGTTTTAGTTTTCGCTAAAGGTGCTAAGGCTGATGAAGCTCAGGCAGCAGGTGCTGATTTTGTAGGCGGTGAAGAGTTAATACCAAGAATCCAGAATGATGGATGGTTAGACTTCGACGTTGTTGTTGCTACACCAGACATGATGGGTGTTGTTGGTAGACTTGGTCGTGTACTTGGACCTAAGGGCTTAATGCCAAACCCTAAAGCAGGTACAGTTACAATGGACGTAACAAAAGCTATTGATGATATTAAAGCTGGTAAGATTGAATATAGATTAGACAAGGCTAATATCATTCATGTTCCAGTTGGAAAAGCTTCATTTACAGAAGAACAGTTAGTAGAAAACTTCAATGCACTTATGGGTGCTATTAATAAAGCTAAACCAGCTGCAGTTAAGGGTGCTTACTTAAAGAGCGTTACTCTTACATCAACAATGGGACCTGGAGTAAAGGTTAACCCAACTAAGTTAGTAAACGCTAACGCATAATTTAAGGTTGTTACTGAACAATCAGTTGACAATAAAATAAAAATGTGCTATTATGCACAAGTGGTTTAATACCAATTGCCGAAGACAGTAGGTGCCTACGGGGATTTATCCTTGACAAGGGCGTAAACTTAGTACCTACCGAGGAATGAAGTTATAAATATGACTGACAATACCTCTCTGTTTCGGCAGAGAGGTTTTTTATACTATTGTATAATATTCGGCGCAATGTTTGGTTGCAGACCTAAATTTTATAAGGAGGCAAAACAATCATGGCAAAAGTAGAGTTAAAGAAACCTGTCGTTGAAGAGATTTCAGAATTACTCAATGGTGCAGCTACAGCAGTTGTTGTAGATTACCGTGGACTTACTGTTGCAGAAGATACAGAACTTCGTAAGCAGTTAAGAGAAGCTGGTGTTGTATACAAAGTATACAAGAACACTATGATTAATTTTGCAATCAAAGATACTGAATTCGCAGATTTAGCTCAGCATCTTGAAGGACCAACAGCTATTGCAGTATGTAAAGATGATGCTACAGCAGCAGCTAGAGTATTAGCAAAATTCGCTAAGACAGCTGAGGCTTTAGAAATCAAAGGTGGCGTAGTTGACGGAATTTACTACGATGCAGTAGGAATCGGTCAGATTGCATCTATCCCATCAAGAGAAGTACTTCTCTCAAAATTACTTGGATCTATGCAGTCACCAGTTACAAACTTCGCTCGTGTTATTAAGCAGATTGCTGAAAAGAACGAAGAAGTTGCATAATCAGGCATGATCTGATAATGAATGCGAAGCATTCACATTAAAGATGGATTTAATAACATCGAAACAATTATAAAGAATTATTAATGGAGGAAATTACAATGACAACAGCAGAAATCATTGAAGTAATCAAAGGATTAACAGTTTTAGAATTAAACGATTTAGTAAAAGCATGTGAAGAAGAATTTGGCGTATCTGCAGCAGCAGGTGTTGTAGTAGCAGCAGCTGGAGCAGAAGGTGGAGCAGCTGAAGAAAAGACAGAATTCGACGTAGAATTAACAGAAGTTGGTGCTAACAAGGTTAAGGTTATCAAGGCTGTTAAGGATGCTACAGGATTAGGATTAAAGGAAGCTAAGGAAGTAGTTGACGGAGCTCCTAAGGTAGTTAAAGAAGGTGCTACAAAGGAAGAAGCAGAAGCATTAAAGGCTCAGTTAGAAGAAGTTGGAGCAGTTGTAACATTAAAATAATCGCTACAAACTTTTCACAGAGCGTGCGCTCAAACATAAAAGAGAGACAGGGTTGTGTTTACACAAAACCCTGTCTCTTTTTTTGTGTTTGAGTGCGTACATTCTACAAATGTACGCGTGCTTTCTTCGATACCAAGTTGATAGTGCTTAAAAATATAACTCCAATAATCAAACAGAAATATTCAATAAAAAAGCCCTTGACACCAATTGTTTCCTATGGTAAAATTCTACTGTTATGCTTAAAAGTAGGCGTAGTGCGCCCTTTTGACAGCAATGAAAGTGCTAAAACAGTACAAAAACTTAATTTTATTAAGCAAAAGTAACTAAAAAAGTAATAAAATAAAGACAAGGAGTGAAATGTCAATGGAGAAAAACAGAATTCGCCCTGTGAAATCAGGAAAAGGCATACGTATGAGTTATTCAAGACAAAAAGAAGTTCTTGGAATGCCTAATCTTATTGAAGTTCAGAGAGATTCATATGAGTGGTTCCTGAGTACAGGTCTTAAGGAAGTATTGGAAGATATATCTCCGATTGAAGATTACGCACAAAACTTAAGCCTTGAGTTTGTTGACTTCAAATTATGCGAAGATGAGAAGAAGTATACAATCGAGGAATGTAAGGAAAGAGATGCAACATATTCTGCACCTTTAAAAGTTAAAGTAAGACTTCATAACAAGGAGACAGGTGAATTTACAGAACACGATATTTTCATGGGTGATTTACCACTTATGACTGCAACAGGTACATTCGTTATCAATGGTGCAGAACGTGTTATCGTAAGCCAGTTAGTTCGTTCACCAGGTATCTACTACGTTATCGGTCATGATAAAGTAGGTAAGGAATTATATACATCACAGGTTATTCCTAACAGAGGTGCATGGCTTGAATACGAAACAGATTCAAATGATATTTTCTATGTTCGTGTAGATAGAACAAGAAAGCTTCCTGTAACAGTTCTTATTAGAGCTTTAGGAATTGGAACAAATGCTGAAATCACTGAATTATTCGGTGAAGAAGAAAAACTTACAGCAACATTTGAGAAAGATCCAAGTACAAGCTATGAAGAAGGCCTTTTAGAACTTTACAAAAAGATTCGTCCGGGTGAACCTCTTAGCGTTGACAGTGCTGAATCAATCGTTGCAGGTATGTTCTTTGATGCAAGAAGATATGACCTTGCAAGAGTTGGTCGTTATAAATACAACAAGAAATTGGCTTACAAGAACCGTATTAAAGGTTTACCATTAGCTGAAGATGTTGTAGATATGACAACAGGAGAAGTTTTAGCAGAAGCCGGAACTGTTGTAACAGAAGAACTTGCTATTAAGATTCAGAATGCAGCTGTTCCATCAGTAATGATTCAGACAGATATTAAGAATGAAAAAGTTCTTTCAAACCTTGCTGTAGATATTAATGCATATGTTGACTTTGATTGTAAAGAATTGGGAATTAATGAAGAGGTTTATTACCCTGTTCTTGCTGAAATTCTTGCTGAAAATGAAACAGAAGAAGAATTAAAAGATGCAATTAAGAGAAACGTACACGAATTAATTCCAAAGCATATTACTAAGGAAGATATTTTCGCTACAATCAACTATTGTATGAATATTGAATATGGAATCGGTTCAGAAGATGATATTGACCACTTAGGAAACAGACGTATCCGTGCAGTTGGTGAATTACTTCAGAATCAGTATAGAATCGGTCTTTCAAGAATGGAAAGAGTTGTTCGTGAACGTATGACAACTCAGGATCTTGAAGGAGTTTCTCCACAGACATTAATTAATATAAAACCTGTAACTGCAGCTGTTAAGGAATTCTTCGGAAGTTCACAGTTGTCACAGTTTATGGATCAGAATAACCCATTGGGTGAATTAACACATAAGAGACGTTTATCAGCCTTAGGACCAGGTGGTCTTTCAAGAGACCGTGCCGGATTCGAGGTTCGAGACGTTCACTATACACATTACGGTAGAATGTGTCCTATTGAGACACCTGAAGGTCCTAACATCGGACTTATTAACTCATTTGCATCTTTTGCAAGATTAAATGAGTACGGATTTGTTGAGGCTCCATATAGAGTAGTAGACAAGTCAGATCCTGAAAATCCAAGAGTAACAGATGAAGTTGTTTACCTTACAGCAGATGAAGAAGATAATTACACTGTTGCACAGGCTAATGAACCATTGGATGCAGAAGGACATTTTGTACACAATAACGTATCAGGACGTTATAGAGAAGAAACATCACAGTTTGATAAGAAGAGAATTGACTTAATGGACGTTTCTCCTAGAATGGTATTTTCAGTTGCAACATCAATGATTCCATTCTTACAGAACGACGACTCAAACCGTGCCCTCATGGGATCAAACATGCAGCGTCAGGCCGTTCCACTTATTACAACAGAAGCTCCTGTTGTTGGTACAGGTATGGAAGCAAAGGCAGCTGTTGACTCAGGTGTTTGTGTTGTTGCTAAGCGTGCCGGTGTTATTGAAAGATCAACATCAAAAGAAATTACTATCAGATATGATGATAATGGAGAAAAAGAAACATATAAGCTTCTTAAATTCCAGAGAAGTAACCAGAGTAACTGTTATAACCAGCGTTCAATAGTATTTAAGGGAGACCACGTAGAAGCAGGTGAAGTTATTGCTGATGGTGCATCAACATCTAACGGTGAAATTGCACTTGGTAAGAACCCACTTATCGGTTTCATGACATGGGAAGGTTATAACTACGAAGATGCTGTACTTCTTAGTGAAAGATTAGTTCAGGACGATGTTTATACATCAATTCATATAGAAGAATACGAAACAGAAGCAAGAGATACTAAGCTTGGACCTGAAGAGATTACAAATGATGTTCCTGGCGTAGGTGATGAAGCCCGTAAAGACCTTGATGAAAGAGGTATTATCAGAATCGGTGCTGAAGTTCGTGCCGGAGATATTCTTGTTGGTAAGGTTACACCTAAGGGTGAAACAGAGCTTACACCTGAAGAAAGACTTTTGAGAGCAATCTTCGGTGAAAAGGCAAGAGAGGTAAGAGATACATCACTTAAGGTTCCACACGGTGAACAGGGTATCATTGTTGATGCTAAGGTATTCAAGAGAGAAAATGGAGACGAATTAGCTCCAGGCGTAAACGAATCAGTTCGTATTTACATTGCTCAGAAGAGAAAAATTTCCGTTGGTGATAAGATGGCCGGACGTCATGGTAACAAGGGTGTAGTTTCACGAGTATTACCAGTAGAAGATATGCCATTCCTTCCAAACGGAAGACCACTTGATATCGTACTTAACCCATTGGGCGTACCTTCACGTATGAACATTGGTCAGGTCCTTGAAATTCACTTAAGCCTTGCAGCTAAAGTATTAGGATTTAACATTGCAACACCTGTATTTGACGGTGCTGACGAGTACGACATTATGGATACACTTGAAATGGCAAACGATTATGCCAATACAGAGTGGGAAGATTTCCAGGCAAAATATCAGGATAAATTAAATCCTGAAGTTATGGAATATCTTGGTGAACACCTTGATCATAGAGAAGAATGGAAGGGTGTTCCAATTGCAAGAGATGGTAAGGTTAGACTTAGAGATGGTAGAACAGGTGATTACTTCGATAACCCTGTTACAATCGGATTCATGCATTACCTTAAGTTACATCACTTGGTTGATGATAAGATTCATGCACGTTCAACAGGTCCTTACTCATTAGTAACACAGCAGCCACTTGGTGGTAAAGCTCAGTTCGGTGGACAGAGATTTGGTGAAATGGAAGTTTGGGCACTTGAAGCTTATGGTGCATCATATACATTACAGGAAATCTTAACAGTTAAGTCTGATGACGTTGTAGGACGTGTTAAGACTTATGAAGCAATTATTAAGGGTGAAAACATCCCTCAGCCGGGAATTCCTGAATCATTCAAGGTACTTATTAAGGAACTTCAGTCATTAGCACTTGATGTTAAGGTATTAGATGAAAATGACAACGAAGTAGAATTAAAAGAAAGCATTGATTACGGTGAAACAAACTTTAATGCAATTCTTAATGATAATAAGAACTATAGCCAGAAGAAAGAAGACAGCCAGAGCTTTGAACAGGCTGGTTATAGCACACAGGAATTTGTAGGTGAAGAACTCCAGACTGTTGATGCTCAGGGAAATGTAGTTGAAGATGGAATGGATGAATAATTAAGAAGGGAGATTTGATCATGGCAGATAATAACGTTAGTGAACAGGTATCATTTGACAAAATCAAAATTGGTCTTGCTTCACCTGAAAAAATCAGAGAATGGTCAAGAGGCGAAGTTACAAAGCCTGAGACAATAAATTACAGAACTTTAAAACCTGAAAAAGATGGTTTATTCTGTGAAAAGATTTTCGGACCAAGCAAAGACTGGGAATGTCATTGTGGTAAATACAAGAAAATCAGATATAAAGGTGTAGTCTGCGACAGATGTGGCGTTGAAGTAACAAAAGCCAGCGTACGTAGAGAACGTATGGGTAGTGTTGAACTTGCTACTCCTGTATCACATATTTGGTACTTTAAAGGAATCCCTTCAAGAATGGGATTAATCCTTGATATTTCACCAAGAGTATTAGAAAAAGTATTATACTTTGCTTCATATATCGTGCTTGATCCAATGGAAACAACATTGGATTACAAGCAGGTATTGTCAGAAAAAGAATTCAGAGAAGCATATGAAGAATTCGGCGGAAAATTCCGTGTAGGAATGGGTGCTGAAGCTATCAAAGAATTGCTTATGGACATCGATGTTGAAAAAGAAGCAGAGCAATTAAAATCAGAATTATTTGAAGCAACAGGACAGAAAAAAGCAAAAATCGTTAAGAGATTGGAAGTTTTTGAAGCGTTCAGAAATTCAGGTAACAAGCCTGAATGGATGATTTTAGATGTAATTCCTGTAATTCCACCTGATTTAAGACCTATGGTTCAGTTAGATGGTGGTAGATTTGCTACATCTGATTTAAATGATTTATATAGAAGAATTATTAACAGAAACAATCGTCTTAAGAGACTTCTTGAATTAGGCGCTCCGGAAATTATCGTAAGAAATGAAAAGAGAATGCTTCAGGAAGCTGTAGATGCATTAATTGATAATGGTAGACGTGGTAGACCTGTAACAGGACCTGGTAACAGAGCACTTAAGTCTTTATCAGATATGTTAAAGGGTAAGCAGGGACGTTTCCGTCAGAACTTACTTGGTAAGCGTGTTGACTACTCAGGACGTTCAGTTATCGTAGTAGGACCGGAACTTAAGATTTACCAGTGTGGTCTTCCAAAAGAAATGGCTATTGAATTATTCAAGCCTTTCGTAATGAAAGAATTAGTAGCTAATGGTACAGCTCACAATATTAAGAGTGCGAAGAAGATGGTTGAAAGACTTCAGACAGAAGTTTGGGATGTACTTGAAGATGTAATCAAAGAACATCCTGTTATGTTAAACCGTGCCCCTACACTTCATAGACTTGGTATTCAGGCGTTTGAACCAATTCTTGTAGAAGGTAAGGCTATCAAACTTCACCCATTGGTATGTACAGCGTTCAACGCCGATTTCGACGGTGACCAGATGGCTGTTCATCTTCCACTTTCAGTAGAAGCACAGGCTGAATGTAGATTCCTTTTACTTTCACCTAATAACTTGTTAAAACCATCAGATGGTGCACCTGTAGCAGTTCCTTCACAGGATATGGTACTTGGTATTTACTATTTGACAATGGATAGAATGGTTGATCATTCTAAGGAAGAAGAAATTGCTTCTACAGTAGCTGAAGATGCTCCTATTTATGATACAGATGAAGAAATCAAGGAAGCTTTAGATAAAGGAATTATTGGAGCTCACGATATGATTAAGTATCATGCAGATGATAGAGTTGTAATTTGTGAACCTGTTGATGCATTAGGACATTCATTTAGTGATATTAATCAGGCTATTTTAGCTTATGAAAATAAAGAAATTTCACTTCACCAGAGAATTAAGGTTAAGAGAACTGTATTCAACGGAGAAGGAAAAGAAGTAACAGGTATTATTGACACTACACTTGGACGTTGTTTATTTAACGAAATTCTTCCACAGGATTTAGGATTCGTTAAGAGAGAAACTGATGAAGATTACCTTAAATTGGAAGTTGATTTCCACGTAGGTAAGAAACAGTTAAAGCAGATTCTTGAAAAGGTTATTAATAACCATGGAGCAACTAAGACTGCAGAAGTTCTTGATAACATTAAGGCTATGGGTTATAAGTTCTCAACAAGGGCAGCTATGACAGTTTCAATTTCAGATATGACAGTACCTGAATCAAAGAAACAGATTCTTGCAGATGCAGAACACACAGTTGATGAAATTACAAAGCATTATCGTCGTGGTTTCTTAACTGATGAAGAAAGATACAAAGAAGTTATCGAAACATGGCAGGCAGCCGATAATGAACTTACAACAGCCCTTCTTAGTGGTCTTGATAAGTACAACAACATCTTTATGATGGCCGATTCCGGTGCCCGTGGTTCTGATAAACAGATTAAACAGCTTGCCGGAATGCGTGGTTTGATGGCTGATACAACAGGTAAGACTATCGAACTTCCTATTAAGTCGAACTTCCGTGAGGGTCTTGACGTATTGGAATACTTCATTTCAGCCCATGGTGCTAGAAAGGGTATGTCAGATACTGCCCTTAGAACAGCCGATTCAGGTTACCTTACAAGAAGACTTGTAGACGTTTCACAGGATCTTATTATTAGAGATGTAGATTGTTGTGAAGGTAAGGCTATTCCATTTATGGAAATCGAAGACTTAGTTGATGGAAACGAAGTAATCGAAAGTCTTGAAGAAAGAATCACAGGTAGAACTGCTGCAGAAACAATGTATGATGCAGAAGGCAATATGATTGTTAAAGCTAACCATATGATTACACCAAAGCGTGCAGCAAGAATTGTTGCTACAGGTGTTAAATCAGTTAAGATTAGAACAATTCTTACATGTAAGTCACACGTAGGTGTATGTGCTAAATGTTATGGTGCAAATATGGCAACAGGACAGAGAGTACAGGTTGGTGAGGCAGTAGGTATCATCGCTGCTCAGTCAATCGGTGAACCTGGTACACAGCTTACTATGAGAACATTCCATACTGGTGGTGTAGCCGGTGACGATATTACACAGGGTCTTCCTAGAGTAGAAGAATTATTTGAAGCAAGAAAGCCAAAGGGACTTGCAATTATCGCAGAGTTCGGTGGTGTTGCTGAAATTAAGGAAACAAAGAAGAAACGTGAAATTATCGTAACTAACCCTGAAACTGGCGAATCAAAAGCTTATCTTATCCCTTATGGATCAAAGATTAAGATTCTTGATGGTGCTGTTCTTGAAGCCGGTGACGAACTTACAGAAGGTAGCATTAACCCACATGATTTATTAAAGATTAAGGGACTTCGTGCAGTTCAGGATTATATGATCCGTGAAGTACAGAGAGTTTACCGTCTACAGGGTGTAGAAATCAATGATAAGCACGTTGAAGTTATTGTTCGTCAGATGCTTAAGAAGATTAAGGTTGACACAGCCGGTGATTCAGAATTCTTACCAGGAACAACAGTTGAAGTTCTTGACTTTAACGAAGTTAATGAACAGCTTGAAGCAGAAGGCAAGGAACCTGCAACAGGTACACAGATTATGCTTGGTATCACAAAGGCTTCACTTGCAACAAGCTCATTTTTATCAGCAGCTTCATTCCAGGAAACAACAAGAGTTCTTACAGAAGCAGCTATCAATGGTAAGGTTGATCCACTTGTAGGTCTTAAGGAAAACGTAATTATTGGTAAGTTAATTCCTGCAGGTACAGGTATGAAGAGATACGGAGATGTAAAGTTAAGTACAGATGAACGTATCGCAAGAGAAAAGGAACAGGCAGCATTAGCAGTTTCAGCAGAAAATGTAGAAGATGAAGCAGAAAATGCTAAAGAGAACAATGATGTAATTGAAGTTTCAGAAGAAACAATTGAAATTACTGAAGAATAAAACATTTGATGGAAATTTATAATAAAGTTTCCATAAAATAATAACAGACAGTTCGTAACCATCCTGTCTATAAACAAAACTAAGGAAGAATCTGCTAGATATAGCAGTTTAAAAAGAGTGTCCTTAGTAGGCACTCTTTTTATTTTATAGGAGAAAAACAATGGTAGAAGGATTTAATCCAATAAGATATTCTGTCATAGAAGACAAGAACCCTAGAGAGATAGTAATGTTAGTTGGAGATGGATGTAAATGGAGAAAATGCAGATTTTGTGATTATCATTTAGATTCAAGCAAAGACATAGAAGCCAATTTTCAGTTGAATAAGCAGGTTTTAAGTAATGTAACAGGAAAATTTGGGGAACTTGAGGTTATAAACTCAGGAAGTTTTGTTGATTTAGATAAAAAAACTATAGAATTGATTAAGCAAATATGTTTGAAAAAAGGTATAAAAGAAATCCATTTTGAATGTCATTATATGCATAAAGATGATGTTCAAAATTTTAAAAATTCTTTTTTGAATATTGGAATTAAACCGATTATAAAGTTAGGTTTAGAAACTTTTGACTATGATTTAAGAGAGAAAGTTTTAGTTAAGGGAATTGAAGAAAAGAGTCCTGAAGTAATTGCAAATTATTTTGATGAAATTAATTTGTTACAGGGAATTTCAGGACAAACAAAGGAATCAATGATTAGTGATATTGAGACAGGTTTAAAATATTTTAGCAGAATATGTGTAAATATTATGGTTGAAAATCAGATGCCGATTAAACCGGATAAAAAGGTTATTGAACAGTTTATGGAATATGTTTATCCTTTGTACAAAGATAATGATAGAGTAGATATATTATTAAATAATACAGATTTTGGTGTAGGATGATTAAAGGAGAAAATAAAAAATGTCTAATGAAATATTACTGATTTTATCAATATTTATAATTTACGGAAGCGTAATAGTAATGTATAAATTATTTGGAAAGCAGGGATTATTCTGCTTTACAAGTATAGCAACAATTGCAGCTAACATAGAAGTTTTAATAATGGTCAAAGCATTTGGAATGGTTATGACATTGGGAAACGTTTTATTTGCGTCAACATTCCTTATAACAGACATTGTAAGTGAAGTATATGGAAAGAAAGATGCAAAAAGAGCAGTACATATTGGAATTACAACATCAATTGTATTTATAATACTTTCACAGTGGTGGCTTTTATACACACCGGACAGCACAGATTTTGCAATGCCTGCAATGCAGACAATTTTTTCAAATACACCAAGACTTATGATTACAAGTATGGTTGTATACGCTATAGTTCAGGAATTTGATGTTTGGGCATACCATAAATGGTGGGATTTTACTAACAAATTAGTAGGAGACAGGGAAAGATTTCTTTGGCTTAGAAACAATGGTTCAACATTAATTTCACAGTTTTTGAATAATATTTTGTATACATTTGGTGCATTCTGGGGCATTCATGATTTTAAGACACTTATAAGTATTGCAATTTCAAGTTATGTAATATTTATAGTAACAAGCCTTGCAGATACACCATTTGTGTACTTGGCAAGAAGAATATCAAAGAAGATAAAAGAATAAGAAAAAGGGGCACACGATTGATTTGGTGTTGCCCCTTGCTTATTATTCAGAGTTTGTATAGATAGAAACTCCGTTGCAAACAATAGGCAACTTTTCGAAATTTTGCGAGTATAATTTAAGGCAAAAATCAACTGTTTGAGCCATAGGCGAGTTTTGATTTTTGTCTTATAATAAATGACGGAGCAAAACAAGAAAAGTAACGTGTTTGAAGCGGAGTTATCTAGCTATACAACGCATAAAATAAGTAAGGGGCAACACCAAACAAAAGTATGTACACAACATGTTTTATGTATTAAATAAGTAATTAAAGAAAAAAAATCACCAGATGCACAAATGTATCGAGTGATTTTTTAAAATAATTTTATTTATTAAATACAGATATTAAACCGTTTACAATTATGAACAGTGTTACAAGTGGAAGTATCCATTTGCAGTAGAAACGGATTTTTCCAGGAACTTTCAGGCCGTTTCCAGTGTTGACTTCTTTTAGGTAGTTGTCCCAGCCCCACCCGTATTTGCTTGTGCAGAAGAGTGTGTAAATTAGGGAACCAATTGGAAGTATTAGGTTACTTACAAGGAAGTCTTCTAAGTCCATTACATTAGTGCCTTTTCCTAAAGGATGGAAGCCGGATAGGATGTTGAAGCCAAGAACGCAAGGGATTGAGCCTATTATTATTAAAATTGTATTAATGAGGGCTGTCTTTTTTCGTCCCCAGCCCCATAAGTCCATACAAGATGACATTATGTTTTCAAAGACGGCTATTACTGTTGAGAAAGCCGCAAAAGCCATAAAGATGAAGAAGCAGCTTCCAATTATTCTGCCACCGGGCATTTTTATAAATATGTTTGGCAATGTTACAAAAATAAGACTTGGTCCCTGATCAGGATTTACTCCGAAAGCAAAACATGATGGGAATATTATAAGTCCTGAAACTATTGCAACAAAAGTGTCTAAGGCTACTATGTTGATTGATTCACCAAGTAGTGAATGGTCTTTACTTAAGTAGCTTCCGAAAATTGTCATGGAACCCATACCAATACTAAGTGTGAAAAATGCCTGATTCATTGCAGCAACAAGAACATTAATAAGTCCAATATTTTTTATTTGCTGAAAATCAGGTACTAAGTAGAAATACAAGCCCTTAGAAGCACCTTTTAAGAAAATGCTGTTCATTGCAAGTACAGCCATAATGACTAAAAGGGCAATCATCATACCTTTTGAAATTTTCTCAACACCATTCTGTAAGCCTAATGAGCAAACAAGAAATCCAATTATAATTACAACAACTGTCCAGAAAATCATTTCCGAAGGTACAGAATTCATATCAGTGAAATGATCCTTAACCTGAGAGGTTGTAGTACCAATAAAATCACCTTTGGCAGTGTCAAAGAAATATTTAAGCATCCATCCTGCAACTGTAGTATAAAACATCATTAATATATAATTGCCGGCCATTCCTATGTAACCATGTAAATGCCAAAACTGACCTTTCTTTTCTAAAGTTGTAAACGCTCTTGCAATACTTTGCTGACTAGCTCTACCAACAGAAAATTCCATTGTCAAAATAGGAAGACCTAGTATAACAAGAAATAAAACATAAAATAATACAAAACATCCGCCACCGTTATTTCCAACTACATAAGGAAAACGCCACACATTACCAATACCAATAGCGCAACCGGCAGAAATAAGTATAAATCCTAAACGGGATTTGAATTTTTCTCTTTCCATATAAATATAAAAACCTCAATTCTAAAATAGTCACTGAATCATATTAAATAATAAAAAACAATTTGTCAATTTAACGTATTAGAGCGATGAAATAAGCAATAAATCGAATATGCTTGTAAATAATGATTAAATGTTGCAATTAATACTACATTTTATTATAATAAAAATATTGCTACTTTAGTACGCTAAAGACTGCATGGCTTATAAATACTCCTTTGGGAGTGAGAAAATATTAACAAAGAAGGATGGAAAAATGAAAGATACTCTTGAAATCAGATGGCACGGTAGAGGTGGACAGGGCGCTAAAACAGCAGCATTATTGTTAGCTGAAGTAGCGTTTAAGACTGGCAAGAATGCTCAGGGATTTCCTGAATATGGTCCGGAAAGAATGGGTGCCCCTATTACTGCATATGACAGAATCAGTGATCAGCCTATTAGAGTTCATTCTAATATTTATGATCCTCAGTATGTTGTGGTTGTTGATGAAACATTGATAGAGATAGTTGATGTAACAAAAGGCTTAAGAGAAGATGGAGCAATCCTTATTAATACAGCCAGACCAAAAGAAGAAATTATTCCACATTTAAAGGGATATAAAGGCAAAGTTTATACAGTAGATGCAAGAAAGATTGCAATGGAAACATTAGGAAAGAATTTCCCTAATACACCAATGCTTGCAGCCATTGTTAAAGTTACCGGAGTTATTGACGATGAAACTTTCCTTAATGAAATGGAAGGTTCTTTTAAGCACAAGTTTGCTAAGAAACCTGAAGTTATTAAAGGTAATATGGATGCGTTAAGAATAGCGTTAAGGGAGGTTAAGTAAATGGCAAAGACAGATATATCGAGATTAGGTCAGGATGTGGCATGGCAGGATGTTACATGTGGTAATACAATTGTAGGTTGTGGTACAACAAAACAGTTTATAACAGGAGACTGGACTAATGTTGCCCCTGTTATTGATGAAGAAAAGTGTAAACAGTGTCTTTTATGTGTGCCTGTTTGCCCGGACAGTGCAATTCCTGTAAAAGAATATAAAAGACAGACTATAGATTACGATCATTGTAAGGGATGTGGTATTTGCGTTAAGGCATGCCCATTTGGAGCAATTAAGATGGAGGTGAAAAAATAATGCCAAAGAGAGTTTTATTATCAGGAAATGAAGCTGTAGCTACAGCTTTAAGACAGATTAATCCGGATGTTTTCCCGGCATTTCCAATTACACCTTCAACAGAAATACCTCAGTATTTTTCTAATTATGTTTCAAACGGATTAGTAGATACTGAATTTATTACAGTAGAAAGTGAACATAGTTCTATGAGTGCAGCTATAGGAGCTTCAGCAGCAGGTGCAAGAGCCCTTACAGCAACATCATCTGCAGGTCTTGCATTTATGTGGGAAGTTTTAGGAGTTGCTGCTTCAAGTAGATTGCCTATTGCATTGACAGCAGTTTGTAGAGCACTTACAGGACCACTTAACATTAACTGTGACCATTCAGACACAATGGGAGCAAAAGACAGTGGTTGGATTCAAATTTATGCTGAAAATAATCAGGAAGCTTACGACAATATGGTTATGGCATATAATATTGCTGAAAACAAAGATGTTAGACTTCCTATTATGATTTGTCAGGATGGTTTTATTACAAGCCATGCTGTAAACGATATGGAAATTTTAGATGATATGACAGTTAAGGATTTTGTAGGCGAATATGAACCTGAAGATTATCTTCTTAATCCAAATGAAACATTTGCAGTTGGCCCTTATGCTGTATCAGATTATTATATGGAATCAAGAAAAGCTCAGGCTCATGCCATGGAAAATGCAAAGCAGGTTATTCTTGATGTGGCAAAGGATTTTGAAAAAATCTCAGGCCGTAAGTATGGTCTTATTGAAGAATATAAGATGGAAGATGCAGAATATGCAGTAGTTATAATCGGTTCTGCAGCAGGAACAACTAAGGATGCTATTGATCATATGAGAGAAAATGGTGAAAAAGTAGGTCTTGTAAAGATTAGATCATTTAGACCATTCCCAGGCAAAGAGATTGCAAAAGCATTAAAGAATTGTAAAGCAGTTGCAGTAATGGATCGTTCAGAGAGCTTTTCAACTAACGGAGGACCTGTTGGTGCTGAAACAATGCAGGCTATGTATATTGAAAAATGTCAGGCACTTGCTATCAACATTATGTATGGTATTGGTGGTAGAGATGTAAGAGTTGAAGATATGATTAATGTATATGAAACATTAAAAGAAATCGCAAGAACAGGTGAGACAGGTGATGTTTACCGTTATATGGGATTAAGAGACAAGGAGGCAAAATAATGGGCTATAATTTTAAAGAAGTAATGAATAAACCTGAAAGATTTGCTCCAGGTCATAGAATGTGTGCAGGTTGTGGAGCAACAATTTGTGCAAGAAACGTGCTTCGTGGACTTCACGAAGGAGACAAGGCTGTTATTGGTTGTGCAACAGGATGTCTTAATGTTTCATCTTTCCAGTATCCATACGTTGCATGGGAAGACAGTTATATTCATAGTGCATTTGAAAATGCCAGCTCAACAATGGCAGGTGTTGAAGGGGCTTACAAGGCTATGAAGCGTAAAGGCAAGATTAAAGAAGATTATAAGTTTATTGTATTTGGCGGTGATGGTGGTACATATGATATTGGTATTCAGTCATTGTCAGGTGCAATGGAACGTGGAACAAATTATACATATGTGTGTTATGACAATGGTGCTTATATGAATACAGGAACACAGCGTTCTTCAGCTACACCTATGTATGCTGATACAACAACAACTCCTGTAGGTACACAGTGCAATGGTAAGGAACAGTACAGAAAAGATCTTGCAGCAATTCTTGCAGCACATGATATTCCTTATGTTGCTCAGACTACATATTTCAATGGAATGAAGGATTTGCATACGAAGGCTGAGAAGGCTATTTATACAGAAGGACCTGCATTTCTTAATGTTATGGCTCCATGTCCAACAGGTTGGAAATATAAAACAGATGAAATTATGGATATTTGCAAATTAGCAGTAGAAACTAATTATTGGCCATTGTTTGAAGTAATTGATGGAAAGTGGATTTTAAACTATGAACCTAAGAACAGACTTCCAATCGAAGATTTCTTGAGAACACAGGGTAGATTTAAGCACTTATTTAAACCAGGTAATGAACATCTTATTGAAAAATTCCAGAAGGAAGTTGATAGAAGATGGGAAGATTTGTTATTTAAGTGTAGCAGATAATATTAATCACAAAAAACGTGACTGGAATGGTGAATTATGAAGAGTTTTAAGTTTAACAGAAAAAAAGAAGATTTGCTTCCTGTAATGAAGGCTAAAGCTGAAAAAGCAAACATTAAAATGACAAAAGAGAAGGACAAGATTTCTCTAATGTTAGAAACCGGAAAGTTTCAAAACGGTGAAGATGCAGTGCCTGTAATCTTTAAAGGGAAAATAACAAACACAGAAACAGGTTGTACATTTGATGGAAAATATACATACGGTTTTTATTTGTATACATTGGTTATAGTTGCAGCAATTCTTATAGTTGCAAGATTTTCCTGGTCGGCATATCAACATCAGATGGATAATATGATACTTTGTGGTATAGTAACAGTATTATTGATTGGATTGATTGTTGTTGTAACAAAAAAATCAAAAGGTGGAAAGAAAGTTATAGAGAATCTTCTAAATAATTTGGATATAAAATAATAAAAACTTGACATAGTCATTGATGTAATTTAATATTAACATAATACCAACGGAGGTAACAGAAATGTTGCCTCCGTTTTTGCGTTGCAAGGCAGGATTGTAGGAGTGCGAAGCAGGTTACAATCCGTAGAGTCAAGATTTGGGCTTTTGAAACTTAAATCATTATATGCAGAAAAAATGTTGCAGACGCGAATATAATAAAAAGGAAGAGAGGTAGGTTTATGAGTTTGGCAGAAATTGTATCAAAGATGGATGATTTTGTTTGGGGACCTGTAATGTTGATCCTTTTGGTGGGAACAGGTATTTTTCTCACTATAAGATTAAAGTTCAGACCTTGGAGAAACTTGGGATATGCACTAAAAAGTACATTAAGTAAAGAAGCAAGAACCAAAAGTTGTGGAGAGGGAGATGTGTCACCGTTCTCAGCTTTGACAACAGCTTTGGCAGCTACAATTGGTACCGGAAATATTGTAGGTGTTGCCACAGCCATGGTAGCAGGTGGACCAGGAGCTTTGGTTTGGATGTGGATTTCAGCCTGTTTTGGCTTAACTTCTAAGTTTAGTGAATGTATGTTGGCTATCAAGTACAGAGAAGTTAATGAAAAAGGTGAAATGTCAGGTGGCCCAATGTACACAATGAAAAAAGGTTTCAAAAACAAGAAAGTTGGAGCAGTACTTGGGATGCTTTTTGCAATTTTTGCAGTTATAGCTTCTTTTGGAATAGGAAATATGACACAGGCAAATTCAATTTCAGAAGCTTTAAATAATACATTTGGTGCACCGTCAGCAATTGTTGGAGTTGTGCTTACTGTTTTATCCTTAATTATTATTGTTGGTGGTATTAAGAGTATTTCAAAAGTTTCATCAATAGTAGTACCTGTAATGGCAATTTTTTATGTGATAGCAGGATTGATTGTTATTTTGATAAATATTAAAAATGTTCCATCAGGACTTGCAATGATTTTTAAAATGGCATTTAACTTTAATGCAGTAGGTGGCGGACTTTGTGGTGCAATAACAGCATCACTTATGAATGCTATGCGTTATGGTGTTGCAAGAGGTGTTTTTTCTAATGAAGCAGGAATGGGTTCAGCAGCAATTACAGCTGCAGCAGCTACTACAGATGATCCTGTAAGACAAGGGTATATTAATATGACAGGTACATTTTGGGATACAATTGTTGTTTGTACAATTACAGGACTTTGTATTGCATCATCAGGTGTTCTGGGAATAACAAGTGATAGCGTAACGGGAACATATAACAGAATAGGAGACAACGTGGCAATTGTAGCTCAGACAGTTTCAGATGGAAAGGTGGCAGATGAAGATTACCTGATTAAAAAAATAGATTGTAATTCATTAACACTGATAAGTAATAACTTAAAAAACGAAACAACAGAACTACAGTTAAGTTATAGAGGAGAAAACACAAACAATAATATAGAAGGAACTTGGTGCGATTCTGCAGGAAATGAATATGTTTTCGACAAAAACGGAAAATATACATACAAAGAATTAGTTCAGGGTTCTGCATTAACAATAGAAGCTTTTTCATCGGCATTTAAGAAAATAAACAAGAACTTTGGTGGCTTTGGTGCATGGCTTGTTACAATAGGAATTACTTTATTTGCCTTTTCAACCATACTTGGCTGGGAATATCACGGTGAGAAAGCCTTCGAATACATATTTAAAACACACAAATACAATATGGTATACAGAGTCGTGTTTTCGCTGGTTGTTTATGTAGGAGCAACCCAGTCATTACAACTTGTTTGGAACTTCTCGGACATAGCAAATGCACTTATGGCAATACCAAATCTAATCTGCTTGCTTGCAATGAGTGGTGTAATAGCTAAGGAAGTAGAAAGATACCAAAAGGTAATTGAGAAAGAAAAGAAATAGAAAACGGCTGACAGGCGACAAGTTTTTTTATTCAAGCTGTGAAGTAAAAGACTGTCGCCTGTCAGCCGTTTTCTGGTGAATTTTCGGCAACAGAAAAATTCTTTTTCCTTGATAATAATTAGAAAAATAGATATACTTAATAGCGTACTACTTTTACAAGGGATAAAGTTGGAGGCTATATAATGAATTTAATTGAGATTAAGGATTTGTATGAAAACAAAGAAAATTTTATAGATAAAGAAATCGAGGTTGGCGGCTGGGTTCGTAGCATTAGAGATTCAAAGACTTTTGGATTTATTGTCTTAAATGATGGAACTTGCTTTAAACCATTACAGGTTGTTTACAGCGATAAGCTTGATAACTTTAGCGAAGTTTCTAAGACAAATATTGGTGCTGCATTAATAGTAAAGGGTAAGCTTGTGGCAACTCCTAATGCTAAGCAGCCTTTTGAAATTCAGGCAGATGAAGTATATGTGGAAGGTGAAAGTACACCGGATTATCCATTACAGAAGAAGCGACACAGCTTTGAATACCTTAGAACTATTTCACATTTAAGACCTAGAACAAATACATTCCAGGCAGTTTTCAGAGTGCGCTCACTTTGTGCTTACGCAATTCACAAATTTTTCCAGGAGCAGGGATTTGTTTATGTGCACACACCACTTATAACAGGAAGCGACTGTGAAGGCGCAGGAGAAATGTTTCAGGTTACAACAATGGACTTAAATAATGTGCCAAAAACAGAAGAAGGAAAAGTAGATTATACAGAAGACTTCTTTGGAAAGCCAACTAACTTAACAGTTTCAGGTCAGTTAAATGGCGAAACTTATGCAATGGCATTTAAGAAGATTTATACATTTGGGCCAACATTCAGAGCCGAAAATTCTAACACAACAAGACACGCAGCAGAATTTTGGATGATTGAACCTGAAATAGCTTTTGCAGACCTTGCAGATGACATGGAACTTGCAGAAGCAATGATAAAATACGTAATAAAGTATGTTTTGGAAAACGCACCGGAAGAAATGAATTTCTTTAACAGCTTTGTTGACAAAGGATTATTAGATAGATTAAATCACGTAATAAATTCAGAGTTTGGTCGTGTTACTTATACAGAGGCAATTAAATTATTGGAAGAACACAATGATAAGTTTGAATACAAAGTAAGCTGGGGTGTAGATCTTCAGACAGAACATGAACGTTACCTTACAGAGCAGATTTTTAAACGCCCTGTATTTGTAACAGATTATCCAAAGGAAATAAAAGCATTCTATATGAAGCTAAACAAAGATGGAAAAACAGTTGCTGCAATGGACTGTTTAGTTCCGGGAATCGGTGAAATCATAGGTGGAAGTCAGAGAGAAGAAAATTATGAAGTATTAACTAAGAGAATGGAAGAATTAGGACTTAACGAAAAAGACTACCAGTTCTATCTTGACCTTAGAAAATATGGAACAGCAAGACATGCCGGTTTTGGATTAGGATTTGAAAGAATGATAATGTATTTAACAGGTATGGGAAATATTCGTGACGTAATCCCATTCCCAAGAACTGTAAATAACTGCGAATTGTAAGAAAACGGCTGACAGGTGGCAAAGTTTTTTACTTGAGCAGCTTGATTCATTTGTATAGAAAAATAGACCTATTTTTTCTATAAACAAATGTTCAAGATGTGAAGTAAAAGACTGCCACCTGTCAGCCGTTTTCGGGAAAAAGCAGTAATTTAAAGTTCTTGGAAGGCACATTAAGAATTTCTTAAGAATTGTTGTAAGTTGTTTTTAAAATTTTAACATTAGTATATAGGCATATGATGAAGATGTGTGAAAAACGCAGTGTCATATTTAGATGGAGGGTAATATGTACAATATTTTAGTTTGTGATGATGACAAAGATATAGTGGAGGCTATTGATATTTATTTGTCAAAGGAAGGTTATAACATTATTAAGGCTTATGACGGAATGGAAGCAATGGAAATTTTGAAGAAGGAAGATATTCAGTTACTTCTTATTGATGTTATGATGCCAAGACTTGACGGTATAAGAGCTACTTTGAAAATAAGAGAAAAAAGCATTATTCCAATTATTATTTTGTCAGCAAAATCAGAAGATTCAGACAAGATTATAGGACTTGATGTGGGAGCGGATGATTATATCACAAAGCCATTTAATCCATTGGAATTAATTGCAAGAGTTAAGTCTCAGATTAGACGTTACACAAGACTTGGCACAATTGCAGAGTCTAAAAGTAATGTTTATAGCGTAGGCGGTCTTGAAATCGACGACGAGTGTAAAGAAGTAAAAGTTGACGGAGAAATAGTGAAACTTACACCTTTTGAGTATAATATTTTACTTTTCTTAGTTAAGAACCCGGGAAGAGTTTTTACAATCGACCAGATTTATGAGGCTGTTTGGAATGAGGAAGCTGTTGCGGCAGACAATACAGTGGCTGTACATATTAGACATATCCGAGAAAAAATCGAAATTAATCCAAAAGAACCAAGATACTTAAAAGTAGTGTGGGGAGTTGGATACAAAATCGAGAAGCAGTAGAAAGGAAATGAGATATGAAAAAGCAAAGAATATTTTTACATACTTTAATATTAGTGCTTGCAGCAGCCTGCTTTGGAACAGCAGCCTATGGTTGGACTAAATATGCTAATGTAAAAGCTAAAAATGAGTATAGGTGGGAATACCAGGACCAGTATGAGACACTTATAACTGATTCGTTGCAGGATATTGTAGCACAATATTTGTATATAAAGAATTTTTCTGATAATAAAAAAGTTCTTGTTGAAAGTAGTGAGTATGGAAATTTAACAGCAAAAGACATAAAAAAAATTTATAAAAATGAAGATAAAAAAAATGAGTTCTATAATAAGTTATATGATTTAGAAAGCACGAAAAATGATGATGAAATTTTTATGACAGATGAGCAGAATAATCAATATAAATATTATAAGAAAGCAGTGAAATATATAGCTGAATATGAAGATATACAAGATTTTGATGCTGTAAAAAGTATGATTTATGATAAATCTAATATTCCTGAAATTAATTCAGCAAGAGATGGACTGAATTATGAGATAATGTATACTGACGGTGAAAATTCACATAAAATCACTACAAGTAATAATTTGTCTGATAACAATAAATATAGAGATTATTGTATTATTGAAAATGGGGCAATAAATCCACTGGAAAATAAAGGCATAATGGAAAATTTTAATATGTATATTGAAGATATGTTTGAAAATGCCGGTGGCGAGGGAGGATATGAAACGTCAATATATTTAAGTGATAGAGCTGAAGAATTATGGGTAAATTATTATGATGATGTAAAAGATTTTCCAAAAGCTCTTATTGAATGTTCTTTTGCTGTAGATAAGACAGATAGTGGATATTTAAATAAATTGCATGCTAATTATGAAAAGTCACCATCTAATCTTTCAGGTACTAAGAAAAGTTTATCAGTAATTGTATTAATGTGTGGCATATATGTTTTGGTGGCATTTGTATTATATTTGTTACTAATGGTTCAGGCGGGTCATAAGGAGAAAGGTGATAAGCCTTTATTAAACAAGTCAGATAAATTGTGGTGGGATGTAGAAGTGTTTGTGGCATTTATTGCTTGCTTCATTGCAATTATTCCGTTGTCACAGAATGTATATTACAATTGGAAGTATGAGGAGAAAACTTTGTTCAAGATTCTTCTGGTAGGCACAGGCATAGCATCACTTGTTGCTGTGGAATTAACAGTTTTGTTAAGCGAAAGTTTTGTCAGAAGAATAAAATGCAAAACATTTTGGAAGACAACTTTAATAGGAAAGATTTTTTATGGAATCAAAAAAATAATTAAATATTTACTGTTAAATGTAAAAACATCAATTCTTGTTATTGCTTTTGGAATAGCCAGTTTTATCTGGTGCAGTATGGCAATATTGGGAGCTTATAATGAATATACATTGTTTGTTCCAACTTTAATGATAATAATTTTAATAGTTGCAGTTTGTGCATTTGTACTTATTTTCTTTAAAGAATATGATTCAATTACAGAAGGAACAAAGAAAATATCAGAAGGTAATTTGGATTATAAGATTGAAGATGAGTATAAATTCAAATTAAACAGAAGTTTGAAAGAATCAATAAATAATATTGGCGACGGATTGAGCAAGGCTGTGGCAGAAAGTGTTAAAAATGAGAGAACTAAAACTGAACTTATTACTAATGTTTCCCACGACCTGAAAACACCACTTACTTCTATTATTAATTATGTAGGGTTGTTAAAAACAGAAGGACTTAAAAGTGATAATGCAGAAAAATATTTGGAGGTAATTGACAGAAAATCCATAAGGCTTAAAAATCTTACAGAAGATTTGGTGGAGGCATCTAAGTTAAATGCAGGGGCAATCAATTTTGAAATGCAGCAGATAGACATAGTTCAATTAGTGAACCAAAGTCTTGGAGAGTATGAAGAAAAATTCGAAGAAAAACATCTTACTGTAATGAAAACAATACAGGAAGAACCATTATATGTAATGGCAGACGGAAGAAAAACATGGAGAGTGTTTGAAAATTTATACGGAAATATTTATAAATATGCAATGGATAATACAAGAGTTTATGTGGATATAACAAGACAAAATGACAAGGTTGTTATATTTATAAGAAACATTTCAGCATCTCCGTTAAACTTTAATGCCAAGGAATTAACGGAAAGATTTGTAAGAGGCGATAAGTCAAGAACTACTGAAGGCAGTGGTCTTGGATTATCAATTGCAAAATCCATCGTCGAAAAACAAAATGGTCAGATGAATATTTATTTAGATGGCGATTTGTTTAAGGTTGAGATAATGATGAACTTAAAACAGGCTTAAAATAAAATTAATATCAGAGTGTACAAAAAGTCTTCTCCACACTGTTATACAGGCGAAAGTGTGAAGAAGGCTTTTTTTAAAAGTAATCAAAAAAAGGTGTTGACTTTTGGAAAATGCTCTCATATAATGGAACAGTACGTTTATAGGTTGTAATATGCCTATGCGTAAAATAAATATGTGATTAACACATAATTCTAATAACAGGAGGTGAAAACGGAATGCCTACATTTAACCAGTTAGTAAGAAAAGGACGTCAGTCAGCAGTTAAGAAGTCTACTGCACCAGCATTGTTAAAGAGTTACAACTCACTTAACAAGAAGATGAATGATACAGCTTCTCCACAGAAGCGTGGTGTTTGTACAGCAGTTAAGACAGCTACACCTAAGAAGCCTAACTCAGCTCTTAGAAAGATTGCCAGAGTTCGTCTTTCTAATGGTATCGAAGTAACAAGCTACATCCCAGGTGAAGGACATAACCTTCAGGAACATAGCGTTGTTCTTATCCGTGGTGGTAGAGTAAAAGACTTACCAGGTACAAGATATCATATCATTAGAGGTACTCTTGATACTGCAGGTGTTGCAAATAGACGCCAGGCACGTTCTAAGTATGGTGCTAAGAGACCTAAAGCAGGTAAATAGTAGCAGGATGGCTTAATTAAGCCAATCACGGGTTGAATGAATTTGTGACGGTTATTAGAATTATGCTAGAGATATAGACAGTCTAAAGCCGTGAGCAAGGACACAACTTAAGTGAGTACCTAAGATCTAATCGCATGTATCCACTATATGCGGTTACATGCAAAACGGAATTTCTAAATAAAAGTATAAAAATGGAAATTCTGTCAAAATTGATTAAGGAGGGAAGTAACATGCCACGTAAAGGACATACTCAGAAAAGAGAAGTATTAGCTGATCCAATGTATAACAGCGTAGTAGTTACAAAGCTTATCAACAACATTATGTTAGATGGTAAGAAAGGTGTAGCTCAGAAGATTGTTTACGGAGCATTTGATAAGATTGCTAACCAGACAGGCAAGGATGCTATTGAAGTATTCGAAGAAGCTATGAATAACGTTATGCCAGCTCTTGAAGTTAAGGCTAGACGTATTGGTGGTGCAACATATCAGGTACCTATCGAAGTAAGACCTGAAAGAAGACAGGCTTTAGGACTTCGTTGGATCACATTGTATTCACGTCAGAGAAGTGAAAAGACAATGGAAGAAAGATTAGCTAACGAAATTATGGATGCAGCAAACAACACAGGCTCATCTGTTAAGAAACGTGAAGATATGCACAAGATGGCTGAAGCTAATAAGGCTTTTGCTCATTATCGTTTCTAATATAAAACTGCAATTGTCACAGAACAGGCTGTTATGCAGTTTGTAACTGTGACCGTATGGCAGTGAAGAATTACAAGAAGGTAATTCTTTAATAAGATATTAAATTAAGGAGGAAAAAACCTTGGCTGGAAGAGAATATCCACTAGAGAGAACAAGAAACATTGGTATTATGGCTCATATCGATGCCGGTAAGACTACTTTAACAGAACGTATCTTATATTATACTGGTGTAAACTATAAAATTGGTGAAACTCATGATGGAGCTTCTACAATGGACTGGATGGAACAGGAACAGGAAAGAGGTATCACAATTACTTCTGCCGCTACAACTTGTCACTGGACATTAGAAGATCATCATAAGCCAAAGGCTGGTGCGTTAGAACATCGTATCAACATTATCGATACACCGGGACACGTTGACTTCACAGTAGAAGTAGAACGTTCACTTCGTGTATTAGATGGTGCTGTTGGTGTATTTGATGCTAAGGCTGGTGTTGAACCACAGTCAGAAAACGTATGGCGTCAGGCTGACACATACAATGTACCTCGTATGGCATTCATCAACAAGATGGATAAAATGGGTGCAGATTTCTTTTATTCAGTTCAGACAATTATTGATCGTTTAGGAAAGAATGCTATTCCTGTACAGATCCCAATCGGTAAGGAAGATGATTTCATCGGATTAATCGATTTGTTTGAAATGGAAGCATATTATTATAAAGATGATAAGGGTGAAGACATCGAAATCACAGCTATTCCTGATGACTTAAAGGATCTTGCTAATGAATGGCATGAAAACCTTGTTGAAAAGATTTGTGAATTAGATGATGACCTTATGATGCAGTATCTTGAAGGAGAAGAACCTTCTATCGATGATATGAAGGCTGCTCTTAGAAAAGGAACAATCGCTTGTGAAGCTGTTCCTGTATTCTGTGGTTCTGCTTATAAGAACAAAGGTGTTCAGAAGATGTTAGATGGTGTTATCGAATATATGCCGGCACCAACAGATATCCCTGACATTACAGGTACTGATGAAGATGGTAACGAAGTAGTTCGTCATTCTTCAGATGATGAACCTTTTGCAGCATTAGCTTTCAAGATTATGACTGACCCATTTGTAGGTAAGTTAGCATTCTTCAGAGTTTACTCAGGTACAATGAACTCAGGTTCATATGTTTTAAATGCTACAAAGAATAAGAAAGAACGTGTAGGCCGTATCGTACAGATGCATGCCAACAAGCGTACTGAAATTGATAAAGTATATTCAGGAGATATCGCTGCTGCTGTAGGTTTCAAAATTACTACAACAGGTGATACAATCTGTGATGAACAGCATCCTGTAATTCTTGAATCAATGGAATTCCCAGAACCAGTTATTGAGCTCGCTATTGAGCCTAAGACAAAGAATGACCAGGGTAAGATGGGTGAAGCTTTAGCTAAGTTAGCTGAAGAAGATCCTACATTCCGTGCTCATACAGACACAGAAACAGGTCAGACAATCATCGCTGGTATGGGTGAGCTTCACTTAGATGTAATCGTAGACAGACTTCTTCGTGAATTTAAGGTAGAAGCTAACGTTGGTGCACCTCAGGTTGCATACAAAGAAACATTTACTAAGGCTGTTGATGTTGATAGCAAATATGCTAAGCAGTCAGGTGGTCGTGGACAGTATGGTCACTGTAAAGTTAAATTTGAGCCTATGGATCCAAACGGTGAAGAACAGTTTAAGTTTGAATCTACAGTAGTTGGTGGTAACATTCCTAAGGAATATATCCCAGCTGTTGGTGAAGGTATCGAAGAAGCTGCACAGTCAGGTATTATTGCTGGATTCCCTGTACTTGGTGTACATGCTACAGTATATGATGGATCTTACCATGAAGTCGATTCATCAGAAATGGCTTTCCACATCGCTGGTTCTATGGCATTTAAGGATGCTATGGCTAAGGCAGATCCAGTATTACTTGAGCCTATTATGAAGGTTGAAGTAACAATGCCTGAAGAATACATGGGTGATGTTATCGGAAGCTTAAATTCAAAGCGTGGACAGATCGAAGGTATGGACGATATCGGTGGTGGAAAGATTGTTAAAGCATTCGTTCCATTGTCAGAAATGTTCGGTTACTCAACAGAACTTCGTTCAGCTACTCAGGGACGTGGTAACTATTCAATGTTCTTTGAAAAGTACCAGGCAGCTCCAAAGTCTGTTCAGGATAAGATTGCATCTGCAAGAGCAAAATAATATATGGATTTAACCATTAATTTAATATAAAGGCTTGAAAATCTTCCCATTATAAAATATAATGGGAGATAAGCCTATGTAAAAGACCACAAGGTCTGAAATTTTAATTTTATTATTTTTAGGAGGATTATCAAAATGGCAAAAGCTAAGTTTGAAAGAACAAAACCACATTGTAATATTGGTACAATCGGACATGTCGATCATGGTAAAACAACTTTAACAGCAGCTATTACTAAAGTACTTGCTGAAAGAGTTGAAGGTAATGAAGCTACAGATTTCGAAAATATCGACAAGGCTCCAGAAGAAAGAGAAAGAGGTATCACAATCTCTACAGCTCACGTTGAATATGAAACAAAGAAGAGACATTATGCTCACGTTGACTGCCCAGGCCATGCTGACTATGTAAAGAACATGATCACAGGTGCTGCTCAGATGGACGGTGCTATCCTTGTAGTTGCTGCTACTGATGGTGTTATGGCTCAGACAAAGGAACATATCTTACTTTCACGTCAGGTAGGTGTTCCAAAAATCGTTGTATTCATGAACAAATGTGATATGGTTGATGATGAAGAATTACTTGAATTAGTAGAAATGGACGTTACAGAAATCCTTGAAGAATATGGTTTCGACGGAACTCCAATCATCAAAGGTTCAGCTCTTAAAGCTCTTGAAGATCCATCATCAGAATGGGGCGATAAGATTATGGAATTAATGGATACAGTTGATGATTACTTCCCAGATCCAGAAAGAGATACAGATAAGCCTTTCTTAATGCCAGTAGAAGACGTATTCACAATCACAGGTCGTGGTACAGTTGCTACAGGTAGAGTAGAAAGAGGAACACTTCACTTAAACGATGAAGTTGAAATCGTCGGTGTTAAGGAAGAAACACAGAAGACAGTTATCACAGGTATTGAAATGTTCAGAAAGCTTCTTGATGAAGCTCAGGCTGGTGATAACATCGGTGCTCTTTTAAGAGGTATCAACAGAGACCAGATCGAAAGAGGTCAGGTTCTTGCTAAACCAGGTTCAGTAACATGCCATAAGAAATTTACTGCTCAGGTTTACGTATTAACAAAGGATGAAGGTGGACGTCATACTCCTTTCTTCAACAACTACAGACCACAGTTCTACTTCAGAACAACTGACGTAACAGGTGTTTGTGAATTACCAGATGGTGTAGAAATGTGTATGCCTGGTGATAACGTAGAAATCACAGTTGAACTTATTCACCCAATCGCTATGGAACAGGGTCTTGGATTCGCTATCCGTGAAGGTGGTAGAACAGTAGGTTCAGGTAAGGTTGCTACAATTATTGAATAATACGATATAATGGCGAATAGCCTATAAATAAAGGGACTTAGGAGTTTTTCCTAAGTCCTTTTTCTTTTGGCTCTTTGTCAAGAGCGGGGGTAAAAAGATTTTTTACACAGTTGTGAACCATTGTTCACAGCTGTGTTTTCTCTTTTAAGCAGAGGTCATAAGGATTCTATTCCTAAAGTTCTCAAAATTTCTATATCCGTAAGCATTTCGCTTAATTACTTTAATCTTGCTGTTGGTTCCTTCTGTAAATCCGTTGGAATAAGGACAGTCAAAAGCATTCAGTATGTATTTGGCCCAGTTTGATAACATTGTTAATGTAGCGTTGAATTCTTCCAGTTCGCTTGCCTGCGCTGATAGTATAAATTTTCTAAGTTTCCTATAAGCTTCATCCCTGTTTTTAGATTCCATAAAGTCATAGAACTGTTCTTTTAAATAATAAGCTACAGCTAAGTCATTTGACTGCATAAGCATGACTTCCAATGCCTGCTTACTTTCGTCATTAAGTTTCCAATAATGAGATAACATTATTCGACGGCTTCTCTTAAAATACTTACGGTTTGAAGGATGCATATCCTTTTGAATGCGTTTTCTTACATTTTCTAAAGCCCAGGTAATATAAGTTTTTACCCATTATTGGAGCATATTTGATAATTGAAGGACGATAGTCATGAACTTTATTTGTCACAGTACCACAACATGTACAAACGTGATCACGACGTTTCATATTAAAGTAAATATGCATTTCTTCTGAAGATGATTCAACATTTGTTATAATTAAGTCTTTTATGTCTAAGATATTTGATATAAAATCATTGTTAGGTATAGGCAATCTCCTTTCGGTTATTTTGTGGTGATTTAATTATAAAGGTTATAGGTTACTGTGCCTACTTTTTTACAAATAAATCAATGTAGGAAAAGAAAGAGATTAATATGGTGGTTATAAAAAAAGATTACTTGATAAAAATATTAAATAAGATTAAAAAAGGAATAAGAGGGTATACACCCATAATAATTTCAATAATTTCACTATTTTTTTCAGTTAAATCTTATACATGGAATGAAGTACATAGTGAGTTAAATTATTACATAAAACCAAATGTAACAGAAACTAACAACGATAAAATGAATATTGAACTTGAATTTATGGTAAATAATGGAGCAATTGGTGATATAAGAGTATTAGATTATAGAATGGGAAAACTAAAATAAATAGCAAATAACAGAGGTGGAGTAATAAAAGGTAATGCTAATAAAGAAGAGCGGACCATTGAGTTTTCTGTATCTTTTACAGAAGAGAAATATGAAGAAGTTACTGTGACGTTCTATATATTAACAGAAGGTAAAGATGGGAGTAGGGAATTAGATATGATTATGGAAAATGTGGATTTTATGAATAAGAGAGGTAAAATTCGTTATTATACTACATTAGATATGGTAATTAGCGAACATAATAGTGATAATGTTAAAAATCAAAATGCTCTAAAAGATTATAGAGAATTATATGATTTGCTCAAAAAAGAGAATGAATTATAGTGGTAGATAGTAGATAAATGTAAAAAGATGATAGAAGAAGGAGAAAGATAAAAATGCATGACAAAAAAATATTTGATTTAGCTAATAGTAAATTCTTATCGAAAGAGTTGTCGTTAATAGAATCAGATGTGTCGGAAAGGTGTATTTGTGCAAGCTTAAAAGGATATTTGGAAAAAGAAATTGAAAAATATTCAAAGTATAAGAAGTATCATGTTGATGTTGAATATAATAGAAATGCAGGACATGTTAAAACTATTATAAATAGTGATTTTAAAGTAATACAAGTCACATGTGATTTGATAATACATAGCAGAGGTGAAGATGAAAAAAATGATAATTTGATTGCATTAGAAATGAAAAAATCATATCAGTCAGAAGAAAATAAGAATTCTGATAGAGAAAGATTGATGGCCCTGACTAGATCGGAAAACACCAATGATGTTTGGTCTTTTGATGGAAAAACATTTCCAAGATATGTTTGTGGTTATAAACTAGGTATATATTATGAAATAGATTTACCCAATAGGATTATTTTAATTGAATATTATAGAGGTGGAAATCTGGTAGGAAAAGATATAAAAAGATTGAAAAAATAATTTTATACAGCAAAAAGATAATAAATTATGAGTTCTCATAATTTATTGCCTTTTTTTATTGATATTGTTATATCTTTATGTTACTATAATAGAAAATATGTTCGAATGGAGAGAGACATGAGTATAAGTTACAAAAAACTTTGGAAATTATTAATTGACAGAGATATGATGAAAAAAGATTTAGCTCAAAAGGCAAATATAAGTTCAGCTTCAATTGCAAAACTTGGAAGAAATGAAAATGTAAATACAGATATAATATTGAAAATATGCACAGCACTTGAATGTGATTTTTCTGATATAATGGAAATTGTTGATGAGGATAAATAAAAGAGGTTAGACAATGGATCGTTTAACAAAAGAACAACGTCATAGGAATATGAGCAATATAAAGAGCAAAGATACAAGTATTGAGCTTAAATTAAGAAAAGCTTTATGGAAAAAAGGATATCGATATAGGAAGAATTATAATAAACTTCCAGGAAAACCAGACATTGTTCTTACCAGGTATAGAATTGTAATATTTTGCGATAGTGAATTCTTTCATGGAAAGGATTGGGAGAAATTAAAGTTACAATTAGAAAAAGGAAAAAATTCTGAATTTTGGATTAATAAGATATCTAAAAACATAGAACGGGATGAAAAGATTGAAAAAGAACTGAACTTTATGGGATGGACAGTTCTGAGATTTTGGGGAAAAGATATAAATAAAAATGTAGACGAATGTATTAAAGTTGTCGAGGAAAAAATATTTGATAACATGACGGCTGATGAATCGTTTTTTGACAGAGAGGAATAATAAAATGAAATATAAAGCAATTGACTTGTTTGCAGGAATAGGTGGAATAAGAAAAGGATTTGATAATGCTTTCGGGAAAAATATAGAAACGGTATTCGTAAGTGAATGGGATGAATATGCTCAAAAAACATATAGAGCAAATTATAAAGATAAATTTCAGATTGCCGGAGATATAACGAAAATTGATGAGAAAGATATACCTGAATTTGATATATGTTTAGCAGGTTTCCCATGTCAGGCATTTTCACTGGCAGGAAAAAGAATGGGTTTTGATGATGATTATAAGGGAATGTGCAGAGGTACATTGTTTCAGGATGTTGTGAGAATATGTGAGTATCATAAACCAAAAGTTATTTTTTGTGAAAATGTGAAAGGACTTACCATACATGACAGAGGAAGAACTTTTAAAGTTATAAAAAATGCCTTTGAACAGATAGGATATACTGTATATGATAAGGTTTTGAATAGTAAGAATTTTGGTGTTCCACAGAATAGAGAGAGAATTTATATAGTTGCATTCAGAAAAGATATCAACTCGGAAAATTTTGAATTTCCAATAGGAAATAAGCCGGATACTTGTATACGTGACATTATGGAAGAACAGGAAGTAAGTGTTAAATATTATCTTTCTACAACATACATAGAAACATTAAAGAGACACAAGGCGAGACATGCAGCAAAAGGAAATGGCTTTGGCTACGAAATAAGAGATTTAGATGGAAAAGCAGGAGCTATTGTTTGTGGTGGCATGGGAAGAGAAAGAAATCTCATCATAGATGATAGACTTACAAACTTTGTACCTGTTACCCATATTAAGGGTGAAGTTAACAGAGAAGGAATTCGTAAAATGACACCTAGAGAATGGGCAAGACTGCAGGGATTCCCAGATGATTTTAAGTTGGAATTGGCAGATACACATTTATATAAACAGTTTGGTAATAGTGTAACTGTTAATGTCATTGAAGCAATAGCAGATAAGATAAAAGTAGTTCTTGATGCAGATGAAAAGGCCAAATCAGGTGTTGAAACTGTAAGCATAAGACAAGCAAAAAAAGAACGTGCTGTAGGATAAAAGGGGGAGGTATATATATGATAAAGGGAAACAAAGGTGAATGGAGTGAATTATATGTCTTGTTAAGACTTTTGGCATATGGAAAGATTTATGCGGCAGATGATCAGGTTAAGAAGATTAAAAATGTATACTTTCCAATTCTTAAAATAATTCGAGAAGAGGTAAAAGGAAAAAGACTCGAATACAGGATAGGTAAAAATGAAGATGTAGAAATCTACAGCAACGATATTAAGATTAAAAGCATAAGTAAGGAACGTCTAAAGAAGGAAGCGGATTATTTATATAATGAAATAGTTAATATGAAGAGCAGGTCATTTGAAATTGAGCAAACAGAAAAATTTGCTAATGAAATTGAATGCTATCGTTTATCTGCACCATCTACAGATAAAACAGATATTAAAATTCAAATTCATGACATACATACAGGATTTGAGCCTGTATGTGGATTTAGCATTAAGTCAGAATTAGGAAGTGCTCCAACGCTTTTGAACGCCTCAGGTGCAACTAATTTTATATATGAAGTAGAAGGCATTAATGATGTGCAGATGGAAAGGATAAATGCACTTAATAATCCAAAAAGTAAAATAATGGACAGAATGGAGCAAATTTTTTTAAATGGAAAGGTTACATATTCAAGAGCAGCTAATGAAAAATTTGCAAATAATTTAATGTTGATAGATAGTCGTATGGAAGAAATAGTTGCACAGGTGCTTCTATGCTATTATCGTGACAACATAAGCGATTGTAGGGAAATAATTAATAAATTGGAAGAGGAAAATCCACTGGGATTTCCGAAGAAAGGATTTTACGAATTTAAATTTAAAAAATTTCTGTGTTCAGTAGCATTAGGTATGATGCCGTCAAAAGAATGGGATGGATACGATGAAGCAAATGGTGGATACATAATTGTGTCTGCAGACGGAGAGGTATTGGTATATCACATTTACAATAGAGATTATTTTGAAAAATATTTATTGGATAATACTAAACTGGAAAGAGGTTCGACAAGTCGACATGGATTTGCGTCTCTGTATAAGGAAGATGAAAAGATGTGTATGAATTTAAATTTGCAGGTTAGGTTTAAGTAGAAAATACTGAGAGAAGAGAGTCTCTTAGATTTATGGTAATATTATACGAGATATTAAAGAAATGTGTGAAAAGGTTCGGAGTAATTTACAAAACATTATATGAATATTATTAATTAAATTTATAAAATTTTTGTAGAACAATGTAAGGTAGAAAAGTCTGTTTATAAAAGTCTGTTTATAAAAGTAAAGAATATTGGAGAACCGAAAATGATGAAATAATATTTATCTGACATATCTAAAAGATAGTATTAAATGAATTGGTTATGTGATGTGTATAGGAAACTCGTACTGGATATTTACTGTAAGTTTGTCAAATTTGAAAAGAATTATCCGGAGTTTAGTGATATAGAAGAAGAGGAGATGCAGTGGATGGGAATAACAAAAGTTAGTATTAGAAATTTTAAATCAATTAAAAACATCTTAATAAATTTAGAAAGAGACAAATACGATTTACAGTGTTTTATAGGTGAAAATGGTGCGGGAAAATCGAATTTTCTTGATGCTTTAAATTATTTTTATAAAAATTTAGTGGTGGAAAATATTGAAAAAGGAATAATTGATACAAATAATAAATATTTGCAATATGCATATATTGAGATAGAGTATGATTTCTCGCAGCTAAAGGTAAGGAATACTAATAAATATTACGATGAAAAACTGTTTGAAATACTTGAATTGTTAGAGGATGATACAATAAAAATAAAAATGGTTCAATATAAAGATGGCTCAATAAAATGGTATCCAAGAGAAGCAGATGCAGATGTAAGAAAACTGTTACATAAAGTTTTTCCTATTTTTTTTATTGATACAAGATTTATATCGTTACAAAATTGGTCCGAAATATGGAGTGCTATATCAGATGTTTCTATTAATAAAATGAATATAGAAAGGGAAAAAATAAAAGAAAAAATAAATGAATTAATGCTAGATGCATACGGTGAAAAATATACTAAAACAATTAATATTATAGAAAGAGTATTCAAAAATGAGAATATAAAAATAGACGATTCTAGTTATTGGGAGTGCTATACAGAATTATTAAAGTTGAGATTAGGCGGAGAAAAATTCTTAAATGAGGAAAATAAATTAACTTATTTTTCTGATGGATTGAATTCCCTTAAATATATTAAGCTTATTATTGAATTGATAGCCAATTTATCAAGCACAGGATGGAAAAATCCATTGCTAATTATAGATGAACCAGAAATCGGACTACATTCATTGTATATCGATGAACTCATTGAATGTGTACAAAGCAATATTAACAAAAATGTTAATATGATGTTAACTACACATTCGCCACACTTGGTGAGTTCAATAATAAAAAATGAAATACCAATAAGCATTTGGAGGATTTTTTTTGAAAATAATCATTCTAAGTTTGAAAAAATGCAAGATATTATTGAGGAAAAACAAAAATATTTAATAAGTGATATTGAAACAGGATGTTATTTTTCAAATGCGTTACTTTTTGTAGAAGGTAAATCGGAAAAGCAATTGTTTTTTAATAAAAACATAAAGAAATTGTATCCAGATATCAAAAAAATTAATATTGTAAATTATGATTCTGATAATTCAATGCTAGATTTAGTATATCCAGAACATATGAAGTTTAGTGTGCCGTATTTAGTATTGGTCGATATGGATAAAATATTGAAATACAGTTATCGTTCTGGAAAATTTAAATTAAACTCAGATAACTTAGTAAATCCATTGTATAGTACTACAGTTAAGGAAAAACAGAAATATTTGTATTACAAAAAAGATGGAAAAAAAGAAAAAACTTATAATCAAAGATTAAAAATTGAGAAAATGATTAACAAAGCAATTTTTAATCAAACTGCGGATAAACTGTTTATAGATGACTATTTCTTTGAATTAATAATAATTGAGATAAAAAAATATTGTATTCAATATAATGTATTGCCAGTAAGAACAACAATAGAAGGTGTTCTTGTTAATGAAGTAAATGTTGAAATTGCATATGAATGGATTAAAAACAAACTAGAGACAGATTTAAGACAAGAATTAGATAATATCTTAAGTAGGGAGAGTATTAATAATAAAAAATATAGGACAACTATTATTAGGTGTTGTTTAAGTGGAAAGTTAGATGTTTTAAAAAATATAAATGAAAAAGAGGTTCTTGTTGATCAAAACGTAAAATCGTGTATTGTGAATATTAAGGAAAGATATGGGAAAAAAACAGGAGGATGGATTAATGAATTCATTAATTATTATTTTTCAAGATATATAGATGGCTTAGATAACACAGAGTTAAAAGTAGAAAAATTTGCAAACGATTTCAAAGAATTAAATTTTATTTTACGTAAAAGTTTAAATATGTTAAAATAGAGAAGGATGAGTAGTAACTAAAATGTTTGTACATAGTGCAACAGCAATAATGTTGTTATGTTATTGTGACCTTGAGAAGTTGATATAAAATCATAAAAAAAATTTTATAAATCAAAAAAACCAAGGTGTTATTGTGGCAATTAAGTTTCGGCTTTTATATACCCTTAAAAGAAGAGGCCGAAAACGCTACGCGAGATATGAGAAGTACTTATCCAGGCTCCAAATTTGGAGCCTTTTCTATAATAGGAGAAAAAATGAAAATATGGAAAATTGAAAGTGAAGAACAATTTTATGACGTTATAATCAATTGCAAAAAGGAAAGATTAATTGCAATATTGGATAATAAGAAAAAATATTATGGGGAAAAAATATATTTACCTAAAAAAAATGGTTATAGAATCGTTTATCATATTAACAAAAAAAATGATTTGTATAAAATACAAAAGAAATTATTAGAAAATTTTCTGTCTAATATTATGATTTCAGATTGTGCAAGTGGTTTTGTAGAGGGGACTAATTATTTTGATTATATGAAACCACATACGGATTTTTATAAGAAAAATTATTATTTAAGACTTGATCTGGAAAATTTTTTTGGAAATGTATCTAAAGATGATGTAAAACAAAGTTTGGGGTATTATGTAAGCAAAGAGGTAGAAAATAGAGATGAAGTATTGGATAAACTTATTGAAATATTGACATATGATAATGAAATAGCTCAGGGGGCAATAACATCACCAATTGTGAGCAATATTGTATTTAGAAATTTAGATATAAGAATACAAAAATATTGTTTTAAACATGACATTGAATATACTAGATATGCAGATGATCTCTTGTTTTCAGGTCATAGAGATGTTTTGCATAAGAAATCCTTTTGTAAGAACATAGAAAGAATTGTTGGAAGTAAGGGGTTTAGAATTAATTATTCGAAAACTAAAAGATCAAGGTGCTATATATCGTTGAATGGGTTTGTAATAGATGATAGTATACGCTTGTCTAGAAAAAAAATGGAGGAAATTAATAGGATTATATTTTTTCTTAGCAATAAACGAAATTTAAAAAAATAAAAGAAGGAAATGTAACAGAGCTAAATTTACATATTAAAGAAGAAAAAAAAGTAGATTGTGATAGATTTAATGGAAAATATGAGTTAATTAATTATTTGAATGGATATAGAGCATTTTTAATAAGCGTAGTTTGTAATACAGAAAATAGCAAACACATAAAAAAAATACAGAAAATTATAGCTAGAATAGAGTATATAGTAAAATTAATATCATATTAACAGTTTATCTATGATGTAAATAAACGAATAGGAGGGCAATATGGGTGATATTGATGATTATTTAGTTAATAAAATATTTACAGTTCCTTATATTGATAAGTTAATAGAATCTAAAATTGCTCCAGATTCATTTATCAGGTGCGTAAAAAGATATGAAAAGAAAAATGATATAACATATGGCAAAGCAATTAGTGAAATTTATCATTATCTAGACAAAAACTATAGAAATGAATATTTTTTTAAAAATACAATATTTAATAAATTGTTATTGGATAAACATAATTTGTATTCAACATCAGCGCTAACAGAACTTCCAATTGGCGAATCTAAGGTTGATTTAGTTATGATTAATGGAAAAGGTATTGCATATGAAATAAAAACAGATCTAGATAATTTTAACAGATTACCAACACAAATATCCGATTATTATAAACTCTTTTGTTATGTTAATATAGTTGTAGGGGCTAAAAATTATAAAAGAGCGAAAGAATTTTTAATGGATGTACCAGTAGGAATATATGTGCTTTATGATAATGGAAATCTGCTGTGCAGAAAAAGAGCCGTTTATTACAACGAAGGGCTGTCATATGATGCTATTTTTAATGTTTTAAGGAAGAAAGAATTTGAAAGTATAATTTTAAAACATTATGGCAGACTGCCGAATGTTAACAGTTTTAAATATTACAGAGAATGTTTAGCATGGATTAAAAAGATTAATATAAAGACATTTCAAAAAGAGGCGATGGATGTATTAAAAAAGAGGACATTGCTAGTAATTAACGAAGTAGAGCAAAAATTTGAAGATATAGTTCCTTATGAATTAAGTTTTTACACATATTTTACAAAAAAAAATCGTATTAACTATAATAAAATTTCAGAATTTTGGAATAAAAGAATGGAGGTGTAATTATGTATTATCCATATTTTAGAGGAAGGCAAAATGAACTTTTATGTTTAAGAGAATTGTTGGAAAATGATAAACTTAGTGAAAAAGTAATACCAGTAATAGAACCAGTTCGCTTTAACAGTACATTATTTTCTACGTTATCGAAGTTTATTGAAAAAGATAGAAATATAATAATTATTACAAATCCGGAGGTGGGAAAATTTAATGAAGAATATAATGATAAAATATTACAAATTAAAAAATCAGATGAAAGCAAGCAAGAAAAATTGAGGAATATATTAGAAAATTATAAAAAAATTATAAATGATGATCATATCAAGAGAGGATATATTGTAAAAGAAGATATAATTGAACGAATAAGAAATGGCAAAATAAAATCAGATCTCTCTTATTTTTTTAATAGAGACAAAGGAAATTATAGCTTTTATTTGGAATATGGGGAAGAATTGAAAGCTGAAAAGACATTTATTCCTAAGGATGAAGATTTTAAAGATGAAGTTTATGGGGACACGGTTATATTGGAGGATGTTTACAATAAGGCTCGAAGAAACATTGATTATATTAATAAGCCAGATGAGTTTTTTAGCAAGAATCACTTGATTTATGATAAAAGAGGTTATCAAGGCTTTTCTGACTATTCAGTTGTTGGTGATGTATATGAAGAAACGGGGTTTGCGCCTTTAGCTATAGCTATTCATATTGTGTATTTTGATAAAAAGAAAGTTTTGAGAATACATCATTTTGTATCTGATTCAAATGAAAATATTTCTGACCCAGCAAGAAAATTTGAGGAAGCAATGGAAAAACTAATTAAATGGGATGGACTTGTAAATGTTAAGCAAACAAATGGATTGAGTAACCTTATTTCATATTATAAACAGGGAAGGTTTCCAGGATTAGGAGTAATAAAAAAATATTCATTGATGCATCATATTGAATTAATTGGCGATTTCCTGGAGAAAAAATATGATTTGTTGTGAAAAATGTTTTACAGATATTGTAATAAAGTCTGAAATAATAGGATTAGGAAATAAAGGAAATTGTGAAATTTGTGGTAGTAGAGACGTATATATATATGATAGTGAATATAATTTTGATGACTCAAATATTGAAGAGTGGTTAACAAGTATAGTTAAAATCTATAAAGCACAGGAAAAACTTGATGAAAATTATCCAAAAGAGCATTTGGGAAGTTTAGAAAATAAATTAAAATATGATTGGGATATTTTTGATGTTGATGAGACTAAAATTAGAACCATTATAGGAAGTATAATTAATAACGCCTTGGATATAGATACAGAGTTACTAGAACAAAAAGTTGGTATTCCAGAATTAAATAATACTGATTATATGATGCAAAATTCTATCATGGGTGTGCATAAGTGGGATGATTTTAGAAAATATTTAAGAAGCGAAAATAGATTTCACAGTAAATATATAAGTTTAGATATACTATCAGAAATTTTAAAAGATACTGAAATTATTATACCAGAGGGAACGATTCTTTACAGAGCTAGAAAGTCAAGTAGAAAGGGATTTAAAAGGAAAAGTATGGGAGCTCCACCATCAGAGTTAGCTACGGCGGGTCGTGCAAATTCTAAAGGAATCAGTTGTCTATATTTATGTAGTCAAAAAAATACCACTGTTAAAGAAATTAGAGCAAATATATTTGATTATGTGACAATAGCAAATTTTAGAGTGGACAGAAATATTAAAGTCTTAGATATGAGTAGCATCTGTCATAATTCTCCTTTTTTTGTAGAGACTGACAAGGTTAAATATTTAGTTAACGAAAAGCATTTACGAAAAATGCAAGATGATTTAGCTAAGCCAATAACTAGTGATGATACGGAACTTGATTATTTGCCAACACAATACATTAGTGATTTCGCAAAATATTTAGGATATGATGGTGTTAAATATATGAGTACATTTGATAAAAATGCATATAATTTAGCTCTATTTGATGTTAAATCATGTACATGTACATACAACAGAAATTATTTGATTGGCAATTCAGATTATAAGTTAACAAATGGTCATGTTTAGTGCTATATAAGAAGTCGTCAAACCGTCGTCATTTTTCTTTGCAAATAGAAATAATGACAGCACATACAACCAAAACAAGCAGGAAATACAATGAAAACTAAATAAAAAACATTAAGCAATGATAAGATAATTTCGTGAAGGTGGTAGAACAGTAGGATCAGGTAAGGTTGCAACAATTATCGAATAATACGATATAATGGCGAATAGCCTATAAATAAAGGGACTTAGGAGTTTTTCCTAAGTCCTTTTTCTTTTGTGACATTAATTTGACATTATTGAGTCCTATAGAGTACAGACATAGACTTGGATTGGTCACTTAGATAGTCCAAG
>ENA-OROP01000017-OROP01000017.1-human-gut-metagenome-genome-assembly--contig:-NODE-17-length-182474-cov-22.671619_pt1 | contig 182474 bp, 159 predicted proteins | sample MGYA00242132_ERZ509056 | MGnify/ENA primary metagenome ERZ509056 (study PRJEB26280, sample SAMEA2338768) | human gut metagenome | biome: human gut; feature: human-associated habitat; material...
GGATAAACGCTGAAGGCATCTAAGCGTGAAGCCCCCCTCAAGATGAGATATCCCTCACATAAGTGGGTAAGATCCCTTGAAGACTACAAGGTAGATAGGGCAGAGGTGGAAGTGTGGCAACACATGGAGCTGACTGTTACTAATCGATCGAGGGCTTGACCAAATAAACTCGGAATCTGTATGAAGTTTTGAATGTACAAAAAATAACTTACAAAGTATTGCAATTTTAACAGTTATGATATATAGTAATTAAGTGACGTACCAATCTACGTCATTTTCTGTACTACGGAGTTGTTAGTAACTATATATTCCTCGATAGCTCAATGGTAGAGCGCACGGCTGTTAACCGTGATGTTGTAGGTTCGAGCCCTACTCGGGGAGCTCAATGAATAATCGGCTCCGTGGTCAAGCGGTTAAGACATCGCCCTTTCACGGCGGTAACACGGGTTCGATTCCCGTCGGAGTCACTTGCAGTGATGCATAATTTAATAATATGGCGACATAGCCAAGCGGTAAGGCGTGGGTCTGCAACACCCTGATCACCAGTTCGAATCTGGTTGTCGCCTCTTAAGAATCCATAGCAATGTGGGTTCTTTTTTCATTTTATGAAGCATAAAAAAGAAAGAAAGGTGTTTGCCAGAATTAGGCAAGGCGGAAAAAATGATAGAAATTTTAAAAGCAATATTATTTGGTATTGTGGAAGGTATTACAGAATGGCTTCCAATCAGCAGCACAGGACATATGATTCTTTTAAATGAGATTGTATCGCTGGATGTATCGGATGAATTTTACAGTATGTTTGAAGTTGTAATCCAACTTGGAGCGATTATTGCTGTCGTGATTTTATTCTGGAATCAGATCTGGCCTTTTGGTAGGAAAAATAATAAAGAACCATTGGCAAAAAATGGAGCAGGTGCGTATATAAAATGGGATATATTTAAACTGTGGTTTCACATTTTAGTATCCTGCGTACCAGCAGCAATCGTAGGCGTACTTTTTGATGAGCAGTTGGAAGCATTATTTTACAATTATCAGACAGTAGCAATTATGCTGATTCTGTTTGGTATAGCTTTTATTGTGATCGAGAATTATCACAGAGGAAAAAAGGCAAAGGTGAATACCCTTGTCGGAATTGATTATAAATTGGCATTCTGGATAGGAATGTTTCAGCTGATCGCAGCGGTTTTTCCAGGAACATCGCGTTCCGGAGCTACAATTGTCGGAGCATTATTACTTGGGGTTTCCAGAACTGTTGCAGCGGAATATACATTTTTCCTTGCAATTCCGGTTATGTTTGGAGCCAGTCTTTTGAAAGGTGCAAAGTTTTTGATGAACGCAACTATGACTTCTCAGGAAGGTGTAATCCTTGTGGTGGGAATGATTGTTGCATTTGCAGTGTCGCTCGTTGTAATTAAATTTTTAATGGGATATATTAAGAAACACGATTTCAAAGTGTTTGGATGGTACCGTATCATTCTTGGTGTCATCGTGTTATTATGCGGATTTGCCGGCTTTATCGGATAAAATACCGCATACCGTAAGTTTTGTTATTAACCGTATTGGAAGGATAATAGATACCGTTTTCCTCTGCAATAAAGAAGCCGCATTTTTTGTGGGTTGCGAGGGAGGCGGTATTTGTTTTACTTACACAATCACGGATATCAACAGAACCTTGCTGATGAAGATGTGTTATCATTTCATTTAAAAGTTCGGAGGCGTATCCCTTTTTTCGGTATTTGGGTGGTGTCTCTAAAGCTTCCAGATAATAAAAATCATTTATTTTACTTAATCTGGCAGCACTTACAGGCATATTGTCTTTTTCCAGAACATAATAAGTATTTTCCGGCAAAGTAAAAAAATCCTGCAAAAAGCAGACAAAGGAATCCTCTTCCTGTTGGATTGCGGTAGTTAAGTCAGTTACATCCGGATATTTTTCTCTGGCGTTTTCCATACAACCTTCTATATATATTTCATGTACGAGAGTGTACATTTCTTCTTGTGTCATGGATTTGTATTCTTTTAACATGTCAAATGCTCCTATATGTTTTCCTGCTATTGTTATGAAAGATTTGAACTCTCTAATCAATGGTAAAAACAGTTCTATCTAAAACAGCACTATATTTATATGTTATCATGTCTGACAATTTGGTACAAGAATATAGGTGTAATAATTGTTAAATGAAAAATGTTAACTAAGAATAAAATATAGGTTGACAATCAAAACGATATTTTATAGAATAAGTGAGTACGAGCGAAGCGTTACTGGAATGAGGTACGCATAAACAGTAACACTATTTTTGTGTGATAGACGTATTCACGGATAGACATACAGCAGCTCAAATAAAAGTGTATGGAGAAGTTAACAATGAATGAGAAAAAGATATCAACATCAACGATTGCAATGATTGCTTTGATGACCGCAGTTACCTGTATTTTAGGACCATTATCAGTGCCAATCGGACCGGTTCCAATTTCCCTGACAAATCTTGCAATTTATTTTACCGTAATATTGCTTGGATGGAAAAAAGGAACGGTGTCTTATGTGATTTATTTATTGATCGGCTTAGTTGGAGTTCCGGTGTTTTCAAGTTTTTCGGCAGGCCCAGCAAAATTATTTGGACCGACAGGTGGTTATCTGATCGGATTTATTTTTCTGGCAATGATCAGTGGCTGGTTTATTGAGAAGTTTCCGGGAAAAAGAGTGATGTATTTTGTTGGAATGGTTTTAGGAACAGCAGTCTGTTATGCACTTGGAACAGCATGGCTTGCTTATGAGGCAGAAATGACATTCCAGGCAGCTTTGATGGCTGGTGTGATCCCATTTATAATTGGTGATATCGCAAAAATGATCGTGGCGATCATTGTAGCACCGATGATTAAGAATCCTTTAGTAAAAGCCGGATATATCAAATAAGAAGGTTTACATCATTAGAGGTACAACACAGTTGACCTTCAATATCTAAAATTAATAAATTGCGCAAAGACAGGAGGTTGTCAGTGCATAGGCATATTCAGATGTATGATAGAGTGCGTCTGTGATAAAATGTGTTTATGTGTGATAACCTCTTGTTGTTTTGTGAAAAAATGTATAAAATAATTTTTACATTGTGATAGTAATTTCACAGTCGAAAAAATAGAGAACAGGAAAAAGTATGAATCAGAAAGTTGTATTTTTAGATGTAGACGGAACAATTGTAAACGATAAAGGCATTATCCCGGAATCAACCCAAATTGCGATCAGAAAGGCGGTAGAGAACGGCCACAAACTGGTCGTGTGCAGTGGACGAAGTCTTTTTCAATTGCCGCAGATGCTATTGGATCTTGGATTCAGTGGAATGGTTACGGCAGCCGGAGCACAGGTGATCGCAGGTGGAAAAGAAATTTATCATGCTGTCATTGATGAAGAACACAGAAAATTTATTGTAGATTATATGGAAAAAAATAATTTTGTTTACTGCTTCCAGACAGATGCAGGAGTTGTCATGAATAAACGGAGCGAACAGCAGATTTTAAAAATTATGAGCGATATGGGAATCACGGAGGAGCATCTGCGTCAGCTTGTAGGTGAATTTTTTATTCAGGAAGATGTCTGGAATAATGAGAAGGAAGAAAAACTGATCTATTATGATGCACCATTTGGAGTGGCGAGAGTGCATGCAGATCTGGAGCCTTATTTTGATGTAGTGGCACTAAGCCTGAGCGGGGCGGATGATTACTGTGGCGAAGTTGGAATCAACGGCATCCATAAAGCAACCGGGATGAAGCGTTATCTGGAATATGTGGGGATTCCCAGAGAGGACAGTATCGCAATCGGAGACGGACCAAACGACCTGCAGATGATGGATTATGCCGGAATCGGCATTGCGATGGGAAATGCAAGGGAAGAAGTCAAAAAGAGAGCCGACATGGTAACATCACATATTGATGAAGATGGGCTTTACCATGCATTAGACAGGCTTGGACTCTTGAACTAATATCTTTTATGGATGAGGCTGCTTATTTGAGAAAAGAAGAACAGATCAAAAAACAGCGTTGGAGAATTTAATAATGAAAGAAAAAGTAATAGGTTTTATAAAAAAAGATACGGTATTATGCGTGGCAATGACACTTGCAATGGTATCCGCTTTTTTTGTAAAACCAACATTGAATTATGTAAACTATATTGATTTCCGCGTCTTGGGCATTTTATTAAGCCTGATGACGGTTATGGCAGGACTTCAGAGAAATGGCTTGTTTGATATGATTGGAAGCAGCCTATTAAAAAGAACAAAAAATACAATGCAGTTATCGCTTGTGTTGGTCTTTTTATGTTTTTTCTTTAGCATGTTTATTACGAATGACGTGTCATTGATTACATTTGTTCCTTTTGCAATGCTGACTTTGCGGAAATGTAATCAGGACAAATTATTAATACCGGTAATCATAGTTCAGACACTCGCAGCCAATCTTGGAAGTATGCTGACACCTATTGGAAATCCGCAAAATTTATATCTTTACAATCTTGCAGAGATGAAAATGTCAACATTTATAGGAATAATAGGTCCATATACGTTAACATCCGGTATATTGCTGCTGTTATCCGTTGCTGTTGTATGCAGAAAAAAAGAGAAGATTGAATTTACACTCGAAGAAAATAACGGCGACCATGAAATTGAAAAAGAAAGGTTACATCTTCGAAGAAAAACACATCAAAAAAATGCAGTTTATCTGATTTTATTTCTGATGAGTCTGCTTGTCGTTGTGAGAGTATTGCCGTACTATGTGGCTTTCATTGTTGTGTTTGTGACGGTCTTTATCATGGACAGACAAGTGTTGAAAACGGTAGATTACAGTTTAATTCTCACATTTATCGCTTTTTTTATTTTTACTGGGAATATAGGAGAAATTGAGACAATCAGGAATGTGTTACAGGAGTTTGTGAGTGGCCGGGAAGTTGGAGTCGGTATCGCTGCAAGCCAGGTGATCAGTAACGTTCCAGCAGCCTTATTACTTTCTGGATTTACAAGGGATTATGCAAAATTATTAGTGGGTGTAAATATTGGAGGGCTTGGTACCTTGATTGCATCAATGGCAAGTCTGATCTCATATAAAATTTATGCACATCACTATAACGAACAGAAAGGAAAATATTTCAGGTGGTTTACGATTGCCAATGTGGGATATCTGGCAGTTTTGCTGGTCGTTTATGGATTGATCAGATGGATGTAAGATAAGCAGAGAAGGAGAATATTATTTCATAGATTTTGAATAATAAGATACGTTATGAGTGAAAAGAAATACAATAAAAATAGTTTACAGGGTACCGTGTATGTATTATTGTCAGCAATCTGTTTTAGTCTGGGCGGAGTGCTGATCAAATCGATTCCGTGGAATTCGTTGTCGATCAATATGGTGCGAAGCGTTTTGTCATTTATTCTGATATTTGCTTATCAGAGAACACAGGGGAGAAAGTTTGTTTTTAACAAAATGGTGCTGCTTGGAGCGGTTTTAAATTTTGTCATGGCATTGACATTCGTGATGGCGACAAAGATGACAACCGCAGCAAATGCAATTGTACTGCAGTTTACAGAACCGGTCTTCTTGATTTTGATCGTGTGGATCGTATACAGGCAAAAACCAAAAAAGGACGCAGTTTTAACCTGCATTCTTGTGTTATGTGGAATTTTCTGCTTCTTTTTTGAATCGCTCAGCACAGGTGGAATGGCGGGAAATATCCTTGCAATTGTGTCGGGAGTGACTTACGCAGGCGTGTTTTTGATCAAAAAATTCCCGGGCGGAGATTTTGAATCGTCGCTTATGGTCTCTCATCTGATCAGTATTGTGGTGGGAATTCCATTTTTAATGCGAGAGACAGTGTTCACGCCAACCGTCTGGGGATATGTTCTGGTATTAGGAATTGTACAGTTCGGGTTGTCATATGTATTTTTATCCAGAGGATTAGATCGTGTTTCACCAGTGACAGCATCGCTGACTTCTACGATCGAACCGATTTTAAATCCTATCCTTGTAGCAATTTTTTGTGGAGAGACAATAGGTATGTTGTCCATTTTTGGAGCGGTGCTTGTCATTGGCTCGGCGACTGTGTATAACTTGAGACAGGCGAAAGGCTAATGCTGTAATCCTGCATATAAAACTGCATAAGTTCTGTAAAAGAATACAGGAGGGATTGATATATATGTGAGGACAAATTATAATTAGCGGAAGATGTAGAAAAAATAGATTTATATGTAATAAAGGAAAAATATATGTTAACACGATTTAAGGAAAAATATATTGGCGATGCCGCATTTTACAAAAGGTATCTTTATCTTGCGCTGCCAATGATTTTGCAAAATGCCATAACAAATCTCGTCAGTTTTCTGGATAACATTATGGTAGGACAGTTGGGAACCGAGCAAATGTCCGGTGTTGCAATTGTCAATCAGTTGATTTTTGTATACAATCTGGCAATATTTGGTGCGGCGTCTGCAGCCAGCATTTTTGGGGCACAGTATTACGGAAAAGGAAATCATAAGGGACATATGTATTCTTTCCGTTTTAAATTGTATGCAACATTGCTTGTAACGGGATTAACGATATTATTATTTGTGACAAAGGGAGCAGATCTGATTTCCCTGTATCTCACCGACACGGCAGGAAGTGGAGCCACCGAGGTGGCACTGCAGTATGGTCTGGAATACCTGGGCATTATGATGGTTGGTCTGATTCCATTTGCGGTAAACCAGTCCTATGCTACTAATATTAAAGAAACCGGGCAGACGTTGGTGCCGATGATCGCAAGTTTTGTAGCGGTTGGAAGCAATGCGGTTTTGGACTATCTGTTTATTTTCGGAATTGGACCATTTCCAAAATTAGGAGTTATTGGTGCAGCACTGGCAACTGTGATCGCACGCTACATAGAAGCATTTATCATTATTATCTGGGCACATTCCCACAAGGAGAAAAACAGGTATCTGGAAGGTGCGTACACCGGATTTGGAATGCCAAAAGTGGAATTGAAGGCAATTATTATCAAAGGCTTCCCACTTATGTTCAACGAGGTTTTATGGGCAGCAGGTATGACAACCGTTACCCAGTGTTATTCCATTCGAGGATTGGAAGTTGTGGCAGGTCTTAATATTGCAACTACGATCACGAATCTGTTTAACATTATCTATATCCAGCTTGGAGCATGTATCAGCATTGTGGTTGGTCAGTATCTTGGGGCTGGTGAACTGAAAAAAGCGAAAGACGCAGATAATAAAATGATTGTTTTCAGTGTATTCTGCTGTGCGCTTGTGGCGGGCGTGATGCTTGTGATCGGTAGATTTTTTCCACAGATTTATAATACTTCTGAACAGATCAAAGAGCTTGCAACCAGTTTTATTGCAGTTTCGGCAATTATTATGCCATTTTGTTCCTTTAGTCATGCTTCTTATTTTACGTTGCGCTCCGGAGGAAAAACGCTGGTCACTTTTTTGTTTGATTCGGTTTTTACCTGGGTGGTTGTAGTTCCGACAGCATTTGTGTTGGCACATTACACAGGACTTGGAATTGTGAGCGTTTATTTTTTTGTGCAGGCGACAGAACTTATAAAAGTAGCAATTGGTTATTTTATGGTACGAAGCAATGTGTGGCTCGTACAGATGGTATAGTGAGGTAGAAAAATGTATTTAATTTCAGAAACAACAAAAGAAGAGAGAGAGGCAATTGTCAAGGAATCTCTTGGAAATATTGAAGCAAGCTGTGATGGCTGTATGTCCGGGCTGGCAGAAATGTATCAAGACTATATTGACGGGAAAAGAGAGCTGCGGGAAATCAATATGGAATTTAATGCGCGTTACGTCAAAGGAGAAGATATGCCAGGCAGAGAACGCTGTGTGTACGGAAAATAATATGATGTTCAAATGAGGTACAAGTGTGCAGTAACGATAACATTTTATGTTAAATCAGAAGAAGAGGAATGAATCATGTATTTTGCAAAAAAGAGTGAGTATAACGATATTCGGGAAAAATCATTTCTTCAGTGGCTGGATGAGATGGAAAAGCATGATGATGTTGCAGTGCGCTGTGGTGTGAAGCTTGCGCGGGAATATATGCAGTATCTCAAGGACGAAAACGAAAAGCTGCGGGAAGAAAATGAGCTGAAAAATAGTTATCTTAAGAAAATGAAGATGACGAATAAATAAAAAGAATAATTTTAATAAGAAAAAGGTGTTTTGATAGAGTTATGTAAACAATAACTTGTCAAAACACCTTTTTTAGTACGATTTATAGGACAGATGATGAGTACAATTGGAGATAACAAGAAAAGTTGATTTCAGTTGGAAATGGAGGATATGGATATGTTAGTTGTAATAAGTAGTGAAGCACCAAAGAAAAGAAAAATTTATCACAAAATGGGCTGCATATATGCAGAAAGAATCAAATTTCAAAATCTGTTGGAAATAAAAGTTGAACAAGCAGAAAAAGAAGGTTATTGTGAGTGTAAATATTGCGCAGGACTCAGAGGAGATGTCAGAACTCGTAAAGCGCAAATGTTATCCTGGACACACAAAAAAGAAATGGAATTTAAATTTGATGATTATACAGAAACATTATATATAAAAACGAAAATTGGTTTTTGGAAAATATATTTAAAAGATGATATAGATAAATACCTTTTATATCATAGAAATAAATTTGAAGCTAACACAGATTATCAGGAACTTATACGAGGAGAATTTCACAGACAAAAAGATGTGAAACAGACAGATTCGTTAGTAAAATTAGTAGAGTACATAGATGCGCATGACAAAGCCAAGGTTGTAATTCAGGATGATTACCATAATCTTCCGAGACGCACGAAAAAGCAGAAAAAATATTATAAACAGGCAGAGCGAAAAGTGAAGCGAGAGGCTGTGAAAAGAATGGACACACTGTTTGCCATGTTGGAAAGACAAAATCCAAGCTTAAAAAATGTTTCGATATATGAAAGGAGCAGCGTATGTTAGAATTGTTAGTTTACTTAATGTTTTTTCCTATTATTATTGCATTTAAAATGATGGGCTGGATTGTAAAAGGAATTTTGGGAATCTTTAAAATGATTGGCGTAGCGGATTTCTTCTGGAAATTATAATGTATATTAACGTTGCTATCCGCGTGTTTTGGAAGTAAAATTATGGAATAAGCAAGATGAATTTTAGAAAAAGAAGGTAGGCAACATGTTTTTTATGATGGGAATCACGGACGGAAGAAAGGATTTTGACTTTCACCAACAGATCATTTGTGATATTTGTGGAAAGTATGGAAGATTTCAGGTTTTTATGACGTATACAGTATTATCTTTATTCTTTATTCCGTGTTTTAAATGGAATAAGCATTATTATGTGCAGACGAGCTGCTGTAATACGGTGTACGAATTGGATGCGCAAGTAGGAAAAAGAATTGCAGCAGGCGAAGATGTGGAAATTCTGCCACAGCATTTAAGAAGGATGAATCAGCAAGGGTACGGATATAGCATGAAACGCTGCAGAAATTGTGGATTTTCCACAACGGAAGATTTTGAATATTGCCCGAAATGCGGTACAAGATTAAGTGAATAATAATTAAACACAGAAAAATATTTGGCAGTTCAAATAATTAGAAAGCAGAAGATATGTTAGGAAATAAAAAAGGAAAGATGATATACGGATATGTACCGGATTATGTACTCTTTGATTTGGAGACGACCGGGACATCTTGTATTTATGACGAAGTCATTGAAATATCAGCGGTAAAAGTACGGAGTGGAAAAGTTGTTGAGGAGTTTAGCCAGCTTGTGAATCCGAAAAGACCGATTCCGTATGCCGCGAGTATGGTTAATCATATTTCGGATGAGATGGTGGCAAATGAGCCGGATTTTGGGCAGGTGCTGCCTGAGTTTTTAACATTTGCCGGAGATGATATTCTGGTAGGTCATAATATCCAGACATTTGATATGAAATTTTTATATCGGGATTGTGAGCGGCTTTTCCAGCAGAAATTAACGAATGATTATGTTGATACGCTGCGGGTTGCAAAGCTCTGTTTCCCGGAGTGGCGGCACAGGAGACTCAGCGATCTTGCAGAGCATTATGGAATTTCAACAAGAGGTGCACACAGGGCGCTGACAGACTGTAAGATGAATCAGCAGGTATTTGAGTATCTGGCAAAAGAATTGGAGAAAATGCCGGCAGCAAAAAAGCAGTCGAAAGAAAAAATCTGCCCGGAATGTGGGCTTCCGATGAAAAAAAGAAATGGACGTTTCGGGGAATTCTGGGGCTGCACAGGGTACCCGGATTGCAGGCATACTGAAAATACATAGTATATAAAAACAGCCGATGCTTACGCATCGGCTTCATTATTTTTATCAGGATGAATATTTGCCTTGATCCGGCGTTTTAAAACAGAGACTTCCAATGGTGAAAAAAGAAGATCGTCAATGATTTCCGAGGAAACTGCTGTCTGTATCTGGTCTAAAGAGCCCTCCCTACAGATTGCAATGACCGGGCATACGTGATTCGGGTTTGCATCTTTTACCGTATCCCATATAAATTTGCCGGAATCTGTTGTATCAGATACATCTGCAAAAATTGATATCTTTAAATGCATCCATCGTCTGTCTGCGTCGCAGAACTTCGAATCCGTCAATCCCCGGCATTACCAGATCAAGTAAAACGAGGTCGATCAGATGGCTGCTTTTCTCAAGGATCATTAAACATTCTTCGCCTGAAGTGGCTTCTTCGAGATAAAATGTTCTCCGAGCATCTCATTTATAATTGCACGTTGAAATTTTGAGTCATCAACAATTAAAATAGTTTCTTTCTTTTGTAAGTACATACTAATCCCCCATAAGGAATGGACTCTAATACGAATAAGTCTATCAGCAGTACTATAGCACATTTGGATTTGGATATTCAATAAAGAATTCGCACTGCAAGACTTTTTGACAAACATTTTTGACCGTGGTATAATTCCTCCCCGATTAAGGAAAATATAAGAGAAAAGAGCAAAAAGTCAAGGTTTCAGGACTTAAAATAAATATAAGATCAGGAGGAAAGCAGGGATTCGTAAGGAATCGTTGCGAGAAAATTATGTGTACAGCAGCAACTTATAAAACAAAAGATTTTTATTTTGGAAGAACGTTAGATTATGAATTTTCATATGGAGAGCAGATTGCAGTGACACCGCGCAATTATCCGTTTCATTTCCGGCATATGGGGGATGTTGCAAAACACTATGCAATCATAGGAATGGCGCATGTTGCAGCAGATTATCCGCTGTATTATGATGCGGTCAACGAAAAAGGTGTTGGGATGGCAGGACTTAATTTTGTCGGAAATGCTTATTTCCCGGAAGTGACAGAAGGAAAAGAAAATGTTGCCTCCTTTGAATTTATTCCGTGGGTGTTAGGACAGTGTGCCAACATGAAGGAAGTACGTGAATTGCTGGCTAAGATCAATATTACAGGAACACCTTTTGCGGAGAATATGCCGGCGGCTTCCCTGCACTGGATCATTGCGGACGCTGATGAGGCTGTCACAGTCGAATCCATGAAGGATGGGCTGAAAATTTACGACAATCCGGCGGGCGTTATGACAAATAACCCACCATTTGACCAGCAGATGTTTCTGTTGAACAATTACAGGGGACTTTCACCAAGACAGCCGGAAAACCATTTTTCTGAGAAACTTCCGTTGGAATGCTATAGCCGTGGCATGGGAGCATTGGGTCTGCCGGGAGATCTTTCCAGTGCATCCCGTTTTGCCCGGGTGGCTTTTACGAAAATGAACTCTGTTTCTGGTGATTCGGAGGAGGAGAGCGTTGGTCAGTTTTTCCATATTTTAGGATCCGTGGAGCAGCAGAGAGGATGCTGTGAAGTGGCAGAAGGAAAATATGAGATCACGATTTATACTTCCTGTTGTAATGCCACAAAAGGTATTTATTATTACACAACTTATACGAACCGTCAGATCACAGCGGTGGATATGCACAGGGAAGATCTGGATGGAAGTGGACTGATCCATTATCCGATGCTGGAAAAAGAGCAGATCCTGCGGCAGAATTAATAAAAAAATAGTTAAGATTTGGAAAAATTTTTATAACGAAATTGACAGGACAGGCATTCTTATATTAAACTAACGAATATAAGAGGGAGTAGTTAGCATCTTCGGATGGAATAGTAGTCGTCATCACGCTGAAAGGCCGGTTATTATTGTAAGTAACGAGACTTTTATCACTCAAAAATTTTTTTGATGCGATAAAGGTCTCTTTTCATAATCAATCCTTTATCGCAGGAAAGGAAGGCGTTATGGAATATTTACTGTTACTCGTTGGTTTTGTACTTTTAGTAAAAGGTGCAGATTTTTTCGTGGAGGGAAGTTCTTCTCTGGCAAAAATCATGAAAGTGCCGAGCGTCATCATTGGTCTTACCATTGTTGCGATGGGAACCAGTGCCCCGGAGGCATCCGTCAGCATTAATGCGGCGCTCACAGGCAATAATGACATTGCGATCAGCAATGTTGTCGGTTCGAATATTTTTAACGGTCTTGTGGTGGTCGGTATCTGTGCGTTCTTAGCAAGTTTTAAGACAAATCTCGATATTTTAAAAAGAGATATGCCTCTCAACATTGTGATCACAATGATTCTCTGTTTCATGTTTATGGATGGAAAACTGAGCCGTATCGAAGGTCTGATTCTATTGGCAGGAATGGCAGCATATATTGTAAGCATGATTTATTCTGCTTTGAAAAATCGTGAAACTGGTGAGGATTGTAAGGTACTGTCGCTGCCAAAAAGTATTGTGTTTATGGCAGGCGGTCTTGTGGCAGTTATTTTTGGTGGGGATCTTGTGGTGGATAATGCCTGTGTGATCGCAGCGAATTTTGGTGTCAGCCAGAATTTTATCGGACTTACGATCATAGCGATCGGAACATCACTTCCGGAGCTTGTGACGTCCATCGTTGCAACCAGAAAGGGAGACAGCGGTCTTGCACTGGGCAATGCGATCGGATCAAATATTTTCAATATTCTTTTTATCCTTGGTATGTCAGCAGCAATTTCACCACTCAATGTGTTAGGAGAATCCCTGACGGACTGTATCATTCTATTGATCAGCACAGTTATTTTGTTTGTATTGGCAAAGACAAAAAAGACAATGTCAAGATGGGAAGGCGCGGTCTGCGTACTGTTGTATATTGTATACACAGCATATCTGCTGATCAGGTAAAAATAGCACAGATCTGGGAGAGGTGATTTCCTGCGGACAAAAGTAGCAAAAGAAACCATGCATTTATAAAGGAGGTCACTTTATGACAACATATCTTCTTATTACAGCGGTAGTTATTTTTGCCTGTGTATTCCTGAGCAAGGTGTCAAGCAGACTTGGAATTCCAATGCTGCTTGCGTTCATTTTGCTTGGAATGCTGTTTGGCTCGGATGGGATTTTAAAGATTCCGTTTGACAATTATGCGTTTGCAGAGCAGATATGTACGGTCGCATTGATCTTCATTATGTTTTATGGTGGCTTTGGAACGAACTGGCAGCAGGCGAAGTCCGTTGCGGTAAAGGCAGGACTGTTATCGACGGCCGGAGTTGTGATAACAGCTGCACTTACCGGAGTTTTCTGCCATTACGCCTTACATATCGCATGGGTGGAAAGTATGCTGATCGGTGCACTGATCGGTTCCACAGATGCGGCGTCCGTATTCTCAGTGCTGCGATCGAAACGGCTGAGTCTGCGTTATAATACGGCTTCCCTTCTGGAAGTGGAAAGTGGTAGTAATGATCCGTGCGCATATATGCTCACGGTGACATTTATTGCGATCGCACAGGGCAGCGCCAGTGGTGGACAGATTGGACTTCTCATTGTAAAACAGATGCTTTTTGGCATTCTTTTTGGTGGGCTGATCGCAGCAGCTGCAGTGCTGCTGTTGAAAAAAATTAAGTTTTCGACCGCAGGATTTGACATGGTTTTTGTGGTCGGAATTGCAGTGATCGGGTACGCACTTCCGGCAGTTTTTGGTGGAAATGGATTTTTAAGTGTCTATATTGTGGGAATTGTGCTCGGAAATACCGAGATCCGCAACAAGCGGAATCTGGTAAACTTTTTTGACGGGCTGACCGGATTGATGCAGATGCTCATTTTCTTTCTGCTTGGACTTCTGGCATTTCCATCGAGACTGCCGCAGGTGGTGCTTCCGGCACTTTTGATCGCAGTATTTCTGACATTTGTGGCAAGACCGGTGGCGGTTGCACTTGTACTCACACCGTTTAAAGGAAAAATTTCACAACAGCTTCTGGTGTCGTGGGCAGGTTTGAGGGGTGCAGCGTCTATCGTGTTTGCAATTATGGCAGAGATGGCAGTGGAAACAGAAAATGATGTGTTCCATATTGTTTTTATGATCGTGCTGTTTTCTATCCTGCTTCAGGGCTCGTTGCTGCCGCTTGTGGCAAAGAAGCTTGATATGATCGATGAAAAAGACGATGTCATGAAAACGTTTAATGATTATTCCGATGAAGTTCCGGTGCAGTTTATCCAGCTCAGTATTCCAAAGAGCCATCACTGGTGTGGAAAAACACTAAAAGAGCTGACACTTCCGCCGGAGACACTGGTCGTATTATTAAAAAGAAATGGAGAGAATATCATCCCAAATGGGGATACCAGGCTTCTCGAAAACGATGTTCTGGTCTTAAGCGCAACTTCGCCGGATCATGTCGAGGGTGTATCACTTGTTGAGATTTATGTGGATGAAAACAGTAAGTATAACGGAAAATTGTTATCAGAGATTCCAAAGAAAGAGAATACGTTAGTGATCATGATCCAGAGAGGAGAGCAGGTCATTATCCCGCACGGAAATATCCGGCTGGAAAGTGGTGATATGCTGGTTGTGAGCAAAACGGAAATCTGATTTACAGACGGAGATCCGACAGAACGTAATAATTACTGATTTTACTCTAAGGAAAATCAAAAAATGTCCGATAAATAACGTGAAAGCGAATTTCAAGGAAGAAAGGAGATGCCTCATATGCGTATAGATGCTTATAATCAGATCGCGCAGGTATACAAGACCACAAGCGCAGCAAAGTTACAGAAGACAGAGAATGCAAGGCATGGACGTGATGAAGTACAGATCTCGTCTTTTGGCAGAGATTATCAGATCGCAAAACAGGCAGTCACTGAAGCAACGGATATCAGGGAAGATAAAGTCGCAGAACTAAAAGCAAAGGTTAACTCTGGTAATTATTCCGTGGATACTGCAGATTTTACGAAAAAATTATTGGAAAAGTACAACACATCATTAATGTAAAAGTGAGGATGAATTTTGGCTAGTTTAATGGAAGACCTGATCAATGTTCTGAACCAGGAAGAAGAACAGTATCAGGGATTGATCGAACTCGGAAAGAAAAAGAGGGAAGTGGTGATCCGGGCGGATATTAAGACGCTGGATGAGATCACCGCGACAGAGCAGGAGGCTGCCAGCAATCTGCAGAATCTGGCGAAGAAGAGAGCCAGAGTGCTGAATGATATGGCGACGGTTCTTGGCAGGAATCCGGGGGAGGTTACGATCACAAAGATGATTTCTTATCTGGAGGAACAGCCGGTCGAGCAGAAACAGCTCATGGAAGTAAAGGAGCGGCTGTTACAGACAGGAAAAGAGATGGCAGCCATTAATGAACAGAATGAGATCCTTTTAAATCAGGCATTAGAGATGGTGGAGTTTGACCTTACATTGCTTAAGAGTATGCGACAGGCACCTGAGACCGCCAACTATAATAAGAACGCCTGCAATACAGGTGATCTGCTTGGCAGCAGCGGCTTTGACGCAAAACAGTAACATGTAAGGAGGGAGTACCATGGCTAACGGCTTTGGAAGCTTATATATCGGAGCATCCGGGTTACAGAATTCCCAGAATGCTTTAAATACAACATCAAACAACCTTGCAAACGTAAATACCAAGGGTTATGTACGTCAGCAGGTTTTACAGGTAGACAGAAATTACACAACCTTCAATACAACTGCATCGATCAGCCAGCAGCAGTCCGGTCTTGGCATGAAGATCGGTGATGTGGTGCATGCGAGGGATATTTTTCTGGATAAATCATATCGAAACGCATCAGGACGTCAGGCATTTTATGCAGCCACGTATGAGGCAGTGGACGAAGTGTACACTTTTTATCAGGAGTTACAGGGACAGGCTTTCCAGACAACTTTGGAAGATTTCTGGACAGCTTTTCAGGAATGGGCAAAAGCTCCGGATGACAGTGTGCAGCAGAATCTGGTCATTCAGAAGGCAAATCTGTTTGTCAGCAGATCCAATGCAGTCTATACGGGACTTTCCGACTACCAGAGCACGATCAATACACAGATTTCAGATGATATTGATCGAATCAATGAGCTGGGAAATACCATTTTTAAATTGAATCTGGAAATCCAGAAAGTAGAATCGGGTAATGTTGAGACTGCAATGACATTGCGTGATGAGAGAGATAATGCGCTGGATGAACTTGCTTCTTATGTAGATATCAGTTACAAAGAGGACTCTGATGGAATTGTAAAGGTAAGTGTCGAAGGTGTTGAATTTGTAGACGAGGCAAGATGTTACGAGATGGGGAAGAACCGTGATGAGATCACGGGATTTGTCACACCTTATTGGACACATCTTTCCGATATCGAGAACGGCGATTACGACAACGTATTCAGCTTTACAACACCGATCTCCTCGGATCTTAATAATGATCTTGGAGAATTAAAAGCACTGATTCTGGCACGGGGAGACAGAAAAGCAACTTATAAAGATATTGTAGGGCTGACATCGGATGAATATAACAGATCAACGGCAGATTCCATCGCAACAGGAATGTCTGTCATGTTACAGGCACAGGCGCAGTTAGATCAGTTAGTACACGGAATGATCACAGCGATTAATGATACACTTTGTCCGAATACAACACTTGGAGCACTTACCGGAAATACAGCATCCCTTACCGGAACAGATCAGAATGGTAATACCGTTACCATCACATCCGGAATGAAAGTGCTGGATACGAAAAACTGCTCTACCGGAAGTGACAAACAGATCCCGCCACAGGAGCTGTTCACAAGACTTGGTACAGAGCGTTATACCAAAGTTTCTGTGCAGGAGACAGATGCCAATGGCAATACCGTTACCAACGATTATTATGTATACAATGAAGAGAGTGAGACAGATACTTCCAAACAGTATACATTAGCGAGTGTCAGTGTAAATGATAAGCTGGTAGAACAGGAGTCGCTGCTTCCACATCTTTCACAAAATGGGAAAGTGAATTATGATCTCGCCCAGAAAGTAGCAGCTCTCTGGAAGGGTGAGTATCTTACCCTGGATCCGGATGACACGAATAAAGTTACATTTATTGATTACTATAATAATATGGTGGGAGCATTTGGAACGATCGGTTCCGTTTATGAATCCACAGCGAAAAGTCTTTCCGGAACAGTGACAGCTGTAGATAATCAGAGATCACAGGTTATGGGAGTTTCTTCTGATGAAGAATTGACCAAGATGATCAAGTTCCAGAATGCATATAATGCATCCAGCCGGTTTATCAATGTGGTGAATGAAATGATCGAATCCATGATCACACAGCTTGGCTCATAAAGACCGGATTTTTTAGTGGAACAAAAACAGTTACTTTCACAGATTACATAGCAGAAAGAGAGAGGTGAGAGGATGCCTTCACAATTTTTTGGATTAACAATTGCATCGTCAGGCTTAAGTGCTTATCAGGCAGCACTTAATACCACCGCCAATAATATATCAAACGAACAGACAAAGGGATACAGCAGACAGGCAGCAAATCTTTCCGCATCGGATGCACTTCGTGTCAATGCAAAATACGGAAGCATGGGTTCCGGCGTTACGGTGAATTCCATTAAACAGATCCGAAGTGAGTACTATGATACAAAATACTGGCAGAATCAGGCAAGCCTTGGTCTGTATGAGACGAAATTAAGTTATCTGGAGCAGATTGAGAACTATTTTATTGATGATGATACAGAAAAAGGTTTTTCGACCATTTTAAATAAAATGTTCAATTCATTGGACACATTAAAAAATAATGCCGGTGATGTGAATGTCAGACAGCAGTTTATCTCAGATGCACAGAGTTTTACCACTTACTTTAACAGTGTGGCAACCGGTCTTGGCGAGATTCAGGATAGCGTGAATGAGGAGATCAAATCAACCGTTGAAAATATCAATGCGATCGGCAAAAAGATCAGTCTTTTGAATAAACAGATCAATGTTATTGAAGTGCAGGGCGGTTATGCAAATGAACTCCGTGATCAGCGGGCACTTTTGATCGATGAGTTATCCTCTATTGTTCCAACAGAGGTTTCTGAAGTTCCGGTAACGAATTCCAAACATCCGGACATGCAGACAGGTGCAAATTATTATATGGTAAAAATCAATGGACAGAAGTTTGTTGATACTTACGAGTATAGTGAACTTACCTGTGTGGCAAGAAAAAACACGATCAATCAGTCTGACCGGGAAGGAATGTATGAGATTGTCTGGGCGGATACCGGAAACAGTTTTAAAGCAGGTTCCGACTCCAGTTCCGGTTCGCTGAAAGCACTGTTTGATATCCGGGATGGTAACAACAGTGAGAACTTCCGTGGTGCCATCACAGGGGTTACAGCAGGCACGATTAGGATCAGCAATCCATCCATTACAAACGTCAATGCCATGACAATGCCGGCAGAGGGTGTTCTCACGATTGATGGAAAGAACTATAACTATACAGACTTTACTTTTACGACGGATGCAGATGGAAATGTCAAGGAATATACATTTACATTGGAGAATCAGCTGAGTTCCGACCAGCAGGCGAAGCTGGATGGAAAACAGGCGTCTATCGGCGAATCGATCGATGCGATGGGTATTCCTTATTATCTTGCACAGATGAATGAGTTCCTTCGTAATTTTGCAATTTCATTTAATGAAATTATGAATGGCGATAATGCGCAGGATCTGAATGGTAAGCAGACAAATTATTTTTCTTTCTTTACAGGTACACATACCAAGACAGGCGAAGAGTATCATTTTAACAAGGCAGCCGGTACTTACCAGGCAAAAACAAGTAACAGTTACTATCAGCTTACCTGTGGAAATGTATGTGTTTCCAATATTGCAGTCAAAGATCCGACAACCATTGCAACAACAGAGAAGATCACTAATGGTGCGGACGCATATGATCTGGTAGAGAAAATGTTATTGTTAAAGAGTGATAAAGAGATGTATCGTGGTGGTGGTGCAGATGATTTCTTACAGTGTATGATCTCAGATATTTCTGTGGATACACAAAAGGCGACCATTTTCCAGAAAAATTACAGTAATATTTCAAATGCGATCGACAAGCAGAGAATGTCCGTTTCCGGTGTCGACAAGGACGAGGAAGCGATTGATCTTGTAAAATTCCAGAATGCATATAACCTTTCCTCAAAAATGGTTTCCGTTCTGGCAGAGATTTACGATAAGCTGATCAATGAGACAGGTGTATAAAAATTTCGTGATAAGAAGAGAGGAGTCATCCTATGAGAGTAACGAATAACATGATGCTTCGTAATACAACTTCGAACATCAATAACAATAAATACAGTGTGAACAGTCTGAACAATCAGATGTCTTCACAGAAAAAAATCTCAAGACCTTCCGAGGATCCGGTTGTTGCCATCCGCGCACTTCGTCTGAGAAGCAATTTAAGTGAGATCAATCAGTATTATGAGAAGAATATCCCGGATGCAGATGCGTGGCTTGATGTGACAGAAACTGCGTTGGAGAATATGAAAACCATTTTGTCAGATATCCGTACCCAGTGTACGTATGGAGCCAGTGACCAGTTGAAAGCAGAGGATAGAAAAACGATCCTGACACAGTTAGAGTCATTGCGTAAGCAGATTTATTCAGAAGGTAATTCTGATCATGCAGGAAGAACCGTTTTTACCGGGTATCGCACGAACTGTAAATTGACATTTATGGAAGACGAGAGTAATACGGAGTATAATATCCAGCAGAAGTTCAGCTATGAAGATATCGGGGAACATCGTTATTATGATGGACAGGTAGAGCTTAAGACAGCAGAAGAAATGAGTCAGAAAGTCACCACCTCTGATACGAAGCAGTACACTTATGACAGGATCCGGCTGGCGTATGGAGACATCGGATCTCTCAAAGATAAAGACGGTAATGAAATAGCTGCAGGCGCCGCAGGAAAACTCTCTTATCATTACACAGATAACGCAGGCACAGCAAAGACCGGTGATTTAAATGTAACGGTCTATGAGACAGAAGATGACTGGAAGAAAGCAGTGAAAGCCGGAAATATGCCGGAAGATGGAGCAGCTTTCATTAAGTCAACAGGAGAGCTTGTTTTAGGTAATAAGGCAAGTGAGACTTTGAAACAGAGTAAGGCATCCATCGAGTTAAATTATGATAAAAAAGGCTTTAATTCTGGTGAAGTAAGACCTGAGTATTATTTTAACTGCACAGATATTACAGATGCTAAAAATAAAATTACATATGAAAAATATGATGCTAAAGGTAATGAGATTTATCAGGATATCGATTATATCATCGCTGTAAACCAGACATTGACAGTCAACACAAACGCATCTGACGTATTCAATGCAGATATTGGACGTGATGTGGACGAGATGATCAATGCGGTAAAAGCTGCTATTGATGCCAATGACAAAGTGGATAAGATTAAAGATATGATGAATCAGGCAGCGTATTCGGGTGTTTCGGCACAGGAGAATCTGCAGACATGGTTAGAGGCAGCACAGAAGGAAGCAGATTATGCAAATGATAATCTGCAGAAATTGTATGACAGCTATATCGGTAATTTTGATGAATATCTTTCGGATGTAAACCTTGCTATTACAACTGTAGGAAGCAAGGGCGATCGTCTGGAACTGACAGAGACGCGTATGTCAAACCAGCAGCTGACCGTAAAAACATTAAAATCAAATAATGAGGATCGTGAACTTTCTGATATCATCATTGATTATACAGCAGCTTACACTGCTTATCAGGCATCTTTACAGGCGGCAGGAATGCTGAATCAGACAACATTGTTAAATTACATTTAAAACACGCTACGGAAAGTGTGGCAGGAACGTGCTTGTGGGACAGTTTTTCCCATAGGACGTTACGGATAGAATGGTCGGAGACCAGACGTTAAGAAAACGTTAGAAAACCAGGAGGTCAGAAAGATGAAAGCAAAAACAAGAATGTTTGGCGAAATTGATATTCAGGAGGATAAGATCATCACTTTAGAGAGTGGAATGATCGGCTTTCCGGATATGCAGAAGTTTACCTTGATTTTTGATGAGGAGAAAGGCAGTAAATCACATATTATGTGGCTTCAGTCTATGGATGATCCACAGACTGCGTTTCCGGTCATCAATCCGGTGACGATCAAGGAGGACTATAATCCATCTGTCAGTGAGGAATTGTTGAAGCCATTGGGCGATATGAAACAGGAAGACACCTTTGTACTTACAACCGTCAGAGTCCCAAAGGATATTCAGGATATGTCAATCAACCTGAAAGCTCCCATTATTATCAATATGTCCAACAATAGAGGGGCGCAGATTATCGTGGAAGATGATCTTCCGGTACGTTATAAAATTTATGACCTGCTGAAAAGTAGAAAAGAAAAGGCAGGTGAATAGAAATGCTGGCATTGACAAGAAAAAAAGGCGAAGCCTTAGTGATCAATAATAATATTGAGATCACAGTATTAGAGATTCGCGGGGATCAGATCAAAATCGGTATTTCTGCTCCAAAGGATGTACCAATTTACCGAAAAGAAGTATATTTACAGATCCAGCAGGAAAATGAGGCTGCTATCAGTGCAGATGGTCTGGATGCGTTAAATAATTTGTTGGATTAGAAAAAAGAATGATACCCGAACGGGTGTACAATTTATTGAAAAATATTAAATTGTACCCGTTCGGGATTTTTTTGCCTGAAAACGTTGAAATTATACCCGAACGGGAGTATTATGATTGATATGAATAAAATTGGAAATTATATAAAAGAAGAAAGAAAAAAAGCTGGATTAACACAGGAAGAATTTGCCATGAGATCAGGATTAGGCTTACGTTTTGTAAGAGAATTAGAACAGGGAAAGGAAACTGTGCGTATGGACAAAGTAAATCAGGCATTGGCAATGTTCGGGAAAGAAGCTGTACCAGGAGAAAAGGAGGAATAACAAGTGGAGTCAGAATATAGAAAAGGATATGTTTATATTCAAAAAATTTTTGCCGGAACAATAGCTGAAACAGAAGAAGGATATGAGTTTTCTTATAATGAGGATTATTTGAAAAGAGAAGATGCAGTATCTGTAAGTTTGACGCTGCCATTACAAAAAGAGGCTTATAAAGCGACAGTTTTATTTCCTTTTTTTGATGGGTTAATTCCAGAAGGATGGCTCCTTGGTGTTGTAAGCCGTAACTGGAAAATCAATCAGAATGACAGATTTGGATTGCTGTTGTCGGTATGCAGGGATTGTATTGGAGATGTCAATATAAGAAATGGGGAAGAGAAATGAAATGTCTATGTTGTGGAAAAACAATAAGGGAGAATGCTTCTAATGCGGAAAAGGAGTGGAGCTGGCATAAAAAATGTGTGAAATCGTTTTTTATGACAGAAGAAATGCCTTTTTTAGATATTACGAAGGAACAATTGGAAAGGCTCGCAAATGAGACTGTCAATGAGGGACTTACAGTACCAGGAGTTCAAAAAAAACTATCCTTGCATTTGTCCAGTGACACGAATGCAAGACTTACAATTGTAGATTATCCAACAGGGTATATTTTAAAGCCACAGACAGAAGAATTTGATTATATGCCTGAATTTGAAGACCTGGCAATGCGTCTGGCAGAGTTGATGGGAATCCAGACAGTGCCGCATGCACTGATAAAAATAAATGATGAGTACGCTTATATTACAAAGAGAGTAGATCGCGATATTGAAAAAAATGAGATAAAATTATATGCAATGGAAGATTTTTGCCAGCTATCGAATCGCTTAACGCAGGATAAATACAAAGGGTCTTATGAAAACTGCGGAAGAATCATAAAGAAGTATTCTATTACACCAGGGTTAGATTTATCAGAATTATACTTACGGGTTGTGGGATCTTTTATCATTGGAAATTCGGATATGCATTTGAAAAATTTTTCGTTAAGAGAAACTGAACCGGGAAACAGAAGGTTTCAATTATCAAACGCATATGATATGCTTCCTGTAAATGTAATTATGCCGGAAGATAAAGAACAGATGGCACTTACTATTAATGGAAAGAAGAGAAATATTCATAAAAAAGAATTTAAAATATTAGCAGAAGTATGTGATATTCCTGCAAACGCAGCAGAAAAAATGATAGAAAAATTATGTGTATTAGAAAATAAAATGTTGTCACTTGTGGATGAATCCTATTTGCCTCAAGCGCAAAGGGATGAACTGAAAACATTGATCAGAGATCGTGTAGCGATTTTATTGTGAGAAAAGAAGAAAGCGGACATTTGAGCGGTATGAACTATTCCAACAATGAAATGATAAAATGATTCCCTATAAGGTCAATATTAAGATACCTTAGAATTAATTAAGAACAAAGCAGAAAAAATATTGTAAATAATCAGGTTATCGGAAAACGATAGAAAAAGGGACGGAATTATGAAAAAGAAATTTATAATACTTACAATAACAGGACTGTTGCTTGCATCATTAGCTGCGTGTGGAGGTTCCAAGACACCGGATGCGTCAAAAAATACGGCAGATCAGGAAGCGCAGAATCAGAATCAGGACAGTCAGGGAACATCTGACACTATTCAGGGTGACATAGAGGAAAATCACGGAAGCGATGATACGGAAGTCAGCAGCGACAGTGCAGAAAATGCAAGCGAAAACCAAAGTGGTGATCTGACATTCGCGGATCTTGCAAAATATTCATTCGAATTTTGCAGTGGTGCAGGTGGATGGTCTACCGATTTTGAAATTGAAAAAGATGGCTCTTTCAAGGGATCTTACCATGATTCTGATATGGGAGACACCGGGGATGACTATGAGAATGGAACGATGTATCTCTGCAGCTTTTCAGGAAAATTTACTGACCTGACCAAAATCAATGATTATACTTACCAGATGAAAATGGAGAATCTTACCTATGATGAGACTCCGGGAAAAGAAGAAATTGCAGATGGAGTGAAGTATATTTATACAGATGTTTATGGTCTGGAAGGAACGGACACCTTTAAAGTGTATCTTCCGGGGGCACCGGTGAGAGATCTGTCAGAAGATGTATATTTCTGGGTACGGTGGGCAAATGACGATAGCGAGGAAGGAACGCAGGATACGTTGACGATTCCAATTATTGTAAATGAAGAAATGGGGTATGGAATTTATTCCTACGAAAGACAGACACCATATGAGGAAGCGCAGAGTACATTAAATACTTATCAAGCATCCTATGATGCAGCGGAGGAGGAGCTTAAAAAAGCAACTCTACAGTCCCGAATGGACGACTACGCTATGCAGATGTATGATATCAGCGATTCCTGCTTAAATGAAATCTGGAATCTTGTAAAATACAATACAAGTGAGGAAAAGTTCAATGAGATTCTCACTGAGCAGAGAAAATGGATTGCAGACAAAGAAGCAGCAGGCAACGAAATCCTGGATCAAAACGATGGATCTTCGGCACAGATGGACAGCAGTCTTAAGATGGCAGAGCTTACCATGGAGCGTTGTGAAGAACTGGCAGATTATTTGAAGTAAGATGGAAAAAGAGGACAATTTATGCAGATTTCAAGTAGATTTACTCTGGCGGTACACCTTTTTATGTGTTCAAGGATTTGGATCGCGAAATTTATACGTCTCTGCTTGGATAAAAAAGATTATCACAATATTGTAATTCCCTACTCCCTATGATATTCTGAGTGTGTTTCAAAATAGAAATCAGGGGAGAAAATTATGAAAAACCAAACGACAAAAAGAAGTTCTTTTTCAGGAAAAATCGGTTTTGTACTGTCAGCAGCCGGAGCATCCGTGGGATTGGGGAATATCTGGCGGTTTCCATATCTGGCAGCCAAATACGGCGGAGGTATTTTCCTGCTTATCTATATCATTCTGGCATTGACCTTTGGCTATACGATGATCATGACTGAGACATCGTTAGGACGCATGACGAAAAAAAGTCCGGTAGGAGCATTTGCTTCCTTTGGAAAATCACATTTGTCTTGTCTGGGAGGCTGGATCAATGCAATCATTCCGGTTTTGATCGTGCCATATTATTCGGTAATCGGTGGATGGGTTTTAAAATATCTGGTTGAGTATGTCAGAGGACATGCGCAGACAGTTGCAGAAGATGGTTATTTTTCTGCATTTATCTCAGATGGATTTTCCACGGAAATATGCTTTGCGATCTTTTCTGTGATCACATTGGCGATTATTTATGCGGGTGTGCGCAATGGAATCGAGCGTGTCTCCAAATTCATGATGCCGATACTTGTTGTGTTGTCTGTCATCATTGCAATTTATTCTGTGACAAGACCAGGGGCTTTGGCTGGTGTGAAATATTTTCTTGTGCCAAATATCAGCAACTTTTCATGGATGACCGTTGTGGCAGCCATGGGGCAGATGTTTTATTCGCTGTCGATTGCGATGGGTATTCTCATTACGTTTGGTTCTTATATGAAAAAAGAAACTTCCATTGAAGAGTCTACAAAGAATGTTGAAATTTTTGATACAGCAATTGCAATTATGGCTGGACTAATGATCATTCCGGCAGTGTTTGCTTTCTCTGGCGGAGATCCGGACACCTTACAGGCTGGACCGGCATTGATGTTTATTACAATCCCAAAAGTTTTTGCAAGTATGGGATTTGGAACTTTTGCGGGAGTAATGTTCTTCTTGCTTGTACTTTTTGCGGCACTTACCAGTTCAATCGCACTGACGGAAAGTGCGGTATCCACGTTTGAAGATGAACTTGGGTGGAGTCGGAAAAAATCTACGGTGCTCTGTGGCGTGATCATGATCGCACTGGGAAGTCTGTCTTCGCTCGGATACGGACCTCTGGAAAATGTGAAGATCATTGGCATGCAGTTTTTGGATTTTTTTGATTTCCTGACGAACTCTGTCATGATGCCGATTGCGGCAATTGCTACCTGTCTTTTTGTTTCAAGGGTTGTCGGGGTAAAGAGAATCGAAGAAGAAGTGACATACGGTGGCGGCACATTCAAAAGAAGAAAAGTCTTTCTGTTTATGATACAGTATCTGTGTCCGATTTTTGCTGGAATCATTTTATTAAGCTCTGTCGCAAATGCATTTGGATGGATTTCCATGTAAATGCATTTGCGATAGGAAGGAACTTATTTTTTCAACATTCCATAATGCTCTTCCATGTTTCCACCGAAGATGGCATTTTTATAGCCCAGTTTCTTAAAGGCTTTGACCGCTTTTTCCGGTCTGAAATTATAACTGCCGATGATATAGAGAGAAGTTTCCTTATCCGGGAATCTTCTTAAGATTCGGTCTTCCGTGATTTTATCCAATGGGATATTGACCGCACCGGCAACATGTCCGTGGTTAAATTCATCTTTGGTACGACAGTCGATCAACATGGCGTTCTCAGAAGTGTGAGCCTTGTTGATTGCTTCGTTCACTGTCAGTTTTTTCTTGAAAATACTCATTTTATCTCTCTCTTTCCAAAAAAGTATAATGATACAATTTTACTACTAAAAATATTTTGCGTCAACGAAAAAGCAGATGTATTTTCTTTTTTGGTGTGATAAAATTATTGCATGTATGAGTGGGCATGAAATGTGTTTGATATAGAAGGGATAGCACAGATGATCAATATTGCAATCGTTGAAGATGAAGCTATGTACGCAAAGCAGCTTCAGGAGTTTTTGCTGCAGTATCAGAAGGAGAATGGAGAAGTGTTCAATATTACCGTCTATTCAGATGGTGATCAGATCGTACACAAGTACAAGTCACAGTTTGATATTATTCTGATGGACGTGGAAATGAAGTTCATGGATGGTATGTCTGCTGCGGAGGAAATCCGGAAAGCAGACACGGAGGTTGTCATCATTTTCATTACAAATATGGCGCAGTATGCGATCCGCGGCTATGCAGTGGATGCGCTTGACTATGTGCTGAAACCGGTGTCATACTTTGCATTTTCGCAGAGATTAAACCGTGCGATCAGCCGAATGAAGAAACGTGAGCAGAAAGTCATCACGGTGAACATCAAGGGCGGCGCTGTTCGGATTAATATTGCTAATATTTATTATATTGAAAGTCAGGGGCATAATCTGGTTTTACACACGATCCTGGGGGATTATGAATCGGCGGGAACGATGAAGGAAGTCGAGGAAAAATTGCAGGGGCTTAATTTCTGCCGTGGAAATAAAGGGTATCTGATCAATCTGCAGCATGTGGACGGTATTCAGGACGGGTGTGCGGTTGTGAAAGGAGAGCCACTGTTATTGAGCCGCTCGCGCAAGAAAGAATTTATGGAAGCACTGACGAATTACTGGGGAGAGGTTGTAAAATGATGGGACATTTAATGCCGGATATTCCGCGGATTTATACGGCAGCTGCGGAGTGGATTGCCTGTTTGATTTTTATTTTTCCATTGAAAAAAAGATTCGAGTGGTGGAAAAGTGCATTAATTATAGTAGGAATGTTGATCGTGCAGTCGGCTTTTCTGGTATCAACAGGTAATGTGTTAATTTATTTCTGGATACCGTGTATGATCATAGCAGATTTTTTAATGATAGCGTTTATTCATTTGTGTTGCGATGTGAATTTTCGGGATGCCGGATATTTTGGTATGATTGCGTTTGTTGTGGCAGAATTTATGGCATCTATGGAATGGCAGATTGTATGCTCAATCTGGACAAGACAATTGCCGGGTGCTGGAATGCAGGTACTTATGCTTGCAGCAGTTTATGGTGCAGTTGCGTTTTTATTATGGAAGTTATTGCAGCAGCATTTACCAAAAGATGGAAAACTAAATATCAGTCTCAAGGAATATTTTTCGGCGGCATTGATTGTGATAGCGGTATTTGCGGTCAGCAATCTGAGTTTTGTTTCCAATGCGGACACGTTTGCAAATGGATATGCGCTTGAAATCGGTCAGATCCGCACGATCGTTGATCTCGGTGGAATTGCAGTTTTGTATGCGCATCTGATCCAGTGTGGCGAACTCCGTGTGCGCAGGGAGTTAGAAGCAGTGCAGAATGTTTTACAGAATCAGTATGTGCAGTACAAGCAGTCACGTGAGAGTATCGATCTCATCAATTATAAATATCACGACTTAAAACATCAGATCGCTGTGCTCCGGAGCGAGACTGACCCGGAAAAAAGAAATGAGTTTTTAAATCACATGGAAGATGAGATCAGGCAGTACGAAGCACAGAACAAGACCGGAAATAAAGTGCTTGATACAGTGCTGACAAGCAAGAGTTTATACTGCGCAAAGCATGGGATCACGTTTACCTGCGTGGCAGATGGAACGCTGCTTGATTTTATGGATATCATGGATATCTGCAGTATTTTCGGAAATGCGCTCGACAACGCGATCGAGTGTGAACTCAAGATTGCAGACAAGGAAAAGCGGCTGATCCATGTGACTGTGTCCCAGCAGAAGAATTTTTTGATCTTGCGTTTTGAAAATTACTACGAAGGTAGTTTGAAAGTGAAAGAAGGACGTTTCCTGACAACCAAGAAGGAAAAAGAGTTTCACGGTTACGGAATCAAGAGTATCCGCTATACGGTAAATAAATACGACGGCGCAGTCAGTATTGACACAAAAGAAAACTGGTTTGATCTGAAGATTTTGATTCCAATGAAAAAAACTGCATCTGACGAAGTGCAGAACGGATAACTGTGTCAAATAGAATACGGACGGTTAAACATTCGCATTTTTTGATTTATAACGCTATGGTTTGTGCATTGTGCATGAAAACATAGCGTTATTTTTGTCTGAAACTCACAACGTGTAATACCGTTTATGCAAAAATAATGCAGATTATGCAATTTTTCCATAAGAAAAGTACTTTATGATAGATTATAACTACAAAGTCCGGAACGGACAAAATAAATCTTGGGAGGATAAATCCTCTCCTCGTCAGAGGACTCGGATTTTCCTTCAGAAAACAAGGGAGGATTTAGAGATGATCGAGTTTATTATTTCAATTCTGGTTCCTATTTTAGGAGGCCTCGGTGTCAGTGAAGCAGACGTTACAACCTATGTAACAAACTGCAGCGGATACATTTATGCAATCCTTATTTCTATTTTAGTATTGATTGTATTATTAGTAGCTGCACATTTTATTGCACCAAAAGGAAAAAGACATTTAGTTCGCTGGGGAGCTTCCTTAGCATGGGTACTTGCACTTGTGACCATGGTAAACATGGTTTGCTATGGACCGCTTTACACAAACCTTTCCGTTGTATTAAACGGTGGCGGAACAGTATCCGATGAAGCAAAAGCAGCAAGTAATGAAGTGATCAAAAAAGTCGGCGAAGAAGGTATGGTTCTTGTAAAGAATAATGGATTATTACCTCTTAGCAGTGATGTTGATTCCATGAACGTATTTGGATGGGCATCTACAAACCCTATCTATGGTGGTACAGGTTCAGGTTCTGCAGATACATCTTCTGTAGTAAGTATTTTACAGTCTTTATCAGATGCAGGATATAAGACAAATGAGTCCCTGACCAAAATGTACACAGATTACCGCGCAGACAGACCAGCTGCAACAATTTTAGGCGGAGACGGATCCTTTGATATCACATTACCGGAACCTACAGCAGATTATTATACAGATGATGTCATGGGCGAAGCAGAAAGCTTTTCTGATGTAGCAATGGTAGTGATCAGCCGTGGCGGTGGTGAAGGATATGATCTTCCTACAGACATGAACTCTGTTATCCATGGCACTTACAATGTGGCAGATGAAGTTTCTGTAAATCCTGCAAACTATGCATATACAAATATTTCCTACACTAACAACGGTGATTATGATGATTTTGATGCAGGAGAATCTTATCTTGAACTCTCTAATACAGAGGAAGCAATGCTTGATAAGGTTTGCTCAGAATTCAGTAAAGTAATCGTTGTGATCAACGCAAACAACCCAATGGAACTTGACTGGGTAGACAACTATGATTCTATCGGAGCAGTAATCCTTGCACCTGGTACAGGTCAGACAGGTATGGCTGCACTCGGTGAGATCATCAACGGATCTGTGAATCCATCCGGAAAAACAGTTGATACTTATGTAAAAGATTTAACACAGACTCCATACTATAATAACATTGGAGCATTTGCATACAACAATGTAGATGATTTAAAAGAAGCAATCGCAGCTTCTGATACAGCATACGAAGGAACAGTTTCCTTTGTTGATTATGTAGAAGGTATCTATGTAGGATACAAATATTATGAGACAGCATCTGATGATGGTGTGATCAATTATGAGGATGTTGTAAAATATCCATTTGGTTACGGATTATCTTATACAACATTTGAACAGAAAATGAATGATTTCTCTGATAATGGAGACAATGTAACATTCAATGTAACAGTTACAAATACAGGCGATGTTGCAGGTAAGGATGTTGTAGAAGTATACTTCACACCACCTTATACAAACGGAGGAATCGAGAAAGCTTCCGTAAACTTAATTGATTATGCAAAAACAGGTGAGATCGCACCGGGTGAATCTGAAACAGTTGAGTTTACGATCAACAAAGAAGATATGGCATCTTATGATGCAAACGAGATCAAAGTAGCAGGCGGCGGATATATTCTTGAAGCCGGCGAATACACAGTATCTGTCAGATCTGATTCCCATACAGTATTAGATCAGGCAACCTTCACTGTAGATTCAGATATCAACTACAGCGAGAGTGCACGCACAACAGATAATGTTGTTGCAACAAATCAGTTAAATGATTACACAGCAGGAAATGTTACCTATCTTTCCAGAGCAGACGGATTTGCAAACTATGCAGAAGCTACCGCAGCACCGGCTGAAGAAGCTTATGTAATGGATGATGCAACAAGAAAAGAAGTAGAAGCAAACTCTACAGCATACTATGACTCTACAGCATATGACAATGCAGAAGATACAATGCCAACATTAGGATCTGATAATGGTCTTACATTAGCAGATTTAACAGGCAAGGCTTATGATGATCCGATGTGGGATCAGTTATTAGATCAGATGAGCTTTGAAGATATGTCATTACTTGTAAACCTTGGTGGATGGCAGACAGCTCAGATCGATTCTGTAGGAAAAGTTGCAACAAGTGACTGTGACGGACCTGCCGGAGTTAACAACTTCATTACAGGAACTTATGGAACACCATATCCGACAGAAGTATTAATGGCACAGACATGGAATACAGATTTATTATATGACCTTGGACTTGCAATGGGACAGGAGTATGCAGATGTAAATAACTATGGTGTATACGGCCCGGCAATGAACACACACCGTTCTGCATTTGCAGGAAGAAACTTCGAGTACTATTCAGAAGATGGTGTACTTGCAGGTAAACTTGCAGCCGCCCAGGTAAATGCGATGGCAACAAAAGGCACATACAATTACATCAAGCATTTTGCATTAAACGACCAGGAGACAAACAGATGTGCATTCTTACTTACATATTCTAATGAGCAGGCAATCCGTGAGATTTACTTAAAACCATTCGAATTATGTATCAAGAATTTTGACGGAACACAGATCGCAGTAATGTCTTCCTTCAACTGGATCGGAACTGTTCCGGCATGTGCAAATGAAGACACATTAACAACAATCCTTCGTAATGAGTGGGGATTCCAGGGAATGGTCATCACAGATTATGATGGTTCTTACGGATACATGATCACAGATCACTGCGTTCGTACAGGAAATGACCTGATGCTCGGATTTAGTTCTCAGGCATCTAACCAGCTGACAAATACAGAAAGTGCAACTCTTAATAACGCACTTCGCACATCATGCAAGAACATTATGTATACAATCGCAAACAGCGGTTATTATACAAATACTACTGATGATAGCGGAATGTCAAATATGACAAAACTCTTCGTGACAATTGATGTTGTAACAGTATTATTAGTAGTACTCTGCATGGCACTTGTGATCGTTCGCTATCGCAAAAAACATGCAAAAACAACAGCAGAAGTTACACCGGAAGAGAAGAAAGAAGAATAGATTATTCCGCACCTCTGTGTGCAAGGATAACAGAACTTAAAATATGACAGGAAAGTCCCTGCATGTTCGATAAGGAGCATGTGGGGGCTTTTTTTATGGAATGGAAAACTTCGTCCTTTGTATGAGTACAAATAAAAGATTTTAAGATGTGAAAAGAATAGTGTGTGGATGAATGGGGATTTCGTAGAAAATACGAGATGATGAACGGGGATTTACGCTACAATTTATAAAAATAATATATATGCGGAGTTTGTATTCTATTTTTTGATGGAGCGGAGAGGTCTTTATGGCTGAAATATTTTTTTAAAGAAAACTATATGATGAAATTCTTGAATGGAAAAAGAACTGGAGTGATAGATACGCACTGCTTATTATGGAGATTGGGGAAACAATGGATGATGACCGCTGATAAACCGATAATGGTATTACCAGTAGAATTTATCCTATTAAAATCGATTATAATTAGTAAAAATATTTGGTAAAAAAATCGGAATTTTACTTGTTTTTTTATCAAATGTGTTATAATGGTCGATACAAAGAATTATTATTAGAGAACCTAGTGAATATATGAAATAGGGGGACAAAGAGATTATGGCGACCATTAAAGACATAGCACTGAAAGCAGGAGTTTCAATTGCTACAGTTTCGAGAGTATTGAATCATGACGAATCCTTAAATGCTCAAGAAGAAACTAAACAAAGGATTTTTGAGATTGCAGAAGAGTTAGAATATGAAGTGCGTACACAAAAAAAACGTAAAAGAAAACTAAAAGTAGGAGTTTTTTATTCATATTCTCCAGAGGAAGAGCTTCAGGATCCATATTATTTGTGCATACGTCTTGCAATTGAAAAAAAGCTGGAAAAAGAGGGATATATAAAGCAAAATGTAAATCTTGATGACAAGCCGGAAACACTAAATGGTCTGGATGGTATAATTTGTACGGGAACTTTTACAAATAGGATGATTGATCAGATCAATGCATGGGAGTGTCCGATTGTATTTATTGATGCAGATCCGAATCCAAAGAAATATGATTCCATTGTAGTGGATTTTAATCAGGCTGTAGAAGAGATAATCGCATATTTGGTAGAGTGTGGACATACAAAGATAGGCATGATTGGATGTCGGGCAGAATATAAAGATGGTAATGAAATAGTTGATGCCAGAATGCAGTGCTTTCAAAATTCTCTTATGAAACGAGGCTTATATAAATCGGAATACACTAAGTTTGGCGATTATTATGCAAAGTATGGATATGAATTATTAAAGGAGTTGCATAAAGAAGGAAATATGCCTACTGCATTGTTTGTAGCAAATGATTCAATGGCGGCTGGAAGTTATCGCGCAGCATATGAGCTTGGGCTTTCTATTCCAGATGATATCAGTATAGTGGGTTTTAATGATATACCAACTGCAAAATACATGGTTCCTCCACTTACAACAGAGAGATTATATATGGAGTTTATGGGTGAGTATGCAGTAAAACTACTAGAAGAAAGAATTGTGTTTGGAAGAGAAATTTGTGTCAGAGTAACTATTCCTACAAAGTTATATGTGCGAGACAGCGTTAAAAATTTGAAATAGTTAATAAAGGCTATGTACTGTTTGTGTACAGGCCTTTTTTTCTATAGCGGTAATATGCAGGTAAAAATAAAAGGGTTTTATCTGGAGAAGACTAAAATAAAATAGAAAATTGTAAGATATGCATAAAAAAAGTATATAAAAAATATATAAAATGTAGAAAAAATATTTTACTAAATAAAATAGTTTACATTTTACTGGTAAAATAGTAAAATAATTTTACCGGATGAATATAAAATGTTTGGGAGGAGAAAAACAATGAAGAGAAAGATTGCATTAGTATGTATGGCAGCATTAACAGGTACAATGTTAATTACTGCATGTGGAAGCAATGAAACAGGAAAAAATGTAACAGCAAGTGACGGGAAAGCAAAAGTTCGTTTTGCAACATGGGACGTGGCAGATGATCTTGATGCTCAGCAAAAACTTGTAGACAAATTTAATGAAGAACATGATGACATTGAAGTAACACTCGAAGCTTATGGAAGTGATTATGACACTAAAATTAGTGCAGGTATGGGATCAGGAGATACACCTGATGTAATGTATATGTGGAATTATCCAGCATATGCAGATGGACTTGAGCCGCTTGACGAATATATTGAAAGTGAAGGTAATGATTTTAAGGAAAACATCTACAGCACTTTATGGAATTACAATTCATTAGACGGTACAACATATGGAATGCCAGTAGGATTTACAACACACGCATTATATTTTAACAAAGACCTTTTTGAAGAGGCTGGTGTAGAAGAGCCTACAGATGATTGGACATGGGAAGATTTAAAGAGCGCAGCTAAGAAGATTGAAGAAAAAACTGGGCAGAAAGGTTTTGCTTTCCAGATGAAGCCAGATCCATATGACTTTGAAATGTATCTTTGGAGCAACGGAACATCTTATTGTGATACAGAAGGAATGATGGCCGGAAACATTGATTCTGATAACTCTCAGGAAGTATTCCAGATGTTCCAAGATATGGAAAAAGACGGATATGCAATTGCCACAGAGAAAAATGGAACTGACGAATTCCGTGCAGGGACAGTAGCAATGTATGTTTACGGTTCATGGGCAATTAACACTCTCGATAACGACGGCATGAATTACGGTATTGTAAAGATTCCTACGTTTGATGGACAGACATCAGTAAGTATTTTAAGTTCTTCAGGACTTTCAATTTCAAAAGACAGTAAAAATAAAGATGCAGCATGGGAATTTGTAAAATACTGGACTGGTGAAGAATGCAACAAGGCAAGAATAGGAATGGAGCTTCCAGTTCTTAACAGCGTTGTAGAATCAGAGGGGATTATGAATGAAGATAAGTTTGCTCCATTCTACAAAATGTTGGAACAGAGTGATGGACATACTCCAGCAAGCTTCATTATTGAGGACTGGTCAGAGATTTCGGAAAATCTTAGCCTTTCATTTGAGCAGTTATTTAATCCAAGTGCATACATGGATGTAAAAGAAGTTCTTAAAGAAGCAGCAGAAGCACAATAAACAAAGTAATTGGGAGAAAATATATGAAACAGAAAAAATTTCTGAAATCGGCAACACCGTATATATTTATATTGCCTTGGATAATAGGATTTCTCGTGTTTACAATCGGTCCATTAATTTTATCTTTGATTATGAGTTTCTTTGATTGGCCACTTACCTCAACTCCACAGTTCAGAGGATTTGGAAATTACATTGAAATGTTTACTAACGATAAACAGTTTTGGAAGTCACTGGTAATCAGTTTGAAGTATGCAGCTATTTTTGTACCACTTAACATGATTATCGCACTGTTTCTCGCAATGTTAATTACACAGCCAGTAAAAGGAGTGAAGGTGTTCCGTACTATTTTCTACATTCCTGCTGTAATTTCTGGAGTGGCAGTTTCAATTATCTGGGGATGGATTCTTAATGGAGATTATGGTGTTTTAAATTATCTTTTATCTCTTATTGGAATAGAAGGTCCAAAATGGCTGGTTGATCCAGCCTGGGCACTCCTTGCTGTGATTATAGCAAGTGCCTTTGGTGTGGGAACTATGATGTTGGTTTTCTATACAGATATCAAGAATATACCAATTGATGTATATGAAGCAGCATCTATTGACGGAGCAGGACCTGCAAGAAAATTCTTCAGTATTACGCTTCCGATAATTACACCAACAATCTTATTCAATTTGATTACATCAATCATTAGCTCGTTCCAGCAGGTAACACTGGTTATGCTGCTTACGGGTGGTGGTCCACTTAAGTCAACATACTTCTATGGACTGTATACATATAATAATGCATTTAAACATCATAAGCTTGGATATGCCAGTGCAAATGCCTGGGTAATGTTTATCATCATTATGATACTTACTGCATTAGTATTTAAATCTTCATCTACATGGGTGTTCTATGAAACAGAAGCCAGAAATAGTGGGGCAAAGAAGACTAAAAAGAAAAAAGGGGGTAGAAAGTAATGAAGATGTCTAAAAGATCAAAAATAGTGATTTACGCATTACTCGGACTTGTGGCACTTTACTTTCTTGCACCATTTATCTACATGTTGTTTTCTGCATTTAAAACAGAAAGTGAAGCGATTGCGTATCCACCAAAATTATTTCCTACAGAATGGCATTTTGAGAATTTTATAAATGCATGGAAGTCTCAGCCATTTGGAACTTATCTATGGAACTCAATACTTGTTACTGTTTTTACAACATTAGGACAAGTGCTTTCTTGTTCACTTGTTGCATATGGTTTTGCGAGATTTGAATTCAAAGGAAAGAATCTTCTTTTTATGATTTTGTTATCTACAATGATGATTCCATGGGATGTTACCATGATTCCACAGTATATGGAATTTAACCTGTTTGGATGGATTAATACATTGAAACCATTGATTGTACCAGCATGGTTTGGTTCTGCTTATTATGTATTTTTAATGAGACAGTTCCTGATGGGGATTCCAAGAGATTTCGAAGAGGCGGCAAGAATTGATGGTGCAAATCAGTTCCAGATTTATTGGAAAATCTTTATGCCAATTATGAAACCATCACTTATTCTTGTTGGAGTACTTAATATGTTGACTGTATGGAATGACTATCTTGGTCCATTGATTTTCTTACAAGACAGAAGCAAATATACACTTGCATTAGGACTTGCTTCTTTCAAGGGTGTTCACAGTACACAGATCATTCCTATGCTCTGTATAACAATAATTATGATTATTCCACCAATTATTATTTTTATAATTGCACAGAAATATATTGTTGAAGGAACTAGTGGTTCTATTAAATAAGACAGACTTGTAAAACGGTCAGACAGACTGAACTGTCTGACCGTAATTATATTAATGATTTTACATTATAAAATGAGAGGATAGATTAATGGCAAGAAAAACAGTAAAAAGATGGGAGAACCATCAGATTACCGGAATCGGGAGAAGAGAGGCACGAACTGCTTTTTACAAGGATTCTCAAAGTAGAATTTCTCTTAATGGAGAATGGAAATTTAAATATATAGATGCACCTGAACTTTCACCAGAAGGATTTGAGAAACCAGGAGTAGGTAATGAGTGGGATAATATCGATGTTCCATCTGTCTGGCAGTTAAGAGGTTATGACAAGATGCATTATACAGATGTATTATATCCATTTCCGATAAATCCGCCTTACGTACCAGATGAAAACCCTACAGGAATCTATAAGAAAATTGTGAATCTGGATGACCAGTGGGTACAAAAAGATACCATTTTGAAGTTTCATGGCGTGGACAGTGCTTTTGATGTTTGGGTAAATGGTAATTATGTAGGCTTTAGTAAAGTCAGTAGACTTCCATCTGAATTTGACATTACAGAATTTGTTAAAAGCGGCGAAAATGATGTTACAGTACGTGTATATAAATGGTCAGACGGAACATATCTGGAAGATCAGGATATGTGGTGGTTATCAGGAATATACAGAGATGTGGAACTGATTAATGAGGAAAAGAACGCTGTTTTAGATGTACAGATTGACGGTTCTTTAGATGATAGTTATACAAATGGTCTGTTCACATCAAAAATCAAAATGAAGCAGGCTGGAACTAATATTAAGTGGAAATTGTCATACAAAGGAGAAGCTGTTTTTGAAGGAGAAGCTTCTTTTAAAGATAAAGAAATATATATTTCAGCAGATATTCCAAGTGTACATACATGGACAGCAGAAACTCCTGAGTTATATGATTTTACAATATCAACTGATACACAGGAAGTTACAGTTAGATGCGGATTCCGAAGAATTGAAATTAAAGATAAAAACTTCTGTGTAAATGGACAGGTGATTCTTCTAAATGGTGTAAATCATCACGACTACAACCCAAAAGAAGGAAGAACTGTAACAAGAGAGCAGATGGAGGACGATATTCGTCTGATGAAACAGTACAACATAAATGCTGTACGTTGCTCTCATTATCCAGCAAATGAATATTTTTATGATCTATGTGATGAATATGGTCTTTATGTTATTAACGAAGCAGATCTTGAATGTCATGGATTTGAATGGGTAGAAAACTATACATGGATCACAGATGATGAATCTTGGAAAAACGTATATGTTGACCGCAGTGTTCGTATGGTTAAAAGAGATAGAAATCATCCATCTATAATTATGTGGTCTATGGGAAATGAGTCAGCGTTTGGCTGTAATTTCCGAAGTGCAGCACAGGCAATACGTGAATTGGATGATACACGCCTTATTCATTATGAAGGAGATTTTGAAGCAGAGGTTACAGATGTATATTCCACTATGTATACAAGGCTAAAAGGCCTGAAAGAAATTGCAGAATATGAGGTAAAAGGAGATAAGCCTCATGTGATGTGTGAATATGGACATGCGATGGGAAATGGACCTGGAGGATTAAAAGCATATCAGGATATGTATCGTAAGTATAAACGACTTCAGGGTGGATTTCTCTGGGAATGGTATGATCATGGAATTCATACAGTTGAAGGTGATAATGAATATTACAAATATGGCGGAAATTATGGAGATTTTCCAACAAACGGTAATTTCTGTATAGATGGAATTTTGATGCCAGATAGAACACCTTCACCGGGAATGGAGGAATATAAGCAGATTATAGCTCCAATAGAGATTACTCCAATAGCGGGGAATATTAAGAAAATTAAAATTGAAAACTATTATGATTTTCTGAATTTAAGCACAGTAATCATCAATTGGGAAATTAAAGCAGAAAATGAGTCTGTACAGAAGGGGATTATAGATGACTTATCAGTATCTCCTCATGACAGTTGCGTACTTGAACTGCCAATTACTCCATTTGAAATGCTGATAAATACAGATTATTATTTAAATGTTTTGGTATGTCAGAAAGAAGACAGAAAATATGCATCGTCTGGACATGAAATTAAGAAACTACAAATTCCACTGAATATAAGAAGAGATGAATTTGTTGTTAGGGAAAAAGATGATAAGCTGATGATAAATGAGGTGCAAGGCGTACTTAGTATTACAAATAAAAATGTCACTGCAAAATTCAGTACAGTATATGGAAAACTAATATCTTTTGGTAAAGGTGAAACAGAATATATTACTGATGGCCCTAGAATGAATGTATATCGTGCAACAATTGATAATGACATGTACAAAAAAGATGATTGGATGAATAAGTACTTTATTCAAAAGCCTGTAGAAGAAACAGAATATGTTGATTTTGAAGAGGCAGAGGATAAGGTAATTGTTAAGATTGGAACATTTTTTAGCTGCTATAATCAGTCATGGGGCTTCGAATGTGTTTATGTATACGAAATATATTCTTGTGGGCAGATGAAAGTGGAAATTCAGGGAAGAGCGGTTCAAAGAGGTAAACTCGAACCACCATTTTTACCACGAATCGGTATCGTTATGAAAGGAAATCAAAACCTTCAGAACACCATGTGGTATGGTATGGGACCTGGAGAAAGTTATATCGATAGTAATGCGGCATCTGTTATGGGGATATATGAAAGTACAATTGATGAAATGATGACCAATTACGTATTCCCACAGGAAAACGGACACCGAGAAAATGTAAAATGGTTCAGCATAGGAGATGGAGAAAATGGTTTATTATGCAGAATGGAGAACAAACTTGGATTAAATCTTGCAAATTATACAGATGAAAGTCTAGAAAAAGCACAGCATCCATTCGAAATTGAGAAATCTAATGATGTTATTATTCATTTGGATTACCGTCATTCTGGACTAGGAAGTAATAGCTGTGGAGAAGAACAGTTAGAGGAAAATAAAGTAAAATTACAGGATTTCTCAATGGCATTTACCTTTTCTATTGTGAAAAATGGCACAGAAATAAATGAAGCAAGAAAACAGTATATCTAATTAATTTTATAGTAGGAGAATCATATATGACTAGAGAGCTTTTTTCAGAAAATCTGAGAAGTAGAATACATGATGATGAATGGCTTATCTGCCAGGATAAATATGATCCGAAAGAAAATCTAAAATATGAGAGTCTGTTTGCACTTTCTAATGGCTACCTTGGAATAAGAGGCAGCCATGAGGAAGGTACAAAGATTACTCTTCCATATCTTTATATTAACGGAGTGTTTGATAAATCTGAAACATTTATGAGGGAGCTTTCGACACTTCCTAACTGGTTAGGTATCAGACTTTATATTGAAAAAGAACTTATTGGAATTGAGGATTGTGAAATAATAGAGTTTTCACGAGTCCTTGATATGAGAGGAGCTTTTGTCGGAAAAAGAATACTCTTAAAGGATTCTAAGGGTAGGGAAACTCTTGTTGAAGGACTTCGTTTTGTTAGCAGAAATAACGTTCACCGTATGGGTGTTAAACTATATATGACACCATTGAATTATAGTGGTATTGTTGAAGTTGAGAGTATCATTGATGGAAGTATTATTAATTTCTATGATGCACCACGTTTTAAGGTAAAACATACATATATGACAGCCAATGAGAAGTTAGCTGAGGACGGCGGATATGTTGAAGTTGCTACAAGGGAGAAGCATTTACATGTAGGATGTGGATGTCGTATAGAAGCATATTGCGATGGAAAACAAATTCTCGGAAATCGCATGACAAGTGTTTTTGGTGAACAGAATATTGAATTTGGTGATATTCACGTTGAAGAAGGAAAAGAAGTACAAATTGTTAAGTATGTTTCTATGTATTCAGAAAGGGAATGTCCTACATATGAACTTCATAGCACTATAAAAAAAGAAATCGAAGGATTTGTTCATACTGGTTTTGAGAATGAGCTTAAATTACATGAAGAAGTATACCATAACATGTGGGAAAATGCTGATATCAAAATAACTGGAGATGACGATCTTAACAGAGCTGTTCGTTTTAATATTTTTCATCTTATGAGCACTGGAAATGAGCATGATGATCATGTAAATGTAGGTGCAAAGCTTCTGACTGGCGAAGAATATGGTGGCCATGCTTTTTGGGACACAGAGTTATTTATGCTTCCATTTTTTGCATGGGTATTCCCAAAAACAGCACAAAATCTTGAAAACTATAGATATTATTTGTTAGACGCAGCACGTGAAAATGCCCACAAGAATGGATTTAATGGTGCTCAGTATCCATGGGAATCAGCAGATGATGGTAGCGAGCAGTGTCCAGATTGGACAATAGAACCAGATGGTAGCTGTTATAGATGTTATGTTGCCGTGTATGAACATCATGTAACAGCGGCCGTTGCATACGGAATATACGATTATGTTAAGATTACAGGCGATATAGATTTCCTATACACTAAAGGAGCCGAAATACTGACAGAAACTGCAAGATTTTGGGCGAGCAGATGTGAATATAATAATGAACAGGATCGTTATGAAATTAATCAGGTAACAGGACCAGATGAATGGCATGAGCCAGTTAATAATAATTTATATACAAATTATCTTGCTAGATGGAATTTAAAATATGTTCTTTCGCTGTTAGAGGTCATGAAAAAAGAAGAGACTTCTTCATATAATGAACTTGTTGAAAAAACAGGACTTACAGAGATGGAAACTGCTAAATGGAAAGAAGTTCAGGAAAAAATTTATCTTCCACGCAAAGAAGGAACGAAACTTCTTGAACAGTTCGAAGGATATTTTGAATTAGATAATGTAACAATTGAAAAATACGATGAAAATGACTGGCCGATTCGTCCAGAAGCGCTTAAGACAAAGAAAGCAAAGGAAACGCAGATTAATAAACAGGCAGATGTTGTTATGCTTCTTCATCTTATGGGAAATGAATTTGATGATGAAACTATAAAAGAGAACTATGCTTACTATGAAAAGAGAACACTTCATGGTTCTTCATTAAGTCCAAGTATATATTCAGTGATGGGACTTAAGGTAGGGGACGATTCAAAAGCATACCGTTATCTCCGTCGTGCAGCGTTTATTGATTTGTTAAATATGCAGGGAAATACAAGAGAAGGAATTCATGCAGCAAATACAGGCGGAGTATGGCAAACAATTGTATTTGGCTTTGCGGGTGTATCACAGCGCGAAGATGGCAAGTTAAGGGTTTGTCCTAATATGCCTGAGGAATGGCAGAATTTAACATTCCGTTTACATTATAAGGGCGCTTGGCTTGAGATTACAGCAGATAAAAACAATAATGCTGAAGTAAAACGACTTTGTGGAGAACCTGTAGAGGTTGAAGTAAACGGAAAAATTGAAATGATATAAAACAGAATGGAGGATATGTGATGAAAAAAGGGCTGGCAATCGGAGGACTTATACTGGTTACGGTCATATGGGGAGGCGGATTTGTAGCAAGTGACATGGCTTTGGAAAGTATGAAACCTTTTCAAATTATGATGGTAAGATTTTTACTCGCATCAGTATTAATGGGCTTAGTTAGTCTGGGACAACGAAATCGAAAAGAAGAAGTCGTTAATCGTACTGGTGCAATTAAAGCAGGCATTTTAATGGGAGTAGCATTATTTATAGGTTTTTCATTGCAGATTATAGCACTGCAATATACAACTCCATCAAAAAATGCTTTTTTAACTGCTCTTAATGTAGTAATTGTGCCATTTATAGCATTTGTTATTCTAAAAAAGAAGATAGGTGCGAAGGGAATTATCGGAGCTATATTGTCAGTAATTGGAGTTGCACTTCTTTCGCTAAACGGCAATCTTACGCTTGGTTTAGGAGATGCACTCACGTTGATTTGTGCAATAGGGTTTGCATTTCAGATTTTCTTTACGAGTGAATTTGTAAAGAAATATCCTGCTTCTGTATTAAATATGGTTCAGATGATCACAGCGTTTATTTTATCAGCTGTCAGCATGGTTGTTTTTGGAGAAACTGATTTTCAGGTAACAACACAAGGGTGGTTAAGCGTGCTATATCTGGGAGTAATAAGTACGACTTTGTGTTATTTATTACAGACTGCATGCCAGAAATATGTTGATGAGACAAAAGCGGCAATTGTACTTTCCATGGAATCAGTATTTGGAACGATATTCTCAATCATTATTCTTCACGAAATAATTACACCTCGAATGGTAATCGGATGTGTAATTATACTGGCAGCTGTAATCATATCCAACTTGTCTGATAAAAAAGGAGAAATAAGTAATGAAGAAATACAATGCAGTAATATTTGATTTAGACGGAGTAATATGTCATACTGACAAATATCATTATGAAGCGTGGAAAAAAGTTGCGGATGAAATAGGTATTTATTTCGATCAAGAGATTAATAATCGACTCAGAGGCGTAAGCCGTATGGAAAGTTTTGAAATAATTCTTGAGCGTTACAATGGTGAATTAAACGAATCAGAGAAAGAATTCTGGATTACAAAGAAAAACGATATTTATAAAGAACTTTTGAAAAATATGAACACTTCCGACTTATCCGAGGAAGTAAAAGCTACTTTGGATGGATTACGTGCAGCTAATCATAAGCTTGCAATTGGATCATCCAGCAAAAACGCAAGATTTATACTAGGTCAGTTAGGACTTGGAGAATACTTTGATGCAATTTCTGATGGAAATAATATATCAAAATCAAAGCCAGATCCAGAAGTATTTATTAAAGCTGCAGAATATATAAATGAAGAACCATCTAACTGCCTGGTTGTCGAAGATGCAAAAGCTGGACTAAAGGCTGCTATAGCTGGTGGAATGGATTGTGCAGCAATTGGTGATGCTGTTGCATGTGGCTTGGGGACATATAATTTGACGACTTTTTCTGATCTTATAACAATAACATCAAATCAGAAGGAAGATGATGACAATGAACAATAATTTTTTAAACAATCTTCTAAACAGCATTTCAGTATCAGGATATGAAGAGCAGGTACAGGACATTGTTGAAGAAGAAATGAAAGACTATGTAGATGAAGTACGTCGCGATGAAATGCAAAATGTAACCTGTGTAATAAATCCAAACAGCGATATTAGAATTATGTTATCAGCGCATGCAGATGAAATTGGTCTTATGATTTCAAACATCAGAGAAGATGGAAGACTGCAAGTAATTGATAGAGGCGGAATTGTTCCTTCAACATATCCTGGACACGCTATTTCAATTAAGACTTCAAAAGGAATAGTTTATGGTGTTGTTGAAGCGTATAGGGAACTATTTAAAGAAAAAGATTTGGGAACAAAGCAGTTTCTGATTGATATTGGGGCTAAAGACCGTGAAGATGCATTAAGTTATGTAAGTATTGGAGATCCAATTGTACTGGATACAACTATACGAAAACTGGCAAATGATAAATTTACTGCACGTGCACTCGACGACCGACTTGGCGTTTATATTATTATGGAAGCTATAAAAAGAGCTAAAAAACAAGGTTGTACGGTTGGTGTTTACGCAGCTTCTACTACAGGAGAAGAGACAACTAAGACAGGAGCATATTGGACAAGTACACGTATAAATCCATCTATGGCAATTGTAGTAGATGTTACTTATACTAGTGATTGTAGCGGAATGGATCCTGCTGAAATGGGGACAGTTCTACTTGGTGGTGGCCCTGTTCTGTGTAATAGTCCAATAGTTGTAAAAGCGTTGAATACTAAAATGGAGGAGTGTGCAAAAACAGCTGGAATCCAAATTCAGAGAGAAGCTGCAAGCAGACTTAGTTATACAGATGGGGATAAAATACATTTTTCTAATCAGGGAGTACCTACGGTGCTCGTGTCAATCCCACTGCGTTATATGCACATGCCCGCAGAAGTTGCAGATGAAAAAGATGTGGAAGGTTGTATAGAATTAATTTCTCAATTTCTAATAAAATACAAATAATTTTATTACTGAAAGAGAAAAGGCTACCTTAAATAGAGGTGTCACTTTATTTGTAAAGTAAGCGTCAAATCTGACGCTTATGCACATCGGAAGGATGAGTTCTTATCGGAAGAAACAGTAAATGATATCACATAGACACAGGAACTGTGATATACTGTGCCTATGTAAAATAAATGCGTTTTATAAATTCCATTCAAGTTTGTCTGACTAACAATAATTTAATAATGAAATAATACAAGCACTTTCAGCATGAAATTATTTACATGGATTCGACAGCTGTTGCCAGCTATACGAAGCGAGGTGGCGATAAATTTATTGGAAGAAGGCTGTTAGATTGTCATAATCCAGCATCCAGGGATATAATACAGCAGGATCATCTTATTGGTACAACATACAACTATGACATGGATTCAAAAAAACAGGAAGGTAAGATAGATAGAAAATGTTATTAGAAGAATTTGACGCAAATAAAACTGCAATCATCAACCCGGATATGTGTGTGGAGAAGATTGAAAATTTTCCGGAAGTTACGATTTCCTGTTTTTCAGAAGAACTTTTCAATGAGGTACTGGAATTTTTTCGTGCAAAAGAAATAGCGAGTGTTCATTCTGCAAGTGGCTTGAATCCTATTTATGAAGTTACATATAAAGGAAAAAGATTTGCAATGTTCAAATCAATGGTCGGGGAACCTTTATGCGTGGGACAGTACGAAGAAATAATTGCAATGGGAAGTAAAAGACTGATTTTGCTTGGAAATTGTGGGGTATTAGATAAACGGATTGAAGATTGTGGAATTATTATTCCGATTAAGGCTGTCAGGGATGAGGGAACGAGTTACCACTATGCGAAACCATGTGACACAATTGATGTGAATCATAATTACAGGGATGAGTTTAAGAAAGTTCTGAAAGAGTTTGGATATCCTTATGTGGAAGGAATCACATGGACAACAGACGCCTGCTATAGAGAAACAAGGGATAAGGTGAATAAGAGAAAAGAAATGGGTGCGGTCTGTGTCGAGATGGAGTGTGCTGGAATGCAGGCACTCTGTGATTTCAGGGGAACAGAATTTTTCCAGTTCTTTTATGCAGGAGATAACCTTGACCATTCATCCTGGGAGCCAAGAAGTTTATCAGGCAGTGCAAGATTGGATGATAAGAGTAAAATCATGCTACTGGCCTTTGAACTTGGTCTTAAAATATTAGAAAAATTGTAGAAGGAATGATGGATATACAGTTAGCTACAGAGCTTAAAGGAAAACTTTGTCCTTTGCATGAATACAAATAAAAAATCTTAAGGTATGAAAAGAATAGTGTGTAGACGAATCGCATATGTTAATTAGGATTATGGGGATCTGCGTACTAAATGTAAGATAATGAGTGGGGATTTGCGTATCAAATGCGAGATGATGAACGGGGATTTGCGATATAATTTGGATTTTTTCTTTCTCCAATTACAACAGTTGACCGGAGTCAGACTGTATGAAAAGGAATCCGTGATTATATTTGATGAGGTTCAATTATTGCCGAAGGCAAGACAGGCAATCAAGTATCTTGTGGCAGATGGAAGATATAAATACATTGAAACAGGGTCACTTTTATCGATAAAGAAGAATACGAAGGATATATTGATTCCGAGTGAAGAACATAAGATATCCATGTATCCGATGGATTTTGAAGAATTTTTGTGGGCAGTTGGTGATGAAATCACGGCGGATACCATTAAGCTGCTTTTAAAAAGCAAAAAATCTGCCGGAAATGCAATGCACAGGAATCTGATGTGTATGTTCCGGTTGTATATGCTGATTGGCGGAATGCCACAGGCTGTAGAAGCATATTTAGAACACAATAATCCAAAAGGAGATAAATTAATCCGATTGAAGTAAAGTCTGGAAATTACAGAGGGCATAAGTCGTTAGATGTGTTTTGCGATAAGTATAGCAGCCGTATCAGAGATAAATATGTAGTTCATACGAAAGATTATAAATGGGAGAATGGCATCCATTATCTGCCGGTATATATGATCCCATTTTTGTAAAATCCTTACCATTTATGCTAAAAAAAGCACAGATTATGCAATTTTTCTCCATAAAAAAAATCTTATGTTAGGATTAAGACAAGTAAAGCGGAACATAAATGCAGAAAGTTATTCAGAAACTGCAAAGAAGTGTTTCACAGTCCAGAGAGAAAGGGATTAATATTATGGAGAAAATCAAAAACTTATGGCTTGGATTTGCAGAGAAGCATCCGGGCGCATCAAAATGGATTCGTGAAGGTGGTTTATTCGTTATCGTAAGTAACCTTATCACAGTACTGAAATATTTCATGTTACTGTTTTTACCACTTGCATTCGCAGGGCTTCCAAAAGTTGATTTCGGATTCCCGGGAATCGATATTACTTTATTTGGAGAGACTTTCAAATGGAACATTATCGGCTATGACGCTGCACATGGAGGACTGCCTTACTTCTGTGCATACATGATCGCAATGGTAGTTGGTGAATGTATTAACTTTCCAATCCAGAGAAGCTTCGTATTCCGCAGTAAAGGTAACATCTGGTATCAGGGCATGTGGTATCTGATCGCATTCTGTATCGTAACCTGTATCGTAAACTCCATCAACTGTATCTGGGTTGCTGTTGCAGGAATGTTCGTACCGGACTGGCTGTATAACATCGGAACGACCGTATTAAACGGTGGTGTATCTATGGTGGTATTCTTCTTTGTTAATAAAATCATCTTCCCGGAAGGGGAAGCAAAAAAAGCGGAAGCTTAAGATTTATGGAGCTGCTGTACTGAGAAATTGGTACGTAGCTCTTTTTATGTAGATTTTATTTTTGATTGTGGGTGTTGTTTTTGCTGTGTCAGCAGCAAAATTAATAAAGAATTCTTTAAAGTTTTCAATATGAATGGTTTCCCTCCTAATCGTACATTGACAATTGAATAGGAACTTTACATTATGCTATAATATCACCAGCGAAAGGCGGTGATGGAAAGTGAATGAGGAATATATGCCAACAGATGTACAATTCAAGTATGAATTAAGAAAACACTTAACAGAACTGGAAAGAAAGCTTGAACTGCTTCGGAACGAAGAGTATGAAAAGCTTGAAAAAGAGTATTTGAAGGAAATACAGGATATTCAGACAAGTTTGGAAGATTAACAGAAAACAATATAAAAAAGAAGGTGTGAAGTCGTGATAGAAAAAGGGCTTTGCACCTTTTTCAATTGAATAGGAACTTTACATTATGTTATAATATCACCAACGAAAGGCGGTGATAGCATGGAGGATAATGGAATGACAAGAGAAGAACTTATCAGTTTGACAATTGACAAATATACGGATCTGCAGCGCATTAAAAAATCCAATGGCGGTGTGGAGAACAAAGAACTTGATTATCAGATTAAGGTCACACTTGCAAAGTTATCTTCACTTGGTATATCTGTCGAAGATATTACATTGTAGATTGTGAAAAATTTATCAGGGTGTGGAGCCAAAACTATGGCTTCGCACTCTTCTCATCTGGGAGAAGGTTATGTTAAAAATAGCAATCGTAGAGGATGAACGTGAGTGTCAGGAGGCACTTATCGAGCATCTGAGAAAATATGAAAAAGAGAAAAACGAAGCATTTATCGTAAGAATTTTTAATGACGGCATAGATATTCTGGATGACTATTCTGCGGACTATGACCTGATTTTTCTGGATATCCATATGAAATATCAGGATGGAATGACAACCGCAAAGAGAATCCGCGAAGTGGATGCGGACGCACAGATCGTGTTCATCACGGCGCTGGCGCAGTATGCAATAGAGGGCTACAAGGTAAATGCGCTGGATTTTATTTTAAAACCGGTTGTTTATGAGCAGCTTGCGATGACCATGGACAAAGTGCTGGCAGTAACGTCAAAGTACCACAAGGAAAAACAGCTTCTGGTTGCAGAAGGGGAACGAAAATGCAAGATATCTACCGAGGATATTTTATATATTGAGGTTGTGGGACATGATATGTTCTTCCACACAAAAGATAAGGTGTATTCAAAACACGGAATCCCTTTAAAAACAATGGCAGATGAACTGGCGGAATATTATTTTGTCAAAAGCGGGCAGTCACAGCTTGTGAATCTGCGGCATGTGGATGAGGTGAAGAAAGATACTGTTTATGTGGGCGGAACGCAGATATTTTTAAGCCGGAGCAGGAAAAAAGAGTTCTTAGAGGCATTTGCCGATTACGTCGGAATGGAGATTTGAGATGGAAGTGACAAGTTTTAATTTCCTATACATGTTAGAAATGCTGCTTCCGGCGATCGGACTTTGTATACCATTGAAAAAAAGAAAACATGGCATGGGAAAAGCGATGGCAATCATAATTGTGGGTACCTGTCTGCTTGGTGTCTTACCCATTTTTTACATAAAATACTACGGGACGGAAATGCAGCAGGGGATTTTGTGGGTGGAATCCGTCATTCTTATGTTTGTGTGGTTTGTTTTGATATGGGCGATACTGATTTTTTCAATCTATTTCTGTACGGAAAGCAGTATCTATGAGGCGATGTACATTTTTGCCTTAAGTTATGGTGTGGAACATATTTTTTACTGTATTCGGGTTCTCGTGGAACATTTTACAGGTGGAATCATAGGAAACAAACATCCGCTTGTATACATTCCGTGTCTTGCAGGCTCTTTTCTTCTGGCGTATTTCTGGTTTGCAAAAGGAACCGTGTATGAGGGAAAATACCCGATCGGGGCGATTTCCGCGACTACAACATCCGTTGTTTTAATGGGAATTGTGTGGGGACTTAGCATTGTGATGGACTATCTGGGGTATGCGCATATACATAGCATTTATGCAATCCTGTGTTGTCTGTTTATTCTGACGAATCAGCGGGAACAGATGAAAAGGGAGACAGAGCGCATCGAATTTTCACAGAAAGAACAGCTCTGGGAAAAGACAAAGCTGCGTTACGAGATGTCAAAGGAGAGTATCGCAGTTGTAAACCAGCATTATCATGACATGAAACATCAGCTCATGATTTTATCGACGATGAGTGATGAGGATAAGCGCAAGGCAAAGTTACAGGATATGGAGAGTAAAATTGCTGCTTATGATGCGGTGGTCCGAACCGGAAATGAATATCTGGATACCGTTTTAACCGAGAAAAAACTGACCTGTCAGAGTAATCAGATTTCCATGAGTTGTATTGCAGATGGGAGCCAGCTTGCGTTTATGGATGAGCTTGACCTATATACTTTATTCGGCAATGCTCTTGATAATGCGATCGAGGCAAACCGGAAAATTTCAAACGTACATGAACGCTGGATATCTGTGCAGATACAGAACAAAAAAGGAATCCTTCTGGTGGAGATTGTGAATCCTTATGAGGGAAGTCTGGTCTATGACAGTAACCATATGCCGGTTACGTCCAAGCAGGATACAGGAAGTCACGGATTTGGAACAAAAAGCATGAAGAACATTGTCGAGCATTACGGCGGTCAGATGGTCATAAAGACCGAACAGAACAAATATCTGCTCCGCATGATTTTCCAAAATCCGCATGGACGATAAAAACATATGGGAACCCGTACAATATCGGATTTTACAAAAAACAACGGAATATGTCTCTCAAAATGCAGGTTGCGTCCAAACCTGCATTTTTCTTTTCTTTCGTGTTATTTTTATGGTAAATAGAAGTAGCAAAACCTTTCATAGTCTTGAGTTTTGCTGCCGGAAGTGAATTTTTTAAGAGGAGGAAACTATGAGTAAAGCCAGAAAAATAATAGGAACAACAATACGTTCTGTGCTGATCATTTTATTTGCAGTGATCATCACAGTCGTAAACACCATCCTTCCGAATTATGCGAGAATGATGGACAGTATGATCGGGGGGATCAACACACAGATTGATAATTCCGACGTAGATACAACAGGTCTTGATCTTACGTATAACGAAGCAGATTATACGACGGACAGTATCAAAGAAGCAGAGGCAGCGCTTCATCAGCAGATCGCAGATGAGGGGACGGTGCTTTTGAGTAATGAGGGAATCCTGCCAATGGCACAGGATACGGAGTTCAGCTTTTTCAGTGTAAATTCAGCAACTGTTTCCGCCAGTGATTCTATGCTGGGAGGAAGAAATCTGACACAGATTTTCGAGGACGCAGGAGCAAAAATCAATACAACTTTAATGGATTTTTATTCAGAGCAGTCGAAAGAATACGGACTCAGCTCCGGTTCGATCAGTTTTGGTGACGCAGAAGATTTTGCAATCCATGAAGTTCCGTTATCCGTATTACAGGAGAACACAGAGGTCATGGATTCGGTAAAGAATACTGTGCCGGTTTATTTCTTAAAGAGAGTGGCAGGCGAAGGCCGTGACATGCCGCGTTCCATGTACAATCATGCGGAGAGTGAGGAAGATAAGGCAAAAAGTTATCTGGAGCCTGATTCCACAGAGCTGGAAATTATTTCTTATTTAAATGACAACTTTGATAATGTGATTCTTGTAACCAATTCCAACGCTGCATTAGAGCTTGGTTGGGTAAAAGATTACGAGAATGTCAAAGCAGTGCTTTCCTGCACCGCAATCGAGTCCATTCCATACATTCTGACCGGACAGGTAAACCCATCCGGAAGAACGGTAGATACGTTTGCAGCAGATGCATCCAAATCTCCGGCTGCACAGAATTTTGGCGATTATCAGTATGTGGATGAGAACGGAGAACTGACAAAATATAACTATGTGACTTACGAAGAGGGAATTTATGTAGGTTACAAATATTATGAGACACGTTATGAGGATGCCGTTTTAAATCAGGGAAATGCAGGAGATTATGATTACACAGAGGAAGTGGTCTATCCATTTGGTTATGGTCTTTCCTACACAACCTTTGACTGGTCGAATATGCAGACAACATGGTCTGGTGACGAGTGCACCGTGACTGTTGATGTGGAAAACACCGGAGATATGGCAGGAAAAGATGTCGTAGAAATCTACGCACAGTCCCCATATACCGAGTACGACAAAGCAAACGGAGTAGAGAAAGCTTCCGTACAGCTTGTAGCCTACGGCAAGACAAGCGAACTTGCACCGGGCGAGAAAGAGACGGTAACCTGTACATTCTCCAAAGAGCAGTTAAAAGCTTATGATGAAAACGGAGCAGAGACATATATTTTTGACGCAGGTGATTATTACATCACAGCAGCTGCTAACGCACATGCAGCAATTAACAATATTCTTGCGGCGAAATCTGAGAAGCCAGCTCAAAAAGCAGACTTTGTATCTGTATACACACCAGATAACACAGACACCGATGTGACAACCTACGCAACAGATTCTTACTCGGGTGTGACAATCACAAACCAGTTACAGGATTGCAAGGCAGACGTAACTTATCTGACAAGATCAGATTGGGAGGGAACTTTCCCGACACATGACGGAGAGGCAGGAACTCAGATCAGTACCTGGGGAAATGAGATCAATGGTGAAGATGGAGTTTCCTATACATATGTGAAAACAGCGTCCGATGATCTGATCGCAGAGCTTGACAGCTTTTCAAGCGGTACAGATGTTGCGCCGGAGACACTTGCAGACACACAGATTGTCTATGGTGCAGATAATGGATTAACATTGATTAACATGAGGGGACTTGATTTTGATGATCAGCTCTGGGATGACCTTTTAGATGAACTGACTGCAGATGAAATTTATAATACGGTCGGCGTGTCCGGTTATGGTATTGAATACATTGATTCTGTAGAAAAACCTTTTAATATTGATGCGGACACCGCAGCAGGATTGCTTTATGGTGGTACAGGAGCAATGTTCCCAAACGCAATGACGCTTGCACAGACATGGAACTTAGACCTTGCCAGTGAATATGGAACAATGATCGGAAATGAAGGATTGCTCGGAGGAGCTGATGGCTGGTATGCACCATCCATGAATATCCACAGAACACCATATTCCGGTCGTAACGGAGAGTACTATTCCGAAGATGCATTCCTCTCAGGAGCCGTTGCCTCCAGAGAAGTTTACGGAGCTGCTTCCAAAGGTATGTATACTTACATCAAGCATTTTGCATTCAACGATCAGGAAAACCATCGTGGTGACCGTGACGGACAATTCAGTGTTGCCACCTGGTTTAATGAGCAGTCTGCAAGAGAGATTTATCTTGTACCATTTGAGATGTGCATGAAAGTCGGCGACGTTACCTTAAATTATGTCGAGAAACAGGAAGATGGAAGCTATGCGAACGCATCAAAATCAATCCGTGCTTCACAGGGTGTTATGACTTCCTTCAACAGAGCCGGTGCAACCTGGGCAGGCGGTGACTATGGACTGATCACAGGAATCCTTCGTAACGAGTGGGCATTTGATGGAATCGTTATGACAGACAATGCCAATACCGGTGTATTTATGGATGGCTACCAGATGACGGAGGCGGGGGCAGATGTGAAACTGACAAGCCTTCCGGCATCTGCAAGATACAATTTTGACAAGAGTGATCCTGCAACTTACTACTATGCAAGACAGGCAATGCACCGTGTACTTTACACGATCGCAAACAGCAAGAGCATGAATGGCGCAATGCCGGGTTCCCAGATCAAAGACGGAATGAGAATTTCAGACAAAATCAAACTGGCAATTGATATTATCTTTGGTCTGCTGATCGTTCTGGAAGTTTACAGGATTTTCCGGTTGTTCAGACCGACAAAGAAAAAACTTGCAAAGCTTCAGGCAAAAGCTGAGAAAAAACAGATGTAAAAGTGACAGGACTTCTTTACATCAATGTAAAATTTATGTAAAATAGTAAATACAAAAAGAGCAGAACTGCGATCATATTTGAAGTAGTTTTGCTCTTTATTTTTACTGGAAAATATGAGGCGATGGGAGACAGTGTATTTTTCGGGGAATAGCAAAGGAGAGAAAAATATGAGAAAAAACTGGGCAGCATTGGCACTCACAGGCATGTTATGCCTGACAACTTTTGCAGGAACACAGACTGTTTCCGCTGAGACAGCAGATTCCGCAAAACAGGTGGATATTGTATTCACACATGATACACATTCCCACCTTAACACATTTACGACGGTGGTGGATGATGCAGAGAAAGAAGTGGGAGGATTTGCGAGAATCAACACCTTGATCCAGGAGCAGAAAGCGAAAAATCCTGACACGCTGGTGATTGATGGCGGTGATTTTTCCATGGGAACACTGATCCAGACTGTTTTTGAGACGCAGGCGGCAGAAATCCGCATGTTAGGCTATATGGGATGCGATGTGACCACACTCGGAAACCACGAATTCGATTACCGCTCCAAAGGACTTGCAAATATGTTGAACAGTGCGACGGAGTCCGGGGATAATCTTCCGGCACTGGTTGTCTGCAATGTGGATTGGGAATCCATGGAGGCAGCAGGCTTAAGTGAGGGACAACAGCTGATCAGAGACGCATTTGATGAGTACGGGGTCAGTGACTATGTTGTATTGGAAAAAGGGGATACAGACATAGCTGTCGTAGGTGTTTTTGGTAAAGATGCACTTGCCTGTGCACCGACCTGTGAGCTTTTATTCAAAGATCCAATCGAGGCGGTAAAAGAAACGGTCGAAGAGATCAGGGAGAACGAGGATGTTGATATGATCGTCTGCGTTTCCCACAGCGGAACCTGGGAGGACGAGAGTAAATCAGAGGATGAAAATCTGGCAAAGGCAGTGCCGGAGCTCGATCTGATCTTAAGCGGTCACACACATACAACACTGGAAGAGCCAATTGTCCATGGAGATACCTATGTGGTATCCTGCGGTGAATATGGTAAGAATCTCGGCGAACTTTCCATGACACAGAAAGCAGATGGACGCTGGGAGATGACTTCTTACGAAATTGTGCCGGTCACAACAGACATTGATCAGGATGCAGAGACACAGAACACCATTGATCAGTTTATGGATACTGTGGACATCGACTATCTGGCTCAGTTTGGCTATACCAAAGATCAGGTGTTAGCGGAAAATGACGTGGATTTCTCCACACAGAAAGATCTGGAAAATATTCATGAGGAACACAACCTCGGCGATATTATGTCGGACGCCTATGTGTATGCGGTGGAAAATGCAGCCGATTATGACGGTGTTCCGGTGGATGTTGCAGTCGTTCCAAGTGGAACGGTACGTGATACTTATGCAAAAGGTGACATTACAGTAGAGCAGGTGTTCAATTCCTTTTCCCTTGGAATCGGTGCAGACGGAGTGCCTGGCTATCCGCTGATCAGCGTGTATCTGACCGGAAAAGAGTTAAAGACGGCAGCGGAGATCGACGCATCCGTTTCTGATTTTATGACAACGGCGAGATTATATTGCAGCGGACTTGATTTTACTTACAATCCAAACCGCATGATCTTAAATAAAGTGACAGATGTGTATTTGGACGATGGTACACAGAGAATTGAGCTTGAGGATGATAAATTATACCGCGTGGTCGCAGACCTTTACAGCGGACAGATGTTAAGTGCCGTAACAGATATGTCTTACGGACTGTTATCACTGGTTCCAAAATACGCCGACGGAACACCGATCGAAGACTTCGAGGATGTCATTATCACAGAGAATGGAAAAGAGTTAAAAGCGTGGGATGCGATCGCAAGATACATGGAGTCATTTGAGGACACAGACGGCGACGGAATAGCCAATGTGCCGGAATACTACAGCACCACACATTACAGAAAACAGGTAGATGACAGTAGGAATATCGTTGACCTTGTAAAAAATCCAAATAAATTTACTGCTATCATTGTTGGTGCGATTGCGGTGTTGATTTTACTTGTCATTTTCATTATAGTATTAATTAAGAAAATTGTGAAAAAAGTAAAATCCCGCAAGATGAAAAAGTAAAAAAATTTTCCGGTATCAGTGGATCATTCGGACATACGTTGAAAAAGAAGTTTACATAAGTCGGGATTGGCAGGGAGATTCAAAATGAGCGCACAGGACAACATGGAAAAGGTTCTCAGGGAATTACATGTCCTTTTATCAAAAAGCAATCCATATGAGAGAGATTCTAACTATTTGGTCGTAAATAAGAAAGAGATGTTGGATATTTTAAAACAGCTTGCAGTCTGCATGTCAGAAGTTATGGATGAGTATGAACTGACGCAGCAGGGCAGGGAGCAGGCGCAGCGGGAAAACCGGAAGATCGGGGAAGAAATCATCAATGACGCCAGAGCAAAGGCAGAGGACGTTTATGCCGCGTCGGTTATGTATACGGATGAAGCGCTCCGGCGGATACTTGATATTATGGATGAGGCGAATGAGTCTGTGAAAGCGGTCTATGACAGCATGGGAGAAAAGCTTGCAAATGAAAGAAAACTGGTTTCCGGTGACAAGCTGGAATTAAAGAGTCTGCTGCAGGATCTTAAGGATACGGACAAATACATGGGTATTATTGAGGAGCGGAATAAGAAGATCGCGAAGGAGAAGAAATGGAAAGAAGAGGATACGGAATCTTCTCCTTATGCAGCAGTGAAGCCAGAGATCAAGATCAACCGCGATTATTTTGAACAGCAGGGAATCTCGTTTGAAGAACCGGAGGAAGAACAGCCGGAAGAAAAAACAGAGAAAGCTGCCCCTGAGATCAGCGTGAATCTGGATTCTGAGTACTTTAAGTGGAAAGAGCAGGAAGGAAAAGAAGAGGATTCAGAGGATGAGAAACAGCCAGAGAAAAAAGGATTCTTTGGGAAATTTATGAAATAAAATTAATTGTGTACAACCTATTGACAAAGATGCCAATAGGTTGTATTTTATTATACATAAAGATTGAACACAATTAAATTGCAAGCAATATAAAAGAAGAGAAAAACAATGAGTAAACTTTATGATTTTGAAGCGGAAGATGTAATCTGACACCAATGCTTGAAAGTATGCTGACAAGAACACGGCCGGACTATATGGAGAGCGCAGATATCAAATGGAACTTTACAAAATTTTTAATTGACCGGAATGGCAACGTGGTAGAACGGTTTGAGCCGACAGCGGATATGGATGTGGTAGAGGAAAAAATCAGAGAAATTCTATAATGTTGTAAAAACAACGGAAATTCTGCTCCCAATTGCGTATAGTAAAGATACAAAAAAAGGAAACTATATATGAAAATAAATCGCACAGTATCATTGCCAAAAGGAGCGTAGGAAGTATGAATAGAGAAGAGCAGATCGCAAATGCTGAAAAAGCAACGGTGGATTCGATCCGGGAACAGAGATTTGCAAAGACGGCGGAGCTTGTGAAGATTCCGGGGCATCCACTTCACACATTTACGTTGGAGAACGAAGCACTTGCCAAAACGATTGAAAAATGCAGGGAAGCCCTAAAGAATGGGCATGTAGAGTACAAGCTTATAGAAGAAGTCCGTCAGCTTGCGATCCATTATGCCAAAAAGGGAGATCTTCTTTATCCGCATTTAAAGGTAAAGTATGAGATCAGCGGTCCGTCGGATGTTATGTGGACGGTGGATGATGAGATACGGGATGAATTTGCTGCGCTGGCGAAAAAAGCGGATTCACAGGATGATGAGTGGAAAAAACGTTTCGAGGCGGCACTCACAAGAGCGGACGAGATGATCTATAAGGAAGCCAATATTCTTTTTCCTAATTGCGCATTTAACTTTACGGATGAGGAATGGTTTGGAATCTACCGGGACTCAAAAGACTACGCAGAGTGTTTTGGTGTAGAAAACGGAGTCTGGGAGGACGCAGAGAAGGCACAGGACGTAAAGATGTCGTCTATCAGTCAGGATGAGATTGTCATGGCAGGCGGTCACATGACCGTGGAGCAGCTGACAGCAATGCTGAATACCATCCCACTGGAGATTTCGTTTGTGGACACAGACAATATCAACCGCTTTTTCAACGAAGGTCCAAAAATGTTCAAAAGACCGGGAATGGCGATTGACAGAGAGGTGTTCTCCTGCCACCCGCCGAAGATCGAACAGCAGGTACGCCGTATTATTGAAGAATTCAGAGCGGGAACACTTGATAAAGTACCTGTCTGGATGGATAAAAACGGCAGAACCATGTTAGTCACTTATATGGCAGTCCGCGATAAAAGCGGAAAATATCTTGGAACCATGGAACTGGTACAGGATATGGAATTTGCAAAAGAGTATTTTCAGAAATAATTAATAAGTGGAAATCTCCTTATGGGAGGCAGCACGGTACTCGCGTGGTCTGCTTCCCATAATTGTTTTAAATTGTTTTGAAAAATAACTTGGGTTGGAAAAACCGCAGTTTAATGCGATCTCTGTGATGGGTGCGTCTGAATCGGTCAGCAGCTTTGCGGCATGGAAAATACGGATCCGCTGCAAATATTCGATCGGACTGTAATGCAGATACTGCTGAAAAATGCGCTGACATTCTCTGGGACAGATGTTTGCAGTGTTCGCAATTTCCGATACAGAAATGGTTTTATCTAAATTCCGGTGCATCCAGGTCAGCATTTTTTTCAGGCGTTCGTCCTGTACCGGGGAAATGGAAGGGCTGGAATCCACGGACATTTTGGACAAAACAAAAAGCAGGACGTTAGACAGCGCATTCCTTACTTGAAATTCATATCCGTAGTTTTCATTGATACAGGCATGGTAGGCACAGTGAAATTCCTGAAAATACGGAGCGTCCTCAGAAGTATTATGAAACACAAAGAAGGAAGGACCATTTTCCAACAGCGGGCGCATGTATTTGATGTGAAATACACTTTCCGGGGTTCCACAGATCATGTCAGTGCTGAACACAAAGGAGCGGAACAGGCAGGGAGCGGCGGTTTTCGGAACAACAGCATGAATGATCTCTGTGTTGATAAAGCATCCCTCCCCGGCTTTCAGTTCATAGGACTGGTCGCCGATGCGAACCGTGACAAGCCCTTCGAGCAGCACAAACAGTTCCAGCTCACCGTGCCAGTGAGGAGGAACATATCCGCCCATATATTCATGCAGATCCATATTATTCAGGGAGAGGTCAAAAAGTCTCGCATTTTTTTCAATTAGTTCTTTGCCGGATGCATCAATAGATAAAGAAATGGAATTATTTAACATAAACACACCGCCTTGTCGCTTTTGTTATATTATAAGTCGCATTTTCTAAAGATACAATGGTTTTTGCTGTGATAAAATTCAGAATAGAGATAAAAGGTTTTATGTTCAAATAGTAATAATAAGGAGAACAGCATGAAAAATACAGTGATTTTTGATCTGGATGGTCTGTTGATCGACAGCGAGATCATTTCCTTCCGATTGTATGAGGAACTGACCGGAAAATATGGACGTTCCATGACGCTGGAAGAATATGCAACGGATTATAGCGGAAAAACCGGCATTACAAATATGAAGCTGCTGCTGGAAAAGTATCAGCTTCCAATCACGTTCGATGCTGGAATGGCTTTCGTGGATGAGAGGGAAAAAGAATATTTAAAAGAAGGTGTTGCGCTGAAACCGGGCGCACGTGAACTGCTGGCGTATTTAAAGGAAAATCACTACAAAATATTGCTGGCAACGTCGAGTACCGAAGACCGCGCAGAGGGAATTCTGCAGCAGAATGGGATCCGTGACTACTTTGACCATCTGGTGTATGGTGTAAATGTGAAACGTGGCAAGCCGTTTCCTGATATTTTCCTGAAAGCATGTGAGGATGCAAATGAGCCACGGGAAAACTGTCTGGTGTTAGAGGACAGCGAAGCAGGGATTCAGGCGGCACATTCTGCGGGAATTGATGTGATCTGCATTCCGGATATGCGGGAGCCGGGAGAAGAATTCAAAAAGATGGTAACAGCACAGCTGATCTCTTTAAAAGATGTGATCATCTGGTTACAGACCTTACAATTGAACGGTGTTATGTAAACTAAAAACAGGGATTGTTGTTTTGATGCCTCCGGCTGTGGTACAATATTGGAATCATAGGCGGAGGCATTTTATATGAAAGTGGCAGTGGCAATTGATTCTTTTAAAGGGAGTATGACAAGTATGCAGGCGGGAAACGCCTGTAAAGAGGGGATTCTTGCGGCGGCGCGTGCGCATTGTGACGGTGGGGCAGCAGCCGTTAGGGACAGGAAACCTGCAGCAGATAATATGGATGTTGTCGTAAAACCGCTCGCGGATGGAGGCGAGGGTACGGTGGAAGCTTTGGTAGAAGGGATGAACGGAACCTATGAGTATGTGACCGTGACAGACCCGATGGGAAGCCACGTAAAAGCAAGATATGGTATTCTGCCGGATCAAACAGCTGTGATGGAGATGGCGGAGGCATCCGGCATTACACTTGTAAAAGAACCGTTAAATCCATGGAAAGCAGCATCCACAGGAGTCGGAGAAATGATTCTGGATGCAGTTCAAAAAGGATGCCGCAAATTTATCATTGGAATTGGCGGCAGTGCGACGACAGAGGGCGGCATCGGAATGTTATCGGCACTAGGCTATGATTTCATGGATGAAAACGGAGACATATTGCCACCGGTTTTTGCCTCGCTGGAAAAAGTGGTGCAGATAGAAAATAATCGTGTGCCGGAAGTGCTAAAAGACTGCCATTTTCAGATCGCATGTGATGTGACAAATCCGCTTTGTGGAGCGCAGGGGTGTGTTTACGTTTTCGGAGCGCAAAAAGGCGTGAAGGAAGAAGAAAAAGAGAGCATGGACAGGGCGATGCAGTCCTATGCGGCATGTCTGGAAAAATTTACCGGCAAAAAGTTCAGTGAAATTCCGGGCACAGGCGCAGCCGGGGGGCTTGGGTTTGCGTTTCTGTGGGGACTTCCAAACGTGGAACTGAAACCGGGAATCGATATTGTGCTTGAGGCAGTCGGGCTGGCAAGTGAATTGCAGGATGCAGATATCGTGGTGACAGGGGAAGGCTGTCTTGATTTTCAGACGGCGATGGGAAAAGTTCCGGTCGGTGTAGCAAAGACAGCAAAGCAATACGGCTGTGAAGTGATCGCTTTTGCCGGAAGTGTGACAGAAGAAGCCATAAAGTGTAACGAAAAGGGAATCGATGCATTTTTCTCCATCCTGCCGGGTGTGTGTTCACTGGATGAAGCCATGAACACGGAAACTGCGCAGAAAAATATGCGGAATGCGGCGGAGCAGGTGTTCCGGTTGATTTTGGCTTGTGGGAAGGAAAAATCTTCTTTACATCCATAAATTCCTTTACTATAATCCACTCAAAGCATAATATTTTCCAGTATTTCTAAGGGTGCAGAGAGTTTTCAGATATAGAAATACTGATCTTGATAAGATTTTGTATCTTATTCTTAAATTCATGATAAGCAGTTCATCAGAAAATCTATGCTTTTATTCCAGACAATTTACAAAAGCAGGATTTTTCTAAGAACTCAAGAAAGTCCTGTCATAAAACAGGAGGACTATCATGGCAGATATGAAAGCAATTATGCAGCAGCTCAGTATGCAGGAACAGTACGATGAGAATGCCAAGTGGCTGAATTCACAAAAACCGTTTTTGGCAAACATTCTTATCAGGACCGTGGACGACTTTAAGGGGATGCAACCGGAAGAAGTTGCAAAGTTGATTGAGGGAGAACCATCAGTTGGAAGGACGCCGGTAGAGGAAGGGTTTACCAATGAAAGGCTGGAAGATGAAACGATGGCGATTTCCGGCATGAATACAGAAAAGAAAGTGCATAATGAAGGTGTTACTTATTTTGACGTTTTGTTTTATGTCAGAACCCAAAATGAACTGGCAAAGATTATTGTAAATATGGAGTTACAAAAAGAAGAACCTGCGCTTTATGATGTGGAGATGAGGGGAATTTTTTATGCAGCAAGGGAAGTGTCTTCTCAGCTTGGCAGAGAATTTAAGAACCAGCATTATAATGATATGAAAAAGGTCTATTCTATTTGGATTTGTATGAACACAAGAGAAAATAGCCTGAATAAGATTGCGTTAAAAAATGAAAATGTGTTTGGACAGTCAAGGTGGAAAGACAAATATGATATGATTCATATTGTGACGATTCGGCTAAGCAGGAAAATGGATGAAGACAGAGGGCATGAACTGCATCGTTTTCTTGGAGCGATCTTTGCACAGGAACTGTCATTTTCGGAGAAAGAAAAAATTTTAGTCAAAGAATTTGGAATAAAGTTAGAGGGAGACAGGAAAGAGAGGTTGACAAATATGTGTAATTTGGGTGAAGGGATTTGGGAACAAGGAATTGAGCAGGGAAAAATATCTGGTATTATAGAAACATGTATGAAGTTAAATATGTCAGAAAATGATATTATTGAAAAAATAAAGGAGATCATGCACATTTCTGATGAAGAGGCAAAAAGGTACTATAAACAGGCTATGTAAGAAAATAGAATACAAACATAGGCAGAACTACTTCGTGAGGTCATTTCAAATTTCACGGAGTAGTTTTTTTGTGAAATAATTCCAAAATCCTTCATCCAAATCCAACCCTTCAATCGTTATAATAATCAGGAGACGTCCTACAAGAAAAATAATTACAGTTTCACAGAACAGGTGGACTGTAAAGGAGAATATCTTAATGCGCGAAGAGATACTGATAAAAAATTTGCAAAATGGGGATGCGTCTGCATTGGACGAACTGATCTCCATGTATTACCAGGAGATCCTGCGGTACTGCATCTGGCATGCGCCGGATCGCACACAGGCGGAAGATGCGGCACAGGAAACTTTTTTGAAGGCTGTGAAATATCTTGGAAATTTCGGATTTTCCGGTAAATTCAGAGCCTTTTTATATAAAATTGCAGCAAACACCTGTATTGATATGCAGAAAAATAAATGGAACCAGCATACCGCGTTGGAAGACTTACAGGAAGAACCGTCCTATGTGGAAAAAGATTTTAAAAACGTGGAGGAAGAGCTTGTAATCTGTAGTCTGGTAAAAAATCTGGAGCTAAAAGATCAGGAAATCGTGCTGTTGCGTTTCGGACAGAATCTGAAATTGCGTGAGATCGCAGAAATTGTTGGTCTGCCAATGCGTACAGTGCAGTCCAGATTGAAGGTAAGTTTAAAGGTGATCGAGAAGGAAATGAAAGGAGGAAATTTAAGATGAGCCGGAAAATGAAAGAAAAATTAAGCAGGGCATTTGAAACATATGATGTATGCAAATTGAACAATGTTGAGCATATGCAGGCGGTCGAAGAACCTGTGATACAACTTGCAAAAGCCCAGTTTCAGAAATCCTATCGAAACAAAAATAAATTCCGTGATTTGTTATTATGTCAACTAAAATTTTGCGGAATCAAAATGTGGACATTTGAGCTGTTAATTGCAATTATAACAAGCTTGATACTGAGAAATCTTTTGTCAGATCCGTATTTTATGACAACCAGAAAATTAGTGTTTTTTGTTGTCTGTTTTGCCATCGCAGTGCCGATGATGCTATTGCCGTTTTTGTACCGGTCGATACGATATCAGATGTTTGAGATGGAGAGTGTATCGGTCTTTTCCATAAAAACAGTTTTGTTTTCCAAATTTTTGCTGTTTTTCGGCGGCGAGGTGCTGCTTGTCGCATCCGTTTTGTTGGTTTTATGGAACACAACATCCATTACATTTGCAGAGTTGGCAGGTTGTATTCTGATTCCGTTTTTACTTGCCAACGATGGTTACCTGTTGTTGTTGAAAAAAATAAAATCAGAAAAGCTGTGTCAGAGTTTTCTGGGATTTGGAATTGTATTAATCGCAATCATAGTAATAAGTTTTCGTTCAACAGAACAGATGTTATGGATGCGGATGACACCGGCAACCGTTGTGTCCATTCTGGGGCTTGTGCTGTACGGAGTGTATCAGAGTATGACGCTTTTTAAAAAATATGAATGAACTTTACGCGAATCGAAAGGAGGAATGAACCTCATGAAATTAGAAGTAGAAAACATTACAAAAAAATACAAAGATAAAACCGCAGTAGATAATGTCTCCATCACATTCACCCCCGGAGTCTGGGGATTACTTGGGGCGAACGGCGCAGGAAAAACGACACTCATGCGCATGATCGCAGGGATCATGGAGCCGACCGAAGGAAAAATCCTGTATGACGGAGTGCCAATCGAGACGTTGCAGGGAGAGTACCGTCGGATTTTCGGCTATCTGCCACAGGAGTTTGGCTTTTACCCGGAATTCAACGTGCAGGATTATCTGGAATATATGGCGGCGTTAAAAGGCATGCCAAAAAGGGAGGCAAAAAGAAAGATCGATGAGTTGTTAGAACAGGTAAGTCTATCGGAAGTGCGTAAAAAGAAGATCGTGAAGCTGTCCGGCGGCATGAAACGGAGAGTTGGGATCGTACAGGCACTTTTGAACGATCCGGAAGTATTGATCTTAGATGAGCCGACCAGCGGACTGGACCCGGGAGAGCGTGTGCGTTTCCGTAATCTGCTTTCGGAGTTCGCGAAAGACAGGATTGTTGTCATCTCCACGCATATCGTGTCGGACGTGGAATATATCGCAAACCAGAACGCGATCATGAAAGATGGAAAAATCATCGAAAACGATACGACCGAGCAGTTAGTGCGACTGGTAGATGGAAAAATCTGGGAGTGCAAAATTCCATCTTCTGATCTGGTGAAATGGGAGCGTGCATTAAAACTGATCAATTTAAGAAATGAGGCAGATGGAACCACATCGATCCGTTATCTGTCTGACCAGGCAGAGACGCCGGATTCGGTTTCGGCAGTGCCACGGCTTGAGGACTTATACCTCTGGCTGTTTCCACAGGAAGGAGAGGTGCGCTTATGAGATTACTGGCACTTGAGATAAAAAGAGTTTTAAAAACAAAACGGACATGGATTCTGATTGTGGCTTCCGTATTGCTGGCTGTGTTTATGGCATATATCCCAATCACATTTGTGACTGTGCAAAAGACGGACGAATCTGGAAATTACGTGGAAATCACTGGAAAGGATGCAATCAACTATTACAAAAGTAATATGGTGCAGGGAGTTGTGAAACCGGAAATACTGAGAGATGCGGTGCGCAGATATCAGGAAGTATATAAAACATATGATTCTGTCTATGGGGACAATATTCCGAGTGAAGTATACTATGAAAAATTGAGCGCTTATCAGCCATATATCCGGGGAATCAAGGAGGCGCTGGCAGACCGGAACAATGGAATGTCACCGGTGATCGCGGACATTTCGATTGATAAAGTTGGGGAATACTATGACTTATTAGAGAGCAGACTGGCATCGGTTATCGATATGGAGCAAACCGGTCATCCGGCTGCAAAAGAGGTTGCACTCTCCAAATTTGCAAAAGTACAGCGGCCATACGAGTATTACTATGGCGCTCCGAGCGACTCCATGGAATATGAGACGTTTTTCATTTTCCTGATCACAATCCTGTGTGCGGTGATCGTGGCACCGATTTTTTCAACCGAGTATCAGACAGGAGCGGATGATATTATCCGCTGTACGAAAAACGGAAAGAGGAAGCTTGCAATCATAAAAGTTGCTTCGGCGTGTCTTATCGTGGGGATGCTCTATTTGTTGTGCGGCATCACATGGATTGTCGTGACAAATAGTCTCTTTGGATGGGAGGGAACGAAAACCTCTATCCAGCTGAGCTTTTCTGTGACGACACTGCTTCCTTACAATGTTGGTCAGTTACAGTGGGCAAATCTGCTGGGAGGATTTTTATTATTCTTGTCAGCAATCTGTTTTACCTTACTGCTGTCTTCCCTTGCAAAAAGCAATGTATCGGCTCTGGCACTGGCGTTACTTTTTGTTCTGCTGCCGTTTCTCGTGTATACCGTGATGCCTGGACAACTCGGCGACTGGCTGCAGACACTGCTTCCGGGCGCAGGAATTGGACTTGGCAATTCCCTGCTGTATGCAATGACCAATTTTGACTTCCTGCATCTTGGAAGCGCGTCCTTCTGGAATACGGATGTGATGCTTATGCTGGCGTTGGTGAAGATACCGTTATTTATTATGTTTACGATCGTGGTATACGACCGGAAGAGAATCCGGTAAAAACAAAAGCTGGAAAAATGTCACGAATAATGTTACAAAAACACATATAAAATTACGGAAAAATGTTACAAATATGCGACAAAAATGAAAGAAAAATGTTACAGGAAGTCTTGAAATGCTTTGGAAAAATGTTAATATGAATGTAAGAAAAGGGAATCCTAACATTCGGAGGGCGTGACATGCTAAAAAGAAAAGTATATCAGGAACTTTTAAAATGGAAAGAAAATACAGAAGGGAAAGCGCTGTGCATTATAGGCGCGAGACAGATTGGCAAGACAACTCTGATCAGGGAATTTGGAAAAAATGAGTATGAACATTTTGCAGAAATAAATTTTGTGACAGATGAAAAAGCAGCAGATATTTTCAACGATAAACTGACGGCAGAGGCAATTATTACGAATCTGACCGCATATCTTCAGACACCACTGGAACCGGGAAAGACACTGATTCTGTTTGATGAGGTGCAGGAGTGTCCGGCGGTACGTTCAGCAATCAAATTCCTTGTGGAGGATGGCAGGTTTGACTATATAGAATCGGGTTCTCTGCTTGGAGTGAGGTATAAGGAAGTGAGATCATATCCGGTTGGCTTCGAGCAGATTTTACCAATGTATCCGCTTGATTTTGAGGAATATCTGTGGGCAAATGGGGTGCAGGATAAGACGCTGCAGTATTTGAAAAACTGTTATGACAGAAGAGAAAGGGTTTCTGACTCCGTGCATGAAACGCTTTGCAAATTATTTTACAGTTATCTTGTGGTCGGGGGCATGCCGGAAACAGTTCAGATTTATATTGACACGCACGATATTGCAAAAGTTGTGCAAAATCAGAGAAGCATTCTGGAGTTATACCGGTTAGATATTGCAAAATATGCTGAAGGCAGCGACAAAGCGAAAATCAAAGCAATCTTTGACAGTATTCCGGCACAGCTCAATGAGAAAAATCGCAGATTTAAGTTAAATAGTATTAATGCATCTGCCAGACATATCCGATATGAGGACAGTTTTAACTGGCTTGCGGATGCAGGAGTAGCATTGCCGTGCTATAACGTGACAGAACCACAGGCTCCGTTACAGCTAAGTGAGAAACGGAATCTGTTCAAATTATATATGAATGACGTGGGACTGCTTTGTGCTTCCTGCATGGAAAATATTCAGTTTGATCTTTTGATGGGAAATGTCGAAATCAATATGGGAAGTATTCTGGAAAATGCTTTTGCACAAAACCTGAAGTCAAATGGATTTGAGCTTCATTATTATGATTCCAAGAAAATTGGAGAACTGGATTTTGTTTTACAGAAAGGGCTGCATACGGAGCTTGTGGAGATAAAATCTGGAAATGATTTCAAAAAACATCTGGCAATGGATCATGCAATGAAGGTGGAGCAGTGGGAGTTCGAGCAAAGTATTGTTTTCTCAAAATCAAATATTGAAAAAGAGGCAGATGTTTTGTATCTGCCGTGGTATATGATCCTTTTCTTCATGCAGGAAAAAGAGCCGGAAAAACTGATTTATGAGATTGATCTGAGCGGACTGTAATAAGTGATAGGAAATGAAAAAACGATAGAATTTCTTGCAAAAGCGTTCTATAATAATCCCAGATAAAAAATCAGGAGGTCCCAATCATGAACGATACATTAAAAGTTTTAGAGACAAGAAGAAGCTGCCGCAATTTCAAACCGGATATGATTCCAGAGGAAACACTTGAGCAGATTGTAAGAGCTGGAACCTATGCGCCAACCGGAATGGGAAAACAGTCCCCGATCATCCTTGCAGTGACGAATAAGGAATTGCGTGACCAGCTTTCGGAAGAAAACCGTAAAATCATGGGAGCACCGGAAAGAATGGATCCGTTCTATGGAGCACCGGTCATTCTTGTGGTACTTGCCAATAAGGCAGTTCCAACACATGTGTACGATGGTTCTCTTGTGATGGGCAATCTGATGAATGCCGCAGAAAGCCTCGGCGTGGCAAGCATCTGGATCCACAGGGCGAAAGAGGAGTTCGAATCTGATTTCGGCAAAAAAATTCTTGCTGATCTTGGTATTCAGGGCGAATACGAAGGGATCGGCCACTGCGCACTCGGATATGCAGCAGAGCCGGCAAAAGAGACGACCGCAAGAAAAGAGAACTATGTATATTATGTGAGATAATGATTGCATAGTTGAAAGTGGTAAGTGATTTATACTATGTAAAATAACAAAAAGCGTTGATTTTGGAGAATTTCCGAGATTGACGCTTTTTTATTCAGTTATAACTGACTCGGTTTTAACCGAATAAAAATTGACATTCCGAAAAATAATAATTATACTCATTTTATAATTGATGACAATAGAATGTTTGTAGAGCGAGCATTCTATTGTTGGAGAACTTTAGGATAGCAAAATTTCTGATGCAGGAAAGACAGGGTATCATGATTATGAAATTTTATGGCAGGGAAACAGAAAGAAAAAAATTAAATTCCATGTTTTGCACAGATGGTCAGATGATCTCTCTGATCTATGGACGAAGAAGGATCGGAAAAAGTGAGCTGATCCGGCAGGTGCTCAAGGAAACAGAACTGAAAAGTATTTACTATGAGTGCAAGCAGACAACGGAACAGAATAATGTAGACAGTCTTTCTGAACTGGTAGGAGAAACATTCGATTTTCCGAAGCCTGCATTTGCCGATATGGAGAGCCTGCTTCGGTTCTTATTTCGGACGTCGGAAAAAGAGCCACTTATTCTTGTTTTGGATGAATACCCGTATCTGCGTGAAAATGTAAAAGGACTGGACAGTGTGCTGCAGTCTGTGATCGATGAATACCGTGACCGTTCTAATATGAAGCTTATTATCTGTGGTTCCTATGTAGATACGATGAAAGAACTTCTGGCAAAACAGAATCCACTCTATGGCAGGATTGACCTTACACTGAATCTGAAACCAATGGATTACTATGAGTCGGCACTATTTTATCCTGATTTTTCGGATGAGGATAAAGTGAGGATTTACAGTGTGTTCGGCGGAATCCCTTATTATAACCGGCTGATCGATGGAAAGAAAAGTGTAAGAGAGAACATCATAGATCTGATCGCATCACCGGGGGCGCGTCTGGAAAACGAAGTGTCAATGTATTTAAGCTCGGAGATATCGAAAATCACAAATGCCAATGAAGTGTTTGAAGCGCTGGCAAAAGGTTTTTCCAGATACAAGGACATTCTTGATCAGTCACATGTTTCGAGCGGTCCTGCGCTTGTGGATGTGCTTGACAAATTGATACGTATGGATGTTGTGGACAAAATTACACCGATCAATGATGAAAATAATCGGAAAAAATCGGGATATTTTATTTCGGATAACCTGTCATTGTTTTACTATAAATATATTTTCAGAAATTCATCCCGCATGAATATCATGGATTCAGATATTTTTTATGACCGTTATATTGCAGAAGATTTTGAAACAAAATATGTCCCAAAAGTTTTTGAGGATGTGTGCAGGCAGTACCTCATCAGAAGAAACCGTAAGGGATTGATGGATGAAATTTTTGAAAAAATAGGAAAATATTATTATGATGATCCAGTAGCAAAAAAGAACGGAGAATTTGATATCGTAACGCAGGACGACAAAGGCTATATTTTCTATGAAGCAAAATTCCGCAAAGAACCTGTGACAGAACAGATGATCCGGGAAGAGATCTGCCAGGTGGAACAGACCGGGTTAGAGTGTTACAAATATGGCTTTTTTTCAAGGTCAGGATTTGCATGTGAAGGAGCAGACAACTGTAAACTGATAGAGCTGAGAGAATTATATAAATAAAATCAAACAATTCTTAACAGGAAACTGCCAGATCAGGCGATAAGACCATACCAGTACGATCGCCTCCCGGTTTGTGAAAAAACTTTCTTCTATATTAGGAAATATGAATAAAAAACAAATATGATTTTTGTGTAGTATTTGAAAAGTTTGCAGATTTTAATGAAAGAACTTTCAAAAAAGAGTATAATGATTGAAAATCACTTTCAATGAGGTTATGTTATGGGCATGGAAAAATATGCAAAAACGATCATACCGACGATCGAGGCAAACTATGAGAGATACACAGAAACAGAAAGACATATTGCAGACTATTTTTTGAAAAATGATGCAATCGGGGATCTGTCCGCAGAATTTATTTCCACGGAGCTTTCCGTTTCGCCTGCGTCACTGTCAAGATTTGCCAAGAAAAGCGGATATCAGGGTTACCGGGAATTTGTGTATGAATACCGTAATTCTTATGTGGAGAAAACCACAGTGGAACAGGAAGAGTCGCGGTTGGTCTTAGACACGTATCAGAGCCTGTTGAATAAAGTATACAATCTGTTGGACGAGGCACAGATCAAACGGATCGTGGAAAAACTCAGGATGGCAAAACGTGTTTATGTCTGCGGAAGAGGAAGTTCCGGGCTTGCAGCAGAGGAGATGGCAACGAGATTCCGCTGGATCGGGATCGACATGGTTGCACTCCGGGATAACGAAAACATAAAAATGCAGTCTGTGTTTCTGAATCCTCAGAACCTCGTTATCGGGTTGAGCTTAAGCGGCACGAAATCAGAAGTCTTATATATGCTTGCGCGTGGATGCCGGCAGGGAGCAGACACCATACTGATCACGGAAAAAAACAGAAAGTCATACGAAGACTTTTGCAGGGAAGTGATACTGGTGCCTTCCTTACAACATTTAAACCACGGCAATCTGATTTCACCACAGTTTCCGCTTCTCATGATGATCGACATTATTTATGTGGCTTATGTAAACCATGACCGTGTGCATATTGAAAAAATCCAGAAAGAAGTCCAGCGCACCTTAAGAGGCAGCGAGGATAAATGATGAAAGATAGGAGAGATGTCAAAATGAAAATTATCAGAACAAAGGATTACCAGGATATGAGCAGAAAGGCAGCCAACATTATTTCTGCACAGATGATCTTAAAGGATGACAGCGTACTTGGACTTGCAACAGGTTCTACTCCAATCGGTATTTATGATCAGTTGGTAGACTGGTACAAAAAAGGAGACCTTGATTTCTCTAAAATCACAACTGTAAATCTGGACGAGTATAAAGGACTTCCGAAAGAGAACGACCAGAGTTACTGGTATTTTATGAATAAAAATTTGTTTTCAAGAGTCAATATCAGACCGGACTACCACTTCCTTCCGGATGGAACGAATCTTGACAGTGACAATGAGTGCGAGAGATACGAAAAACTGATCGATTCTCTTGGTGGAATTGATCTTCAGTTATTAGGACTGGGACGTAATGGACATATCGGTTTCAACGAGCCATGTGATTCCTTCCCACAGGATGTTCATGTTGTTGACCTGACCGAGAGCACGATCGAAGCCAACAAACGTTTCTTCGCAAGCGCAGATGATGTCCCAAAACAGGCTTACACAATGGGTGTTGGAACTATCCTTCGTGCAAAAGCAATCCTGCTTGTAGTCAGCGGAAAAGATAAGGCAGCAGCATTAAATGCAGTCGTAAACGGACCGATCACACCGCAGGTTCCTGGCTCTGTTTTAAGACTCCATCCTAATGTAATTATTGTTGCAGATGAAGATGCTTTATCTGAGATGGAATAAAATGCTATAAGAGGATTTTTTACAAGTCCAGTTTTGTATGTAATAAAAAAGAAAAATCGTACAGACGAAATATGATGTTCCTGTTCGAAAGAACCACAAAGGAAATCATATTTTGGCTGCACGATTTTTCTTTTATTTGCGTTTTACAAAAACTTTGCCACCATGGCAACACTGGTTTTATCGCGGGCGATTTTGGCAAGCTCGCGGTTGTCGAGCAGATAACGCATGATAAGCGATTCGGCAACGAATAACTCACTGACCTTGACCGGGATACTGCCGCCATCCAATGGTGTTTCCAGGGCACCGCACAGGAGGACAACATCTGCAAGTGCTGTGCCGGGTGCGTCCGGATAGTGCGTGATGAGGATGATCTTCGCACCGGTCTTTTTGGCAACGGATAAAGTGTCCATCATGTCGTGCGTGGAGCCGGAGTAGGAAACAAATAAAATGACATCACCTGGACCCATGAGGCTTGCGGCGATCAATTGCGTGTGGCTGTCACCACAGTTGCGGAATTTATTGGAGATCGTGGCGAAGCGCACCCAGATATCATTTGCCAGAACCCGGCTGCCACCCTGACCGAGACAGTAAACGGAGGTTGCGCGCTGCAAGAGAAGGGCAGCCTCGTCAATTGCGTCAAAGTCAAGAACACTCATAGTGTTACTGATCGCAGCCTGAAAAGAAGCACATACGTTGTCACATAATGAAGATGTCGGCATGGATGGATCTAAAGAATAGGAAGAAAACGGTGTCGGCGTCACATTTGCCTGTGCAAGTGAAATCTTCATTTCATTATAACCTTCAAATCCGAGTTGTTTACAGAAACGGTAAATTGTGGCTTCTGCCATATTGCAAGCTTTGGCAAGTGAGGAAATCGATAAAAACTGCGCTTCCTCGGCATGCTTTGTCAGGTAATTTGCGATGATCGTACCTGATTTGGTGAGTGAATCCTGCTTTTCCGCAAGCAGATCCCAGAAATTCTTATTAATCATAATTTAATCCCCTGTAAAATGAAGCAAGTGTTACTGTTCACACTATGTTTTACTGCGTAAGCAGGCGTTTACAGAAACACATTAATATTTACTATATAAAAGTATATGTCAAAATGAAATACACTGCAAGATAAAATCATAAAAATGAAAAATATTTTCACACAAAAACAAAAGGAAAATGGATGAATATGCGGAATTGCAGGTATAAAATATACACTTAGCACTATTTAAAAACTGATATGCACAGATTTATGTGCAAATGTACTATATTTTCAAAATGAAATTAGTACAAAACGTATATGGACAAAATGAAAATATTTTTCTAAAATATAATTACTTCGAAAGATAGAATCTTTTAAGAAAAGGAGAAGAAGAATATGAAAAAGAAAGTTTTGGCTACCTTACTGGTGGGAGCAATGGCAGCAAGCTTATTAGCAGGCTGTGGAACAACAGTTGAGACAACAGGAAGCAGTGACACAACAACAGCTCCTGAAAAAACTCAGACAACAGAGACCGCAGAAGCAGGAGAGGCAGGCGGTTCTGATGTTTCGGCAGACATTACCTTATGGACATATCCAATCGGTGAATGGGGCAATGCAGAGACAGTTGATTCCTTAATTCAGGATTTCAACAAGGAGTATCCGGGAATCAATGTGACAGTGGAATATCTTGATTACACAAACGGTGATGATCAGGTAAATACAGCGATCGAAGGTGGACAGGCTCCAGACCTTATCATGGAAGGACCGGAACGTCTGGTTGCAAACTGGGGAGCAAAAGGATTGATGGTTGACTTATCCGATATCCTGGACGACACAGATAAATCTGAAATTTATGAATCTGTATTATCCGCATGTGTGAACAAAGAGGGAGCTACTTATGAATATCCGCTTTGTATGACAGCACATTGTATGGCAATCAACAAAACAGTATTTGAGGAAGCTGACGCTATGCAGTATGTAGACGCTGAGAACCATACATGGACAACAGATGATTTCTTCAAAGCAATGGATGCTGTTTATGCTCACACAGGTCAGACCGTAGGTGCTGTTTACTGTAGTGGTCAGGGTGGTGACCAGGGAACAAGAGCCCTCATCAACAACCTTTACGGTGGAACATTCACAGACGCAGATCACACAAAATATACAGCAGATTCCGCTGAGAACGTAAAAGCAATCCAGGCACTTGTTGATTCCAAAGCAATCGGATTTGATGCTTCTATCGCAGGTGGTGACGAGATCAACTTATTCCGTCAGGGTGTTTTAAATGTAGCATTCTGCTGGAACATTGCACAGCAGTTAAACGCTGACAACAACGATGCAGGACTTACAAACGATGGCGATGAGATCCTTTTCATGGCATTCCCATCTGAGAAAGCAACAGACACAAAACTTTGTGGCGGTATCTGGGGATTTGGTGTATTTGATAACAAAGATGCAAACAAGATCGAAGCATCTAAACTCTTTATTAAATACATGGCAGACAGTGCAGAAGGAACACCAGACGCAGTTCTTTCTTCTACATACTTCCCGGTACGTGATACTGTAGAAGGCAAAGATTTAACAGGTCTTTACGGTGATGTTCAGACAATGAGCGATTACAGTACATTAATGCAGTACCTTGGTGACTACTATCAGGTAACTCCAGGCTGGGCAGAAGCTCGTACAGCTTGGTGGAATATGCTTCAGCAGGTTGGAAGCGGCGCTGATGTCCAGACAGCAGTTGATGAGTTCGTTGGAACAGCAAACGCAGCAGCAGCTAACTAAGCAGTTCGTATAGCAACTAAATAAATGATAAGTGGAATCCCCTCCTCGCAGGAATACCGGAGGAGGGGATTTTTAGCCAAAAAGTTATGGAAAGGATGGTGTTTTCTTTGAAATCAGCAGTAAAACCATCAAAGCGCAGCCGTGTATTGGTAAGAAAAGAAACGACCGCTGCATATCTTTTTTTACTTCCTAGTTTGATTTTCTTTCTGGGATTTGTAATTTTTCCAATTGTATTATGTGTGTGGACCAGTTTTTTTGATTCAACAATGAACTCTGCGGATGTTTTTGTTGGACTTGCAAACTATAAAGAATTATTTCAGGATAAAGTTTTCCTTGGGGCGTTGAAGAACACTCTTATTATCGTAGTGGTTTCCGTTCCGATCACATGTGTTTTTTCCTTATGGGTATCTTCCGTGATCGTAGATCTGAAAGGATGGGCAACCTCCTTATTCAGAATTGTATTTTATCTTCCGGTTGTAACTGGTTCCGTAGCAGTTACCGTTGTATGGAAGTGGATGTTTAACAATTACTATGGAATTTTCAATTACCTTGGTACAAAGACAGGGATCATCGACCAGAACATCAACTGGCTGGGTGATGAGCGTTATGCACTTGCATGTATCATACTGATTTTGCTTACAACTTCCGTTGGCCAGCCAATTGTACTTTATGTATCTGCACTTGGTAATGTGGATGCATCCTTGGTGGAAGCGGCAAATGTAGATGGAGCTACAAGCCTTCAGGCTTTCTGGAAGATCAAGTGGCCACAGATTATGCCGACCACATTATATATTGTTGTTATTACAACGATCAACAGTTTCCAGTGTTTTGCACTGATCCAGCTGCTGACATCCGGTGGACCAAACCACAGTACAGACACGATCATGTATTACATTTATTATTCTGCATTTAAACTGTACCGTTACGGATACGGCGATGCAATGGGCGTTGTCCTTGCAATTATGATCGCAATCCTGTCCGCAATCCAGTTTAAACTTGGAAATTCGAATGATTAGGAGGAGGGTTACAGATATGGAAAACAAAAATAGTACAAAACATCCTTCTGCATACAAGATCATCAGCATTGTTGTAATTGTGATACTGGCAATATTATTTACCTTCCCATTATATTGGATTATCACAGGTTCATTTAAGACAAACGCAGCGATCAACTCCACAACACCGATCTGGTGGCCAAAAGAGTGGACACTGGCGAACTATCAGAAGTTATTCAGCCGTCAGACCGCACCGCTGTTCCAGTTTAATATTCCATTTAGCAGCCTGATCACAGGAAGCAGGGATTTGAAACTGACACTGACAGGACCGACGGTACCGGCTGCAGTCCGCTGGCTGATCAATACCGTATTCATGGCGATCATGTCCATGATCCTTACCTGTATCACAGCATCCATGGCAGGATATGCGCTTGCAAAGAAGAGATTTGTGGGACGACAGTTACTTTTCACATTGATCGTATGCGCAATGGCATTACCAAAACAGGTTATTTTGATCCCATTACTTCGTGAGATGTCAAGCCTGAATTTATATAATACGATCTGGGCGGTTATCTTCCCAATCGTAGGATGGCCGTTTGGTGTGTTCCTGATGAAACAGTTCTCGGAGGGTGTGCCTTCTGAAATGCTGGAGGCAGCGCAGATCGATGGAGCGAGTGAGGCAAAGACATTTTTACAGATTGTAGTACCGATGATCAAACCAGGTATCGGAGCACTGGCGATTTTTACATTCATCAACAGCTGGAATGATTACTTCATGCAGTTGATCATGTTATCAAGCACAAGCAACCTGACGATCTCCCTTGGTATTGCCAAGTTACAGGCTGAAAATGCCACAGATTTCGGTCTGATCATGGCTGGTGCGGCACTGGCAGCCCTGCCGATCATCATCGTGTTCCTGTTATTCCAGAAATACTTTACAAAAGGAATTACAATGGGAGCTGTAAAAGGCTGACAAACTATCCTTCTTGTTTAAGAAGGGCGGTATAAAAAATAGGACAAAAATCTAACAGAGGAGTGAAGATAAAATGAAAGATATTACAAAATATCAGGGAGTCATTCCAGCATTTTATGCATGCTATGACGAAAAAGGAGAAATTTCAACAGAGGGTGTCAAAGCATTGACACGCCACCTGATCTCAAAAGGGGTAAAGGGTGTATACGTTGGCGGTTCATCTGGTGAATGTATTTACCAGCATGTGGACGAGCGTAAAAAAGTGTTGGAAGCAGTCATGGAAGAAGCAAAAGGAAAACTGACCGTCATTGTACATGTAGGATGCAACAATACCGCAGACAGTGTGGAACTTGCGGCACATGCACAGAGCGTTGGAGCAGATGCGATCGCTTCGATTCCACCAATTTATTTCCATTTGCCAGAGTATGCAATCGCAGAATACTGGAATGCAATGAGCGCAGCAGCACCGGATCTTGATTTTGTTATTTACAACATTCCACAGCTCGCAGGAACGGCATTATCCATGAACCTTTTAAAAGAAATGTTGAAGAATCCGAATGTGATCGCAGTGAAGAACTCTTCCATGCCGACGCAGGATATCCAGATGTTTAAGGCAGAAGGTATCAAAGAACGTGGCGAGAATGGATTTGTTGTATTCAACGGACCGGACGAACAGTTCGTATCCGGACGTGCGATCGGTGCAGACGGAGGAATCGGTGGAACATATGCAGTTATGCCGGAATTATTTGTAAAAATGGATCAGCTCATCCGCGAAAATAACATCGCAGAGGCAATGAAGATCCAGTACAAAGCAGATGCGATCATCTACAAGATGTGCGAGGCAAAAGGAAATCTTTACGCAGTCATGAAAGAGATTTTACACAGAATGTATGGCTTAGAACTTGGAAGCGTCAGATTGCCGCTTGCACCTTTAGCACCGGAAGATGAGGCTGTTGTTGTTGAGGCTCAGAAGATGATCGAGGCAGCGATCAAAGAATTATAATAAGAGAAATACATACAGAAATATGCCGGGGTGTACGCACTGCTTCGGCTTATTTCTGTATCTGCAGAAAAAATGATGCAGCTGCCAATGTACGGATTTAAAATTAAGAATAAGATTTACAGGACAATTTCGGGAGGAGATACAAAATGGTTACAGACAGCTTACAGAATCTGGAGCAGTATCGTGGTTTACATAAAAATATGGATACCGTCATTGATTTTTTGAAAAAATGTGATCTGACTGCACTTCCAGACGGAAAAACGGTGATTGACGGAGAACGGGTTTTTGTCAATGTCATGGAGGCAGACCTTCGGGAGGCAGAAGGTGCGGAGTATGAATATCATAAACGTTATGCAGATCTGCAGATCGATATCAGTGGAAGTGAATACTGGGAGTGGACAGACAAGGCAGAATTTACAGATACATTTCAGGAAGCTTCGGACTGCGGACTTGCAGCAGGCAGAAGCAGATGTGGCGGAACGCTGGGGGACGGAAGCTTTGCTTTATTCCTGCCGGAAGAATTTCACAAACCAAGCTGCAAAAACGGATCACACACACATGTGAGAAAAGCAGTTATTAAAATTGAGATGTAATTGCAGGAGGAAAATAAAATGGATAAACAGGCATTATTTGATCAGATAAAAGGCGGATTGATTGTTTCCTGCCAGGCATTGGAGCATGAGCCTTTGTATACAAAAGAGGGCGGCATCATGCCTTTGATGGCAAAGGCTGCAGCACAGTCCGGAGCAGTCGGAATCCGTGCAAACACAGTACGTGACATCACACAGATCAAGGAAGCAGTAGACCTTCCGGTTATCGGTATCATTAAAAAAGACTATGAGGGAACACCGATGTACATCACGGTTACCATGAAAGAAGTGGATGAGCTGGTGGCATGCGGTGTGGATATCCTTGCGGTACAGGGAACAAGCGCATTAAGACCGGATGGAAGCACGGCAGCACAGTTTATCGAGGCAATCAAGGCAAAATATCCGGAGCAGCTTGTGATGGCAGACTGTGCAACCATCGAGGAAGGAATCGCATGTGCCAATGCCGGAGCCGATTTTGTCGGCACGACCATGCGTGGATATACACCGGAGACACAGGGCTGTGATGACATCGATTTTGATTTCATCCATGAACTTTCCGAAAAATGCCCGGCAAAGATCATCGCAGAGGGACATATCCACTATCCGGAGCAGGCAAAGAAGGCACTGGAGGCAGGAGCTTTTGCACTGGTAGTCGGCGGTGCGATCACAAGACCGGCGGAGATCACGGCAAGATTCGTGGCAGCGATCGAAAAATAAAAAAGGAGAAATTATGAGAATTGTGGCTGTGGATATCGGGGGAACAATGATCAAGTCCGGTCTCTGGAACGGAGAGACATTCGTGGAGCTGCGTGAGACAGAGACGCGTGCATCGGAAGGCGGAGCGGCACTGATGGAGCGTGTCAAAGGACTAATCCATTCCTATCACGATTTTGAAGCGATCGGGATCAGCACTGCCGGGGAAGTGAATACGGAAGATGGAAGCATTTTTTATGCGAACAGCAATATTCCGGGATACACAGGCATGCCGGTAAAGCAGATCATGGAAGAGGAATTTTGTGTGCCTGCCGCAGTGGAGAATGACGTCAATGCGGCGGCTCTTGGCGAACTCCGTTCAGGAGCAGGCACTGGATGCGATGATTTTTTATGTCTGACCTATGGAACAGGTGTCGGCGGAAGCATTGTGATGAACGGAAACGTTTACCCGGGGGCTTCTTTTTCTGCCGGAAGCTTTGGCGGAATGGTGATCCATCCGGAAGAAAAGGCGGGAACGGACAGTCTGGAGGGCTGTTATGAGCGGTGCGCTTCCACGACCGGACTGGTCAGACGTGTAAAAAAAGTCGATGGATCTCTGGATAACGGCAAAAAAATATTTGCGGCAAAGGACAGACCGGAGATCAAAGAGCAGATTGATGCGTGGATCGACGATATCTGCACAGGTCTTGTAACGCTATGCTGTATTTTCAATCCATTCAGGATCATTCTTGGAGGAGGCATCATGGCGCAGGAGTATGTGCTTTCGGAGGTAAACCGGAAGGTGAAAGCGCAGATCGCACCGGGACTTCGGATCGTGGAGATCGTTCCTGCAAAGCTTGCAAACACGGCGGGCATGATGGGAGCGGTCAGCCTTGCGGAAAAGTTACTTGCGCAGTAAGATGATCGTGTACAATATATCTGTTTGGAAAAAGATTTTTTAGATGACAGCACAGGGAGGATGAGACAATGGATCAGAAAAATATATTATGTTTTGGAGATTCCAACACTCATGGATATAATTCCAAAACCGGAGGACGTTTCACAGTAGAGGAACGCTGGACAAAACTTTTACAGAGAAAGTTAGGCGATGATTACTATGTGATCGAGGAGGGATTAAGTGGACGGACCACGTCTTTTGAAGATCCTGTTTTTGAAGGATTGAGCGGATTGAATGCGATTTACCCGTGCATGATGACACATGAGCCTCTCGACCTTGTGATTATTATGCTTGGCACCAATGATACAAAAGACCGTTTTAATGCAAACGGATTTATCATCGGAAAAGGTCTGGAGCGCCTGACACAGAAAGCGATCGACACGCATGCTGCATGGCGTAATAAACCGAATATTCTTCTGGTAGCTCCGCCACCAATCCACCCGGATTATGCAAAAACGGCTGTTGCAGGAGAGATGGGTGACAAATGCGTGGAGCGTTCCAGAGCACTTGCCAAAGAATTTAAGGATGTTGCAGACCGGTTAGGATGTCATTTTATAGATGCCGGTTCCATACCGGGCATTGAGATGTATCCTTATGACTGGATGCACTTAAGCCTTGACAGCCACAGGATTTTTGCAGAGTACCTGGCAGAGTATCTACCAACGATTATGTAAAAAAGAAACGTAACCAACCCTCGTCTGGATCAATATAGATGGTTCGGACGAGGGTTGGTTTTTTATTACAGGAGATGATCATGTGATTTTGGATGACAAAACAGGTGTAGGATAATAATTGAAATTTCGGGAATAGATAAAACGGATAGAACATAAAATATATCGTAATGTCTTACACACAAGACATACATGATGCCATATTGTCTTATACACAGAAGATAAACAATATTAATATGTCTTGTACGCAAGACAAAAATAACATCATTCTGTCTTGCGTACAAGACGGAATGATGCTATAATTGTCTTGCCGACAGAAAGGAGGAGCATATGAACAGAGATTATCTGAAACAGATTATGACTGACCAGAAAGACACTTATCTAAGTAATCCTGCTATTGAAAGAAATTATCCATTGGAAGATCACGTGAATTATTGTTTTGTGGGGATCAGAAGAACCGGAAAATCGTACATGATGTATCAGCAGATCAGGCATTTGCAGGAGAATGGGATTCCTCTGAGCCAGATTGTTTATGTCAATTTTGAAGATGAAAGACTTCTGGAGATGTCAGCGGACGATTTGAATGTTATTTTAGAAATTGGATTGGAAATGGCGGGAGTAGACAACAGACCGTATCTTTTTCTGGATGAAATACAGAATATAAAGGGCTGGGAAAAGTTTGTGCGCCGCATTGCAGATATGAAATACCGGATCAATATTACCGGAAGTAACAGCAAGATGTTAAGCAGTGAGATTGCTTCGACACTTGGTGGAAGATTTATGATCGTAGATATATATCCGTATTCCTTTCCGGAGTATTTATTGGCACAGGGGAAGAATAAGAATTATCTGGATATCCTTAGTACAAAGGACAGAGCAGAAGTGCTTGGCATGTACGACCAGTATGTAAAATACGGTGCGTTCCCGGAATTGGTTGGGATCAGAAATAAGAGGGAGTTCTTAAACAGTATTTACCAGACGATTTATCTTGGAGATATTATAACGAGAAATAAGATAACCAATGATTTTGCAGTGCGTTTGATTTTAAAGAAAATTGCAGAATCAATTACCAAGCCGTTGTCTTTTAACCGGCTTGGTAATATTTTAAAAAGTGCCGGGGCAGCAATTGGCAAGCAGACGGTTATTAATTATGTTGGCTATATGATGGATTCTTATATGTTGTTTACCCTGCAGAATTATGCGGCGAAACTGATTCAAAAAGAGACTTCGCCAAAGTATTATTTTATGGATACCGGACTATTGGGACTTATGCTTATGGATTGCAGCTCTGCACAGTTGGAAAATTTGGTCGCAATAGAGCTGATCAGACGTTTCGGAAGAGAAAAGGTATTCTATTTTGAAAATAATGTAGAGATTGATTTTTATATTCCAGAAGAAAAACTGGCAATTCAGGTAAGCATGCAGGTGCTTGATCAGATAGAAACAAGAGAACGGGAAATCGGTGCATTTCTGAAATTAAGAAATTTTATCGAGGGTGCAAGATGCATATTAATTACGAATAGTGAGGAAGCGGAACTTGACTGTGATGGAATCCATGTAAGTGTGGTTCCGGCATGGAAGTGGCTGCTTTAGGAAACTAAAGCAGCCTATAAATAATAATCGCGATCACAATTCCAAGTATCCCTGCAACCGTGATATCCACCGTAAATCCAAATGTGAGAACTAAAATTCCAAGATCCAACACCATCGGATTGACAAATCCAAAACTCTGGCCGTAACTAAGCCAGCTTAAAGCAGGAACGCCCGCACATAACTTTCCGATAAGACCGCCTAACACGACACCGACAAGGATCAGAAGGACTAATGCCCAGTTATTTTTTCCTAATACACCTCTGCTCATATTCCATTTCTCCTGAGTTCATTATTTTAAGTAATCACTGATACGTAAAATACTATCCATATTATAAAATAGATTCTGAAATTAAGATATATTTTTTTGCAAATTTATTTATGTCCCTGTCTGTAGCGGATGAATGATAGCACGGCAAAAAGCAGGATCACACCGACTGCCATTGTGAGAAATACGTTCTTTGTGAATCCGGCAACCAGATAGGCGGCCACGCAGCAGCCACCGACCGTCAGAGCGTAAGGAAGCTGTGTGGATACATGGTCTACATGGTGGCATTGTGCACCGGCGGAGGCCATGATCGTTGTGTCGGAGATCGGTGACATGTGATCTCCGCAGACAGAACCGGCAAGGGAAGCGGCAATACAGACAACGAGCATCGGATCTGTTTCCGGGAACATAGCGGTAACGATCGGAATTAAAATGCCAAACGTTCCCCAGGAAGTACCGGTTGCAAAAGCAAGTCCGCTTCCAACCAGAAATAATATAGCCGGGAAAAGTGAGGTTGCAGTCATATTGCCGGAGAGCATGCTGCTCACAAAGGCGCCGGCTTCTAATTTTGTACTGCAGAAACCGCCTAACGTCCAGGCCAGAACAAGGATCAGGATCGCAGAAACCATCATCTTAAATCCCTGCGGAATACACTCAGCAAATTCACTGAATGTGATCACGCGGCGTGGCAGGTATAGCAAAAACACAAACACTAATGTAATGAAGGAACCCATCACAAGTCCCATGGATGCATCGCAGTTTGCAAAAGCGTTGATGAAGCTCTCACCCTCAAAGAATCCACCTGTATAAATCATGCAGATAATGCAGCTTGCAATCAGGAAAATGACCGGAAGAACAAGGTCGATCACCTTTCCTTTTGCGGAAATAATATTTTCTTTTACATTTTCATAATCATTTTTGCCGGAGAAAAGATCACCTTTTGCAGCATTTTCCTCAAACTTTTTCATCGGACCATAATCAAGGCCGGTCACACCCATAAAAATCACCATCAGAATGGTAAGCCATGCATACAGGTTAAACGGGATTGTCTGCAAAAACAGAGAGAAACCATCTCCGTTTGTGTATCCGGTGACTGCGGCAGCCCAGCTTGAGATCGGTGCGATAATGCAGATCGGAGCTGCAGTTGCGTCAATGATATAAGCCAGTTTCGCACGGGAAATCTTCTGCTTGTCCGTGACAGGACGCATGACATTTCCAACGGTCAGACAGTTGAAATAATCATCGACAAAGATCACGACACCGAGCGCAAATGTGGAAAGCAGTGCGCCGGATCTGGTCTTGATCTTACTTCCTGCCCATTTTCCGTAAGCGGCAGAACCGCCGGCTCTTGTCATCAATGCGACAATAATGCCAAGAAATACGAGGAAAATCAGAATGCCGACGTTCCACGAATCCCCAAGCTTTTCCATCATAACTTCAAAAATTGCCTCGATCGTTCCAACCGGACTGAAATTTGTATATAAAAGAGCTCCGGTTACGACACCGATAAATAACGACATATAAACTTCCTTTGTGATCAGCGCAAGCACAATGGCGATCACCGGCGGAAGCAGCGCCCAGACAGTACCAACAAAATCCATAATTCCTCCTTGTTTTTTCGAAGAAAAAATCCGAGTCCCATTGGACGAGGAGAGGATTTTTCCTCCTTGTTTTGCGAAGCAAAAACTCCGAAGCGTTGCCCCGGAGCCAATATTCTATAATAAGTATATATGATTTTGTGTGAAAAGGAAACAAAAATTTGCTCTAATTGATAAAAAATACAAAAGTTTAGTAAAAATATACAAAATGAAGGTCTGCAATTCTACAGATCATCAGACTGTCCGCAAGGTATCGGATAGACAGATGTCATTCCGGTAGAAATCAGTTTGCTGATAAGTCTTGCCATCTCCTCCGGCGTCTCCTTTTTGCCATGAGCCAGCCATGACTCGATCAGACCGGAGCAGCCGGAAACGAGAAAACTGCTGAAATATTCATAAGTTGGCAGAAAATCAGCCGAATGATGCGCAACCATCCATTCGTGTATGTATTGGTGTTCAAACAATTTCTTGATCTTGACAGAAAAAGAAATATCGCCATTGGGACTCAGCAGTGCACAGCACAGATTAGAGTTTTGGTCAATGATCTGAAAAATTTCGACAAACAGCGGATAAGGAAAATCCGGAGTATGATCCGGGTGATAATTTTTGAAGACCTGCTCAAACTGTTCTAAAAGCCCCTGCTCGGTCTGCTCCAACATATCATAAATATCTTTGTAGTGCAGGTAAAAAGTGCCGCGGTTGATGTCAACAGACTCGCACAATTCTTTTACGGTGATATCCTTGATACTTTTTTTCAGCATAAGGGAGGTGAGTGCGTGTACAAGCAGATAGCGGGTACGCTTGATACGGCGGTCCGTTTTTGTTTCCATATATAATGTGAGATCCTTTCATATAAAATGTGATGTTATTGTCTGGTATTTTTTCTGGAGTTATGATTAAAAATTTATAATCCTAAAAATTTTCTGAAATAATCAACACAGTGTACATAATATGTCAATTAACAAACAGTTTTGAAAAATATGTTTATTGAGTAAACCAGATGCCCTTATTATAATAATGCAGTATAAAATAATCAACACAATGTTAAGTATAGTGAAATGAATCAGCGGTAAAACAACTGCTGTTTTGCTGTGTAAGAAAAATGATTCAGATGTAACATGAAAGAGGATGAATATGGAAGAAAAACAGGAAAAAGAAAAAGGGAATTTCTGGCTTACCGTCGCTTCCTTTATTGTAAATAAGCGGAAAGCAATCGAAATTCTGTTTGTTTTGGCAATGATTTACAGTGTTCTTTCTATTAATAAGGTGCAGGTCAATCAGGATATCACATCCTATCTGCCGGCAGACAGTGAAACGAGGATCGGGCTGTCACTGATGGAGGAGCAGTTCACAACTTATGGCAGTGCCAAAGTCATGGTCTCGAATATCACCTATGCGCAGGCGGAAGATCTGGTTGACGATCTGGAAAATATTGAGGGCATGAAGCAGATTGAATTTGATGATTCCAAGGATCATTTTACAGGTGCGGATGCGCTGTTTAGTGTGACGTTTGACGGAACGGAGGATGAACAGATCAGCAAAGATGCGCTTGAGGAAGTAAAAGAGACACTGGATGGTTATGATGTCTATGTTTCGTCCTCTGTCGGTGAGGAGGAGCGCAGTGCAGAGTCACTTTCGCAGGATATGAATATTATTCTTGTGCTGGCGGTTGTCATCATTGTTGCGGTGTTGATGCTCTCCACAAAAGCATATCTGCAGATCCCGGTATTACTGATCACATTTGGTGTGGCGGCTGTTTTAAACATGGGCACAAACTACTGGTTTGGAACGATCTCATCTGTCACAAATTCCATTGCCGTTGTGCTTCAGCTGGCACTGGCAATCGACTATGCCATTATTTTGTGTGACCGTTTCATGGAAGAACATGAGACGCTGGATGCAGAGGAAGCGGTGAAAGTGGCACTCTCCAAGGCGATCCCGGAGATCAGCTCGTCCTCCCTTACCACGATTTCCGGCATGGTTGCGATGATGTTTATGCAGTTCCGGCTGGGCTACGATATGGGTATCATTCTGGTAAAAGCAATCATACTCAGCCTGATTTCCGTTTTCTTCCTAATGCCGGGCGTGCTTTTGATTTTTGCAAAAGGAATTGATAAAACCCATCACAAATGCTATGTACCAAAAATTACATTTGTAGGTAAATTTGCAAATCTGACCAAATACATCATTCCGCCGGTTTTTATCGTGTTTCTGGTATTTGCATTTTGGGAATCTAATCACTGCCAGTATATATATGACACGAATTCCATTGTAAGCGCGAAAAAGAGTGAATCAAAAATTGCAAGTGAAAAAATTGAGAATACCTTTGGTGCCAGCAATCAGTTGGTTGTCATGGTTCCAAAAGGGGATTATGATTCCGAGAAAAAGGTATTGGGAAAAATTGAAAAACTGGATTATGTAAACTCGGCATTGGGACTTGCAAATGTGGCGATCAATGATGATTATATGCTGACGGATAAGCTGAACCCAAGACAGTTTGCAGAGTTGACGGATCTGGATGTAGAAGTTGTACAGATTTTGTATACAGCATATGCATACAATGAGGAGCAGTATGGTCCGGTATTTACCGGCATTGACGATTATGAGGTGCCGATCATTGATATGTTCCTGTTCCTGTATGACCAGTATCAGGAAGGATATGTGACATTAGATGCAGATCTTGACGATCAGCTTACGTCCTTATATGACACGCTGCATGATGCGCAATTACAGCTGCAGGGAGATGACTATTCCAGATTTGTATTAGATCTGTCACTTCCGGCGGAAGGGCAGGAAACCTACGATGCGATGGATGAGATCCGGGGTATTGCGGCGAAATATTTCGGAAAAGACAATGTCATTCTGGTAGGAAACTCCACGAGTGACCATGATCTGGAATCTTCCTTTGCATCGGATAATATCGTGATCAGCGTATTGACAGCACTATTTGTTATGATCATCCTGTTTTTCACGTTCCAGTCAGCAGGGCTTCCGGTGCTTCTGGTACTCACTATACAGGGAAGTATCTGGATCAACTTTGCAGTTCCGGCAATGAGGGGACAGACAATATTCTTTATTGCGTACCTGATCGTGTCTGCAATTCAGATGGGTGCAACGATCGACTATGCAATCGTTATTTCCAGCAGATACATGGATCTGAAACAGAGAATGCCGATCAAAGATGCGATTACTGAATCCTTAAATCAGGCATTTCCAACTATTTTTACTTCCGGAACAATTTTGACCTGTGCAGGATTTTTGATCGGTGAGATTGCATCCGATCCGACGGTTGCCTCCATTGGTGTGGCTTTGGGACGCGGTACGTTAATATCCATTATTCTGGTTCTTTTTGTGCTGCCGCAGATCCTGCTGTTTGGTGATTTTATCATTGAGAAGACAGCCCTTGCCATGAATATTTCACGTCCTCAGAAGGAGGTTGTCGGCAGAGTGAGGGTGACCGGACATGTAAAAGGTTATGTACAGGGAGAGATTGATGCAGATGTTTCCGGTGTATTCCAGGGACAGATGAAAGTGTCGTTAGATTCGCACATACCGGGCAGACATGGAGAAGTCACACATGACGATACACAAAATCCAATGCTGCCGGGAATGACGCAGGATGAAAATGTGGCTGCAGAATCAGAGACAGCCGCAAAGGAAGAGCAGGAGGAGAAAAAGTCATGAAAAAGATGAGAATGAAAGTACTTGCCTTGTGTTTTTCCATGACACTGACCGTTTCTGCTCTGGCAGGAAACGGACGGTTGACCATACAGGCTGCCACCTCACAGGAAAGCAGTGGTACAAAAGAAACCACAGAAAAAGACAGCACAACCAGTGCGGATACGGCAGAAAATAAAAATCAGATCATCGAAATTGCCGATGAAAAGGCATTTGAAGAATTTTTACAGAACTGTCAGTATGACAGCTGGAGTGTTGGAAAAACGGTAAAACTTACCCATAATATTGATCTTTCGAAGGTTGATTTCAATGGTGTTGCATATTTCTCTGGGGATTTTGAGGGCGGCGGTCACACGATCAGTAATGTGAAGCTGCAGGTAAAAGGCTCGGATCACGGATTTTTCCGTTATCTGGGTAAAAGCGCAGTTGTGAATGATCTGAAGATCTCCGGTAAGATTACTTCAGAGGGAAGCTGTAAAAATATTGGCGGAATTGCCGGTGTGAACTATGGTACGATCGGGAACTGTTCCTTTGAAGGAACTGTCAATGGAAAAACAGCAGTCGGAGCGATCGCAGGGATCAACAAACCGACCGGAAAAATTGTAAACTGCAGGAGCAATGCAACAGTGACAGCCACCAATCAGACCGGAGGAATCGTTGGAAATAACGAAGGACTTGTGTCAGAGTGTACATCGGAGTGCAGCATCAATACAGATGAGCTGAAAACCACGATGGATATTGGAGGCGTTGACATTGGTACATTAAATCTCACAGGGCGTGTAATAGACCGGAATGATATGGGCGGAATTGTGGGTGTTTCGACTGGAATTGTCAGTGAATGCATCAATCAGGGAAAAATCGGTTTTGCACACACGGGTTATAACGTGGGTGGAATTGCCGGACGCCAGAGTGGAAAAGTCATCGACTGCCACAATGAAGGGGAAATCTACGGACGAAAAGATGTAGGAGGAATTGTCGGTCAGGCGGAGCCGTATATAGAATCGGAGTATCTGGATGATAAGGTAAATCAGGTGCAGGATTCGGTCAGTTCCATCAACACGACCTTAAGCAACATTGCTTCGACCATGAGTGATACCTCCACAGCAGCAAAGACCTATGTGGACAATCTGTCGGAGCAGTACCATAATTCTTCGAAAACTTTGTCGGAATCTCTGGGTTCCCTCTCAGATTCCATCGGGGAATCAAACCCGGAAGCGCAGCAGTACATGAATAATATTCATAATTCTCTGGATAAAATAGATAGTATCCAGGGAAACAATCATATTTTAAACAAAGAACAGGCAGAGGCGGTTTCAAAAGAATGGCAGAATATCAACAGTAATCTGTCCAACATTCGTGGAACAATCTCCGATTCCAATAAAACGGCAGAAGATTTTATGGATGATATTTCCAATCAGATAAAAGAGAAAGATACGAACGGCGATATTGATAAGCTGACGAACACAGTGGATGATGGAATCCAGTCTGTCACAAATGATGTGCAGAAGATCAGTAAGCAGATCAAAAGCATTCAGAATACGGTTGGAGATACGCTTTCTGTGGTGACAGGCGATGAGGAGTATATGGAAGATATCTCGTCCGCAGCCAGCGCAAAAGATACAGATGGTGTTGTTTCGGGAAGTGTAAACCGCGGAATGGTCAATGGCGATCTCAATGTGGGTGGAATTGTCGGAACGATGAACATTGAATATGATCTCGATCCGGAGTTTGATCCTGATCTTACAGATTCTACGGACATTACACTCCGTTCTACCGTGAATAATGTTGTCATCCGCTGTAGCAACTATGGGGAAGTGACTTCAAAGAAAAACAGTGTCGGTGGTATTACCGGATTAGAAGAACTTGGACTGGTCTATGGAAGTGAAAGTTATGGCTCTGTGAAATCTGATACCGGGGATTATGCCGGAGGCATTGCAGGAAACAGTGTCAGTGCAATCGCCAACAGTTACAGTCTCTGTAATGTAAATGCAAAGGATTATGTCGGAGGCATTGTCGGAAGCGGATATACCGTGAAAAACTGTGTTTCTGCATCTACGATCGCAAGTGAGGGGGAAGGTCTTGGAAGCATCGCAGGAACTGTGTCTGAAGAGGGCGAGGTAAAAGGTAACATTTTTGTGGGCGATGACCTTGATGGAATTGACAACATCAACTATGCTGGGATTGCAGATGAAAAAAGTTATGAAGAGGTCATGAAACTTGAGAATATTCCGGAAGGATTCCATAAAGTGAAGATAACTTTCCGGGCAGAAGATAATGTGGATATTGTAAAGACAATCGCATATAATGGAAGCTTCCGTGAATCTGATCTTCCACAGATTCCGGAAAAAGATGGTTACTATGCAGTCTGGCCGGAGGATCTGGTTGGAAAACCAATGACGGAAAATAAAACGGTGGAGGCAGAGTACAGCCGTTGGACAGAGAGTATCGTGGGATCGGAAGTGATAAACGGCGCAAAAACAGAAGATGCAGATAGTGAAAATTCCGATACAGAAAATGAGAAAGCAGTTTTTCTTCTGGAAGGGAAATTCTATGATGACACTTCCATCCAGATGGCAGAGTGTGACACAGATCTGCCGGACGGAGATGTCGTGTATGCTTACAACTGGAGTCTTGAACATTTGCATGACAAAAAGTATGATACAGTAAAAGCACATTTTTATGTGCCGGACACTTCAGGAAAAAATGAGATCTGGTACAGAGAAACAGGCAGTGATGCATGGACATTGGCAGAAACCACAGAGGACGGCAGTTACCTTGTGGCAGACATTCCATATGAGGCAGCGTTTGCACTGGTACATACGGCGGCAGATCACACCTTGTATTATGCCGGCGGCGGTGCAGCGGTTGTATTGCTTTTGATCGTACTGATCATAAGAAAACGCCGGAAGCGTGCACAGAAAAAATAAAATGATTTGATAACACAGAGAGGCAGCTATGATATTTGAGACACATGCACATTATGATGATGAAAGTTTTAACGATGACCGTGAAGCATTGATCCGTTCCCTGCCGGAAAAAGGAATTGGCAGGATCATCAATGTCGGGGCTTCGATAGAGACAACAAAGACAACTCTGGAACTTGCCGCAAGATATGATTACATTTATGCAGCGGTGGGCGTACATCCAAGTGACATCAGCGGGTTGAATGAAGAGACATTTGCCTGGTTAAAAGAGCAGGCATCTCTTCCAAAGACCGTTGCGATCGGTGAGATCGGACTGGATTATTATTGGGATAAAGAGCCAGAGGTGCAGAATGCACAGCGTTACTGGTTCAGACGGCAGATGGAACTTGCCAGGGAAACCAACCTTCCGGTGATCATCCATTCCAGAGATGCAGCAGCCGATACTATGGAAGTGATGAAAGAGGTTCACGCAGAGGAGATACCGGGTGTCATCCACTGCTATTCCTACTCCAGAGAGATGGCACAGGAATTTATCAAAATGGGTTACTACATCGGTGTCGGTGGCGTTGTCACATTCAAAAACGCAAAAAAACTAAAAGAAACAGTGGAGGCAATCCCATTGGAGCGCATTTTGCTTGAGACGGACTGTCCTTACATGGCACCGGAACCGCACCGCGGCACGAGAAACGATTCCTCAAATATTCCGTTTGTGATCGCAAAAATCGCAGAATTAAAAGAAATCACAGCGGAGGAGGTCGAGCGTGTGACGGAGGAGAATGCGGGAAGGTTATTCACAAAAGTGTCTTAACTCCACAGCATCCTTCCAGAAGCGTTTCGGAATATTCTGTGCCTGTAATTCGGGGTTGGTACGTGCTTCGATCGCAATGCTGTCGAAAAAGGCCAGCCACAGTTTCTGGAATCTTGCTTCATTCTCAGAATAGTTCTGAAGTAGTTCGGTATTGACGTCTGAAGCATCTACAAGCATATAATTCTTTCCGGCGCGGTGGACTGCCGCAAGCTGGTGGGTTTCATCGTAAATCATAAAATTTTCCTGCGGAAAACGATCCGTAAAATGCTCTGCTAAAATTGGCAGGGCATTATTTTTGGGATGGATTGTGGAAAAAAGGACACCATTTTTCAATTCCGAGAAACGGAGAAATCCTTTTAAGTGATGAGCTTCTGAGGCGGTGGCTCTGGACAATTCAAAGACACGGTAAATATAAGGATTACTCAGTGAATCCAATACACGGGCACCCTTTGGTGAATAAAGTGCGGCAACGATCGTCTGATACACGGCGTTCGCTTTGTCCATCTTCTTCTTGCCGGAAAGATCAATGGATAAAATAGCAGTAAGGATTGTCTCGTAAAAATCGTGTCCAAGCTTCCGGTTTAGCGTAGAAACAACTTTTCCGGCTTTTTCAGCGGATGGTGCGACGGTGTGGTAGTCGCAAAACAGCTCGTAATTATCCGGCTGGCCGGATACCAGATAAATATCAGCGTGGGAGCATCTTTCCTGAATCTTTAATTCCCAGGCATCGTATACGCCGGTCAATATTCCGTTTGGTGTGTTTTCACAGATAAATACATGCATAATGTCCTGCTCCTGTCTTGAGGAAAATATTCAGGGAAATAAAAGTTTTACATTTATCTACGACAGCGGAAGCGGCTCCGTGGATAAGCCGGTATCGAACAGGCTCAATTGTTGATAACCGCTCTCACGGATCTCACGTGGTATCTGTGTCTTTTCACCCATCAGATTGCGGCAGATATAATCTTCTTCCAGCTTCGTGCGGTACATCATCCTGCCGGAACAGGTAATAAAATAAAGAGCGCGTTTCAACACAACACCTATCTTCTTGAGATCGGCAAAATCGAGGGTGCTGTGACGTCTTGCTTTTACAATGCGGCTGGCAGACTTATAGCCAATACCCGGGACACGGAGCAGCGTATCATAGTCTGCACGGTTGATCTCGACCGGAAAATATTCCAGATGCCGGATCGCCCAGTCACACTTGGGGTCGAGAAAAATATTAAAGTCCGGCCGCTCCGGACTTAAAAGCTCGTCGGCTTTAAATTTATAATAGCGGAGCAGCCAGTCTGCCTGATACAGACGATGTTCCCGCAGGAGCGGCGGACCGCCGGGCAGTGCAGGAAGATTGCTGTTGTGGGTGACATTCACAAAGGCAGAATAGAACACTCTCTTTAAATCAAATTTCTGATACAGATTCTCGGCAATGCTCACAATCTGGTAATCGTTTTCCGGGGTTGCGCCGATGATCATCTGTGTGCTCTGTCCTGCGGGTACGAACTTCGGGGCGTGCCGGTAAAGAGCGACTTCATTCTTATTTTCCGTAATACCGTTCTGAACCATGCGCATTGGCTTCAGGATGGTATTTCTCGACTTGCAGGGCGCAAGCTTTTTCAGGCTGTCTGCGGTAGGCAGTTCCAGATTAATACTCATGCGGTCAGCCAGAAAACCAGTTTTTTCAATCAGCAGAGGATCGGCGCCGGGAATCGCTTTCACATGGATGTAACCGTTAAAATGGTGCACTGTGCGCAATTTATAAAGGGTCTGGTATAAAAGTTCCATCGTATAGTTGGGGCTTACCATAATGCCGGAACTTAAAAAAAGACCTTCAATATAATTCCGCCGGTAAAATTCCATCGTCAGTTCGCAGACTTCCTCCGGGGTAAAGGCAGCCCGCCGGACATCGGAGTTACAATTATTCTGGCAGTAAGAGCAGTTAAAAATACATTCGTTTGTAAATAAAATCTTGAGAAGGGAAACACACCGTCCATCTGCGGAAAAAGTATGACAGATCCCACAGGAAATAGAGTTGCCAAGGCCGATGCCGTCACCACCGCGGTCCACACCGCTTGACGTGCAGGCGACATCGTATTTTGCAGCGTCTGAGAGAATCGTAAGTTTTTCCATCAGTGACATATTTTGCTGGATTTTCATCTGGATGTGATCTCCTCCAATCAAAGAATAGGATAGAACATATGTTCGATAAAATGAGAATACCACATTCGGAAAAAGAATGCAAGAGAAAAAGACTGCCAATTTCTGGATCCAATTTTTGGACAAAAAATTCTCTCATAATTCTGATTCCTTAGTTTTTCAGAATTATGAGAGGATGTGTCTTATGAATGGAGTTGTATTTCTTCATATTTAGCTGCAACACGTTTGCCACTGAATGCAATCCCGAAAAGTCCAATCTTTTTTATGCCATGATATTCCATGTCGGTAGAATATTTTTTGCTTTGGATCTGTTGTATCGCACTTGACGCAGAATTAGCAAGTTCGGTATCTGAAAGGTTTTTTCCGGCTTTAAATTCAATAATATAGCCCAATTGGGATTTATCTTTTGGCTCAAGCTGTATATCAAAACGCCCTTCGCCGGATTCTCTGTTGGAAGAGATATAATATCGGTCTGAGAGTATTGCCAACATTCCGAAAACAGTTCCGTGATAAAAATTTTCGTTTGTAGTGTCAAAAGTACTGGCAGACTGCAAGAGATATTTTTGCAAAGTGTCAGTGAAAAGAGCAGTATCACCTGTTCGCAGAGCTAGTTCGAAATCTCGGAGCAGGGAGCCGTTAAATAAGGTATTATAATTATCCAAAATCTCCTTCTGGAAAACACTTTTTATCTCGCGGTTAGGCAGTTTAAGAGAACAAATCGGGTTGTCATTAAATTCACTGATCACACTTGTGGCACGCAGATATCCGGCGACAAGCAGAAAGCTGTAGATTGTGTCAGAGTCAGCATTTACCTCCGGGTAAATAATATCCGTATTAATAATGGATTGCACTTCTTTTCCCTGCAGTAAAAGTGAGAGACTTTCGTACACTTCTTTGTCGGAACTGCGGATCAGTTCACCAATAATTTCATTGCCGCTTGTTCGGGACCAGAAAGCCTTTGGTTTACAGTTATTGTTAAAATAATTGATCACAGACCACGGATTATATATTTCTGTATTTCCGAAGAGATAACCGTCATACCATTCCTTAATTTCCGAAAATTTTTCTGCCTTTCCATAGTAAGCTGCCATATTTGATATATCGTTTACGGTAAAACCGAAATACTCTGAGTACTTGTCATCCAAAATCGTGTTTACAACAAGATTATTTAAACCACTGAATAAACTTTCTTTTGCAATGCGGAGTATTCCAGTCAAAATGCCAAATTCCAGATTCTCATTGTCTTTTAAAGCGGAGGAGAAAAGATTCCGCATAAAACCGACAACTTCATTATAATAATGATATAAGTGTCCTTGCTGGATTGGCGTGTCGTACTTATCAATAATAATAATAACTTTCTGGTTATAATGTGTGGCAAGTAAAGAAGAAAGTTTGCCAAGAGCAAACTGATAATCGGTAGAATCGGCGACATCATTTATGAGATTGTGAATGTATTTTTTGTCGTATTCATTAATTGCTTTGCTTGATAAAAGTTCTATATGGCGAAGAAATTCTTCTTTTAAGGTAAAACACAGACTGCGGTACATATCAGTCCAGTTAGTCTGATGTGCATCTTTAAAAGACAGAAAAATGACCGGATAAGTCCCCTGAAGCTGCTTGTAAGCATCTCCGCAATTCCAGATTTTTTTATCTGAAAAATATATGGATGTATCTGTGGATGTTTTTTCAAAATAGGTTCGGATCATGTCCATGGTAAGTGTTTTCCCAAAACGGCGCGGTCTTGTGAAAAGATAAACCTTGCTGTGGTCGTCAATTATATCTTTTATGAGAAGCGTTTTGTCGACATAATAGCATTCTTTGGAAACTTCTTTATATGAAGTGATTCCAACCGGACATGGGAGTAATCTGCCGGACAAAGGTGGGGTTTGTTTGTTTCGAAGGATTTCCGGTTTTGTTGTATCAGAAGGGATCAACCAGTATCTTCCTTCTTTGTATGCACCGTTAATAAAACCGGCAGTGCAGAGCTGATTTACCCTCCGGGGAGTAATTCCCCAAAGCTGGGCAATATCTTTTGCCTTCAAAAATTTTTTATCCATTATAATGCCCTCCATTGCATATGCAATTATTCTATATTTCCTATAATATGATATTTTTGGGAAATAAACAAGAAATAAAAACATAATTTCCCTAAAAACGGGAAATTAACAAGAGAAAAAGACTGCCAATTTCTGGACAGTCTTTTCAAAAGTTGCCGGTTATATGATCGGCAGTCTTAATTATTTGTGAAATAATCAGGATACATTGTTAGCAATTCTTTTTTCTCCGATAAATGCCGGGTTAAATGCCGGGTCATAAGCATTTCTGCCATTTCACTATCATGTCGTCTGATTGCATACAAAATATCTTCGTGGTCTTTTAATACATAATCGTGTTGCTTTGATTTTGTGGAAAGGGAGCGGAGACGGTCAAAGTGAACCATCTGTTCCTTGATAATATGGTAAGACCACATTTTATCTGCAGCGCGGAACAACAGCTCATGAAATTCATTGTCTAATTCCAGAAAAGTCTCTCGATCCTTCTGTTCGAGGCTGCGCTGCTGCTTTTTTATATTATAATCAAGGGCGTCCATATCAGCATCTGCAATCTTATCACACAGAAGCTTTAAAATTGCATTTTCCGTTACAAGCCGTAAAAAACGTGATTCTTCTACAATATTGTAATCAATTTTTGAAATATAGCTGCCGCGCTGTGGCAGGATCTCAACCAGACCGATGCGGTTTAACTCAATCAAAGCTTCGCGGACCGGTGTCCTTGACAAGGACAGTGTGGCGGAAAGCTCATTTTCACTGACAGCGGCTCCGGGCTGCAATTCCAGATGAATGATGTTATATAAGAGCACTCTGACAGCATAAGATCTGGAATTTTCAGAGCGTTCCTTTTGAAGAATGACCATTTTTTCTCCCCATTTCCTTAATAATATACTAGTATACTATCAAATAAAAACTTTTGCCAGATAATTTTTAAAAATCAAAAGTAAAAACAATTTTGCGGATGGAAGGATCTCTGCTGTCAACAAAATCAAAAGCTTCCTGCGCTTTTGTAAGCGGAAATGTATGCGAAATAGAATTGTTCAGGTCAAGAGTACCTTCCTTAATCATATCAATTGCTTTTCCGAACATTTTATTTTGGAGGCGGGAACCTCTCACATCCAGCTCTTTGGAAGTGATCAGGAACTGGTTTACTTCGGTCGGAGCGGTGGAAAATCCCATAGTAATAACACGTCCGGCATTACCGGTAGCCTGAAGCAGTAATAAGAGGGAATTTTTCACGCATGCGGCATCGATAGAGACGGTGGCGCCTCTGCCGTGTGTGTATTCTAACACCTTCGCCTGAAAATCTTCAGTTGCGGCATTGATCGTAAACTGTGCGCCGTGTTCTCTGGCTTCTGCGAGTTTGTCATCCATAATATCTGCTACAATGATATGGTCGCAGATTGTATGTGCAATTTTTAAAATTGAGCTTCCAAGTGCGCCAGCACCATAAATAAGAAGCATGTCGTCTTTTTCAAGTTCAGCACGGGTGCAGGACTGGATAGCGATGGTAGTCGGCTCGATCATAACGGCATCCTGATCGGAGAGTGAATCCGGAAGAAGATAGCAGTCAGATTCTGGAACTGCGATATATTCGCGGTAGCCACCATCAATATGTACGCCTCTTACTTTGAGGTTGTCACATACATTTCCACGGTTTTTGGAACATGGGTAGCAGTGACCACAGCTTGTTACCTGATTGATGATAATGCGGTCGCCTATTTTTAAAGAAGAAACATTATCTCCAACCTCTGCAACGACACCAACCATTTCGTGTCCGATAATACGCGGATAAGTAGCTGCAGCATTGGTGCCATGATAAATTCCAACATCAGATCCGCAGATTCCCGCAGCGGTCATTTTTACTAATACATTATTTTTAGGATCAATAACTGGTTTTTCAACGTCAATTACTTCTAATTGATTTGGTTTTACAATTTGTACGGCTTTCATAAGTTCGATCTCCTTTTTTAAAAAGATAATTTGTGAATGCCAGAAACAACTTACATACTAGTATTCTACTAATATGCAAAAAGAAGTCAATGAAAAAAAGGAAAATAAAAATTAATTGTGCAATATAGACAAAAAACAGAAAAAATATATGTGAAAATGTGCATATTGAAAAATAAAACAAGATATACTACCATACTAGCATACAGACAACAGTCAGTGACAACTTACAATTTTTTCTTAGGAGGGTAAAAAGATGAAAAAACTACTTGCAACATTATTATGTGCTACTACAATGACATTAAGTGTAGCTGCCTGCGGAAGTGCAGAAAGCAGTTCTACACAGAAAGATGAAGGCACAGCCAGCACACAGAGTGCAGAAAACTCACAGAGCACAGATGGATTCAAGATTGGATTTACCGATAACTATAATGGAAATAGTTATCACCAGGCTATGGAAAAATACATGACAGAGGCAGCAGACAAACTGAAGGCAGATGGACAGATCGGGGAACTGACAATCGTAGAAGCAAATCAGGATGCTGCAACACAGATTTCACAGATCGAAGATTTTATCATGCAGGAATATGATTTGATCGTTGTTGATCCATGTTCGACAAGTTCCTTAAACAGTGCAGTTCAGGAAGCGTGTGATGCAGGAATTCCGGTGCTTATTATCAATGATGGCCCGATCGATCTGGAAAATGATCTTTTATATCAGTTGAATTTTGACTTTGTGGATCTCGCAGAAACACTTACTAGAAATGTATGTGAGAAAATCGGAGGATCAGGCAGCATTATCGAACTCCGCGGTACAGCAGGTACTACATGTGATACGGAGATGCATCAGGGAGTGTTAAATGCTTTGGCAGATTATCCAGATGTTGAGATTGTAGCTGAGATTTACACAGATTGGACAGGATCAAAGGCACAGAGTGAGTTGAACAGTGTACTTCCGACACTCTCACAGGTAGATGGTCTTGTGACACAGGGAGGAGATGCTTACGCAGCAGTACAGGCATTTGTTTCTGCAGGATATGAAGATATTCCGGTTATTGCAGGTGATAACAGAGGTTCTTTCTTAAAATGGTGGGCAAACGAGGCGCCAGAAGGTTACGACACAATTTCCGGTGCATGTAATCCATGGGATGGCGCAATTGCAATGTACATTGCAGTAGATATTTTAAATGGAGAAAATGTTGCCAATGTAATGAATTGTCCATTCGGATATGTGAAGGCAGACAATGTTTCAGAATATGCAGATATGGCAGATGATGACGTGGCAGCTACTACCTATGAGTGGGATGTGATTAAATCTGATATAGAAAGTGGTAAATAAGAAATAAGAGGAAAAAGGATGCGGTGGCAGGATGACCGCATCCTTTTCGGAAAGGTGGATCGCAATGAAAATCACGGAACTGGTAAACAAAATACTTGAGGGTGCAGAATTTGTCGATATGACAAGAATGATGGAAGAAGGAATGCCATATTGGCCGACACAGCCGGCATTTGAGGCTGAGACAATCGAATCACAGGAACTAGGAAACGAATCTTATTTTCGAAAGATTGTAATGTGTGAACATACAGGAACACATATTGATGCTGGATGTCATTTTGTTCCGGGAATGCCGAGCGTAGATGAAATACCAGTGACGCAGATTTTTGGAAGAGCGGTCAACATTGATGTGACAGATACTGCACCGTCAGGTGTGGTATCCGTGGAAAAAATAAAGAATTTTGAACGAAAATACGGTGAAATCACCTGTGGAGATATTGTATTTTTCCGATTCGGCTGGGATAAAAAATATGGAACAAAGGACTATATGGAAAACTGGCCGGGGATTTCGCTGGAGGCAGGAATGTATCTTCAGAAGAAAGGGGTCAAAGCGATTGGATGTGACTGTCTGGCACTGGATGCTTATGGAAGCACCAATCCAAATCATCCATTTTTACTTGGAAATGGCGTAAATATTCTTGAAAACGTAGATAAACTTTATGAATTACCAGAAATTTTTTCAGTTATAGGACTTGCATGTAAGTTTAAAGATGGATCAGGAGCACCGATCCGCCTGATTGCATTGACGGATAAAAAGTAAGAAAGGAAGTGGAACGAAAGTGGAAAAACAACCATATTTTAAACTGAAACAGATAGTAAAAACTTTCGGTGTCACAAAGGCATTAAATGGAGTAGACCTTGATATCTATGCAGGTGAAGTTATTGGATTTGTCGGACCAAACGGAGCAGGAAAATCTACACTGATGAAGGTTTTAACCGGAATCCTGACACCTACAGAAGGTGAGATTATAATACAAGGAAAAGCAGAGGAACATTATAGTCCAAAGAGAGCAAAGCAGATTGGAGTTGCTTGTGCTTATCAGGATTTGTCTCTTTGCACAAACCTTAGCGTGTATGAAAATTTTGCGATGTTGAATGTGAGCCATGGTCTGATATCATCCCCTGGTTGGAGAAAAGAGGCAAAGGAGAACGCCAAAGCATTACTTGAAAAATATTTTCCGGGAAATGGCATTGATGTTACAAAGACAGTAGATAAATTGAGTCTTGCAGATCAACAGGTTGTGGAAATCTGCAAAACCCTGATGACAGATAATCTTAAAATCCTGATCCTTGATGAGCCGACCAGTGCGCTTTCAACGGACAAAGCGCAACAGTTACATAAAGTTGTTGCAGAACTTAGCCAGAAAGGCGTTGCAGTCATTTATATTTCTCATAAGCTGGATGAGATAGGAATAGTTTCTGATCGCATTGTCATTTTACGAAATGGTCAGAATGTAGGTGAACTTTCGGCAGATGAAGTGACACAGGATCAGTTGATCGATCTGATGGGTGGCGGAAAAAAAGAGAAGAAGGATAAAAATGCAGACGAGAATGCGTTTGGACCGAACATGGTGGAGATCAAAGGACTTACAACAAATGTGTTAAATGATATTAATCTCCATGTGAGAAAAGGAGAGATCCTTGGCATTTCCGGACTGGCAGGTTCAGGACAGCAGGAATTGCTTCAGGCGGTTTATGCAGCAAGAAAACATATTGGCACAGAAGGAAAAAATGGAGTGCGCATCAACAGTACAATCGCATATGTCTCAGGTGATCGTACAAAAGAAGGTGTGTTCCCATTATGGGATATCATGGATAACATACTGGTTGCCAATCTCGATCGTGTAAAAGGTAAAATTTTGTTGAACAAGAAACAAAGCGAGGAGAGCGCAAACTATTGGTACGACAAATTAAAGTTTCGTGCAGAGGGTATCAATAGTAATATCATGTCACTGTCGGGAGGTAATCAGCAGAAAGCACTGATCGCAAGAGGAATCGCTTCGGAGGCAGATATCATTATTCTGAACGATCCGACTGCCGGTGTTGATATCGGAACGAAACAGGACATTTATGAATTGTTGGACGAAGTGAAGAAAATGGGAAAATCTGTAATTCTGTATTCAACAGAAGATGCGGAGATTGAAATTTGTGACCGCGCATACATTATGCACGATGGGGCGATCACAGCAGAACTGATCGGAAATGATATTAATGTCCCTAATATTATCAAAGCTTCATTTAAAAAAGTGGAAAAAAAGGAGAGAGAAGAGAAAAAGAACGGCTTGTTACATCAGATTTTGACATCAAGAATCACATTGCCACTGCTTACCATGTTAGTTATTTTCCTTGCAAATGTGGTAAATAATCCTAATATGCTTTCCTATATGGGACTGCGTATGAAAATGAATTCTACGTTGCCATTGATTTTTGCAGCACTGGGACAAATGTTTATCATTCTTTCCGGAGACTGCGATATGGGTAATGGGTATTCGATAGCGCTTGTTAATGTATTGGTTGGTACTATCTTAACCGGAAATCCGCTTGTTGGTCTGGTTGGACTGCTGATTTTTATTGCAGCGTACATGGGAATGGCAGCACTGATTCATTTGCGCAATATTCCGGCAATCGTAGTAACACTTGGTGCACAGTTTGTCTGGTATGGAATCGCACTGATCCTATGTCCGACACCGGGAGGAAGCTGTCCGGAGATGATTTCAAATTTCTTCAAATTGAAAACGCCGGTTATCCCGTTACCCATCATTATTGCAGTATTAGCAGGACTGGTATGCTGGATGATTCTGTACAGAACAAGATATGGCATGGTCATGAGAGGAATTGGAAATAATCCAAACTCGGTAGAACGTTCCGGCTGGAATTATCTTACAGCAAAAATGGTAAACTATGGAATGGCAGGATTGATGGTTGTTCTGGCAGGTATGACCTATACTGTATCCTGTAATGGTGCGGATGCAAACAGTTCCGTAAACTATTGCATGCTTTCGATTGCAACAGTTATTCTTGGGGGCTGTGAGATGGCAGGTGGTGTTGTGGCTCCGGCAGGTGTTGTGATAGCAGCAGTTGCAATGAACCTGATCAATTCGTTACTGACAGCAATGAAAGTGGATTCTAATTATCAGACGGCAATCATCGGTTTGATCTTAATTGGCGTACTTGCGTTTAAATTTATCATCCATAGAAAGGGGGCATCCAGAAATGAATAAGATAAAAGAAATTACACAGAAAAATGCCTGTATATGGCCCATTATAGGTTGTATCGTACTTTTTGGAATGATTACGGCAGTGACAGGAAACTTTAATCTGAGTGTTATTATATCGGCTGCAAAACTTTGCACGTTTGCATTGCTGTTAGGACTTGGACAGATGATTGTTGTTACGAGCGGAGACGGAGCGATCGATCTGTCACAGAAATATATATTGACACTGGCAGCGTATGTATCATGTACTGTTATGACAAAAAATATTTTGCTGGGATTAGCGGCATCGGTCCTTATAGGTGCAGTTTGTGGAGGATTAAGTGCATGTGTTAACGTATTTCTAAAAGTTCCGGCAATGATCACAACGCTTGCGACAGGTTATCTTTTCTATACAGTAATTTTAGTAGTGTCTTCAAAGTGGTCAAGCATACCTGCAAAAGGCTTTGTCAATTTTGTAAACAAAAATGTCTTTGGTATTAATATGATGACAATTATCTGCATAGCAGTTGCAGTGCTGTTGTGGTTTTTATTATACCGCACCAAATACGGAAAAAATCTTCATGCGGTTGGTCAGAAGCGTGAAGCAGCCAGATTAGCCGGAATCAATGTGAGAAAAACCGTTATTATAGCATTTGTTATTAATGGAGCACTTTGTGGGCTTGCAGGCGCAATGGCAGGTGCATACTGTGGCGGAGCAAATCAGGATCTGGGAACAACATATTTCCTTCCATCTGTAGCAGCAGCTTTTGTAGGAGGAACCAATGCAGCAGGAGGAAAATCAAGCGTAGTTGGTGTCAGTATTGGTGCACTGATGATGACATTAATGTCTACATTCCTGAATGCAGCAAAACTTGATGTCGGAGTACAGCGGTTAATTCAGGGAGTATTTTTAGTATTTCTGCTGGTAGTAGCTGTATCAGATGCGGCAAAGAAAAAATGATATATAACAGATAGAAATGGAGATCAGAAAAATGGAAATGACAATGAGATGGTTCGGAAAAGATTATGATACCGTCACCTTGGAACAGATAAAACAGACACGCTATGCAACCGGGATCATTACTACATTATATAATAAAATGCCGGGAGAAGTGTGGAATCTGGATGAAATTCTTGCAATGAAAAAAGAGGTTGAGGACGCAGGCCTTCATCTGGCAGGAATTGAGAGTGTCAATGTCAGCGATGCGATCAAGACAGGCGGAGCGGGCAGAGACCATGATATCCAGGCATATATTGAGACATTAGAAAATCTCGGAAAAGCAGATATCCATATGGTTTGCTATAACTTCATGCCGGTATTTGACTGGACAAGAACAGAACTTGACCGTGTGAGAGAAGATGGTTCTACGGTAATGGCATATAATCAGGATGCAATTGATAAAATGGACCCGGAGAAAATGTTTGATGCGATCAAAGATGACATGAATGGAACAGTCATGCCGGGCTGGGAGCCGGAGCGAATGGCAAAAATCAAGGATTTATTTGCATTATATAAAGGAATCGATGAGGATCAGCTTTTTGAGAATCTGAAATATTTTCTGGAAGCAATCATGCCGGTCTGCGACAAATATGATATAAATATGGCAATTCACCCAGATGATCCGGGCTGGAGTGTGTTCGGTCTGCCGAGAATCATTTCATCACAGGAAAAATTAAAACGAATGATGGATATGGTGCCAAATAAACATAACGGTGTGACATTCTGCATGGGCTCGTATGGAACAAACTTAAATAACGACCTGATCGCAACCATTCATATGTTAAAAGGCAGAATCCATTTTGCACATATCAGAAACCTGAGATTTAACGATGGAATGAGAGACTTTGAGGAGAGCGCACATCTCAGCGAGGATGGCACATTTGATATGTATGCTGTTATCAAAGCACTTTATGAAGATGGATTTGATGGACCGATCCGTCCGGATCACGGAAGAATGATCTGGGGAGAAAAAGCAATGCCGGGGTATGGACTTTATGACCGTGCATTAGGCGCAGCATATCTTCGCGGATTGTGGGAAGCTGCAAAAAAGGAAGGAGAGCAGAGATGAAACTGACATTACAGGGTTTACAGGAAAAAGAACAGTGGAAAAACGCAGGAATCGGACTTCCTTCTTATGATATCGAAAAAGTGGCGGAAGAGACGAAGAAAAACCCGGTGTGGGTACATTTTGGAGCCGGAAATATTTTTCGTATTTTTATCGGAGGGATCGCAGATACACTGATATCTTCCGGAGAGATGAAAAAAGGGATTACCTGTGTGGAAACGTTTGATTTCGATGTGGTAGATAAAATATACAGACCGTATGATAACCTCGTTTTAGCTGTGACATTAAAAGCCGACGGCTCAACGGATAAAAAGGTGCTAGGTTCTCTGGCAGAGGCAATCAAAGCGCAGTCAGAAGTGCCGGAGGAGTGGGATCGGTTAAAAGAAATCTTTTCCGATAAAAATCTCCAGATGATCTCATTTACCATCACGGAGAAAGGATATGCGTTGAAGGGAGTGGATGGAAATTATTTTCCATTTATTCAGAAAGATATTGACAACGGACCTGAAAAACCGGTGTCTGCAATGGCGGTTGTCTGCGCATTGCTGTACGAGCGTTTTCAGGCAGGAAAGGCTCCTCTTGCAGTAGTTTCCATGGATAACTGCTCTCACAATGGAGAAAAATTAAGAAATTCCATTCTGACTATGGCAAAAGAGTGGGAGAAAAAAGGATATGTAACAGGCGAGTTTGTAAATTACATTTCAGATGAAGATCAGGTGTCATTCCCATGGTCAATGATCGATAAGATCACCCCAAGACCGGCAGAATCCGTCTGCAGATCTTTGGAGGAACTTGGCATTGAGGATATTGCACCGGTCATCACTTCAAAAAATACATACATAGCGCCGTTTGTAAACGCAGAGGGACCACAGTATCTTGTGATCGAAGATCATTTTCCGAATGGCAGACCTGCATTGGAAAAGGCAGGCGTCTATATGACAGACCGGGATACTGTAAATAAAGTAGAGCGCATGAAAGTTACAACCTGCTTAAATCCACTGCATACAGCACTTGCAGTCTACGGATGCGTTTTAGGTTATACCTTGATCGCAGACGAAATGAAAGATGAGGAACTGAACAGGCTTGTCCATGAAATCGGCCCTGTAGAGGGAATGCCGGTGGTTACAGATCCGGGTATCTTATCGCCGGAAGCTTTTGTGGATGAAGTTATCAATGTGCGTATTCCAAATCCGTTTATGCCGGATACACCGCAGCGTATCGCAACAGATACCTCCCAGAAAGTGGGCATTCGCTATGGCGAAACGATCAAAGCCTATGTGGCTCAGTATGGGGATGCGGAGAAGTTAAAAGCAATTCCACTTGCAATTGCAGGATGGTGCAGATATCTGCTTGGCGTCGATGATAAGGGAGAAAAGTTTGAATTATCTTCTGATCCAATGCTTGCAGAATTAACAGCTGCCTTAAAAGATGTAAAATTTGGTGAGAAAGAATCCTATACAGGACAGTTAAAGAGTATTTTATCCAATGAAAATATTTTCGGCATCGATCTTTACAAAGCAGGTATCGGAGAGAAAATTGAAGAATTATTTGTAAAAGAAATCGCAGGCCCGGGCGCAGTGCGCAAGACTTTGAAAGAAAATCTGACAGATTAAACAAATCAAAAACTAAGCCAGAGGAAAAACATGAAAATTCCTCTGGCTTAATTTTTTTAAATCCCTTGACAGAATATAAGCAATCCGTTACTCTAAAAATGCGTAAAGCAAAAATCTTTTTTTATCAAATGAGTGAAATCATATATGCTGGATCGGCATGGATTCCCAATATCCACAACTATATAGCAAATGGTAAGTGAACAGTAAACTGGATTATCAATTATTGGAGCGGAAAGGAGAAAATGAAATGTTTACCGTATTTGAAGAGACATGGAAAGAGGGAGAACAGGCAGGAAGAGCGGAAGGAAGAGCGGAAGAAATCATTGCGGCAGGATATGAATTTGGTCTTTCGGAGAAAACCATTTTAGAACGTTTACAGAAAAAACTTGCAATAACTCCGCAGCAAGCCCAGGAATATCTTGCAACTTACACAAAAGAGACCGAGCAGCGTTGCTAAATTATAAATGCTGCGTCGTTTATTAGAAGAACTACTATAAAACCTCTGATTTTTCAAAAATTAGTTCTTTTTATAACACTTTATGTAACGCCCTGAATGTTATAGTTAGTATAACAAAAAGGATAAATATGTTTTTTTGCAGCCTTGGCAAAAGTGCAGCGAGATAAACATTAAAATGGAAGGAAGAGGTTTACACAGATGAAAAAGGAAATGATGGAAAACGCTACAGGCGTAAAATTAACCAAAAAAGCCAGCAAAAACGTGATCAGATCATTATCGGTCGGACTGGCAGCAATGATGGCATTATCTACTCCGATTGCAGCATTTGCTGAGGATGCAGATGGACAGAATAGCAGTGAAACAACACCGGAAGAGAGTACAACAACTGTAACAACACAGAAATCTGTAGCAGAACAGGTGGGAGAAGTTCAGAAAGCCGCTGAAGAAACGAGCAAAACAACAGAAGCAGCAAAGGATGCGGTAAATGCAGCAGTTGATACAACAATTGCGGATGACAGTGGCGCAGACCAGACAACAAAAGATGCAGCAGGCGTATTGGATGCTACCGCAAACGGAACATTCGAAGGCGGTACAGATGTGAATGTGGCAGAAGAAATAGTTGACAAAACAATGGATCGCATAAAAGATGCGTCAGATGCCGCAGCAGATACCGACGCAGCTCTTGATAAGGCAGATAAAAAAGCAGATGAGGCAAATACAATTGCGGATGATGCAAAGAAAGAGCAGCAGGAAGCACAAGACGCATTTGATAAAGCACAAGCCGGAATTGATTCTGCAACAGACATTGAGGAGGCGAAGAATGCTTACAATCAGGCAGCTAGTATTGTAGGCGATGCACAGAAAGCGTATGAGACTGCCAAAGCAGCTTATGACAGCAAAGTAGCCGAATACAATACAGCGTTAGACGAGCTTAAGGCGGCACAGGCAGCTTATGATACAGCAGTTGCCGAAGCAAGTACCGAGGCAGCGGCAGCCGCAGCAAATCTTGCAGCAGTTCAGGAGAAAGCGAAGGCTCTTCAGGAGGCAGCAGAGGAAGCAAAAACAGCAATTCCGGAGCTTACCGATGCACAGAAAGCAGCACTTGAGATCATCGCTCTGGAAAAAGAACGTGCAGGGGATACCTCCACAAACTGGAGAAAAGAAGATGAGCTGTTCAAAGTGATCCTTAAGAATTACTACATTCCGGAACTTGCCAAGGGAGAACTTGTTGACTGCAAGTGGACCTGGAATCGGAATGATAACAAAAACTATTGTGAGGTGACTTACAAAGATGTGGCAGGTGACACACAAACCGTATATCTGAACTACAAGCTCAACGATACCCGCGATGATCTTGTTATTTTCGAGAAGGCAGAAGAAGTGGTTTCCTATGATGTGAAGGGCACAGACGGAAGCCTTGCATTCAATATCAATGCAGAGAACTTCCCGGCAGATAAGCTTCAGAATGATCAGGATACCGCAGTTTATGAGAATAACGGAGTGGTATACACAATCGTAAATATAGGTGGACAGTTCTATGTGGTCGACTCAGCTTCTAAGGACGTTGAGGTGAACGATAACTATAACAGTGAACAATATGAAACTTCCGGTGAGAAAAAGACCACCTATTCAGTGGATGAAAATGGCAAACTGGTCAAAACGGTAAAACAAAACGTTTCCGAGATCACATACACGGAAACTAAATTATCTTCTGATAAGACATATGACAATGTCGAGGCAGCAGAAAAGGATCTGGCCGATAAAAAAGCAGCATTGAAAGACGGAGATAAAGATGTCGAGACGTCCATGAGCGCAACAGCGACTGCAGATGTGACCGTAAGCCAGAAAACTACATTTACGACAACTATTGATTTATCGAAAATTGTTGTTGAAATGAAAAAAATCAATAATGATAACGATAAATACGAGAAGAAAAATGCCGAGATTGCAGCAAAGGAACTTTTTGCTAAATTCACCAACAAAGAGGCGTTAGAGAACCTGCTTGGCGGCGATTATAAGATCGAAAGTATTAATACAGATAATGCAAAAGTGAATGCTGTAGATAAGTACAAAAATACTTCCGGCAGATGGGTAGACTGGGGTGCAGATTCTGCTGCTTATAAAAACGTATTTTCAGGCACGATCGTTATTGCTTATTCGCAGACAGTGACTGCAAAAGCAAACGCTGTGGAATCCAAGACAAATGCTGTAAATGCAGCAGACAATACGAATCTGGAAGCGTTAAAGGATCAGGCATATGATGCTGCAAAAGCAGATGCAGAAAAACTTCTTGGAGATGCAGTTTCCCAGAATAAGAAGATTAAAGACAACCTGAAAACTGGAGATCTGCATATTAACGGTTATGAAGGCTGGAATGGAAAACATAACTCCAACGTAGCAATCAAAATCCATTATGCCGATGACACATTCACAGAGGGAGAGAAGACAACGGATCAGGCAGTTGTTGACGAGAAGAGCAGCTCCACAACCTTATCCGTTTCCTACACCGGAACTTATCAGCAGAAAAATTCCAAAGATCTTGGTGCGCAGACCGTGGAAACACAGAAATACAATCAGACTGCCAAGGCAGAGGAAAAAACAGCTTATACAAGCAACAAATATTATGATGAATATAAGAAAACAGGAGAAATCAATGAAGGAATCTGGCTCACCGGAAAAGATGATAATCGTTTCCCGGGACATGAAAGCTTAAAGAGCTTCTATGATTTCAAAGATGCAGCATTAAAAGCGGAGGCTGAAAGAGCAGAGAAAGTAGCAAAAGCGGATGCGATCATTGACGCAGCAAAGAATGCGGTGGAAAAAGTTGATAAAGCAAAAGCAGATGCGGACAGCTTAAAGGATAAGCTTACAGCACTTCTTACAAGCCAGAACTACACAGCAGATCAGGTAAAAGAGTTAGAGGGACAGATCAGCGCGGCAGAGATAAAATTAAAAGAGGCAGAGGACATGGCAAAAGACCTGACAGATAAGTTAGGAATTGCAGGAGAAACACTGGCTGATAAGATCGCAGAACTCACCCCTGCACCGGCTCCGGGCGAAGGCGGTTCCACAACGACACCGGGTGGCACAACTACCCCATCCGGCACTGAAACGACACCGGGCGGCGCAACTACCCCATCCGGTACTGAGACGACACCGGGCGGCGCAGCCACAACACCTGCAGGCACTGTAACTACAGCAGCGGCTCCGGCAAGTGCAGCCACAATTGTTACAACAGCCACAGCAGCTGCAACACCGGTTGAGATCGCAGAGACACCGGTAGCGCTTGCAGCAGCTGCAACACCGGCGGCAGCAACGAGAACAGCAGCGGTTGCAAATGCAAATGCCGCAGCTGATACAGATGCGGACGCTGACACAGATGTGACAATTGCGGACGAGGAGACACCTCTTGCAGCGAACGGAGCACAGGAGAGCTCGACAATTGCCGATGAAGAAACTCCACTTGCAGCAGAGGCTGGCGCAGTGAAAAACATGCAGCAGGAGAAAATGTCCTGGTGGTGGTTACTCATCATTGCACTTCTTGGTGTAACCGGCGAGGAAATGTACCGCAGAAATAAAAAGAAAAAAGCAGAAGCAGCTCAGAAAGATGAAAAATAAATTTTAACAGGAAGGCGCATCCAAAAGGTGCGCCTTTTCTAAAACATCCATTGCAAAAAAATAAAATACGGAGTATTCTGAAAACAGGAATACATGATCCGTAATTTGTATACAAGGAAACAAAATCTATGAAAAAAGAGAAAACACTCATAATTTGCATGCTTCTTGGCATAATGCTCCTGACTTCCTGCGGAAAAACAGATCATCAGGATCAGGCGCCAGTCGCCACGGAGCAGACATCCGGAGACAGCCGGCAAACGACAGAAGAACCTGCGGAAACCGTCGGCGGATCGGAAGAGTCAACGGAAGTAGCCGGGACAGCCCAAGCGGCAGTAGAAGCCGTGGAAAGCACAGAATCTTCTGAATATGCAGAACGTAAAAGCATCATCATCACAGCCACAAACGAGTGCGGCATCGACATTGGGATGTTTTCTGTGATCGATCCGATCAGCGGCGAACAATACAATATCAGTGCAATCGCAGATGGACAGTCTGTTTCCATGCCGGTAGAGTGGCCAGTAGAGATCACAGATTTTCAGTGGGCGCTTTATAATCAGAACGGCGAGCTCTGCGTTGAGGCAACCACAGATATCAGCCAGGCAGAGAGCGGAGTGACCTTGCTTCTCACCGGGGACGGAAATCTGGATGATGTACAGGAGATTTTTGAATAATGCAGACGATCTGATACAGACAATTCTGCCTGTACAGGGCAGTCAGGACAGAAATGATAAAAACAGGGGGTACTCATGGAAGAAAGAAGAGAAATATCGAGGGTAGAATACAAGACAAATGGTGTTGTCGTAATCTGCGATACACAGGAAAAAATTTACGTGGATGTGAAAGACATCAGTTCGTTAGGCATGGGAATCTGTGTGCCGGAGGGGCATGAAGGCCTTCTCGGAAAACAGGTGATCATTGTGGCAGAAACACTGATCATGTATGCGGAGGTTTCCCGCGAAGAAAAGCAGGAAGACGGCTCCACATTCATTGGTGTGCATGCGATAAAATTTACAGATGACGTTCTGCAGTATCTGTTTTCACACATTGGCTGATGAAACTAATCTTCTAAGCTCGCAGTTCCCGAGCAGCTGATCCCAGAAATGTTCAAGAGGAATCTCTTCATACTGGCAGATCAGGCTGCAGTCTAAGGCTCCATGGGCAACGATCAGTACATTTTTTCCGGAAACAAATTCCGGCGTCAAAACATCGTGGATAAAAGAGCCGCTGCGGGCATACAAATGCTCAAGACTTTCCGCACCATCTACAGCATGATAATGGACAGGATCATGGAACAACGTGTATACCGGACATTCCGGTTTCTGTGTGACATGTTCTGTTCCTTCATACATGCCAAATCCCATCTCGCGGAGACGGTCGTCCGTCAGGATCGGTGTGCCGCTCCCTTCCAGAAAAATTTCAGCAGTCTCCTGCGCACGCTGTAAGGGAGAACAATAGCAGATATCAAATCGCAGATCCCCATACTTTTTCCGCGCGTCTCTCGCCATCTGGCGGCCTTCTTCATTTAAAGGAATATCTTCGCTTCCCTGCAGGCGGTGGACTGCATTCCAGTCAGTTTTTCCGTGTCTCATGATATATAACATAATAAACAATATCCTTTCTTCTTATAATAGTAAAAATCATAAACGCATTGCGGACTCAATTCCCGGTGCGATTGAATTATATCCTATATTTTGTTAAAATGAAACCCTGATCAGAAAACAGCACCGGCACAACGCAGGAAATTGTATGACAGCTATTAATTTTACAGGAAAACTACCGATATATGAGTTAGAAAAATAAGCGTTCCGGCATTTACAGAGATCCGGACCGCAACCATGGAAGAACACAGGCTTATGCACACGGAGGTGTAGAACAATGGCAATAGAGGCTATGAAAGGGGCAGGAATGTCCTACGCGGGAAGTTCATCCGCATCAGATGTAAAAGCAGAGAGTCAGGCAAAAGTGGAAACTGCATCCAACGCAGCAGCTTCTGACGATCTCATGAAGAAAACCATTCAGATCGACACGAAAGAAACTGACAAAAACGGCAAAGACGGAAACCGGGACGACAGTCAGGCACAGCAGACGATCTCCGAGAATTCCCAGATCAAGAAAGCAGTTGACGAAATCAATAAGAAGGCACACAATTCCGAGGCAGTCTTCGGAATCCATGATGCAACCAACCGTGTTACCATCAAGATCGTTGACAAAGACACGAAGAAAGTCCTGAAAGAATATCCGCCGGAGAAAACCCTGGACATGATCGCAAAAGTCTGGGAGATGGCCGGATTATTAGTGGATAAGAAACTGTAGATCACTGTTCAAAAGACAGGAGCAGCAATAGACAAGTGACAGATGCAAACAGAAAATGATATAAATAAGTTACAAAACTGAAAGGAGCAGGATTATGCCAATCAGAATCACAGGTTTGAACTCAGGATTAGATACCGAAGCAATCATTTCCGCATTAGTATCTTCTTACAGTTACAAGACCAATAAATACAAAAAAGCACAGACCAAGCTCTCTTGGAAACAGGACGCATGGAAGACTTTAAACACAAAAGTTTACAGCTTCTATACAAGCTTGGACAGTCTGCGTTTCTCTAAAAACTACAATTTGAAATCAACCAAAGTATCTGATTCCACAAAAGCGACGGTTACAGCCAGCAGCTCTGCACCAAATGGTACCCAGAAGCTCAACATCCTTAAGGTAGCACAGGCAGGATACTTGACCGGTGGTAAATTAGATGACAGCACTACAACCGGAACCACACTCGCTGAGTTGGGCTACACAGGCGGAAACGGTACGATCACCTTGACAAAAGGTGATGGCACAAAGAAGACTATCGAAGTCAGCCAGGGCACTACGGTCAACAGCTTTATCAATTCTTTGAAAGAAGCCGGCGTGAATGCAAGCTATGATGATATCAACAAACGTATCTTCGTGAGCTCCAAAGATACCGGTAAGGACAATGACTTTACACTGACCGGTGGCAACGTGGATGGGGCGAATGCGTTGTCAAAATTAGGATTGAATGTGCAGTCGAAGGAGACAGATGCAACCTATACTTCTTATACAAAGTATTATGATGCAGATGGAAATAAACTTTCACAGAATGTGACAGATGCAATCAATGCTTATACACAGGCTAAAGAAGCATACAACAAAGCAAATGCCCAGAACAGTAACTTGAGTTCTGCTTATGGTTATGCATCTGCTTATACTGCAATGCAGGATGCGTTAAAGGAAAGTGGTTTGAGTACAGATGATCAGAATAAACTTGTAAAATTATTACAGATGTCTGCTACAGACCGCGCAAAATCTGTTATGACAAGTGACGGAACTATCTACAAAGCTGAAACGACAGATGAGGATGGAAATATCATTTATTCATATGAAGATACTGATGGCAGCAAGAAGTATATTCAAGCGGTAAACACTTATACCGGAAGTGATGGTGTTTCCTATACAACCAAAGATGGTAAAGTCTTTACTGATGCAAATGGTAATGAATATAAAGCAACTGGCAAGAAGGATGCGGATGGCAATGCTTTATATGCAAATACGAAAGATGGTACAACAACCGAAATTACCATTAAGACAGAGACCAATTACTATGAAGCTGCTGCCAGCGAGCAGGGAACCGGATTTTATCAGATTACAGATAATGATGGTAATGTCTATACACAGGACGATACAGGTGCTTATGCAGATAAAAAAGGAAATAAATATTATTTAGATGATACATCTGGTAAATTGATTCAGACGACTGGAAAGAAAGATGCTAGTGATAATTGGGAGAAAAAGACAAACGGTAAGGAAGTCAGCTTTGATGCAGATAAGAAAGTAGAAACCACAAAGACCGTTTACACGCAGGGAGCAGTAGTAAGTAATGCCGTTACGGGAACAAAAGCTTACACAGATTTTGCAGATACGATAAAAAAACCTGTGGGCGGTACAGAAAAAACTGATAAAGAGGTTACTTCTTTCTTAAGTACACTTGCATCGAATATCAGCACAGTTAATACATATGAGAAGACGAAAGATACAACATTATCAGATACGGATGATTATTCCAGGGCAGATATTATTCAGAAAGTACATGACGCATACACTGGAGCAGATGGCGGTGCTGGTGGAAGTCAGGGTGTAACAGACCTTACCAATAAATTTGCTGCTGTTATAACAGCGAATAAAGAAACCATGGAAACTAGTCAGACGACTATGGATGAAAATGGGGTTCTGGCAAGTATTGCGAACATGGAAGATGGCGCAGAAAAAGATGCGGCTATTGCAGAATTTGTAAAACAGGTTCAGGCAGCAAATGATATCACAAACAGTCCGGATATTACATATAACACAGATGCGAAGAAGATTGATGGCTGTGATGCAGAGATTACATTAAATGGTATCCAATATACAGGAAGTACCAATAACTTTTCAGTCAATGGATTAAACATTACAGCACAGGTTGTAACTGGTGATGGAGATGCGAATGCGATCAGCATTACAACAGCCACCGATACACAGGGTATCTACGATAAGATTAAAGACTTCTTATCCCAGTACAACAGCCTGATCAATGAGATTACATCTTTATACAATGCAGATTCTGCCAAGGGATATGATCCTTTGACCGATGATGAAAAAGATGCAATGTCTGATACAGAAGTAGAAAAGTGGGAACAGAAGATCAAAGATTCCCTGTTAAGACGTGATGATAATCTGGAAAGCCTTATGAGTGCCATGACTTCTGCAATGAGCGGCGCGGTTGAGGTAAATGGAAAGAAATATTATCTGTCAAACTTTGGTATCAAGACATTGGGTTATCTGAATGCACCAAAGAATCAGCAGAATGCATATCATATTGATGGCGATGAGGATGATGCTAATTCTTCCGGTAATGCAGATAAGCTGATGACTGCAATTACTAATGATCCGGATACAGTGATCAATTTCATGCAGGGACTGGCAAGCAACTTATATAAGTCAGTTCATACCAAAATGCAGTCCTCATCTTTGAGCAGTATTTATACTGTATATAATGATAAGGAGATGGCATCAGAGTATAGCGATTACACAGATCTGATCAAGAAATGGGAAGAAAAATTAGAAGATAAAGAGGATTATTATTATAAGAAATTCTCTTCCATGGAGACTGCATTGTCAAAATTAAACAGCCAGACATCTTCATTAAGTAGTTTATTTGGCGGTTGATATTTGGTATAATGAGAAATAGAAATACTTAGAATTATAAGCTAAAAAGCAGAGTGGATAGAATATATCTGCTCTGCTTAATACACAATAAAGACCAGGAGGGTATTATGTTAGCGAATCAGGGATATGCAGCTTATGCTAACAATAAAATTATGACAGCGTCACCAGCGGAGCTGACATTGATGTTGTATGAGGGCGCAATCAAGTTTGCGAATCTTGCAATTGCAGGAATTGAGGAGAAAGATATTCAGAAGGCGCATACGAATATCATGAAGGTGGAACGGATTATCGAAGAGTTTCAGGCTACATTAAATCATAAATATCCAGTAGCTAAGGATTTTGATAATGTATATAATTATCTTTTGATTCGTTTAAAAGAGGCAAATGTAAAAAAAGATAAAGAGATTATGGAAGAAGTCTTAAAACACTTACGTACAATGCGTGACACTTGGAAAGAAGTCATGCGTACTGGCAGAACAAATTAATTGGAGAATGGTGCTATGGCAGACAACCAGTATATTACAATCATGCTACAAAGCCTTCATAAGAAAGAGAAGGTTTTAAATAGCATCATACAGATCAACAAACGTCAGAAAGAAGAACTTGAGAATCCATCTTTAGATCCGGACGACTTTGACAAGACGGTAGAAGAAAAGTCAGAACTCATAGAACAATTAGAACTGCTGGATAGCGGCTTTGAGAAACTGTATGAAAAAGTACGTGAGGAACTTCAGGCGAATAAAGAGCTTTATAAAGATGAAATCCTTCAGATGCAGGGCAGCATACGTGCACTGACAGAGAAAAGCATGGAGATCCAGGCGCAGGAAGCACGTAATAAACAGTTGATGGAACAGAAATTTACCAGTGTGAAAAAACAGGTAAGAGAAATCCGTTCCAGCCAGAAAGTTGTGAATCAATACTATAAGAATATGATGAAGAAAGGCTATGTGGAACCGCATTTTCTTGACAATAAGAAATAATTGATAGAAAAAAAGAAAAAAATCTTTTTTTACTATAAAGTATTGGAGAGAATCTCCGATATATAAGTCAAGTAAGAAAAATTACTTGCGGTGGAAGTTGCAACAGAGCGTACGGCTGGAACGACAGAAACCAGAGAAAAACAAAACAAGTACATAAAGTACAAATGTAGCATGGAAGCTACATTATATTCAAGGAGGAAAAAAACATGGTAGTACAGCATAATATGACAGCGATGAACGCTAACAGACAGTTAGGAATCACACAGAATGCACAGGCAAAGTCTTCAGAGAAATTATCTACAGGTTATAGAATTAACCGTGCAGGAGATGATGCTGCTGGTTTATCTATTTCTGAGAAAATGAGAAGCCAGATTCGTGGATTAAACAAGGCATCAGATAATGCACAGAATGGTATTTCATTAATTCAGGTAGCTGAAGGTGCATTAAATGAGACACATTCTATTTTACAGCGTATGAATGAATTGGCTACACAGGCAGCTAATGATACCAATACAAGTGTAGATAGAAATGCTATCCAGTCTGAGATTGACCAGTTAACATCTGAGGTTGATAGAATTCGTTCTACAACACAGTTTAACTCTATGAACTTATTGGATGGTACTTATACAGGAAAGAAACTTCAGGTAGGTGCAGTTTCTGGACAGAAGATTGAAATCTCTATTAAGAATATGAATGCTTCTTCATTAAAGATTAATGCTCTTAAAGTTTCTAGTTATTCAGCAGCTGGAAAAGCTATGGACAAAGTTCAGAAAGCTATTCAGTCTGTATCTGATATGAGATCTACTCTTGGTGCTTTACAGAACAGATTAGAGCATACAGTGGCTAACTTAGATAATATTTCTGAGAACACACAGTCTGCTGAGTCACAGTTACGTGATACAGATATGGCAGAAGAGATGGTTGAGTACAGCAAGAATAATATTCTTGCTCAGGCAGGACAGTCTATGCTTGCTCAGGCTAATCAGTCTACTCAGGGCGTATTATCTTTACTTCAGTAATCATTACTGTAGGAAACACAAAAAAGGAACTGCATTGCAGTTCCTTTTTTGTGTTTCAATGATAAATTCAAATTATCATGTCAGTGTAAAAGTGCGTCTATGCGCATTACTAATTCTAAATCATCTTTTGAGAATTTTTCTAATACATATTGATTGGCTGATATAGGTAATTCTACATATTTCTTACGGAGCGAATGAAGTTCTTTCAGAAAAGTATCTCTCTGATTTGTGCAAAGAGATGTGTTTGTCTGCATGGCATTTACAAGTCCATATTGGTAGAGTTGTAATAGAGAATATTCGATTGCTGTTTGGATATTTTTGTAGTGTGAGTAGGAATGAGTCTTCTCATAAACAGCGGTCATAGTGGAAATTATGGCCTTGTGATAGCCAGCAGGATTTTCTGATTTGGAGGCGGAATTCGGTGTGGCGGAGTATTGATAGAGAGGTTTTTTGACAGTGCCTAAGGTGCGGCAGTTCAAAAATAACTGCATCATAACCTCCATATCTTCTAAAATTGTATGTTCACGGAAATGAATCTGATCAAACAGTTCACGTCGGAAAATGCGACTCCACAGATATCCCCCGCCAGAAATCAATAAACTACGCTTTTTATCATCTAAAACACCAACACAGTTGTCGGGGGTCATTAGAAGAAGGGAATCTGTAGCCTGCTGGTAATAAGCACAATCTACCATGTCATAATCATGAGTGACAGCATGTGTATACATGGTGTCAAACATGGTAGGGTCTGCAAAATCATCGCTGTCTACAAAACCAATATAATCACCTGAAGCATAGGCGAGACCAACATTTCTTGCTCCGCCTGGACCAAGATTATTTTCGAGGTGAACTAATAGTATTTTGTCTGGAAATTGTTGCTCACAGGCAGTTAGAATGGCAGCACTATTATCGGTGGAAGCATCATTAACTAAAATAATTTCAATGTCATTGAGGGTTTGGTGAACCAGATTTCCGAGGCAGGCATTCAGGGTATGCTCGGCATTGTACACGGGGACTATGACAGATACTTTTGCACTCATAGAAAAATCTCCTTTTTTAAGTTTAGAATATAGATATAGTATTATTTTTAGTTAGGAAAAACAATCGCAAAAATCTCACGAAAGCGTTGCTCGAAGCTGTGGAATTCGCGGACTTTTTTACGACCGCTCTGTGCAATCTGACGGCGTTCTTCTTCGTGAGACAGATAGTAGGCAATTTTTTCGTTGAGGTCATTTAAATCTGTGTAGTAGACAAAATCCTCATCAGGCACATAATAATCTAAAAAATCTGCCTGAAAATTTGTGAGAAGAAATCCACCGGCACTCATAATGTCGATTGCACGAAGCGGAATACCGGATTTGATACTCTTTAGTGTGATGTTCAGGTTAATCTTACTGTGATGAAAGACATAAGGCATTTCGTGGTCATAGTCAACGGAGCCCATATTTTCAATTCCCGGAGCAGAAAAATCGCGGTTTAATGTGTAGAGCCGGAGTGGGTGCTTAGAGGCTACGGAGGTCAAGGTCCGGATACGGTCCATTTCTGCTAATTTTCTACCAATAAAATAGGTACCGTAAATATATTCAGGGGTCTGAATTCCGGTATTCCCTGCGTGATATGGCATGGAAATTTCCATTTCACGAATGATATCTTTTTTTAATACTTCTTCAATAAAATAGTAACCATACACTTTTAATTGTGCTTCCATGATGCCATTCAGATAGCCCTTTGCATAATCACTCAATCCGTTGAGACGGTCGAATAAGTTGTGATCCTCGTTATAGAGGGAACCAACGAAAGAAATATCGGAAGAGTAACGTTTTCTGTCATAGGGGAGAGACAAAAGATGGTCAATCTGGTCGGCATTTCCTGGTAATGGAAGGTAGTACACTGTGGGAATTCCCATTTGATGAAGCTCTGTATATTGTGTCTTATCAAAAAGGAAGACATAATTGCAAGGATAAATAATCGTGTAAGAATACAAGGATACATGTGGCGAGTCGTATACAATGGAAATGTATTTGACATTGTTTCGTTTACACCCTTCGGCTACCAAAGGATAAAAATTAAAGGAAAAGACAACGTCGCAGGGATGATTGCCTAATTGTACATCGAAAGCAGCATCAAAGGCAGCAGACTTGCGCAAATCATATTCCGGATGAAAAAAGAGTGTAACATCGTGCCCGAGCTGTTTAAATGCGCTTATACAATTTTCGCGACCAAAACAAGACCAATCTAAAAAAGTGATTTTCATAGAAAACTCCATTCATTTAAGCATTTTTAGGGGAAAATACTGTTTCTAACATTGTGAGCACACGATGCAGGTATGTATGCTTGTTCTTTACATTTTCAAGACCATTTACTGCAATTTCGCGTGCACGTTCCGGATGGTCCAGATAATAACTACATTTATATAATAAATCATCTGCACTTTCGTAGACTTCGATATCCTCGCCAATGGAAAAATATTCTGGTATTTCTGGCTGATAGTTTGAAATAACAAAACCGCCACATCCCAGGATGTCCCAGATACGAAGAGGAATACCGGAACGAATACCCTTCGAGGTCATATTCAGGTTGATAGTACTGTAATGAAAGACAAGTGGCATTTCAGTACGTGTCATGACACCTCCGCGATTATCAATTCCGGGTATGCCGGAGGTATCACTGTTGGTATAGATGGTCATCGGAAAGCGCTTTGAGAGTTGCTTCATCAGGGATACGCGCTCTAGCGACGATATTTTATTGCCGATGTAGTATTTCGAGATAATGGCGGAATCTGTAAGAAAAGGAGAATCTTTCAATGCAAGATAATCCGGCATACATCGTTTGAAATCTGCGACGATGTCGTCTGTTAAAAGGTCTTCAATAAAATAATAGCCATAAACTTTTAATTGCGCCTCCATAATTCCGTCTAAATAACCACGAAGCGAATCAGATGGCGATTGCAGCTTGTCATAAGGACATTTTTCCGTATAAAGGGAACCAACAAATGAGAGGTCTGCGCGCAGACGGGAATCAAAAACATCTTTTGCTATTGCAGATTGCATGAATGCAACGTCCGTGGCAAGAGGCAGGTAGAAGATGTGGCCTGGATTAAGTGGAGCAATATCCTGGTACTGTAATTGGTCGAATAAAAAAATATAGTTGCAGGAGTTGGTGATGGACTGGCTGTAAAGCTCCATGACAGGGGCATCTACCGTCCAGCCAATATAAGGAATCTTAAAAATATTGCAGGTGTCGGAAATGGTTGGAAAAAAGTTGATTGTAAACACAAAATCAAAATTTCCGTTCATAAGTGCCTGACTGACGCGCTTGACACAGTCACTTTGCAAAATTGATTTATTCGTAACTTCATCTTCAATATCTGTTACATCAATCCCGGATTCTAAAAAAGCAGAGCGGATGAAAGGCTCGCATATGCTTCCATAGTGGTAAAATAATACCTTCATGTATTGTTCCTTTCTATCTGAATTACAGAGTATGATCTATTTTTGAAATATAGGTATCTTTCTTTACATAATGTGAAACTACCTTTATTATAGAAAGTAGATGACGTATTTGGCAATCCTTTATTTAGGATATTTCGGATATAATTTCAGAAAATTAAAAAGTGAGGCATATATGGAGAAAATGGTTGGGGCAATTTGTTGGAAAAAAGAATGTGAAGAACGGGAATTAACATTTCAGGAGATTTTGCTGGACGAGACTGTGATTGGGGGAAAAATTTATGTGAAGCGTGAGATGTTGTCGGCGGTAGGAGGAATAAATGCGGAAATTCATGGAAAGCTTAGCTATGAACTTTTACTTCGAATTGCGAAACACGCAGCAATTATACAGAGACCATTGGAGAATATGCGTCAGGAAAAGGATGGTGATTGGCTGGAAGTTGTACCAGAAACGTGTAAAAGTGAGGAAGAGGGATGGAAAACAGATTGCTATATTTTAGGACGGTATAAAGGTGAATTTATGAAACTCGGCTGTTTTGAACAAGCATTGGCTGGTCTGATGAGTGCGGAGGAAGAATTTCAGATGCAGCCTGCGGAGAGAAGAAATTATTTGGAAGATATGGTAACAGCCAGGGAGTGTTATTGGAAAATCTTCGATGCAACACAACCGATTCTGATTTATCGGGGAGATGAAATTTGCTATTCTGTATTGGACACGTTTGCAGAGAAACTTGGAGAAGCGTTTATTCAGCTTGGGAAAAAGGTGGAATGGTTTGATGCCGAGAAGGAAGATTTTCGTAGAATTGTAAAATATTTTGGAAAAAGATTTCAGGCAGTTATTGGGATGCAGACATTTATGTTTTCGGCCAAAATGCAGGATGGTACGTTTGCACATGAAAAAATAATCGGGCCTAAGTATAATTATGTGTTTGATCATCCAATCTGGCTGAAAAATCATTTGGAAAATACGGTAAACGGTCTTTGTGTTTTAACACCGGACGGTAATTATGCAGATTTTGTCAAAAAATATTATGGTTTACAGGCGCACTTTTTGCCGCCCGCAGGGATTGAAAAGCATCTTTGCGAGGAAAAGGAGTGGGATGTTTCTTTTGTTGGAAGTATCGGGGAAGGATTTGATGGAAAACTTAAACAGATGTTACAATGCGACAGAGCTACAAGAATAATAGAAAATCACTTTATAAAAAAGATGAAGTCAAATTTAAAAGAGACACCTGAGAAATTGTTTCGGGAAGTGTTAGATGAGCTTGATTACAAATACACAGATTGCGAATTTCGTGATTTGTTTTATGAAGTGAGATGGATGTTTTATGCGATGTCGCAGTATTACCGAAAAAAGGTGCTCGAACTTTTGTTGAAAGCAGGAATTGAGGTGCATGTGTTTGGTGACAGTTGGAAAACATGCAGCCTTAGAAAATATCAGAACCTGATTTGCCATGATGCTGTTTTGGGAGAAGGATGTCTGGAAGTGTATGCGAAGTCCAGGATTTCGTTGAATATTATGACATGGCATAAGGACGGATTTACAGAGCGGATAGCAAATTCAATGCTACAGAAATCAGTAGTTGTAACAGATTGGACGAAATACATTGGAACGCATTTTAAAGCTGGCGAGGATATGGTAATATTTGAATTGGAGAAAATGGGGCAACTACCACAGATGATAGAGGAATTACTTTATGATGAGGAGAGACAAAAGCGGATGTCGGAGAAGGCTTACCAGATTGCAAAGAATCAATATACTTGGCATGAACATGCAGAAAAGTTTTTAAAATTAGTGAATATGGATAAATTTCATCAGAAAGAGAGCTAACTGGTTATTGGCTATATGCCGATATATTTAACAGAGTTTAAGATTACGAAAGGAAGGCAAAATAAAATGCCGAGGTGACAAGATGGAAGAGAACAGAAAAGAACAGATAGAGGCACTGGAGGTGCTGGTAGATTTTAATGAACGTTTAGTAAAGAACATCCGTATTTTAGTAAAGGAATTGTCAGGTGAACGATTGGATGATACTGATAATTTTATCAAGGGAATTGTTGACGCTATGAATTGGGAGATTCAGGTGATGAACGGTACTATGGATGTGCTTAATGAGGGCAAGGTACGCATTGAGAAAGAAGTATTTAATCAGCATATTGTTGCTGTTGCGAATGCGATTGAGAAGAAAGACGATGCCAAAATGGCAGAGGCGTTTGCAAATGTGTTGCCATGTTTTGAACAGTTAGGAGAGGCTGCTTCACAGGTAATGTAAAGGGAAAAGTTGATGTTTATGAGAAATCATAAGGATCAGCTTTTTTAAGTTAAGGGTAAAACTGAACATGAAATTGTAGTAACAAATAAAAAAGACAGCATAAAGTTTTTGCATAAATTACCGATATAATAACATAGAGAAAACATGGAAGTTGAGGAAAATGTCACGGACGACGCAGATAGAAGATTTATAAAATAAAGCAGGCTGTTCTTTGTAGTGACATCCTGCTTTCTGCTTGCTAGAAAATGAGTATAATAAATGAGACTGACAGGAAGATGAAAAAATGCATGAGACGGATTTAAGAAAAATGCAATTGATACAGTTAGAAATGTTAACTGAATTCGACCGTATATGTCGAAAATATGAGATAGAATACTTTATTATTGCAGGAACGCTGCTAGGTGCAGTTAGGCACGGTGGGTTTATTCCTTGGGATGATGATGTGGATGTAGCAATGAAAAGGGAGGAGTATGAAAAATTTTGCAAAATTTGCGGAAAAGAACTTTCATCAAAGGGAATATTTTTGCAGAATTATCATACGGATTCAGCATATCGGTGGGGATATGCAAAATTGCGAAAAAAGAATACAGAATATATTAGAAAAGGTCAGGAAGCAATTAAATGTATGTCAGGGGTTTCAATTGATATATTTATTCTAGATTGTGTGCCTGATAATTATCTTCTAAGAATATTGCACCATTACATAAGGCGAGGATGTATCAAGACATTATGGTCAATTATAGGTGCTACTGAAGAAAAAAACAGAGTATTACGAATGCTGTATCGGGTTTTGAGATTTGTTCCCAAAGAGATTCCAAATCATATTGAAGAACTAATGGTTTACTTTACCAATAAAAAGAAAAGAGAATATTTGTGTTATACGGGATTTTACAGAGAAACATATTATACGAAAAAGAAAGAAAACAAGTTTGATACAGGTATGAAAACTTCCTGGTTTGATGAAAGGATAGAGATTACATTTGAAGGGAAAAAATTTTATACCTGTTCTCAATACAAAGAATATTTGACGTATATGTATGGTGATTACATGCAAATTCCAGATGAAAGTAAACGGGAAAAACATCCAGCAAGTAGTTATATGATAAATTAGAAGGAGTGAGGTAAAAGATGAGAAAACGATTTACAGAAAGTCGTACATATGAGCAGGCACAGGCTATTGCGGAAAGGAGAATCGCAGATGCAATAGAGATATATGACGTTTATAAAAGGAAAGAAGAGAATGAACATAGGAAATATTTTATAGAACGTCCATGCCCTTTTTGTGGGGAGAGAGAGTATAGAACAGAGGAAAAATTTCATGATCGATATGGAGTGGCGAGATGCAGGAGATGCAATTCATTATATGTAAATCCATGTCCGGTTCCAGAGTTATTATCGGATTATTATAATAATTATTCTTGTAATGAGATGCTTGAGGAAGTATACCAAAAGAGGGCTGAAAAGGAAAATAATGCAATATTAGATACAAGGTTAGATACTATCTTTGAGTATATCATGAAATTAGAACGGAGTAAGATTCGTATTTTAGAGGTTGGCTGTAGTAATGGAAGTTTTCTGTCAAAACTAAGAAAATATATAGAGAAAAAACAGATACAGAAAGAAATCGAATATATTGGAGTTGATACAAACGAGAACGCAATAGATAGTAACACGGATGACAAAATCAAATTAGTTGCGTCTACAATAGAAGATTTTTTGGGAAAAACAGAACTTAAGTTTGACATTATTTGGCATACAGAACTTGTGGAACATATTATTGATCCGTTTGCATTATTTCAGAACCTATATAGTGCGATGAATCATGACTCTTACATGATTTTTACAACGCCAAATGATTTTTCTCTTGAAATGAAGTCATTATCATATAATGTGCCGAGAGTTTTAGCGTGTAATATATTTCCTCCAATGCATTTGAATGCGTTTAGTACAGTGAATGTTTCTCATTTTGCATTAAGAAATAATTTTTGTGTGGAGGAAATCACTACACCGGGTTTTTTTGATGTAGAAATTTTTGAGATGCAGAAAGAATTTTTAAAAAGTGATATGCTAAAATGCATTGCAGATAAGAGTGAAGAAGAAAAGGAATTTTTGCAAAAATTGATTAGTGAGGCGGGGGCAAGTAGCCATTTGCAATGTGTATTGTCCAAAAACTAGAAGGGAAAGCAGGATGAAAGAGAAAAAAATAATGCCCAAGGAAGATTTGCGAAAACTACAGTTGATTGAATTGGAAATGCTATTGGAAGTGGATCGCATTTGCAGGGAAAATAAGATAAGATATATGATATCATCAGGAACGCTTTTGGGAGCAGTCCGACACAAGGGATTTATACCCTGGGATGATGATTTAGATACTTATATGTTACGTGAAGATTTTGAAAAATTCTGTGAAGAATGGAATAAAGATGCCGATAAGGACAAGTTTTTTCTACAAACTTATAAGACGGATCCAGAATATAGATGGGGGTATGCGAAGATAAGAAGAAAAGGAACGGAATATCTTAGAGACGGTCAGGAAGCGATAAAATGTATGTCAGGAGTATCTATGGATATTTTTATCCTGGACTATATACCGGATAGTATACCTCAAGCATGGATGTATCATGTGATTCGGCGTGCCTGCATCAAGACATTATGGTCGGTTGTAGGGGTGACAGAAGACCCAGTGGCATGGAAAAGAGGATTGTATCATGTGCTGCGTCATGTGCCGAAGACAGTTCCGCTAGGAATTATGGAAAAACTTGCAAAAAAATCGGACAAAAAACCTTCAAAGAGGCTGTACTGTATTTCGTTTTATCGGAAAAGTGGATTTTCCAAAAAGAAAAAAATAAGCCAAGAAGGAATACCGAGCGAATGGTTTCATGAATTTATAGACATAGAGTTTGAGGGATTCCAATTTATGACGATAAAAAATTATATGGAATACTTATCTAATAAGTACAACAATATGTGGGATGCGCCACTAAAGTCCCAACAATTAATCCATCCACCAAAGAGATATAATTTTGATGTAGAGATTAATTTACGTGGCAGATGTGTTGAAGAATATATGAATCACGAATATCTTTATTTAACAGAAGAAGATTGGAAAAAAGAAAGGACAGTGAAGGCAGTATGACAAAAAAAGTATTTTTGAGTATTGGAGCAGAATTTATTCATGGGGGACACGTGGCAATTATTGAAAAAGCTGCAGAACTAGGAGAATTAACGGTTGGTGTATTGTCAGACGAGGCGATTATGTCATATCGTGGATATCCAGTTTTGACATATGAGGAACGTTGTAAAATTATCAGCCATATCAAAGGAGTCTCTAATGTTGTAAAGAAGGATAGTCTCTCTTATGATAAAGTTATTGAGCAATTGAGACCGGATATCGTTGTACATAGTGACCATTGGAGAGGAAAGTCAAAAGAAAAGATTGTGAAATTGTTGGAGAAGTATGGTGGAGAATTAGTAGAATTTCCATATACAGAGAATCCAGAGTATGAATTTTTTGATATGCGTGCAAACCAGCTTCGTTATATGCCGGAAATCCGCCGTGGAAAGTTGAAACGTGCACTTCGCCTGACAGAGCGTCCGCTTCGTGTGTTAGAGGCACATAACGGAATTACAGGTTTGATTGTAGAGAATGCAAAAGTGGAAAAAGATGATGAAATCAAACAGTTTGATGCAATCTGGGTATCAAGTTTGTGTGATTCCACCGCAAAAGGAAAACCAGATATCGAGCTTGTAGATACAACATCAAGGGAAAATACCATCAATGAAATTATGGAAGTCACGACCAAACCGATTATCTTAGACGGAGATACAGGCGGATTAATTGAGCATTTTGTATACAAAATTAAAACATTAGAGCGAATGGGTGTTTCGGCCATTATCATTGAGGACAAAGTAGGATTAAAGAAAAATTCGCTATTTGGAACAGATGTGCAGCAGAGTCAGGATACGATTGAACATTTCTGCGAAAAGATTCGTGCAGGAAAAAATGCGCAGACAACAAGCGATTTTATGATAATTGCGCGGATTGAAAGCCTGATTTTAGAGCAGGGAATGGAAGATGCATTGCAGAGAGCGTTTGCATACGTGGAAGCAGGTGCAGATGGTATTATGATTCATTCTAAGAAAAAAGAGCCGGCAGAGATTTTTGAATTCTGTGAGAAATTTAGAGCGAAATATGAGGATGTACCGATTGTAGTTGTACCGACAACCTACAACCAGATCACGGAGGAGGAATTAGGGAAACATGGAATCAACATTGTCATTCATGCGAACCATTTAATCCGAAGTGCATTTCCAGCAATGAATAAAGTTGCACACACAATCCTGGAAAATGGTCGTTCCTTAGAGGCAAGCGAACATTGTATGCCAATTAAAGAAATTTTGACATTAATATAGAGTGAGGTGGCAGGAAATGAATGCAGCAGATTTTGTAAAAGTATTAGAGGAAAAACTAGGTGTCGGATTTTATACTGGCGTACCGGATTCACTGTTAAGCCCATTTACGGGAGAAATTATGACACGTTATGGTGTATGCGATAAACATGTCATTGCGGCGAATGAGGGAAATGCAACCGGACTTGCAGCGGGGTACTATTTGGCAACTGGAAAGATACCATGCATTTATATGCAGAATAGTGGACAGGGAAATATGCTGAATCCGTATGCATCATTGCTTGCACCGGATGTTTATAAAATCCCAGCAGTTTTTGTTGTTGGTTGGCGTGGTGAACCAGGCACAAAGGATGAACCGCAGCATGTTTTTCAGGGGAAAATTACAGTAAAGCTGATGGAACTTTTGCAGATAGAGAGTGAAGTAATTACAGCCGATACAACTATAGAAGAACTTGAAAAAATGGCAGTGCGAATGAAAACACTTCTGGAAAATGGAGCATGTGTTGGATTTGTTATAGAAAAAGGTGCACTAGAGACAGAGCATAAAATGAAATATTCTAACGTATATACAGTTTCACGCGAAGATGCGCTGAAGGAAATTGTGCGGGGAATAGGGGGAGATATTGTGATATCCACAACCGGAAAAGCATCGAGGGAACTTTTTGAAATCAGAGAGAGCAATGGAAGCTCGCACCAATATGATTTCCTGACGGTAGGTTCTATGGGGCACAGTTCATCAATTGCACTGGGTGTAGCACTTCAGAAGAAAGAGAAAAAAGTATGGTGTATAGATGGAGATGGTGCTATGTTAATGCACATGGGCGCTATGGCTCTTATGGGTGCTAATAAGCCCCAAAATCTGGTTCATATTGTACTCAATAATGAATCACATGAGACGGTTGGTGGTATGCCAACTGTTGCTGGAAGTATTGACATTCCAAAGATTGCAGCAGGATGCGGTTATGAGAAGGTATATACAGCATCAACATTGGAAGAAATAAGACACGCAGTTGCCACGGCAAGAGCGAATGCAGAACTTGCATTGATAGAAATTAAAGTTGCATTGGGGGCAAGAGCGGATTTGGGTCGGCCAACGACAACAGCGGAGGAAAATAAAAAATCATTTATGCAGTTTGTACAGGAGAATTAACATGAAAGCATTGATTTTAAATTCAGGTCTTGGAAAAAGAATGGGAAAATATACGGAACATAATCCAAAGTGTATGGTTCCATTGGAAGGTGGGACGACAATAGTAGCCAGACAGATGGCCCTTCTTCAAAAGTGTGGAGTGAAAGAAGTTGTTATGACAACCGGTCCGTATGCAGATTTGCTCGAAGAACATGTCAGAAAAGCAGGAATTGATATGAAAATACAGTTTATTAACAACCCCAAATACGGTGAGACAAACTATATTTATTCTATTTATCTTGCAAGGGAGTTTTTAAAAGATGAAATAATCCTGATGCATGGAGACCTGGTGTATGAGGAATCTGTATTGCAGGATGTCATAGATGCAAAGTATAGTTGCATGACGGTCAGCTCGACGGTGGAATTGCCTGAAAAAGATTTCAAAGCAGTAATCCAAAACGGAAGGATTACTGCAGTAGGAATTGAATTTATGGAAAATGCTCTTGCGGCACAGCCACTTTATCATTTGACCAAAGAAGACTGGATGACATGGCTGGAAGAAATTGTAGCATTCTGCGAACGCGGGGAGATTACCTGTTATGCTGAAAATGCGATGAACCAGGTTTCGGGAAATATGCAGCTTTATCCATTTGACTACAAAGAACGTATCTGTCAGGAGGTTGACAAAGAAGAGGATCTCATGGATGTAAGAAAAAAGTTGGGGCTAAACTAGAGAGGAATAGACGGGATGGAAAAAATGGAGTTTGATGACTTCTGCAAGGTGAACATTCAATTTACAAATGCGGCTGAAATGCAGAAAACAATTTTAGCATATGGTTATGAAACAATGATGTTGGTGGCATCAGAATCTGCAGTAAAGCGATATGGATTGCAGGAGTTTGTTCGGAAATTGCAAGCACAGTGTAAGGTGGTATGGGTGAAGGAATCTGTAACATATCCAACACAGGAAAGTTTGCATGAGGGGCTTATAATGTTACAGCAGACAACTCCACAGGCGATTCTGGCAATTGGTGGTGGGAGCGCAATTGATTTTGCAAAAGGTATCAAGGCATTTTATCGTAAGGATATAGTTGAATCTGTGGAAGAAATTACGGAACTTTTGCAGAAAAAAGAAATCTACACAAATGCGATTGATATTATCGCAGTTCCAACGACAGCGGGAACCGGTGCAGAAGTGACGAAATGGGCAACCATATGGGACAAGGATAAGAAGTGTAAATATTCCATTGACCATAATCGTCTGAAACCGGATGTGGCATTGCTTGTGCCGGAGTTTGCGGCGAAAGCGAATGCAGAGCTTACCATCTCAACAGGGCTTGATTCTATGGCACATGCTATGGAGGCATATTGGTCTAAAAAGACAAATCCCATGGTGCGTGCACTTGCAAGACAGTCAATTTCAATTACAACTAAGGTTTTAAATGAAATTGTGGAGCAGCCAACAGATTTGATACTTCGGGAAAAACAGTGTCTGGCATCTGTATTGTCTGGACTGGCGTTTTCCATGACACGGACAACGGCAAGTCATTCGATATCGTATCCATTGACCATGCAATATCAGATTCCACATGGTGTGGGTGTGGCAATGACACTTGCACAGGTGGCGGAACGAAATCGGGGTGCGTTTCCGGAAGAGGATGAGTTGTTTGCTTTGTTTGAAAAATTTGGCGGTGTCCGGGGATTTTTAGAGCAGATAAGTGAAGGTGTAATGTCATTGAAACTGAAAGATTATGGTGTCGAGCAAGAGGACATACCACAGATTGCACAGCATACGTTTACACTAGGAAGGATGGATAATAATCCGGTTGCATTTTCGCAACAGGACGTGATTGAAATTTTAGAAGAAATCTATGAATAAACCGATGGAGAAATAAGCATGAGTAAACGATTAAAAAATGAACTAACACAATTATTTCAGATGGTTTGTAATGGATTAAATATTGTAAAGGAGCCGATACAACAGGAGGACAGGGTTGCATATCTGACCTCTATGCAGGAAGCTGTCATTTGTATTGGAACTAAGGTAGAAAAAGTTGTTCCGGAGTGCGAAGCATTTGTGGGGCAACTTTCGTCATTGGCGGAATATTTTTATCAGTTAAGCCTGGGGGAAGAGATGAATGTTCCGGTGTGGGATGCGGCACAGGTATTGTGCGTAGATATTACAGAAGGGTTGAAACATGTCTTGCCTGAGCGATACGAGATTGTTTTTTTGCCGTACAAGATATCCATGTGGGATAGTCTGGAAAGTATTTACGCTGCGGCAATCCAGAATAAGGAATGTGATGTCCGGGTTATACCGGTTCCATATTATCATGTGAATGAGGACAGAACGGAACTTGAGATGACATATGAAGGAGAGGAATTTGCAAAACAGATTCCGATTACAGATTATCGTGAATACGCAATAGAAGATAATATGCCAGATGTTATTTTTATTCATAATCCATATGATGATACGAATCGTGTTACTTCGTTGCCTGAAAAATATTTTAGCAGGGAATTAAAAAAATATACGAATCATTTGGTGTACGTTCCATATAAAGTGTGTAGTGGAGATGTTAAGGATATTTATTGCATGACGCCAGGTGTGCAAAATGCCTGGCGCGTTTTCGTACAGTCAGAGCGAGTACGCAAGACTTATATCAAGTACCAAAATCCAGATAAAATCGTAGTGACCGGATCACCGAAGATTGATGCTGTAATCGAGAGCATAAAAAATCCCCCTGAGTTACCGTTAGCGTGGAAAAGAGCGTTACGTGGGAAAAAAGTTTTTTTGTTGAATACACATTTAAATCCACTGATTAATGACGGGGAGAAGGCGATAGAGGAAATCAGACATTTGATGAAAATTTTTGAAAGCCGTTACGATGCTGCTATTTTGTGGAGACCACATCCATTGAGTATAGAGACAATTAAGTCTATGAATCCAGGTATATTGAAAGATTATCAAATGGTGATTTCAGAGTTTGAAAGGCTTGAAAATGGAATATACGATGATAGCAATAGTCCTCATTTAGCACTGGCAGTTGCGGATGGATATATAGGAAACTGGAGTTCACTTGTAACAATGTTTGGAATTACTGGAAAACCAGTGTATATTAGAAATATAGCTTTACAAGAATCAAAACGAAATAAGATGGATTTGATGTCGGAGAAAGGAGTTCAACAACTAGAAAATGCGGCAAAAGATCAACGACTGCAGACAGTTTATCTGGAAAAAAATGTTGAGCCAGAAATGTTTATAGATGCAATAGTTGCTGGAATCGATCCACTGAAGAAATATCGAAAAAATGAATTCCAGGAGATTGTTTTTGAAGCAGACGAAAAAGCAGGAGAACTTATTTGGAAAAACGTCTGGCAGGATTTGTGGCAAGATGAGTGAAATAGAAGAATCAGTGAGGAGAATTGAGTTGAGTATGCAATGTTTAGTACAGTATCCGGAATCCTATTTTGAGGGTGAGGAACGGGATGGATTTTATATTGAACCCATGATGAAAAAAGCCTGGGCAGCACAGATTGAAGTCCTTTTGGAAGTGCAGAAGGTCTGTGAGAAAAATGGAATACAATATTTTGCAGAATACGGCACAATGCTAGGAGCAGTTCGACACAAGGGGTTTATTCCTTGGGATGATGATCTTGATATCTGTATGAGACGGGAAGATTACATGAAATTTATTTCGGTGGTGGAACGTGATTTGCCGAAAGATTTTGTGGTGTTAAATATTCATACTGAGCCGACATTTACAGATTTATTAACACGTGTGGTAAATGGTAAAAGCATTCAGTTAGATGAGAAACATTTAGAAAAATATCATGGTTGTCCCTATGTTGTTGGAATAGATGTTTTCCCGGTGGATTATCTTCCACGTAATACAGAAGAGGCAGATGCTCAATTGAAGCTATTGGGTATTGTGCTTCATACAGCCCAGTTGTATGGATTAGAGGATGCTGAATTGACGGAACTGGGGGAAATGACAAACCAGATAGCGCAACTATGTGGCGTAAAATGGAAAGATAAAAAACCTATGCAGTATCAGTTATATTGTCTTGCTGAAAGATTGTGTGCAATGTACGGGAAAGATGATGCGGATAATATGGGAATGCCTGTGAAAATACTATGTGGAAAAAAATATATTTATAGCAAACAGGCTTATGATAGTGCAGTTATGATGCCGTTTGAGACAATTCAGATCCCGGTTCCAGTTGGTTATGATGAGATTTTAAAAGCAAAATATGGGGAGTATATGATTCCGTATATTAGAAAGAAGGGACATGCATATCCGTTTTATAAAGAGCAGAGAGAAATATTGCGGCAATATTTAAAGGCAAACGGAATGTCCGGAGAAGGATTCTATATTACAGAAGAAGAGAGAACAGAAGAATGTTAGAGTTTAAATCTGATTTTTTTAAAGAGGAAGAGCGAAATGGCTTTACAATCAGTGAGACGATGAAGCGCGCATGGGCGACAGAGCTTGATGTTTTGTCACGTGTAATTGCTGTGTGTAAAAAATATAATCTGACATATTATGCTTATTATGGAACACTCCTTGGAACTGTGCGTCATCATGGCTATATACCATGGGATGATGATGTGGATATCGCATTGAAATATGAGGATTATCGAAAATTGTTGGAAGTCTTGCCGGGAGAACTACCTGAGACCTTTGGAATCAGTAGTATGTACACTTCAAAAAGCCACAGACAGCCATGGGCAAGTGTCTCAAATGCAAAATATTCTTATCCTGATCCAGAACGGAAACAGAAATTTTATGGATTCCCGTATGTTGCAGGGATAGATATTTTTCCGCTATATTATGTTCCGCGTGATAAGAAGCTTGCAGATATAGTAAAACATCTTTACGGAGCTGTTTACGATACGGCAAAGCGCTTTGAGGAATTGAAGAAAAGTGGAGAATTGCAAGAAGTGCTACCACAGATTGAGGAATTGTGCAGGGTAAAGTTAATACAGGATGATACCTTGAGGATGCAGCTTTGGAGATTAACGGATCAAATTGCGTCTCTTATTGCAGAGGAAGAGAGTGACTGCATGACCATATATTATAAAAATGTCACAAAAGTATGGGATTATCAGTTAGATAAAAAATGGTTTGAGGGAACAGTGGAGATGCCATTTGAGAACATTACAATTGCAGTCCCGAGTGGTTATGATGAATTATTGACAAAACTGTATGGTGATTATATGATTCCACAGCATAAAAAATGTGGACATTCCTATCCATTTTATAAAAAACAAAAGGATTATTATGAAAAAATAAATCGAGTAGATTTTTCAAAAAATAAATAAGGCAGAAAGCTTGCAGGAAACATAGTGAAGGAGAAAGGTAGTATGCGTATTTTATATTATACTTGGAATGAAAATTCGCAAAGAGATATGGCAGAATCATTAGTGAAATTAGGATATAATGTATCATGTTGTAATATTCCTTTTTCAAACTATGAAGAGGATAAATGTTTTACAGATAATCTTGAAAAAATATTTAAAGAGCAGGCATGTGACTGTTTCTTATCTTTTGATTTTTTCCCATTAATTGCAAAGTGTGCGGAACATTTAAAAAAAATTTATATATCATGGGTGTATGATACACCACATTTGACATTATTTTCACCTTCGGTAGAAAGCGAATATGTAAAGTTATTTATTTTTGATAAAAACCAGTATAGTGAGATGAAAGAAAGAAAATATAGAGGATTATTCCATTTACCATTAGCGGTTAATGTAGAACGATTGGTAAGACAGCTTGGAAAATTAGATAAAAAAATTCAGTATATTAATGAAATCAGCTTTGTAGGAAGTCTATATGAAAAAAATATGTATCGACAAGTTCAATATTTACCGGAGTATTTAAGAGGATACATCGAAGGAATTATTGTGGCACAACAAAAAGTATATGGATATAATTTTGTGCAGGAAGTAATCGAGGAAAAAATAAGTGTGGAATTAGGCAAATATGTTAAAATGAATTTAGATGATAGATATCAGGTTCGAAAATCACAGTTATATTCTAATATGTTGAATGCAGAAATTACAGCACGTGATCGGGAGAAGTTATTAGAAGTTGCTGCAAATGAGGGAAATGTTAATCTTTATTCAGAATCACAATATTCGAGAATACAAAATAATAAAAAAATTACGTATACAGGTATAATTGATTATGAAAAGGGAATGCCAGCGGTGTTTCGTGGTTCAAAAATAAATCTTAATATTACATTAAGATCTATTACGAGTGGGATTCCACTAAGGGCATTAGATATTATGGGTGCAGGTGGGTTTCTTATGTCAAATTATCAGGCCGAATTGTCGGAATATTTTATAGATGGTAAAGATATGGTTTTATTTGATAGTCCAGAAGATATGCAATGGAAGATACGTTATTATTTAAAACATGATGATGAACGGCAACAAATTGCAAAAAATGGTTTTGAAAAAGTAAAAAGAAAATTTTCATATGATATACAACTTGAAAAGATGATGCGATTAGCATTTGAAGACGAAATAAAAGTGTAAATTTATATGTATGTAGAATAGAAATTTGATAGTATACGGGAGAGAATATGAACTTATCAGTTTGTATTATTGCAAAGAATGAAGAAAAAAATATTAGAAGATGTCTAGAAAGCTTGAAATCCTATAATTTTGAAATAGTAGTTGTAGATACAGGATCAACAGATGATACAGAGAAAATAGCACAACAATATACAGATCGGGTATATCATTTTCAATGGAAAAATAATTTTTCGTCAGCTAGAAATTTTGCAATATCAAAAAGTACCAAAACATATGTTATGTCGATAGACTGCGATGAATGTATAGATTATATTGATGTAAAAAAATTACAGAATCTGCTTGCAGAAAGAAAAAAACAGGTCGGTAGAATAAAGATAAGGAATCATCTGACAAAAAGTGGAACAGGACAGGAAAACACGGAGTGGATTAATCGGATTTTTTCAAAAGAATTATTTCACTATGAGGGTTGTATTCATGAGCAGGTGACTGCAATGAATGGAGAAGAGTATGAGACATATCAGGCGCCTGTTGTCATTTTACATACCGGTTATGATTTGCCAGAAAATGAGCGGAAACAAAAGGCAGAGCGGAATATTAATCTGTTACAGCAGGAGTTGCAGCGTTTACTAATAGCTTTTTTACAGAAACAAGATGCGTATGTTAATGTGATGGATGATGTGGGATTAAAAAATGATGATGAAAATAACAAACGTTGCGTGCAGAGAATATTTTCTATGATTGAAGCAGGAAATGATTTGGCAGTGAAATTGCAGCACGAGGAGCAACTGCCTTATATACTTTATCAGTTGGGAAAAGGCTATTATATGGCGGGTGATTATAGAGAGGCTTGTACCTATTTTTCCTGCGCATTATCATTTGATTTAAATCCAAAACTTGAATATGTGATTGATATGGTAGAGACATATGGATATGCAATGTTAAACAGTGATCAGGCAGATAATGCACTTTTTTTTGAAAACATCTATGAGGAGTTTGGAAATACAGCGGATTTTCAATTTCTTATGGGACTTATTTATATGAATAATGCAAGATTTGAAGATGCTGTTTCAGAATTTTTGAAGGCAACAAAGCATTCAGCAAGCAGAAATGTTGGAGCAAATTCATATATGGCATTCTATAATATTGGCGTGATTTATGAGTGCCTTGGGAGGGCTGATGAGGCAAAGCGATATTATGAAATGTGTGGCGAGTATGGACCGGCGGAGGAAAGGTTGAAGGGATTTTGTTGTTCGGATGAGGGCAGTTCTGTTGTTTAATTATTATTTTCAGAAATATTTAAATGATAACAGTGACTGTACAGAGCTATTTGATATGTTTGCTTCAACAGATTCCGTTTTGGCACTTACAGAAAAAATAAATCATTCAAATACGAATTATAATTCTAGAAAGTCATTGTTTCTTATAGTGGCTCAAAATATTTCTAAGATTACAGCAAATCAACCAATTAATAAATACCTTGCTTCGAGAATTGAATTTTTGCAAAAATAAGACAAAAAAGAGATAGAGCAATTTTGGAACTATAAAAGTTATTCAGTAGGCGAGGAGGATATCTCACATATTCATGAACAGTATGGGGTATATTACATTTCCATGTATTACATGGATTTCTTCCAGAAGAAGCAGCTGTATAGATTTATGGTACAATTTTTCTCGCTATTTTATTCGCAGAGTTGTTTTGAAGCATTTGCATATAGTGGGAACAAAGGAAAATTAACGTTTTTGGACATCATAGAAATTTATACAAGGACAGCGCATACCTATGAACACTCTTACAAAAATAAAAATCTTGAAACTACATTTTCGATTCTTGAAAAGAATGAAATGACATCGCTGCCGTTTTTGTTGAGCTTGATTTGATAAAATAATAATATCTAGAAGAGTGAGACGGAAAAATGTGTTGGGATGGATTTGATTATGCAGATGGAGTCATAATTCAAAATGAGAAAAATATTTCAATAATTGGAGATTAAACATTAATGAGAGTGATTATTAATTGGTTAGAAAGAAAAAAGGAAATTATTGTAATAGTACTACTATGTACTTTGATATGGATTGTATGTGGAGTGACAGATATTTGGTTTTGGGGACAAAATAAAATACCTTCTTTTATAGATAGTAAATTATGTGAGTTTGAAAATCATACATGGGAGGCTTTTTTTGGCGAACTATCACTTATATTTATAACGGTTTCGGTTTTGTCAATTTTATCTGATAACAAAAAAGTAATATATTGGGCAAATATTGTCGAAGAACAATTGATTAAACCACGATTTAGAAATTTCTACTCATATTGTATTTATGCATTTTCCATTTTGGCATTTACATTTGCCGCTGCCTTAGAGGACAAATTGGGTCTGGTTTGGATTTATTTTTCGTTATCTTTAGTAGTAATGATTTCCCTGTCTTTAAAAATGATTGATGTATATTATAATGATGAGGAAAAGAAGAAAGAACTTCAAAAAGAGTATTTACATATTGTAAAAAAGGAGAGAAATGAAGTTAATATAGTACAATATAATCAAGTACATAATGAATTATATAGGCAAACATTAATAGGAATTCGTGATTTAAACTATGAAAATGTAGCGGACAATTTTACTTTCTATAAAGAGAATATCAGATTCATGCCTCATAATAATAAAGCTGTTACAAACATTTTGGATTTTTTATCAGACAGAACAATGGACGATGTGTTCGAAATTTTAACTAACTATTTTGCTATTCCAGATAAAGAAATTGATTGTTACAAATTGGTAGATATACAACACGACTTGGAAGGAAGTGTTATTTATGATGGAGTTACTAGTTTTGCAAACTTAATTTGTCCAGACAATATGAGAAAAATGTTTGAACAATGTTCTAAGAAATCTATGCTTTCAACCTATCTTGCATGGCTTATGGAGAGAACTTTAATCAGAGAATACAATTATTTCATTGTTAAAATTGGTTCGGAAAATTTTGTTACCGAATACAAGTTTGTATTTGAGAAAAATGCATCTAGTATAATTAAAAGGGGCATAGATGAATTGAAAAAGAAGGAAGATACGGAATTGGAATTAGGTCGTGATATTTGGATGCATTTAACTGGGGCATGCGCATATTTGATTCAGGTATTAATGGAAAGTGTATGTTTGTTGCAATACGATGAATATTTCGAACTACTATCTTCTAAATGTGAGATTATATTTCCTATATTAGAATGGTCTTTTGAATCAGAGGATGGTCGAGAAATTTGCTCGGAAGAAGTTATAAGGTATATTAAACAAAAAGGAATATCGGAAGAAAAGACATATTTTCTTAAAAATGTAATATTTAGAAATGATGATCCATACGGTGTAATTAAAACAATAAATGAAATTCGAATTCATAAATAGATATAAATACCCAATATCTATATAACTGTTAATTTTTCAGAAAGTTCACATCCAACGGCCAAGATATATTAGATAAGGATTGGAGAACTCAGAAGAATCTAAAAGAAAAGTTGGAAAAACCAACAGTTTATGTTGAAAAAATACACCTTTCCGTACTATAATATATGCTGCAGGCATGGATAGAAGGAGGAATATGTCATGAGAGCATTATACGAGAGGATAAAAGAAGCAAGAACAGAACTTCATTTGTCACAAGATTATGTGGCTAAGTTTTTGGGTGTTAATCGCACTGCGATTGTAGAGATTGAATCAGGTAAGAGAAAGGTGTCTGCGGATGAATTAGGTAAGTTTAGTGAGTTATTTCAAATCCCTGCGGATGAACTATTAAATGGACGAAGCACAGAGATGCCAGTACAGATGTTTGCTCGTAGATTTGGAGCATTAGATGAAGCAGATCAACAGGAGATTTTAAATTTGATTGAATTTAAAAGGATGATGAAAGAGAGGATGTAGTTTGGCAATTGATTTTGAGGAATTAGCAAGTGGAGGTATATCTGCTGATCAATTGGCCAATGTTTTTCTTCGAGAGTACTATTGTGGTAAGGAGATAATTTATCCGATTAATCCATTTCAGATGTTAACAGATTTGAAGATTGCTTTTTTTGTTAAGACCATTTAAAAGATGTGCATAGTGGTTTTATGTGTGCAACTAATGCGAGGTCTGAGATTGAAAAATACGCGGAGAATTTTGCGTCAGAACTTTTGATGCCGACAGCAGAACTTAAAAAACAAGCGCAAAAATATGCTAAAGATGGTTATGTTGACTTAGATGGAGTGCTACTAATTGCAGATTATTTTGGTGCTAGCTTCTTATCATGTTTGTATAAGATTGCATATCGCTTGCACATGATTCAAGGGGATACAGATGCGGAGACGTTGCAAAAATTAGCCAGAAAGTACAAGACTGCTGTTAAAAGAAAAGAACAAGGTAAGTACGATACAGTTTTGTACGAGCAGTTATTTGATGCAATAGGTGACAATTTCAAATTGAAGCCAACAGAGTATGCATGTCAGAAATTTAAGACAGAGTATGTATTCCATGATAGTAGATTAGAGGGTATCGATATTGATATGGAAATGGCTGCAGCGATTGTAATGGACTTACGATTCCATAAACAAGACAGTCCGTATTGTCGAGAAGAAAATCAAAATATTGTTGAGGTGGCCGGTCTGACGTTTGCATATGATTATGCATTTAGAGAAGCTGAGAGTGAAATCTGTATATATGATGCAAAGCATTTGAATGAGCAACTGTTTTCTACTGCTCCATGCTCTGAATATGGAGGGCGATACAGAGAGTCTAATACTCTGGTGCTTGGAGCTAAGTTTGAAACAATTGATTACCGTAAAATACCGGAAGAAATGTATTTCTTGGATAAAGAAATCAAGACTTTAATGGACGAATATGAAGAACTGCCACTGAGTAAATATGTTGAGCGTGTAATTCAGATTCACCACAGAATGACAGTGATTCATGCATTTCGTGATGGTAATGGTAGGACTACCAGAGCATTTGCAAATATGTTGTTGTTAAAGCGAAATGTATCCCCGGTATTTTTCAGAGATAAGGAAAAAGATGAGTATAAAGAAGCTTTGAAAGTTGCAGATTTGTCAGGGCAGTATGATATGTTGTATGAAAGATTTTTCAAGTCAATACTGAGTTCATTTGGGGCATTATCAGATTTTAGAATGTAATCTTTGTGGAATGTAGGAGCAAGAGTGACGGTTAGAAATAATGCTAACCGGCACTTCTTAAATTAAGTAATACAGCAGGAGGAAAGAATGAAGGCACTTGATTTATTAGCAACGGAAGAAAATATATATACAACATTTATCGATGATGCAATTGGTAGAGATGCAGATGTGTTTTCATTTGTATCATTTTTAAATTCTTTGGATAGTGGAAATGTAATTGCACTTAATGCTAGATGGGGTGAAGGAAAAACTTTCTTTGTAAAACAAACGAAGTTGGTACTGGAAGCGTTTAACCCATATTATGAGAATATTGAACATAGAGAAGAAATAAAAAAAACATGGGAAAAACTAAGAAAAAAACAGGAGATAGAAATACAACCGTTCGTAACAGTATATTATGATGCGTGGATGAATGACAATGATGAGGATCCAGTACTTTCCTTGGTATTGGCGATTTTGCAGGAAATTGATGGGCTGACAAGTCTGGAAAATGAAAGAGGAATATTGGATTTAGCAGGAAATGTATTGGATTGTTTTACAGGCAGAACAGTAAAAGGCGTTTTGGATTCATTGAGGGGAACACCTCCATTGGAAAACATAAAAAAAGCAAAAGATTTGGAATCGAAGATAGCTGCGTTTTTTGAATCTATATTGCCGGAACGAGGCAATAGAATGGTTGTCTTTATAGATGAATTGGATAGATGTAAGCCGGATTATGCTATTCACCTGCTTGAGCGAATAAAACATTATTTTGGGAATGAAAGAATAACGTTCATATTTTCTCTCAACATGGATGAATTGCAACATACGATACGTAAATTTTATGGTAATGACTTTGATGCATGCAGATATTTGGAAAGATTTTTTGATTTTAGAATAGAATTGCCTAAACCGGATATGCGTAGATTTTATGATGGCATAGGTTTGGAAAATGGTTCGTGGGTATATGAAAGTGTATGTAAGCAAGTTGTAGAGATGTTCAATATGGGACTGAGAGAAATTGCAAAGTTTTATAGAGTGGCAAAGACTGTTGCATATAAACCAACGCATAAGGAACATGACCAATGGTTATTCGCATTTTCAGATGGAACAGGTAGACAATTTTGCTTTTTATGTATTGTACCACTCATGATTGGATTGAACATGTGTGATAGACCTAGATATAATAAATTTATACAAGGGCGAGACGGTTCGCCGTTGATAGAGTTACTTAAAATTATAAGTGGGTTGACGGAATATGCTGATTATGAGATATAAAGGTGAATGCTTGGCTTAGAGATTGTTCATGTGCAAGAAGAAATCAATAATATTCGATGAAGGTGTTGTAAGAACAAGACTTCTTCCAGTGTTCAAATATGTTAAAGGGCAAAATATACCATCGGAAGGAAAACTGGCGATATACATTCAAGAGCATAATTCTAATGAAAGAAAAGCTAGTGAACCTTTCCTGGTATAACCAAGAACATCGCTAGCTTTTCTCTTTCATGTTAAAGAACATTTAATGTTCTATGTTCTCTTAATTATTATATACACCGAACAAGGAATTGATTCTCTTGTTTGTCGGCTTGGTTTATTATACATAAGAACAGAAGATACGTCAATCAAAATTTCCAATATATGAGAAAATTCATTTTAGGAAAAATATAAAGTTTTTATGGGAACTATTTCATTTGCGAATAAGATGGGTTATACTACTATAAACGATAATTAACTAAAAAGGTATGGAGTAACGACAGTTTTATGTTGGAGGAGTTTTGATTTGCCAGAAAGAAATACTATGAAAAAAATTCAGGAATTACAACAGGTAAAAGGTGATGCATACGATTACTACATTGCCGGAAATGAAGATACAGATCTGTTTGAAAAAATATTTTTGGTAGACGATATTGTAGAAGAAATTTGCAAACCGGATAAATATTTTTTGATTGGAGAAAAAGGATCTGGAAAAACAGCATATTCGGTGTATATGTCGAAATCTGATAAGATAAATAGTTTTTGTTCCATTTCACTTGTGGAAAATACGCTGTATCAGAGATTTCTTAATATGAAAAGACAGAAAGCATTGGAACTTTCAAGTTTCAAAGATGTATGGATTAATTTGATTTATTTGATTCTTGCAGAAAAGATCAGAAAAGAATATGGTGAGACTTTTTTCAGCAGCATTAAGTATAAACAATTATCGAAGGCAATAGATGTTTTTTATAGTGATGCTTTTAAACCGGAATTTGTGAATGCCTTTGAATTTGTTGACAATGCCTCTGCATCTATTAATTCGATGATGAAACAGGGGCTGTTTTCAACTGGAACTAAGGCATCTGCGGAAACGTCCCAGAAGTATGTGGAACAGAGTTTTCAGATTAGTCTTTTGAAGATAAGAGATGGTTTTGAAAAAGCATTTATGAGTGTTAATTTGAAAAAACCAACGATTTTGTTTGTGGATGGCATTGATGCAAGACCAAGAGATATTGATAATGAGCAGTATTTTGAGTGTTTGGTTGGACTGGTAAATGCAGTTTTAGAAATGAATCAATCATTCCTGAAAGAGAAACAGATCAAAATTATGTTGCTGATCCGACCGGACATTATGTATAAAATGCCAGTTCATAATATGAATCAGAAGCTTAGAAATAATTCGGTGTTGTTAAATTGGGTAACTTCTTATCGCAAATATATTGATTCAAAGTTATTTAAGATTGCAGACGATTATTTTATGAAGCAGCAGGATTATTCATATGAACTGGGAGAATGCTGGAATTATTATTTTCCATACAAGGTGGAATATCAGGAAAAACGGAAAGCACCAGATAATCCGTTTGTTGAATTCTTGAGGTATTCCTTATACAAACCAAGAGATATTTTAACCATGTTAAACGAGATGGTTGATGCAACAAGTGGTACGCAGTTTAAACATTCTGATTTTGAAGGTATTTTATCCAATTATTCGACATATTTAAAAGGCGAATTGAAAGATTATATGTTAATTTATATGGATGATTCAGATTATAATAATTTTAGTATATTCTTTGATTATTTTCAGGGGCATAGAAATTTCAATTATAAATTTTTTGAGGAAAAACATTTAGAATATATAAAGTATTTAAGAGAATTAGGACGGAAGATTCCACCGTTTATGGAGACTGCGAGTGAAGCCTTACAGCTTTTATATGATACGAATATCATTTGTTATAAAATATATGAAACTTTGCCAAATGGCAAGCGGAAGAATAAAATGTTTTGGTCATATAAGGAACGTAATTATGCAAACATGCAGCCTGAAGTAAAGAAGGGCGGCGAATATTCATTTCATATGGCATATGCGAGAGCCTTTCGATTGTTTTAAAGTAAATATCATAGGATGATCACAAGGCCTTTAGATTATAATAAGTCTAAAGGCTTTCTTCAAAGATAGCAAAAAGGAGGCAGAATATGTCAGTGAATGTTGCGATTGGAGTGCAGGATTTTTCAACATTGATAGAAAACCATTATTTTTATGTGGATAAAACAGCCTTTTTAAAGGAATGGTGGGATAGTGGTGACAGTGTTACACTGATCACGAGACCAAGACGTTTTGGAAAGACGTTGACCATGAGCATGACGGAGCAGTTTTTCTCAATGGAATATGCGGGACGATCTGATCTGTTTGAGGAGCTGGAAATCTGGAATGACGAGAAATACCGCAATTTGCAGGGAACATATCCTGTCATTAGTCTTTCATTTGCAAATATAAAAGAACCAACCTATGAATTGACACAAAAGAAAATCTGCGACCTTATTGCACAATTATATTTCAAATTTGATTTTATAACAGAGAGCAATGCTTTGATTAAGGAAGAAGTGAATCTGTATAAGAAAATCATGAATCATATGGACTATGTAGATGCTACGCTGTCATTAAACTATTTATCAGGATTTTTATATAAATATTATGGGAAAAAAGTGATCATTTTATTGGATGAATATGATACTCCAATGCAGGAAGCTTTTGTAGATGGTTACTGGGACGAACTGGTGACATTTACAAGAAGTCTTTTTAATTCAACTTTCAAGACAAATCCGGCATTGGAACGTGGCATTATGACAGGCATCACACGGGTGAGCAAGGAGTCTATTTTTTCCGATTTGAATAATCTGAAAGTAGTTACAACGACATCTGATGAATATGCCACAACATTTGGTTTTACAGAGCCAGAGGTCTTTGAAGCATTGGGAAAGTGTGGACTGGACAGTGAAAAGAGCGAAGTGAAAAGATGGTATGATGGTTTTATTTTCGGGGAATATAAAGATATTTATAATCCGTGGTCAATTTTAAATTATCTTGATTCACAGCAGTACACAACATATTGGGCAAATACAAGTGCAAACAGTCTGGTGGCAAAATTAGTCCGTGAGGGAAACCGCAATATCAAGAGTAAATTCGAAAAGCTGCTTTGCGGAGAGTGTATATGGTCAGAAATTGATGAACAGATTGTTTATGATCAGCTCAACGGTAATGAACAGGCAGTGTGGAGTCTTCTGCTGGCAAGTGGTTACTTAAAAGTCCTCTCTTATGAAAAGTATAAGGATATCCCGGAGGGAACTGAGCCAAAGTATCAGCTGGCACTTACGAATCTGGAAGTGAAGCTGATGTTCCATCGAATGATTCATGACTGGTTTGCGACAGCGCGGCCGGATTATAATGACTTTATAAAAGCAATGTTTGCCGGTGATGTGGATGCGATGAATGAATATATGAACCGGGTGGCTTTACAGACATTCAGTTATTTTGATACCGGAGACAGAGCATCAGGGGCAGAACCGGAACGGTTTTATCATGGATTTGTGTTAGGTTTGCTTGTTGATCTGCAGGACAGGTATTATCTGAAATCGAACCGGGAAAGTGGTTTTGGAAGATATGATGTCATGCTTGAACCAAAGAACCCGGGAAAGGATAACGCAGTGATTCTGGAATTTAAAGTGCGCAGCACAAGAAAAGAAAAAAGTCTGGAAGAGACAGCGCAGTCTGCAATCACACAGATCCGGGAAAGAAAATACAGCGAAGAACTGAGAATGAAGGGAATTACAGAAGATCAGATTAAAGAGTACGGTTTTGCATTTGAAGGAAAGACAGTGTTGATCGTGGACTGATCGTCACAGCAAAGGAGGTCAAAATGGGACTTTATTTGAATCCGGGGAATGAAGAATTTCGAAATGCAGCGATTCATTCTAAAATATATGTTGATAAAACTGAGATGATTAAATTTACAAATTCACAACTTTTTGGTGAACATAAAAACATCTGTGTCAGCAGACCACGGCGTTTTGGAAAATCAATGGCAGCCAATATGCTGGTGGCATATTACAGCAAAGGCTGCGATTCGAAGGAATTGTTTGAAAATTTTAAAATAGCAGATGACAGCAGTTTTAAAGAACATTTAAATAAATATAATGTCATTCATTTAAACATCCAGCAGTTTTTGGGGCGGACAGAGACAATACATGAGATGTTGGAATTGCTTTCACGAAAAGTAACACGCGAATTGAAGCGGGAATTTGCAGATGTGACGTACTACGAAGAAGACTTAGTGTCTGTGATAGAAGAGATTTATGCACAGACACACAGCTTTTTTGTTTTTATTATTGATGAGTGGGATTGCATTTTCCGTGTAAAAGGGGAAGATACAGAAGCACAAAAATTGTATCTGAATTTCCTGAGAGATTTGTTAAAGAACCAGCCTTATTGCATTTTGGCTTATATGACCGGAATCCTTCCGATTAAAAAATATGGAGAACATTCTGCCCTTAATATGTTTGATGAATATTCCATGACCAATCAGCGTGAGCTGGCAGAATTTACAGGATTTACGGAGCAGGAAGTGCAGGAATTGTGCCCGCAGTATGACATGTCATATGATAAAATGAAACAGTGGTATGACGGTTATGATTTAAAAGGGATACAGATTTATAATCCGAGATCAGTCGTAATGTCACTTTCAGGACATGATTTTGACAGCTATTGGACCAAAACAGAGACTTATGAGGCATTAAAAAAGTATATCCAGATGGATATGTATAATTTGAAAGAACTTGTAACGAGACTGATTGCGGGAAGTTCTATTGAGATAAATCCAGATAAATTTCAGAATGATATGACTACATTTGCAAGTGCAGATGATGTCTTGACACTTCTGGTACATCTGGGATATCTGACTTATGATTTTGATACATGTACCGTTCATATCCCGAATCAGGAAGTACAGAAGGAATTTATTAATTGTATTGAAGATGGTGGCTGGGAACCGGTTATGGACGCAATCCGGAAATCCGAAGAGCTGCTTGCAGCCACAATCCGCGGTGAGGAAGAAACGGTTGCCCGGATGATAGAGAATGCACATCAGGAGAATACATCCATACTTGCCTATAATGATGAAAATTCATTGGCATGTGTGATCGCACTTGCGTATTATTCAGCGAAGAAGAATTATGTAGTATACCGGGAACTTGCCGGAGGAAAAGGATTTGCAGATATGGTGTTTGTTCCAAGAAAAACGACACAGACACCGGCAATCGTTGTAGAGCTGAAATGGAATCAGACAGCGGAAGCAGCGATCACACAGATCAAAAGAAAACAGTATGTCGAAAGCCTGAAGGATTACAGGGGCGAAGTGATACTTGTTGGGATCAATTATGAGAGCAAAGAGTTAAAGAAGGACGATTATAAAAAACATTCCTGCAAAATTGAGCGGATCACCATGGCATAATAGAGGGAAGGACAGGAGTTTCAGATATGGATGACGCACAGGCACAGCAGACCAATCCATTATTTGGTATTATTCCAAAAGAATTTTTCACACCGCTGGCATCGCCGAACAGACTTGTATATTGGGACTGTCTGTGCCGGTTGTTTCAGGCAATGAGTGCACAGCTTTCCTTTGGGATCGAGAGAGAAATCCTTGTGGATGAATTACAGTTTTATTTTGAACAGAATCAGGCAGCGGAATTTGAGGAAGATGACATAAATGGCATGGATTCCAGAAAAAAGGCAAATGAGATGCTGCGCTTATTGGAGAAGTACGGCTGGCTTGAGGTTGAGACAGATAAGAGTTATGTGCAGAGAGTCAATTTTTATGATTATGCCGTAAAAGTCATGAAAACGCTTCTTGAGATTTCAGACGGACGAAAGGTGGAATATCAGGGCTATATTTATACCATTTACAGCCTTGTGCGGACCAATACGGATCATCCGGCGGTTGTGTTACAGCAGATCCGGGATAATACGGATATGCTGATCACAGGATTAAAGAATCTCAATTCAAATATCAAACATTACATTGATGAACTGACAAAGCATAAGACCGTAGCGGAGATTATGAATGCACTGTTTAACGATTATATTACGAATATTGTAGATAAAGCATATCACCGCCTGCTAACATCAGACAATGTCTCGAAGTTCCGGCCGGAGATCATAGAGCGGCTGGAAGCACATGGACATAGCTCACGTTATATCACAAAGACGTCGGAAGAGTTGGCAGCGATCCGGGAGATACCGGTCGGGCAGGCAGAAGAACTGGTATATCAGACATTGCATGAGATTGTGGAAGCATTCCGGAATATGGATGATATTCTGGCAGAGATCAACCGGAAAAACACACAATACCAGAGAGCAGCAGTAAACCGTGCAAAGTTTTTGCTGGCAGGAACGGAAGATGTCAGAGGACAGATGAAAGAGATTCTCTTATATATTGGAGAGCAGATGGAACAGAGCCAGCTGGATCTGAATGGAATCTATGAGATTGAGTATCTGGAGAATCTGGTACGGTTGTTTGGAAGCAGTTTTATTGATGAAAAATCGTTTTACAGCCCAATTGAGGGAAAGAAAGAGTTTCATCCGCAGGAACTGATAGAGACCATGCCGGATGTGGAATTCAGGCAGGAAAAACTGCGGAAGATGACCGAAAAGATGCAGCGTATTTTAAGCCCGGAACGGATAGAGCGGTTTGTAGAAGAACAATTAGGAGACAGGGCAAAAATCTATGCGTCTGAGCTTCCGATGGAAACAATGGATGATTTTATCAGGCTGATCTATGTCAGACTGTATGGCTCCAGAAAAAAGATGCGATATCGGATTGAAAAGGCAGAAGGTGCGAATAAAATCAGTGGAGAGTTTGATTTCCCGGATTTTGCGATCATAAAACGCTGACAGCGCATAGCAGAGGGAGAGCAGAATGGATTTATTAAATGGCATGCTGCAGAAGGATCAGGATGAATTCCGCAGAATATGTAATAAACTGATTAATGTATGTTTTATATGCAGACAGAATCAGGCAACAAAGAGTGATTACTATTTTATACAAAAGTACAAAGAAAAGTTTGAAGAATTACTGGGAGTGCTTGGTTACAGATTAGAAATGAATGAGGAATACGGCGTTGTGCAGCTGACCAACGCCCTGAACACAAACAGGCAGAATTTAAAATTATATGAGACCGTTATTTTGCTGATATTGCGCATTTTGTTTGATGAGAAAAAAAGAGAATTGTCTGTGAGTGATGAAGTCATTGTGAATCTGGGCGATATTCAGGACAAGTTTTTAAGCCTGAAGATCCGTGACAAAATGATCGATAAGACAACGATGGGAAATGCGCTTCGTCTTTTCCGGAGATATCAGCTGATCGAGCTGCTGGAATCGGATCTGAAAAATGAGGAGTCCAGAGTTTTGATCTATAATTCCATCCTGATGGCAGTGCGGGTTGAGGACATCAAAAGTGTCTATGAAAAAGTTGACAGTTATAGGAAAGGAAAATTAAAAGATGAAGAAGCTGACCAGACTGAAACTGATTAATTGGCATCGTTTCTCGGATGTTACGATAGATTTTGGGGACTCAACTCTGATTTCCGGCGAAAATGGAGCCGGAAAATCCACACTTTTAGATGCGATCCAATTTGTTGTGACCTGCTCCACAAATCATTTTAATAAGGCTGCCCATGAGAACGGCAAGAGAAAGCTGACCGGTTATATCCGGTGTAAGACCGGACGTGAAAATCATCCTTATGAGAGAACCGGAGAGATCAGTGCGCATGTCGCATTGGAATTTTATGAGGAGAGCAAGGAAAAGTATTTTGTCATCGGGGCAGTGATCGATTCGGCGACTGAGGGACAGGAGACAGTCGTGCGTTATCTCATGGACAATGTGATGTTAGAGGATGAGATGTTTAAGATCGGAAACAGACCACGGACCATCACAGAATTCAGGTCGTTTAACAATAAAAACATCAAATTATTTGCAAAGACGAACGCAGAAGGCAAAAAAATGATCAAACAGCGTTTTGGAAGAATCGAGGATAAGTTCTTCCAGCTGATCCCAAAGGCGCTGGCGTTTAAACCAATTGATGATATCAAGGACTTTGTCTATTCCTATGTGCTGGATGAAAAAGAAGTCAATATTGACAATCTGCGCGAAAATGTAAGAAGCTATCAGGAGCTGGAAAAAACGCTGGAGGGTGTGAAAAACAGAATTGAAAAACTGTCAGAGATCGAATGCCACCACAAAGCAGTGGTGGATTGTATACAATCTGACCGGATGTATGAATATTTTATGGCACAGTCGGATCTAGATCTGACCAAAGAACAGATCAGCGTTCTGCAGGATGAGATCAGGCGCGAAAGTTACCGTCTGGAACAGCTGAATGCAAAGTGCAGCAGCATGAAAAAGGAACTGGAGAATAAGGAGGAAGTCCGCACACTGCTTTTAGCGGAACTGAATGCCAACTCAGATTTCCAGACGTTGGAAAAGCAGAAAAAATATCTGAAAGAATTACAGGAAAAAGAAGAAATACAATATCAGGAAAAGAAAAGACTGTTAGAGAGCGGAAAAAAAGCAGGACAGAAAGTAAAAAGACTGCTTGAAATACCGGATGTGGATGAATGCATGAAGCAGTATGATGAGCTGCTGCACCGGCTGAAGGATACGGAGGACGTTGTTAGTGCACAGGAACTGATTGACCGGGCGATCGCTTACAAGAAGCATATGAGTACAAAACTGCAGAGGAAAAATTTAGAGATCCAAAGCCGGCTGAATGAGATCGCAGCAGACCTGCAGGAGACAGAGCAGCGGATCAGTAATCTGAAACAGCACCGGTTTTCCTATCCCTCGGCAGTCGAGCTTCTGATGTCGCGTGTGGAGCAGGAATTGCTCAAGATCGGAAGGACGGCAAAGCCGAGGATTTTGTGTGAAATGTTAGAAATCACGGATGAGACATGGAGAAATGCAGTGGAGGGCTATCTGAATACACAGCGATTTTATGTGTTGGTAGAGCCGGAACATTTTGACATTGCCCTTGGTATTTACGAAAGATTGAGAAGAGAAAAGAAAGCATACGGTGTGGGACTGATCAATTCCGGCAAACTCGAGGAATATGACATTGCACCAGCAGGAAGTCTGGCAACAGTTGTGGAGTCGAAGAGTATTTATGCGAAGCGGTATGTGAATATGGTTCTTGGCAAGGTACATATGTGTAAGAGAGTGGATGAATTAAAACAGTATCCGGTTTCTATCACACCAAATTGCATGCGATATCAGAATCATGTCGCATCTGCGATCAGACCGGAAATCTATACAACTCCATTTATCGGCAAGAATGCATTTAAAGTCCAGTATGAGCAGGCACTGCAGAAAAAGGAGGATTTAAACCGGCAGAAAATAGAATGCAAAGACCGTATGACACATATGGAAGTGACGCTGCAATGGCTCGAGTGGGATGATGATACAGATGTGAAATATAGGATTACAATTGTATCAGAACTGAAAAGGACAGGACTTGAGATTGAAAAATGTGAGACGGAGATCCGTAATCTGCAGCAGAATACGACCATGATCGAAAAGCAGATCCGTGCGGATGAAATGCGGAAAGAGTGTGAGGAACTGAAAAGCCACATTTCCAAAAGTGACAGGGAAAGCGGAGCCTGCGAACTGAAAATAAGCAATGCAAAAGACAGGCTTGTGGAGTGCGAGGATGAGTGCATACACAAGAATGAACTGATCACAGACATTGCCCAGAAAGCAGAAAACGAGATCGTGCTCTGGAAGAAAGAATACGAAAAACAGACCGGTGATAAGACATTAGAGCAGTTCCGGCAGAATTTTGACCGGAGACGTAAGGCGAATAATACAACAAAAGAGAATGCGGATAAGAAAATGACAAGTGCGATGTACGATTACAAAACGGCATTTGATTTTGGTGCAGCAGCTACGTTAGAAGCATATCCGGAGTATGCGGCAGTTCAGGAGAGACTGGTGAACTCCGAGCTTCTGAATTATGAAGAAAAAGTAAGAAAAGCAAAATTATCGGCAGAGGAAGAATTCCGGGAACAGTTTTTATCCAAGCTTCAGGAAAATATGAAGCAGGCACAGGGAGAGTTTAGAGAACTCAATAAGGCATTGAAAGATATCACCTTCAGCAATGAAAGATATGAATTTTTATATTTGCCGAGCAAAAGCTATGGAAAATATTACGATATGATCATGGACGATTTCAATGTAGTGCAGGGAGAGTCCATTTTCAGCGGTCTGTTTCATGAGAATCATAAGGAAGTCATTGATGAACTATTTTCAAAGCTCGCACTGGATCAGGACAATGGGATCAAGGCATTAGATGAATTTACGGATTACCGCACCTATATGGATTATGATATTAAGATCACACATGAGGATGGCAGCTATTCTCTTTACTCTAAGGTTTGTGAGGAAAAGAGCGGAGGCGAGACACAGACCCCGTTCTATGTGACGGTAGCCGCATCCTTTGTCCAGTTGTACAATAATAATATCGGCGGAGAGGCAATCGGGCTGGTGATGTTTGATGAGGCATTTAACAATATGGATGATGAGAGGATCGGGGCAGTTCTTGAGTTTATGAACAGACTGCCGCTTCAGATCGTGATCGCAGCGCCGCCGGATAAAATCCAGTATATCGGTCCGAAAATGCAGGAGACATTATTAGTACTGACAGACGATAAAGTAAGCTTCGTGGAGGAGTATCGTTATGCATCCGGTCGAAAATAAGATATTGAATGATCTATTGGACAAATACGAAAACAGTAAGCTCTCCAGAGGAGAAAACCAGAGAGCGATCCATATTGCATTTCCGTTCAATAAGAAGACGATGCCAAAGTATTTCGATGAGAGCTCGCTTGAGATAGAAACCATTCACGCAGCCGCAGAACAGATGGAGCGTGAGGGACTGGTCGCAATCGCATGGAAAAACCAGAAGCCCGGATATATTATCGAGAAGCTTGTACTCTGTGAGGATCATGTGGAAGAGGCATATGAGAGGCTTGGCAGGAAGCCGAAGAGGGAAGCCGAGGCACGTACAAAACAGATTTTGGAGCAGTTTTATCAGAAAACGCAGGGTGAGATAACAAGAAGCTTTTTGTCCCGCATGATAACGCGGCTGGAAAGCGAACAGTCAGTAAAAGAATATCTCGACATTATGGATCACAGGAAAACAGAACAACTGATTGACACTTTAGATAAAGTAGAGCAGAACAGGAAAGAATGTTATATCAGGGAATTTTCCATAGAACATTTTCATGACAGCAAAGTATTCGAGACACTGATCCCAAAAATCTGTAAAATATTCCGGGAGGAAAATGAAGAACTGACAGGATTTGAAAATGAAGAAATTCTTGCGGAGTATCAGATTTATAAAACGCCGGGCTATGTGTATATGAAGGGAAACGTACAGATTTACAGCGCTGGGAAGCAGGCTGCAGATATCAGTGCTTTCCCGGAAGGAATCGCTGTTGCGGTGGGGAGTGAGGAGGATGTACCGGATATCTGTCCGGATCAGACGATTGATAAAGTATTCACAATTGAAAATCTGACTTCTTTTTACCGTTTTAAACAGGAACACAGTCTGGTGATCTATCTTGGCGGTTATCATAATCGCAGCAGACGAAATCTGCTGATGCAGATTTATCAGAAATTGCCGGATGCACAGTATTATCATTTTGGAGATCTGGATGCAGGTGGATTTTATATTTTAGAACACTTGAAAAGAAAAACAGGGATCCCATTTCAAATGTTTCAAATGGACATTGAAACATTGAAAAAGTATGAGGATTATGCGAAGCCATTGACAGAAAATGACAAAAAGCGGTTGATGCAGTTAGAAAAAATGGAACTGCCGGACGAAGAGAGAAAACTCATCACTTATATGTTACAAAAAGGAATAAAGCTGGAACAGGAATGTATTTCCGAATCCCAGTAAGGAGCATAGATCATGTGGAAACAAAAACAGATTTTTGATGGAGAATACGGCTGCGAAGAGCGGCAGCCGGGAGAAAAAGAAAAATGTCTTGTGATTCTCGCAAATGAAGAGGGAGAAGAAAAGACATTTGAGGCGAATGAGGACTGGATTGCGGCAATCGAAAAGCTGTCAGCAAATCCGCTCATGAAAATAATTATCAGTAAGCCGATGGCGAAAGACTGCCAGTACAAAAAGATCGTGGTGGAGAAGAAAGGCGATGGTTATCAGGCGGCAAAGTATACAGAGAAACAGGTGTTTCACGATAATTTTGGCGCAGAAGATCTGCAGGGCTTTTTGATGGAAGCCATACATGATACATTCCTGCAGGTAAATGCATGGGATGAGAAAAAAGAATACAGTCTTCTGATCTCGAAGAAAGGTGCGGTGACACTCAGGGCGAAAGCTTCAAAAGAAGCACCAGACACAGTCACAGAGCATAACCGGAAGAAAAATTACATTTTGGATGAGGGACAGGTGATCCCGCCGCTGGTGGATATGGGTATTTTTACCGGAGAGGGAAAAGTGGTAAAGTCCATGTATGATAAGTTCCGCCAGATCAACCGTTTTATCGAGATGATCGATGATGCGATCCGGGAATATAAAGGTGAGGAAATACACATCATTGATTTCGGATGCGGAAAGTCTTACCTGACTTTTATCATGTATTATTATTTTACAGAGATCCGGCATATGAAAGTGCAGATGCTTGGACTCGACCTGAAAAAAGATGTCATCGAAAAATGCAACCGGGCGGCGGAAAAATATGGCTATGACGATCTGCGCTTTGAGCTTGGTGACATCAATGGATTTCAGACGCCGTTTGACGTGGATATGGTCGTGACGCTCCATGCCTGTGATACTGCGACTGATTTTGCACTCTACAATGCAATCACATGGAATGCAAAAATGATTTTTTCCGTACCATGCTGTCAGCATGAGGTGAATAAGCAGATCCAGAGTGAGGATTATTCCCTGCTCACAAGATACGGCATTATCAAAGAGCGTTTTTCAGCGCTGACAACAGATGCGATCCGGGCGAATCTTTTGGAGTGCTGCGGATACAAAACCCAGCTGCTGGAATTTATTGACTTTGAACACACACCGAAAAATATTTTGATCCGTGCGGTCCGCCGCCCGGTCTTACCGTCCTCTGCGAAGAAAAAATATTTAGCGGAAGTGGAAAACATGTGCAGGGAATTTCACTTAGAGCCAACCCTGTATACATTATTGCGGAACGATTGCAAAGTATGATAGTATAAATGGAGCAGAAAACACAAAGGAGCGCAGGTATGGAAGATATTTTAGCAGCATTTCCGGATAGAGAAACATTTGACCGTTACTGGGAGGAAAATTATGTTCCGGTAACCTATGAGGATGTAAAAGAGGCATTTGAAGATTTCGTGACCTCCGCAGGCGGACACATCTTTTTGTCCGATTACGAGGAGGGTGGATGCATTTCCAAAGAGGATTTTAAGGACAATCTTTCACAGGAGGCGCAGTTTGCCTTTCAGGATGGTCTGACGGAAGTATTTTATGACAAAAACCCGGATTTATATGAGACAGCCTTTGCTATTTTTGAGGAGGCACAGATGTCTGGAAATCAGGATGTAAATGTGGCAGTTACGTTTCATGAAACATTTAACCGCCTGTATGCAGAGTTTTTAGATCGTTTATTTGAAGAGAAAGGCAGTATATGGCAACGTTAGGAATTCCACAGAATACCATAGAGGTTTTACAGAAATATAATTTTAATTTTCAGAAGAAGTTTGGACAGAACTTTCTGATCGATACGCATGTGCTTGAGAAGATCATTGAGGAGTCCGGAATCACAAAGGATGATTTTGTTTTGGAGATCGGACCTGGAATCGGCACAATGACGCAGTATCTCTGCGAGAATGCAAGAGAAGTGGCGGCGGTGGAGATTGATAAAAATCTGATCCCGATTCTGGCAGACACACTCAGCGCATACGACAATGTGGAAGTCATCAATGATGATATTTTAAAAGTAGATATTAATAAGCTGGCAGAGGAAAAAAATGGAGGAAAGCCGATCAAAGTTGTGGCGAATCTTCCATATTATATCACGACACCGATCATTATGGGATTATTTGAAAGCCATGTGCCAATCGACAGCATTACGATCATGGTGCAGAAAGAAGTGGCAGACCGTATGCAGGTGGGACCGGGAACGAAAGAATATGGGGCACTCTCCCTTGCAGTGCAGTATTATGCGAAACCCGAGATTGTTGCGATCGTTCCGCCGAACTGTTTTATGCCTCGCCCGAATGTCGGAAGCGCAGTGATCCGTCTCACAAGACATAAAGAAGTGCCGGTGCAGGTGAATGACGAAAAATTAATGTTTAAGATCATCCGTGCATCCTTCAATCAGCGCAGAAAGACGCTTGCCAATGGCTTGAATAATGCGCCGGACATTCATCTTTCCAAAGAAGTGATTCAGGAAAGCATTGAGGAACTTGGCGTTCCGGTCACCATCCGTGGCGAAGCACTGACACTTCAGCAGTTCGCACAGCTCAGCAACATCATCGGCAGCAAAATATAATAGAAGTCTGGAGTTCCTGTGAAAAGTTTATGCCTGACCTCAAAGATTCTGTTGTCTGATCATAACGTAAAAATACACCAATACGAATATGGCAGGTGCTTTCGAATGAAAATTCGTGAGGATTGTGTAAATTTGTCCGATGTCATGTTTGGACTGACGGTTTATGTACATTCATAGCTGAACACTCCGCGTCAAATGTGCGCCCGGGACAAACTCAACTCAAGAATCTGGCAGGAGTAAATACAGCTATCAGCATTGTTTATAACCAGTCAAAAATTAAGCTGTTCAGATAATTTTTGACTGGACAACTGCTGATATTGCTGTATTAACTCCTGCACGATTCTTTCGCAATGAGTTTGTCCCGGGCGCACATTTGGCGTGAAGTGTCCAGCTCTGAATGAACATAAATAATCAGAAAGTCCAAACATGACATCAGACAAATCAACAAGCCGAGCATTTACATTCGAAAGCACCTGTCATATTCGTATCGGTGTATCCTAACCTTTTGCAGACAACAGAATCCCTGAGGTCAGTCATAAACTTTCCACAGGAACTCCTGATAAAATTTGATTCATAAAAGCTGACTCCGTCTCATATACTTGTATATGGGATGGAGATTTTTTATGCACAGAAAAAACTTGGCAAAAAGAATAAACACGATGCTGACCATACTTCTGCTCTTGCTGCTCATACCACTTTTTCTCACCATTTTTTGCCAGAAAATGCAGCTGGAAGAATTGCTGGGAAATGTAAACCGGACAGCGGAAACAGAGGAGGATGCGGACATGCTTTTTTGCATTGTCGCAAAGGAGATAAGCGCAGATGCACCGGAGGAATGTATCAAAGCCCAGTGTGTGATCGCCCGCACAAACCTTAAGGCAGCAGAGGAGATGGGAACAGAACTTCCGGGGAGTATGACAATGGGCGAATTACAGGAGCTGTGGGGCGACTATTTTTCCGAGGCGGAAGGGAAGATAAAGGAGGCGATACAGGAGACAGACGGAGAGACGCTGCAGTACCGGAACCATTACATATATGCGGCATACCATGCAGTGAGTGCAGGAAATACAAGAAATATGGAAGAATTATATCCGGATTCGGATATGCCCTACCTTTCAGGTGTGGCATGTTATGAGGATGCACAGGCGCCGGATTATCTTTCGGTGCTGTATCTGGATCGGGAGATCACGATCGAAGAGAAGGATAGTGCCGGGTATGTCACAAAGGCGCAGATGAATGGGAAATCCTACACAGGAGAGGAACTGCGTGGGGAACTTGGGTTAAAATCCGCAAATTTCAACGTGACAGAACTGGAACCGGGCAAGATCCGGATCGTAACGAAGGGACATGGACACGGATTTGGCCTGAGCCAGTATACAGCACAGAAAATGGCTGAAAAAGGGGAGGATTACAGAAAAATTTTACAGTATTTTTTTCCCGGTACAGAGCTGGAAAATGTGGAATGAAAAACGATTCCAATTACTGTGAATAAACCGTCTGAATGTGGCAACACTATTGTTAATAGCAGTAAATGTATTCTGCTAAATAAACAATGGACGGTGAAAAATATGAGAAAGAATCACGGATGGGCAGCCTTCTGGCAGAAAAAACAGTATATCATTGCAGGCACGCTGGTAATCCTTGCAGCAGTCGGCATGACTGTTTTATATAGCAGAGGACAGGAACAGGAGAGAAAGCAGTTAGAACAGGAAATTGCAGCAGAGATGGACACGGAGAACCAGAATGTGGCAATGGAGGAAGAGACAGAGGCAGATCAGGTTGCTTCTATTTTAAAACCGCAGACACAGAGCACAGAGACAGCAGAGGTAGAAAAGGAGAGTGAGGAAGCAGACAGTGGACAGGAAGAGGTGGCACCGACAGGAAACACTTCCCAGGCACTCCATTTTGCTGCGGAAGATGGCATCTTATGGCCGATGGAAGGAAATGTGATCTTAGATTACAGCATGGACTCGACGGTGTATTTTGCGACGTTAGACCAGTACAAATACAATCCGGCGGTCATCATTGCCGGGGATGTCAACAGCAAAGTTTATGCGGTAGCAAAAGGAAAAATCCAGAGTATTGAGACAAATGAAGTGACAGGATGTACCGTGACAGAAGATTTGGGAGATGGGTATCTCGCAGTCTACGGACAGCTTAAGGAACCAGAGTTTGCAGTGGGAGACTATGTGGAGGCAGGTCATGTGATCGGTTATGTGACAGAACCGACAAAATATTATTCTGTTGAGGGCAGTAACCTGTATTTTGAACTTCGAAAAGATGGGGTACCGGTCGATCCGATCGAATTTTTTGAATAGCAAAAATTTCCTTTTTCTTGAACACACGGAATTTCTGGATTATAATAAATTTTATTGAAATACCGAAAACAGGCAGAAAGGAAGAGACTGCATGGGAGTTCATGGATCAAATGACGTGGTAAACGCATGGAAACAGGAAGTTTTGAACAGCAGAGGAAAGGACGCAGAGCATACACTCAAATGCTGTCTTGATATAGAACGGTATGCAAAGGAACATAAAGATGCGGCACTTCTTGGTTTTGCATATTTTTACAGTGGGGAAACTTACTATCTGCTGAATGATGTGGAGCACATGTTCCGCAACATTGCGCAGGCAATCCATCTGCTAGGACAGACCGGACAGTGGGAGCTGATCGCAAGGTCTTACAACCTGATGGCAATCTCTTCTGTCAACAAGGGAAATGTGTCTGCAGCGATGGATTACTATCTGACAGGATTGAATTACTGCCGCAAATATGGGATTACTAAGATGGAGATCAGCATCATGCAGAATCTTGGTAATCTGTACATGGAAAATGGTGTGTATCACGAGGCGCAAAGTTATTTCGAAAAGGCTTATTCATACTGCAGAAGTAATCCGGATGTGAAGGAAAATTATGTCGGACTGATGGCCAGTTACGTGAATCTGGCACGCTGCTATATGCTGCAGGGGATGTTAGATAAGACACATGCTTATATAGAAAAACTGGATGCGGAATGTGCGTCTTATTATGAGGACATAGATATTTTATATGTGGACTGCCTGAAGGCAAGGTATTATCATCTGATCCACAATTATGTGAGACGAGATGCACAGATCCAGGAGATTGTAGAAATAATCAATAAAAATGTGCAGATCATGGAGGTATTTGATGACCTTTGTGATTTTTGCGGGCTGATGCTGGAGATCGGCCGGGATGATGTGTTGTGGATGATCGTTGAGAAACTGGATCGGATCGTGAAAGATTCAGGTGTGATCAATCTGCAGCGCAGAGTCATTTCCATTAAGATCAAAGGCTACCGCAAGAATCAGGACAATGCAGGTTATCTGCAGGCAACTGGTCTGTATTATGAGCTTTCCGAGATCATGGAGCGCGAGAACAAAGATATGATCGTCAACATGCTTTATGTCAGAAGTTCTCTCGAACGTGCAAATGAGAGCCGCAGGGAGATGGAAGCAGTCAATGTGAAGCTGCTGAAACAGTCGGAGACAGATCAGATGACCGGACTGGCAAACCGTTACCGCCTGAATGATTATTCGGACAAAGTATTAGATTACTGTTATGAGCACAGGCTTCCGCTTGCAATGGAGATTTTAGATATTGACTTTTTTAAGCAGTATAATGACAATTATGGACATCAGCAGGGCGATGAGTGCATTATAGCAATTGCAGATGAGCTGAAAAAAATGGAAGACGGACAGACGTTCTGTGCGAGATATGGCGGAGATGAATTTATTATCATTTATGCGGGTGCAAGTGCGGAGCAAGTGTACGCGAAGGCAGCTGCACTCCGGCAGAATATTATGGATCTCAAACTGGAGCATTTATATTCCAATGCATTGCCGATCGTGACGATCTCCCAGGGAATTTCGTATGGAGTTCCGGAGGAAGGAAACAGGAGCTGGGATTTTCTACATACTGCAGATATGCTGTTATATCAGGTAAAGAAGAGAAGCAGAAATGATATCTGTATTGCGGATATCCGTGGGCAGGAGCTGGATTTATCCTCAAAACAGGAAAAAGTGGAACCTTAGAGGAAAATTGGCATAAGTTATAATGAGCAATCCGCAATCGAACTATTGCTACGGCAGCTTTTTTTAGAGGTGACGGGCATATCACATTTTTACAGGGGAAAAACAGAAATACATGTGGAGTGTACGACGACTGGATTTTGCTTGGATATGGATGAAAAACAGGGAGTATTCGATTGCTTTTCATATTAACCCAGCTTTCTTTTTCATGGAAGCCGGGGTACATAGATCGTGCCGGATGTGATACGGGTATTCTGACAAAATAGTTGACAAAATGGCGACAATATGCTAACGTATACGACTGCGCATTCGCACGAAAGGAAAATATATGGAAACAGTAAGATTTGATGAATTAGATTTATATCCACAGGTACTCCGTGCTATCAAAGAGATGGGATTTGAAGAGGCGACTCCAATCCAGAGTCAGGCGATCCCGGTTGTGATGTCAGGAGTCGATGTGATCGGACAGGCACAGACAGGAACCGGAAAGACAGCATCTTTTGGTATCCCGGTGCTTCACAAAGTAGACCCAAATAATAAAAAGACACAGGTGATCATCCTCTCACCAACCAGAGAGCTTGCAATCCAGGTGTCGGAAGAAATCCGTAAATTAAGCAAATATATGCATGGCGTGAAAATCCTTCCGGTATACGGCGGACAGGATATCAACCGTCAGATCAAGGCATTAAAAGGCGGTGCACAGATCATTATCGGTACACCGGGACGTGTCATGGATCATCTCCGCAGAAAAACGATCCGCTGCGAGGCAGTCAATACGATCGTTTTAGATGAGGCGGACGAGATGCTGAACATGGGATTCCGTGAGGATATCGAGACGATTTTGGAATATATCCCGGAAGAGGGAAGACAGACGGTTCTGTTTTCTGCGACCATGCCAAAGCCGATTTTAGATATCACAAAGAAATATCAGCATGACGCAGTGACCATTAAGGTGGTAAAAAAAGAACTGACCGTGCCAAGCATTGAGCAGTATTATTATGATGTCAAACGCAAGGACAAGACCGAAGTTCTGACAAGACTGTTAGATTACTATAATCCAAAGCTTTCCCTCGTATTCTGTAATACCAAGAAAATGGTAGACGAGCTTTCCGAGGAGTTAAAGAGCCGAGGTTATATGGCAGAGGGGCTTCACGGCGATATGAAGCAGGCACAGCGTGACCGTGTCATGAAAGCATTCCGCTCCGGACGTGTGGAAATCCTGATCGCAACAGATGTTGCTGCGAGAGGAATTGACGTTGATGATGTGGAAGCAGTATTCAATTATGATATTCCACAGGATGACGAGTATTATGTACACCGTATCGGACGTACCGGACGTGCAGGACGTACCGGACGTGCGTTCACTTTTGTAAAAGGAAAAGAGGTTTACAAGTTAAAAGATATCATGCGTTACTGCAAGACCAAGATCCTTGCAATGCCAATCCCATCTTCCGATGATGTGGCACAGATCAAGGCAGAGAAAGTGATGCAGGGAATCGGTGAGATCATTGAGAATGAAGATTTAAAAGAGATGATCGAGATCATCGAAAAGCAGGTCAATGATTCCGATTACACCGCAATGGATATCGCAGCAGCCTTCTTAAAACAGGCACTCGGTCAGGTGAATCTGGAAAACGACAGAGAGAATGGCGAGATCGACTGGGATAACACCGGAGCCGAAGAAGGTATGGTTCGTCTCTTTATTAACATCGGTAAAAAAGACCGCGTGAAACCGGGCGATATCTTAGGTGCCATCGCTGGAGAGTCAGGAATGCCTGGAAAACTCGTCGGTGCGATTGATATGTACGACAAATACACCTTCGTGGAAGTGCCAAGAGAGTACGGCAAAGAAGTATTAGAAGCCATGAAGAATGTGAAGATCAAAGGACGTTCCGTCAATATGGAACCGGCAAATCAGAAATAGAAAATAAAAAGAGAGTCTCTTTTGTGAAATTTTTAAGCAAAATTTCGAAAGAGACTCTTTTTTTGGTGTATTGCACTACTTGAATTCGATTACATTTAATAGTATAATTTTTCACGGTTGTATAAATAAAAGGCAAATTAAGGAGTAAAATCCTCTGCTCCTGCAAGGGCAGTCGCATTTTGCTTCGCAAAACAAGGAGGATAACACCATGGAGTGGAAGAATTTAGATACCCTTACTTCTTTTGAAGAATTGTCAAAGGTTGCAGAGGTTGACCTGACAAAAGTAATGTCCGGAGAAAACGGCGCAGAGCGTGTGAAGAAATACAGCACACCGATGGCAGAGGGACTTGCATATAATTATGCCGCAAAAAAAGTGGATGATAACACACTTGCAGCACTTGCAAAATTAGCAGAGGAAGCACAGCTTTCTGAAAAATTTGCAGCTCTTTATAATGGTGAAGTTGTGAATACAGGCGAGAAACGTCTTGTACTTCATCATATGACACGCGGACAGTTAGGGGATGCAGTCGAGGCAGATGGCGTTGACAAGCGTTCTTTTTATGTAGAACAGCAGAATAGAATTGCTGATTTTGCAAACAAGGTACATGCCGGAGAGATCACAAATGCAGCAGGTGAAAAGTTTACAACTGTAGTTCAGATCGGTATTGGCGGAAGTGACCTTGGACCACGTGCAATGTATCTTGCACTGGAGAACTGGGCAAAGAAAAACAACACATTCAAGATGGAAGCAAAATTCATCAGCAATGTAGACCCGGATGATGCAGCCGCAGTATTAGCTTCTATTGATGTTGCACATTCCATTTTCGTACTTGTATCAAAATCAGGTACAACATTAGAGACATTGACGAATGAGTCTTTCGTAAAAGATGCATTGAACAATGCAGGACTGGATGCTTCTAAGCATATGATCGCTGTTACAAGTGAGACATCTCCTCTGGCAAAGAGTGATGATTATCTGGCAGCATTTTTCATGGATGATTATATCGGAGGACGTTTCTCTTCTACATCAGCAGTTGGCGGAGCTGTATTATCCCTGGCATTTGGACCGGAGGTGTTTGCACAGTTCTTAGACGGTGCAGCAGAAGAAGACAAACTTTCTTTAAATAAAAATATGTTAGAGAATCCGGAAATGCTCGACGCATTGATCGGAGTTTATGAGCGTAATGTACTCGGCTACCCGGCTACAGCCGTTTTACCATACTCCCAGGCTTTGAGCCGTTTCCCTGCACATTTACAGCAGTTAGACATGGAGTCTAACGGTAAATCTGTAAATCGTTTTGGTGAGCCTGTAAATTACGTGACAGGACCGGTGATCTTCGGTGAGCCTGGTACAAATGGACAGCATTCCTTCTATCAGTTATTACATCAGGGAACAGATATTGTTCCGCTTCAGTTCATCGGATTTAAGAACAGCCAGATCGGAACGGATGTTGTGATACAGGACAGCACAAGCCAGCAGAAACTCTGCGCAAACGTTGCAGCCCAGATCGTAGCATTTGCATGTGGTAAGGCAGATGACGACCGCAACAAGAATTTCGAGGGAGGACGTCCTTCTTCTATCATCATCGGAGAAGAATTAAATCCTAAGACACTTGGCGCTTTACTTGCTCACTTCGAGAACAAAGTAATGTTCCAGGGATTCTTATGGAACATCAACAGCTTTGACCAGGAAGGCGTTCAGCTTGGAAAAGTTCTTGCAAAACGTGTTCTTGCACATGACACAGACGGAGCATTAAAAGTTTATAGTGATCTGTTAAACATCTAGTCAGGGATCAGATTATGAAAAGAGAATCTTTTAAATCACGTCTGGGATTTATTCTGGTAAGTGCCGGATGTGCCATTGGAATTGGAAATGTATGGAGGTTTCCTTATGTCGTAGGAGAAAACGGCGGAGGATTGTTTGTAATCCTTTATCTCGTGTTTCTGATTGCCATGGGACTGCCGGTTCTGACGATGGAACTTGCCGTGGGACGTGCAAGCCGTAAGAGTGCCGTGTTAGGTTACAAGGCATTAGAAAAACCGGGAAGCAAGTGGCATCTTCACGGCTGGGCAGCGATATTCGGCTGTTATATGCTGATGATGTATTACACGACAGTTTCCGGGTGGATGGTAACTTATTTTTACAAATTTCTGATAGGTGAGTTTCAGGCTGGCATGGATGCGGAGTCTGCCGGAGCAGTATTTTCCAACCTGCTTGCAGACCCATTGCAGATGAGCTTCTGGATGATACTCACGGTCATTCTGGGCTTTTTTGTGTGCAGCAGAGGATTGCAGAATGGTCTGGAAAAAATAAGCAAAGTCATGATGAGTGCCTTGCTTGGCCTGATCGTGATCCTTGCGGTACACAGCTTTACTTTATCCGGTGCGGGTGAGGGTGTACGTTTTTATCTGATCCCAAATATGGAAACGGTGAGGGAAGTGGGCATTGGAAATGTCGTTTCAGCGGCAATGAATCAGGCGTTCTTTACCTTAAGTCTCGGGGTTGCGGCTATGGAGATCTTCGGAAGTTATATGAGCCGTGATAACAGCCTTGCAGGGGAAGGCGTCAGAATCTGTGCGCTGGATACTTTTGTGGCGATCATGGCAGGACTGATCATTTTCCCGGCATGTTTCAGCTACGGCGTGGAAGTCGGGGCAGGACCAAAACTCATTTTCATCACGCTTCCAAACGTATTTGTAAATATGGAAGGCGGTCGTATCTGGGGAACACTGTTCTTTTTGTTTATGACTTTCGCAAGCTTTTCCACGATTATTGCGGTATTTGAAAACATCATGTCATTTTGTATGGATATGTTTGGCTGGGATCGAAAAAAAGCGGCACTGGTCAACTGTGTGATCATACTGATCGCCAGCATGCCATGTGTACTCGGATATAATGTGTGGAGTGATCTGCACCTGATCGGTGGCAGAGATGTGTTAGACAGTGAGGATTTCATTGTGAGCAATCTGTTGCTTCCGGGTGGTTCCCTTATTTACCTGTTATTCTGCGTCACAAAATGGGGATGGGGATTTGATAACTATCTGGAAGAAGCCAATACTGGAAAAGGTCTTAAAATCGCAAAAGGATTAAAACCATATTTCCAGTTTGTGCTTCCGGTATTGATTTTATTTATCCTAATCCAGGGATTAATCTGATTTTATTGATTCTCATCAGGGATTACTCTGATCAGGAGTTTACAACTTCGTACCAGTAGGAAGAACCATTTTCTATCATGTTACAGTAGGTGTTGACCATCACTTCGCGGAACGGAGCGAATTCGTCAGCAAGTTCGAGCTTTTGTGGGTAAGTTCTTGTGACGAAGTCGATCTCTTCCGCGATTTTTCTTGCAACGGATGCATCTTTGATCGGCACAATGCCAAAAAGAGTGGAGCAATAAGTTTTGCTTCCCGTGCAGGAGGCAAGCAGAACTTTCGCAAAATTTTCCCACTCTGTCAGAAGAACGGTCTGTTCTGTTTCATTCTCAGGTGCGTATTCGAGCAGACAGAGATCTTTCATATATTGTTTTAATTCTTTTTGCAGATGCCGCTTGTTGAAAATAGAAATTCCGGCAGCACCGGATGCTTTGATCATCATCCATGCTTTCATGAAGGCATCGTTCTTGCCGTCTTTTCCATAACGTTTTTCCAACAATTTCATACGGTAATTATCATTTGGAAGATCCAGCTCCCGGCTGATCGCCTGAGCGAGAATCTCTTTTCTTTCTTTGGCATTTTCTATCTCATAATAATGTTCCGGCCAGTTTTCGAGGTAATCGATCTGGGCGGGTTTATCTTTTTTCAAAAGCATAGGGAAGTCCTTTCTCTGGGGTTTGGAGTGTTTGCGAAACTCTGGCAAAGTTGCTTTAAATTGTTCAAAATTAACAAAATTTTCGAAAACACGCTTCCGCTACGTGTCGCTGGTAGCGGTACTAAGAAGCCAGTCACGGCTTATGCCGCACCTGCCTTCTAAGTGCCGACCGCTCCCCAGTGTTTTCTCAAGCTTTTGTTAATTTTGAACAATTTCATTCACGTTTTTAGGAGTTTCGCAATTATCCGTTATAGTCTTTCTTATAGCATGAAGTACAGTCCGCAGTGCACGCCAGAAAAATCAGAGATTTTCCTGGCTGTCGGGCATTCGCCCTATCACTCTCGATATATGCAGACCTCAACATGCAAGCATGTTCGGTCTGCATATTCTCGATTGGCACTGCTCATTGCATATGTATATTATAGCATGAACTTATATTATTTGCATTGTTAAGTTAGGAATTGTTATGGGAACGAAATACAGGAGAACGGTAATAGAAATTTAGTTAATGAGAAAAATGGTGAGAAAAATAGTAAATAATGATGCTTGACTTTTCTGTTATCCTGTACTATATTCAAAATACCCCATAGGGGTATATCAAATATAATGAATGACAAAATCATAAGTGGTAGAAAATAATACTCAGATAACAAAATCAGGGTGCAATGGACAGAAAGGATGTGGAAGTTATGACATGTTGTTGTAAAGGCAATGAGGATGGCAATGTAAAACATAAACAGCGTGATGAGCAGGAGAAGAAAGCGCTCATGACACGCTTGAGCCGTATTGAAGGACAGGTGCGTGGAATCAGGGCGATGGTGGAGGACGATCGTTATTGCGTGGATATTCTCACACAGGTGTCAGCAATCCAGGCGGCCTTGAATGGGTTTAACAAAGAACTTCTGGCGAGACATATCAAAACCTGTGTTTCGGAGGATATCCGCGAAGGAAATGAAGAGGCAGTCGATGAACTGTGCGGACTTTTGAAGAAACTGATGAAATAGTGCGCTCTGATATTCAAAAGCAGAACATAACAGGAAAGGACGACATACATGAAAGAGAGATTTGATGTTACAGGCATGACCTGTTCCGCCTGCTCATCCCATGTGGAGAAAAGTGTGGGAAAGCTTACCGGGGTGGAAAATGTCAGCGTGAATCTGCTGACAAACAGTATGCAGGTCGAATTTGATGAGAATAAACTTGATACGGCAGGTATTATCAAGGCAGTGGAGGACGCCGGATACGGTGCGGCGGTAAAAGACGGGCACGCAAAATTCGGGACAAAAACGTCCGGACAGTCGGACAGTCAGGAAAACAGCGGACTTTCAGCCGTAGAGCAGAATGTGAAAAACATGAAAAAACGGCTGATCGTTTCGCTGATTTTCTGGATACCACTGATGTATGTGTCCATGGGACATATGATTTATCAGTGGCTCAACATTCCGATGCCTCCGTTTACCATGAACTTTCTGCATGGAAATGAGAATGCAATCACCTATGCGTTTACACAGTTTTTACTGTTGCTGCCAATTTTGATCGCAAATCAGAAATATTTTAAAAACGGATTTAAGACATTGTGGCACAGAAGTCCAAACATGGACAGCCTGATCGCGATCGGTGCGGGTGCGGCAATTCTCTATGGTATTTTTGCAATTTACCGTATCGGTTATGCGATGGGACATGGCGACATGGCGGTCGTACATCAGTATGCCCACGACTTATACTTTGAGTCAGCCGGAACGATCCTGACACTGATCACCATTGGAAAATATCTTGAGACGAAGTCCAAGGGAAAAACAAGCGAGGCAATCACAAAACTTCTGAATCTCGCGCCAAAGACCGTGACGGTTGTAAGAGATGGTGTGGAGCAGGTCGTGGATGCAGCAGATGTGGAAAAAGGAGAAATCTTCCTTGTAAAACCGGGTGAATCGGTTGCAGTGGATGGTATCGTGCTGGAGGGAAAATCCTCTTTTGACGAATCTGCGATCACAGGTGAGAGCATTCCGGTGCCAAAACAGGAGGGAGATACCATTGTCTCTGCATCCATAAATAAATCCGGACTCATCCGTGCAAAAGCAACAAAAGTCGGTGAAGACACTACAATTGCGCAGATCATAAGGCTGGTTGAGGAAGCTTCCTCAAGCAAAGCCCCGATTGCAAAAATGGCAGATAAAATTGCCGGAGTCTTTGTGCCGGCCGTTATTACCATTGCACTGATCACAGGAGTTATCTGGCTGATCTCCGGCGCAACGTTTGAGTTTGCCATGTCAACTGCGATTGCAGTGCTTGTGATCTCGTGTCCGTGCGCACTTGGTCTTGCAACACCGGTAGCAATCATGGTTGGAACCGGAAAAGGTGCAGAGAACGGGATCCTCATCAAATCCGGTGACGCATTAGAGACGGCACATCAGATCGACACCGTTGTGTTAGATAAGACGGGAACTATCACGCAGGGAAAACCTGTCGTGACAGATATTATCTGTGCTGCCGGAAAGAATGCAGATAAAACGCAGCTTCTTCAGATTGCAGGAAGTCTTGAAAAAGGCAGCGAACATCCGCTTGCAGAGGCGATTGTAAACTATTGTGTGACAAACAATATTTCTCTGGAAAAAGTAACAGATTTCAACGCTTTATTTGGAAAAGGAATCGAAGGTACAGTGTCCGGTACACACTACTATGCCGGAAATGAGAAGATGATGGAAGAGAAAGGGATCAGCCTTTCCACAGAACAGAAAAACCAGATCCGGAAACTTGCCAAACAGGGCAGGACACCGCTTCTTTTTGCAGATAAAAAACAGTTCCTTGGAATTGTGGCAGTTGCAGATGTGGTAAAACCGACCAGTAAAGAGGCGGTACAGAAATTCCGTGATTACGGCATACATGTCATTATGTTAACCGGTGACAACGAAGTGACCGCACAGGCGATCAAGGAGCAGGTTGGTATCGATGAGGTGATCGCCGGGGTTCTGCCAACACAGAAAGAGGAGAAAATCTCAGCCTTAAAACAGGCAGGACATAAAGTAGCGATGATCGGTGACGGCGTCAACGATGCACCGGCACTTGCCTCCGCAGATGTGGGAATTGCGATCGGGGCAGGAACAGACGTAGCGATCGAGAGCGCTGATATCGTACTGATGAAAAACGATTTACTTGACGCTGTAGGTGCAGTAAAATTAAGTAAAGCCGTGATCCGCAACATCAAAGAAAATTTATTCTGGGCATTCTTTTACAACAGTATCGGAATTCCACTTGCAGCTGGTGTTTTGTATCCGCTTTTCCAGATAAAATTGAACCCGATGTTCGGTGCAGCAGCCATGAGTCTGAGCAGCGTATGTGTGGTAAGTAATGCACTCCGGTTAAGATGGGTAAAACTGCACGATGCGAAAAAGACACAAAGTGAACCGTATCAGGATGTCGCTGCAAGTACAATTGCAGATATTAACCAGCACAATGCACTGGATAATAATATAAAATCAACAAACAATGATAAAGGAGAATCAACTATGACAACAACAATTTCAATCGAAGGCATGATGTGTGCCCATTGCCAGGCACATGTAGAGAAAGCATTAAAAGAGGTTGCAGGCGTAACAGAAGTTACCGTAAGCCTCGAAAACAAAAATGCAGTCGTAATAGGCGACGCTTCTGCAGAAACATTAAAACAGGCAGTTGTAGATGCAGGTTACGAAGTGACAGATGTGAAATAAAGTATTTTCGAAAACAAATTTTAATGCAAAAAGGATATCGCATGGAATTACCATGCGATATCCTTTTTTAGCGGAGATAGCGGGATTTGAACTCGCGCGCCGGAACATTTACCGACCTACCGCATTTCGAGTGCGGACCCTTCAGCCACTTGGGTATATCTCCATAGAAAAACGTGATACGCTTTTCTTTTTGTATAAAAATACTTGTTTAGTATACCATATTTTCTATAATCTGCAAGCTTTGAAATAGTTGTACCTGTTAAAAAAATATATTATAATCTAGATTAGCAATGGAATCATTTAATATAGTAATGAGAAAGGACTGTTTACGTATGAAAAGAATCGGAATGTTGACAAGCGGCGGTGACTGTCAGGCACTGAATGCTGCTATGCGTGGTGTGGTAAAAGGTTTGAGTGAAAATGTTGATGAACTTGAGATATACGGATTTCACAATGGATACAAAGGGCTGATCTATGGAGATTACCGTCTTTTGACTTCAGCAGATTTTTCCGGAATCCTCACGAAAGGTGGAACAATCTTAGGATCTTCCCGTCAGCCATTCAAACAGATGCGTGTGCCGGATGAGAATGGTCTCGATAAAGTAGAGGCAATGAAGCAGACTTATCATAAATTAAATCTGGACTGTCTTGTGATCCTTGGCGGCAATGGAACGCAGAAAACGGCAAACCTTCTCCGGGAAGAGGGCTTAAATGTGGTCCATCTTCCAAAGACAATCGATAATGATATTTATGGAACCGATGTTACCTTTGGTTTCCAGAGCGCGATCAACATTGCGACAGAGGCAATCGACTGCATTCATACGACAGCAGCTTCTCACAACCGTGTATTTATCGTGGAAGTTATGGGACACAAAGTCGGCTGGCTGACGTTATATGCAGGAATTGCCGGTGGTGCGGACATTATCCTGCTTCCGGAGATTCCATATGATATCAATAAAGTGATAGGAGCTATCAACAAGAGAACAAAAGCAGGAAAAGGATTTACAATTCTTGCAGTTGCGGAAGGTGCGATTTCCAAGGAGGATTCATCCCTGACAAAGAAAGCATACAAGGCAAAAGTGGCCGACCGCAAATATCCGTCCGTTTCCTATGAGATTGCGGATCAGATTTATGAAGCAGCAGGTGTTGAGGTCCGTGTTACGGTTCCGGGACATACACAGCGGGGCGGAAGCCCATGTCCATATGACAGAGTGCTCTGTACCAGACTTGGCTCTGCAGCAGCACAGGCAATCATTGAGGAAGATTACGGTTGCATGATCGCAATGATCAATGGAGAGACAAAACGTGTGCCATTGGCAGAGGTTTCCGGCAAATTGAAAACCGTTGATCCGGACTGCCAGATGATTCAGGAAGCAAAACGTATCGGAATCAGTTTTGGTGATTAAAAACATAAAAAATGAATGCCCGGCAAACTGCATCGTCAGAGCCGGGCATAACTAAGAGAGGAAAAACAGCATGTCATATACGGCGTTGTACCGGAAATTCCGTCCACAGGAATTTGAAGATGTAAAAGGACAGGATCATATCGTAACAACTTTGAAAAACCAGATAAAAGCAGATCGTATCGGACATGCCTACTTATTTTGCGGAACAAGAGGAACCGGTAAAACGACGATCGCAAAAATTTTTGCAAAAGCAGTCAACTGTGAGCATCCGGTGGATGGCAGCCCTTGTGGGGAATGTCCGACCTGTAAAGCGATTGCGGCGGGCAGTTCCATGAATGTGATCGAGATCGATGCGGCGTCCAACAATGGCGTGGACAATATCCGTCAGATCCGTGAGGAAGTGGAATACCGTCCGACCGAAGGAAAATACAAAGTATACATTATCGATGAGGTTCATATGCTTTCCATAGGAGCGTTCAACGCACTGTTAAAAACGTTGGAGGAGCCACCGTCATACGTTATTTTTATTCTTGCCACAACGGAAGCACACAAGATTCCGATAACGATTTTATCTCGTTGCCAGCGATACGATTTCCGGAGAATTTCCATTGATACGATTGCAGGACGCCTGACGGATCTTATGGAAAAAGAGCAGGTAAATGTGGAGGAGCGGGCAATCCGTTACATTGCCAAGGCAGCAGATGGTTCCATGCGGGATGCATTGAGCCTTTTGGATCAGTGCATTGCATTCTATCTGGGGCAGGAACTGACATATGAAAAAGTGCTTGAGACGCTTGGCGCAGTAGATACGGAAGTGTTCAGCCGCTTGCTCAGACAGATTTTGGATAAAAACGTGACCGGGGCAATTCAGGTGATTGACGGGATGGTCATTGAAGGACGCGAGATGGGGCAGTTTGTCACAGATTTTACATGGTATCTGCGAAATCTTCTTCTTGTCCAGAGCTCAGATAATATGGAAGATGTACTTGACATTTCTGCGGATAACCTTGCATTGTTAAAAGAAGAAGCGGAAATGGTCGATCCGGAAATCTTAATGAGATACATCCGTATTTTTTCAGAACTCAGCAATCAGATCAAATATGCAACGCAGAAGCGTATTTTGATTGAAATAAATGTAATAAAGTTATGTAAACCAGAAATGGAAAAAGATTATACATCACTCATAGACCGTGTGGACAGTCTGGAAAAAAAGCTGGAAAAAGGTGTTGTTGTTGCACAATCCCAAAGCCCCAGGCAGGGCAGTGAGGTAACTGCATCGGAAGAAATTGCAAAAATGGAGCTTCCGAAAGCAATCCCGGAGGACATCAAACAGATTATTGGAAACTGGAAGGGAATCCTGTCCCAGCTTACCGGAATTACCAAAACATATCTGAATAAGGCAGTTCCAACACTTGGACCAAATAACTGTCTGCTTCTGGTATTTGAAGATCCGAATGCGTATGAGTACATTTCGGAAAATCGTTCAGAATGTCAGGACAGTCTGAAAATGATGATTGCAGAGCGGATTGGAAAAGAAGTGGAACTTCAGGTGAAACAAAATGACACCGGACACGCGAGTGAGGAGATTTATCCGGATCTCAGACAACTTATCAATTTTGAGATTGAAGAAGATGATTTCTAATTTCCAGCTGGACGAATCTGGAAAATTATATTATTATGTAGCATAGCTTCATGATCGCTATCTATGCGAGCCTTGCTCGACAGTCTTTATATATCATGAGTTGAAAACAATTATGGAGGAATTACAATGGCAAAAAGAGGTGGATTCCCAGGTGGTATGCCTGGAAATATGAATAATCTGATGAAACAGGCACAGAGAATGCAGCGTCAGATGGAGGAAGCTCAGAAAGAGTTAGAAGAAAAAGAAGTAACTGCAACAGCAGGCGGCGGAGCAGTTGAAGTAACAGTTTCTGGAAAACATGAAGTGACAAAGATCAAATTATCCGAGGAAGTTGTTGATCCGGATGATATCGAGATGTTAGAGGATCTTATCATGGCAGCTACCAATGAAGCATTCCGTAAACTCGATGAGGAAAGCCAGAGTTCTATGGCAAAAATCACCGGAGGCATGGGTGGTTTAGGGGGACTTCCATTCTAAAACCGGAGTTTAACTTAGGAACTGCCACTTGTGGGTGGTGTTACGGATTTTCGCAGGTTATGTTAATTGCATGCCAACAAAATGTATAGAAATATAAAAAATAGAACTGTTTGTTTTCAGGAGCGCTTCCGCTTGTTGTCGCTGGCAGCGGTACTAAGAAAGCATCCATCGTGATTTCAAAATCCAATTACATTGTCTTTTGAAATCGCAATGTCTGCTTTCTAAGGACCGGCCGCTCCCAAAATCCTGAAAACAAATCAGTTCTATTTTTTATTAAGCCAAGACTGTGCAGCATGCAATATCCAGGTTGTGAAAATCCGTCAATCCAGAATACGAGCGGCAGAACCCAAAGATGAAACTTTGTGATGGACGCCTATGAGAGAATGGCAAAAATCAATCTGCATTCTCAAAGTAAATTAATTATAACTTCTGTAAATCAATTTTAATAGAATGAAGTAGGATTGTAAGTGTAATTATGGTAGAATGATGATATTAATGAAGTTGATAAATCGGAAGTCGTCGAACTGACACATTAGAAAGGATTATATATGAGTGAGTTGATTAAGGCTGATAATGAATATAAGGAGTGGATTGCCGGAATATCCACTGATTTTAGAAAAAGCCAAATCAGGGCTTCTATGAAGATAAATGATGAGATGCTAAGATTTTATTGGAAACTTGGTAAGGGCATTTCATCTATGAGTGAACAATTCGGATATGGAATGGGCTTCTATAAAACGGTGAGTGACGATTTGAAATCCATTTTGCCAGATGTGAAATCATTTTCTCCAACTAATTTGAAATATATGAGATACTTTTATGAGATGTATCCTGACGCAGTGATTTGTCCTCAGGTTGAGGACGAATTGATTACAGATGCAAATCGTCCCCAAGTTGGGGATGATTTACAAATCATTTTTAGAATTCCATGGGGACATAACAAAATAATACTTGATAAATGCAAAGGAAATTCTGCAAAGGCATTGTTTTATATCAGAAAAACTATTGAAAACAATTGGTCAAGAGATGTTTTACTAAACTTCTTAGGAACGGATTTGTATGAACGCCAGGGCAAAGCAATAACTAACTTTTCTAATACACTTCCGATAGAACAGAGCGATTTAGCACAAGCAATTACGAAGGATCCATATAATTTTGATTTTTTGACTTTGCGTGAAAGGTATGATGAAAAGGAACTAAAGGATGCGCTTATAGAGAAAGTTAATAATTTCCTTATGGAGTTAGGTACTGGCTTTGCTTATATGGGCAGGGAAGTGAGAATTGAGGTAGGAGATACTGAAAAATTTATAGACATGTTATTTTACAATACGCAAAGGCATTGCTATGTTGTTGTAGAAATAAAGACAGGAAAATTTGATTCTTCTTACGCAGGTCAATTGGGAACTTATGTTGTGGCTGTTAATCATCAGATGAAAACAGAAGCTGATAACCCTACTTTGGGACTTCTGATTTGTAAAGATATGGATAAAGTAGAAGCCCAGTATGCATTAGAATCTACTAGCCAACCACTTGGTATTTCTAGTTATGAATTATCAAAACTTATACCAGAAGAATTCAAAGGTAGTATGCCTACCATTGAAGAAATTGAGGCTGAATTAAATGAATAAATTCCGATTGTCAATTATAGGTGACATTGAAAGCTCCTATGGCTAAGAAGTATGATTGTGATTATTGTAGAAACAATATTTATGAAATCAAAGCAACTTATGCTACCTCTTTTATAGGCACTCATCCCATAACCGTGAGTTCCATAACGTAAATTACAGATTCTGTGGTGCAATTCATGACGTTGACCGGGCATGTATAAGCGTCCTCTCACAAGTCATCCATAACGTAAATGAAAGAAAAACGGTACAGACAAATATGATTTCCTTCGTGAGCCATGGAGCTGGGATTCTAAAAATTTCGTGAAGCTCTGCTTCACAAAATTTTTGCTCAGAAGCCCAGCGGAATGCCTGGCGAACAGGAACATCATATTTCGTCTGTACCGTTTTTCTTTTCATAAACCTATAAGATCACGACTTGTGAGAGGACGCTTATATCTGCCCTTCACATCCTAAGAAAGCACCACAAAATCTGCTGCTCCACGGTAAGTGAAACTCCGGTTTACAGTTTCGCTTTGAAGGTTTCATCCGCCGGAAATCCCCCGGCGCATTTCTGCATACCCCTCTGGATACTGTCGGCGGAAGTTCCCCAGTCCTTATCTTTATTGCGGTAATCATTCTTTTCCACAAACCATGAGACTTCCTTTTGCAGCCGTTCCATATTTTCCTGCATGAGAGGAAAAGCAATTGCATAAAAATCTTTCTTCTGTGCATCATTTAATTTATTTTCCGCAGTCTCGATCAGATCGCCGAAATGAGGAAGGCAGAATCCCTTGCTGTTTTCAAACATCTGCCGAAATTCCTCGTTTTTCAGATACAGGTCAAAAAAGGTGTCCAGATACCGTCCGTAAATGCTGCGGAAGTGGTCACATACATAACAACTGTTTACTTTTTGAGAAATCCATGAACCCAGCTGCGTCTCTGGAAGCTTTGGATCTGTTGCATCTGTTTTTCTCATGCGTTTTAAAAAACTTGACTTTCCGGGCGAGAAATCCTTCATTTCTTTTGTGAGTTCTGCATTCAGCTTCTTCAAGTGTGTACTTAAAATTAAAGCGTTTCCGAGACGGTTTCCATAATCATACATCATTTTAAAGTGATGACGGCAGAATCCGGTTGCATCTGTTTTTTCGCGGATGTCATCCTCCATATAAGCAGAGCCTAAAATAAAGGAGATGGCATGCTGTTCTGCCTCGCGCTCTAAATGGCAGAATGGACATTCACCATCGGCTTTAAAGGCATCAATCAGTGGGATAGTTGCAATATTTTCTCTCATATGTAAGTCTCCAGTCTTATATAAATAGTCGTATCCATTCGGAAGAAGTCATTAATTTTAGTATAATTTCCCCAAAAAAAGAAGTCAACGAAAATCATCCTTGTAAAAATTCGTTTTATCATATAATATAAGAATGCAAAAGTCTCTGCAGCTGAAAGTGGCGGCAGAAAAATCAGAGCAGGAAGTTGTCATGGATTATTACAGCAGTCAGATTAACAAGTTAATACAGGAATTGTCCGAGCTGCCGGGAATCGGCGCGAAGTCTGCACAGCGTCTGGCGTTTCATATCCTGAATATGCCGGTGGAGCAGGTGGAAGGACTTTCAGAGGCAATTATCAATGCCAGGAAGAATGTCCGGTACTGCAAGGAATGTTTTACACTGACAGACGATGAACTGTGCCCTATTTGCAAAGATGCCTCCAGAAACCACAAGACGATCATGGTGGTTGAGAATACAAGGGATCTTGCTGCTTATGAGAAAACACAGAAATACGACGGTGTCTACCACGTGCTTCACGGTGCGATTTCACCGATGCTTGGAATTGGACCGAATGACATTAAGTTAAAGGAACTCATGCAGCGATTACAGCAGGATGTGGACGAGGTGATCATTGCCACGAACTCCAGCCTTGAGGGAGAGACAACTGCAATGTATATCAGCAAATTAATAAAACCAACCGGTATCAAAGTGACCAGGATCGCCAGCGGTGTGCCGGTAGGCGGAGATTTGGAATATATAGATGAAGTGACATTGCTTCGTGCACTTGAGGGGCGGACGGAGCTTTGATCTAAGAAGAAAGGCAAGGTTATTATGACAAATTTAGAACTGGAAAAAACCGCGAATGAAATTCGCAAAAGCATTGTGACCGCAGTTCATAGTGCAAAATCCGGACATCCGGGTGGATCATTATCATCAGCAGATATTTTTACCTATCTGTATTTTGAAGAAATGAATATTGATCCAAAGAATCCGAAGATGGAAGACCGCGACCGCTTTGTATTGTCCAAAGGACATGTTGCTCCAGGATTATACTCTACATTAGCAGAGAGAGGATACTTCCCAAAAGAGGACCTCGTTACATTGCGTCATACAGGTTCTTATTTACAGGGACATCCGGATATGAAACATATTCCAGGTGTTGATATGTCCAGCGGATCACTTGGACAGGGACTTTCTGTTGCAGTTGGTATGGCGGCAGTTGGAAAGTATGACAAAAAAGATTACCGTGTATACACACTTTGTGGTGATGGAGAGATTCAGGAAGGACAGATCTGGGAAGCAGCAATGTGGGCTGGCTTTAAGAAACTGGACAACCTTGTAGTCGTTGTAGATAACAATAACCTTCAGATTGACGGTGCAGTGGACGAAGTATGTTCTCCGTATCCAATCGATAAAAAATTCGAAGCATTCAACTTCCATGTGATCAACATTGATGGAAATGACTTTGATCAGATTCGTGCGGCATTTAAGGAAGCAAGAGAGACAAAGGGAATGCCGACAGCAATTATCGCCAAGACAGTAAAAGGAAAAGGCGTTTCCTTCATGGAAAATGTTTGTGACTGGCATGGAAAAGCTCCAAATGATGAGCAGTATGAAGTTGCAATGGCAGATTTAGAGAAAGTAGGTGAAGCATTATGTCAGAAATAAAGAAAGTAGCAACACGTGATAGTTATGGTAATGCTTTAGTTGAACTTGGAAAAGAACATGACGATCTGATTGTTTTAGACGCAGACTTAGCAGGCGCAACCAAGACAGGTATGTTCAAAAAAGCTTTCCCGGAGCGCCATTGGGATATTGGTATTGCAGAGGCAAATATGACAGGTATCGCAGCGGGTGTTGCAGCATGCGGAAAAGTTCCATTTATCAGTTCTTTTGCAATGTTTGCAGCAGGACGTGCTTATGAGCAGGTTCGTAATGCAATCGGATATCCTCATTTGAATGTAAAAATCGGAGCAACACACGCTGGTATCTCTGTTGGAGAAGACGGAGCAACACACCAGTGTCTCGAAGATATCGGTCTGATGAGAGAAATCCCTGGAATGGTCGTGATCAATCCTGCAGATGATGTGGAAGCAAGAGCAGCGGTGAAAGCAGCTTATGAGCATGTAGGACCTGTTTATCTTCGTTTTGGACGTCTGGCAGTGCCGGTATTCAACGATGAGGCAACTTACAAATTTGAGATTGGAAAAGGAATCGTATTAAAAGAAGGAACAGATGTAACAATCTTTGCAACCGGTCTCTGTGTAAATGAGACAATCGAAGCAGAAAAAATGCTTGCGGCGGACGGTATCAATGCGGAGATCATCAACATTCATACGATCAAACCATTAGATCGTGAGCTTGTCGTAAAATCTGCTTTAAAGACTGGAAAAGTTGTCACGGTAGAGGAACATTCTGTGATTGGTGGTCTTGGAAGTGCTGTATGTGATGTTCTTTGCGAGGAAGCACCTACAAAAGTATTAAAGATCGGTATCAATGATGTGTTCGGTGAGTCCGGTCCTGCACTCGAACTGATCAAAAAATATGGTCTGGATGCAGAAGGCATTTACAAGAAAGTAAAAGCATTTGTAAAATAAATTTTTAAAATATTCTTGTGAAAAAATAAAACAAGGTAGAAAGAAAACCCGATATGCTGGAAATTTCCGGTATATCGGTTTTTTTGTCGAAATAATTTTTTCGGGAAGGATACAATCCGCCAAAATATGCGTCCGTCTTGTGCTAGGATTTCCTGTAAAGTAAACGGCACCCATCAATGGGACAGGCAGCGGAAAGGGGTTTATATATGATTGAGATCATTCGGGAAGAAAGTTTTGACAGTGAACAGGAAAAGAGAGAACTACCTAAGAATATCAGACAGATCGGATCGCCGGATATTGGAGACCGCATTTACATAGAAAATAAAGTACATGAATATATGCATCCTTACGATGCATTGCAGGAGAAAACGGTTTATGTTTTGCTTGGAAGATTTGAAAATATGATTGGCAGGCAGTGTGTATTTGTGGAGGCGGCAATCTGTCTGGAAGAGATTGCGTTTGAGGGGGAGTGCCCAGTGTGGAGCGATGACAGTTGGGCATATCTTTATAAAAAACTGAAATATGCTTATGACAATATGGTCATTGTCGGCTGGGCGATGGATATCCGTGGACAGTTGCCGAATCTCACGGTTGCAATTGAGAAACTGCACCGGACTTATTTTGGCGGAGAACACCAGATTTTGTATCTTATGGACTCTCTGGAAAAAGAGGATGCCTTTTATAGCCTGAAAAATGGCTATCTTAAGAGAAGAGCAGGATATTACATTTATTACGCACAAAAATCGTTTACTTTATCCGCTATAATAGATGATGAGCGGAAAAAAGATACATCTATTCAAAAGAAACAGAATGAAAAACAGGAGATGATGCAGGAGGATAATCAGAAAGAAAAAAATCAGGAACAGGAATCATGGAGTGAACATTTTTTTGCAGAAATGAAAAATGATGAGAATTATGCAAGAGAAGAGGAAAATGAAAAAGAACGGACGAGTTCTTACCGTACCTATCTGGAGCAAAAAGGGCAGAAAACAAAAATGATTCCATCTTACGGACTTTCTATTTTACTTTTTCTGGTGGTGTGTGGTCTGGGATTTGCAGCGTTTCAGAATCATCAGAAAATGAATGCGATGGAGACAGCACTGATGCAGATGAACAGTGCAAAGATGACGGAAACAGAGACACAGACACCGGCTTCTGAGACAGATGTAACGGTTAAAGTGGAGTCGGTAGAGGGAAACATTATACCGCAGGACAATGCACAGACAGGGGCGGCAGTGGATGTGACGCAGGGAGAAGAGCAGACAGCAGAGAATGCGACACAGGAAAACGGACAGACAGAGGCAACAGCGGAAGGGGATGATATACAAGTGCAGACCAATACAGAACAGACGGAAACACAGCCACAGACAGACACAGGCGCAGTGCAGACAGCAGGGCAGACGGACAATGCACAGGCACAGGAAACAGCAGTGGTGCAGCCGGAAGCAAGCCAGTATCTCTCGCAGGGTTATTACATTGTACAAAAGGGTGACAGTCTTGTGGGAATCTGCCGGAAAGTTTACAATACTACCGCTATGATGGACAAGCTATGCGAGACAAATGGAATCGACAATCCGGATGCAATCTATGAAGGTCAGTATCTGACACTGCCGAATTAAAAAAGAAGTGAAACAAAAGCCGGGGCGTGCTATAATAAAAACAACTTTGCAGTAAAAAGAAGTGAAGGACTGCAAAAACACCAGAATTTGGGAGAAAGCATGACAGAACAGGATAAAAAGAAATTTAAGACCGTGCCGGCAATGGATATGGATGAGTATAAACAGAAAATAAGGGAACACCGGTTAAAGATTTTAAAAAGAACACTGGTGACGGCGCTGATCGTTTTCGTGATCATTGCAGGCTTATTTCTCTTTCTGGCTTTGCGCCATTACGAAGATTTTGATGTAAATTCAACTGTGGAACGTTCGGATACAGCAGCAACCATTTTTGAAGAGTTTCAGGGGAATATTTTAAAATACAGCAATGATGGTGCTTTGTATACGGATACTTATAATGAACGGATCTGGAATCAGACCTATGAGATGGCGAAACCGACTATCGATATGTGTGAGGATTATCTGGCCATATATGACAAAAAGGGAACGCAGATTTACATCATGACTTCGCAGGGGCTGGTGTCAAACATAGAGACAACGATGACCATTGAGCAGGTGAGCATCGCTGCACAGGGAACGGTTGCGGTGCTAATGGGAGATCAATCCAATTCGTATCTTGTAGTGTATGACAAAAATGGAAAAGAGCTGGTAAACGGAGCTATTTATGGAGAGGATGGTGGATATCCGATTGCGATTGCACTGTCGAACGATGCCATCAAACTTGCAGTGTCTATGCTGGATATCAATGATGGAAATGTAAAAACGACGATTGCATTTTACAACTTCGGTTCTGTAGGCGAAAATGAAATCGACCGCATTGTATCTGCAAATTCATTTTCCGATATGGTGATTCCACAGCTTGATTTTGTGTCAGATGACCGCATGGTAGCATATGGGGATTCTGAGATCGCAATCTTTGAAGGGACACAAAAACCAAAACTGGCTCAGGAAATTCCATTGACCGGGGAAGCGAAAAGTATTTTTAATAATAATAAATACGTGGGAGTTGTATATAGCAACAATGATGAAAAACTGACACATCATGTTGCGGTGTACGATATGCACGGATTCACGGTGATGGAGAAAGATTTTTCACAGGAATATACAGAAATCGGGTTTTTGTCAAACAATGAAGTGTGCATCCTGAACGATCATTCCTGCGATATCTATACCGTGCGTGGCATTTACAAATTCCATTATGATTTTGACGAGGAACTTTACAAGGTCATTTCAGGAGGAACTGGTTTAAATTATACGATCATACTGGAAAATTCGACCGAGAAAGTAAGACTGAAATAAGGAGTACATATGAACTGGTTACTGATCATTATTGTGTTGTTATTGGCGCTTTGTGTTGTTAATGGTTATCGCAAAGGCTTCTTGCGCATGATGTATTCTATGGTATCATGGGTGATCATGTTTGCACTGGTAACGTGGGCAACACCATATATCAATACATTTCTGAGGAATAATACGTCTATATATCAAACGATCGCCACGTACTGTGAACAGCAGATCCGGGAAAAGACAGAGAAACAGATAGAACAGGAAACTACAGCTGTGACGGGAGAAGTGGCGGACGAAACACAGCCGGCGGCAGGACAACAGGCAGGAGGAGTGGAACAGAATAATGGACAACCGGCGGATCTTACAAAGCTTGGTGTGAAACTTCCGGATTCTGTCATGAATAATATTTCAGAAAAAACAGCAGACCTTGCCGGGGAAGCATTAGATGCTTCCGGAATCTATGCGAAGGTTTCCGCTGGAATGGCAGATTTTATTTTAAATGGAATTTCATTTTTTATTGCATTTGCTGTTGGGATGATCGTGTTGCATTTTTTTTCCGGAATACTTGGTATTGTATCGAGGATTCCGATTATCCGCGGAATCAACAAGTATCTCGGAACTGTTGCGGGAGCCATATACGGCTTTGTGGTTGTCTGGATTGCTTTTTATGTGATAGCGCTTTGCAGTACCAGTGAAGTTGGCGGGGCTTTGATTTCCTACATATATGAAAGTCCGTTTCTTACATATATATATGAAAACAATCTGATTGTTACATTGATTATGATGTTTTTATAAAAAATAGAAATCATAGATATAGGAGTAAGCCTGGTGCTTTCCCCTATATCTATTTATAAGAGAAACTTAAGTAAAATATAAGTGTAGAAAATGAAAAAAGTATGTTGACAGCCGAAAAAAATGATGTTAGTATAATAGTCACCGCAAGGGAAATACCTGCGGCGAACATCAATATTTAAATGAATGGGTAAAGAATCTGGACAAGTTATTCTTACATTCATGGAATAAAATGATGAAAAAAGTTGTTGACAAACGAATGGCAGTTTGGTATTATTAACAGGCTGTCGCAAACAAGTGACAACGAGTTGCTTTGGAAACGAAGCAAAACAAAAAGAAAAAAGTTGTTGACAAGTGCAGATGATTATGATAATATATCAGAGTTGCTGAAAACAACAAAGAACATTGATAACTGAACAGTGAATAACCTTGAAAGATTCATAAGAGAATAATTCAAGTCATCGAAAGATGAACGAACAGCTTTTAATAAAGCAAACCTTAAAAACAGTAAAACCTGAATCAAGATTCCGGTAGGAACTTGTTTCTGATTTAGAAAAGCCAGATATTCTGGCTGGATTAAAACTTTTAACATGAGAGTTTGATCCTGGCTCAGGATGAACGCTGGCGGCGTGCTT